>Ga0190275_10001750_pt1 | contig 15981 bp, 10 predicted proteins | sample Popmic550T_FD_133745 | JGI IMG/M metagenome (GOLD analysis project Ga0190275, IMG submission 133745) | Populus adjacent soil microbial communities from riparian zone of Yellowstone River, Montana, USA - 550 T | ecosystem: Environmental > Terrestrial > Soil > Riparian zone > Trees stand | place...
CACGTAGAGGCGCGGGTGGACCCGTCGCCGCTCGATAGGGTGGTGGGGCTCGCCGGGTGGACCGGCGGGGCAGAGAGGTGCGCACGTGATCACCCGAATGTCGGAGCTCTTCGTCCGGACCCTGCGCGAGGATCCGGCCGACGCCGAGGTGCCCAGCCACCGTTGGCTGGTCCGGGCGGGCTACATCCGTCGCGCCGCACCGGGGATCTACAGCTGGCTGCCGATGGGCTACAAGGTGTTCCGCAACGTCGAGAACATCGTCCGCGAGGAGATGGACGCCATCGGCTCCCAGGAGGTGCACCTGCCGGCCCTGCTGCCGAAGGAGCCGTACGAAGCAAGCGGCCGGTGGACCGACTACGGCCCGAACATCTTCCGGCTCAAGGACCGCAAGGGCGGTGACTACCTGCTCGGGCCGACCCACGAGGAGATGTTCACCCTGCTGGTGAAGGACCTGTACTCCTCGTACAAGGACCTGCCCCTGTCGCTCTACCAGATCCAGACCAAGTACCGCGACGAGGCCCGTCCACGGGCCGGCCTGCTGCGCGGCCGCGAGTTCGTGATGAAGGACTCCTACTCCTTCGACATCGACGACACCGGGCTGGAGAAGTCCTACCAGGCCCACCGGGACGCCTACATCAAGATCTTCAACCGGCTCGGCTTCGAGTACGTGATCGTGCACGCGATGTCCGGGGCGATGGGCGGCTCGGCCAGCGAGGAGTTCTTGGCAGTGGCCGAGAACGGAGAGGACACCTTCGTCGCCTCCCCCGGCGGCTACGCGGCCAACGTCGAGGCCGTGCACATCCTGGCGCCGGACCCGCTGCCGTACGACGACGCCCCGGCCGCGCACGTGCACGACACTCCGGACACGCCGACCATCCAGACCCTGGTCGACTATGCAAATGCGCACGTTCCGCGCGACGCCAACGCCGACGTGCCCCGCGACGACCGGCCCTGGACCGCGGCCGACACCCTCAAGAACGTGCTGGTCATGGTGCGCAAGCTCGACGGCACCCGCGAGCCGCTGGCCATCGCCGTCCCCGGTGACCGCGAGGTCGATCTGAAGCGGTTGGCGGCGGTGCTCGAACCCGACGAGGCCGAGGCGTTCACCGAGGACGACTTCGCCGACCACCCCACCCTGGCCAAGGGCTACATCGGGCCCGGCGCGCTGGGCGAGCACAACGCCTCCGGCATCCGCTATCTCGCTGACCCGCGGGTGGTCACCGGTACCCGCTGGGTGACCGGTGCCGATGAGCCCGGCCGGCACGTGTTCGACCTGGTCTGCGGCCGTGACTTCACCCCGGACGGCGTTCTCGACGTCGCCGAGATCCGTGCCGGTGACCCGGCGCCGGACGGTTCCGGCCCGCTGCGGCTGGCCCGGGGAATCGAGATGGGCCACATCTTCCAGCTCGGGCGGAAGTACGCCGAGGCGCTCGGCCTGAAGGTGCTGGACAGCAACGGCAAGCTGGTCACGGTGACCATGGGCTCGTACGGCGTCGGGGTCTCCCGCGCGGTTGCGGCGGTGGCCGAAGGGACCTCCGACGAGAAGGGTCTGTGCTGGCCACGGGAGATCGCCCCGTTCGACGTGCAGGTCTTGGCCACCGGCAAGGGCGAGGCGGTGCTGCAGGCGGCGACCGACCTGGCCCGCGAGCTGGATGACGCCGGGATCGTCGTGGTGCTGGACGACCGCAAGGCCAGCCCCGGGGTGAAGTTCGCCGACGCGGAGATCATGGGCATGCCCACCTCGGTCGTCGTCGGCCGCGGACTGGCCGACGGCCTGATCGAGCTGCGCGACCGCGCCAGCGGGGACAGCGAGAACATCCCGCTCGACGAGGCGGTCGCCCGCATCGTCGCCGTCGTCCACGGCCGGCCGTCGATCGCCTGACCTGCGGCAGACTGAGCGGGGCACGTGGACCTGGCGCAGCTCGGCCTGGCGACCGTCATCGCGCTGGTGGTCGCCGCCTTCGTAGCGGGCTGGGTCGATGCCGTCGTGGGTGGCGGCGGTCTGATCCAGCTGCCGGCGCTGCTGATCGGTCTGCCCGCTGACACGCCACCGGCCTCGATCCTGGGCACCAACAAGGTGTCGTCGGTGTGGGGGACGGCGACCAGCTCGCTGCTCTACGCGATCAAGATCAAGCCCGACTGGCGCAGCATCGTGCCGCTGGTCGTCGGCGCCTCGATCGGCTCCGCGCTCGGCGCGCAGGCCGCCCGGTTCCTGCCCAGGGAGGTCTTCACCCCGATCGTGCTGGTCGCCCTGGTGGTGGTAGGGATCTACACCTGGCGCCGGCCCGAGCTCGGCCTGCTGACCGAGCGAAAGTACGTCGGCCGGAAGCACTACCTGATCACATTGGCCATCGGGCTCGGGGTGGGCGGGTACGACGGCATCCTCGGCCCCGGCACCGGCTCCTTCTTCGTGATCTTGCTGGTCGGCCTGCTGGGTTGGGGGTTCCTGGACGCCAGCGCCCAGGCCAAGATCGCCAACCTGGTCACCAACCTCGCCGCCATCGCCGTGTTCGCCGCCCACGGGGCGATCTTGTGGCAGCTGGGGCTGCTGATGGGTGCGGCCAACCTGGTCGGCGGCTTCTTGGGTGCCCGGACCGCCATCAGCAAGGGGAACAGCTTCGTCCGGAAGGTGTTCCTGGTAGTGGTGGCGATGCTGATCGTGCGACTGGCGTACGACGTCGTCGGCCAGCTGCTGGGCTGACGACTCCGCGATGCTGCGGCCTCGGAGCCACGCGGATCAGGCGAGCTTCCATCCCGGCCAGGCCGGTTGAGAGCCCCCCCACTGGCGGGCCACTCGCGCGGTTCGCCCGACCTGGTCCAGGGCCTCGGTCCGCTCGGCCGTGGCGTCGGCAGCTGCGAGCCACAAGCCGCAGAACGGCAGCAGGGCCGTCTCCATCTGCCGGATCAGCTTCCGGGCGGTGGCCGCGTTCCGGGGGTTCGTGCTGGGCACGTAGGCCGGCTCGGCCACCGGCACGTCCACCTTGCGGTTGATCAGCCGAGCGGTCAACCGGTCCCGCAGGATCCGGTGCCGCCTCAGGTCGGCGGCGCCGGCGTCGCGTCGCGTACCGGTCAAGCGTCCCAGGGCGAGCTGGTAGCCGTAGATCACGGCGTGCAGCTGTCGGACCATCTCCTGCTCGGCCGCGACGACACTGACCACCGGCATCGGGGCTCGGCTCTTCACGGCTGCGACCGTGGCGGCGCCCGGGTCGGGGTCGTCACCGGCGAGATCGGCATCCTTCAGGATCGCGGTGATGGCCGCGGCGGAGGTGGCCAGCGATCCCCACAGCAGGGCGGCGAGGCCCTGGGTGGCCAGAGCCGTGGCGCGATGCGTCACGGCCGCCTTCGACTCCGCGGCCACCAGGCGGTCCACCGCCTGGGCGAAGCCGGGTCGCTTGCCGGAGGCGCTGTCGGACGGTGACGGGTCGCCGACCGGCGGGTCGGACGCCGCCGGGCCCGGATCGGTCGGGTCGGCGGTCCGCAGGGCCGCGGCGTGCGCTCGGTGCTGATCGCGGATGGCGGTCACCAGGGCTCGGCCCTTCTTCCCCAGCTCCTCCTTGCCGACGGCGAGCAGGGTGGCCGCGTGCGCCGCCAGCCGGTCTTCGATCGTGGCACCCTCGACGGATCCGGGAAAGGTGGCCACCGACGGCTGATCCGACTGCGGCGGGTCGGCCGATCCGGCACCGGTGCTGGTGGTCGGGCCGCCGCTGGTGGCGCCCGCGGGCGCTTGGGGCGAGACAGGACCGCCGGGAGGCGTACAACCGGCGATCGCGGGAACGGCCGAGGCGAGCGCGGCGGCGCCGGCCAGCAGCACAGAGCGACGTGACCGCCGGACGGGGTCGTGCGCGGAGATCACCCGCCGAACCTACCTCCCAGGCTCCCTGAGCTCCGTGAGCAGCACCGGCGGCCGTACTCACTGAACGACTCGTTAACAATTCATTGCTACCCTGCGTCGTCGAGATGTCAACGAGTCCTCCGCCAGCCGCTACGGCGGGTCGAGTGGCCTCTCGACTTCGTGCGACGGTCGTATCTTTTCTGCCGCCACCCGACGCCTTCTACCTCGTGAGCCTGTTGGTTCCGGCGGCGCTCTTCGACCTGACGTTGAGCTGGCTCCGGATCACCAGCCAGTACGCGGCACCGACCGGCCTGGCCGCGATCGGTCAGCTGCGCTCCGATGTCTTGGCCCACCTCGGTCTCGCGCTGATCTGGGTAGTCGCGTTCGGCGTCTTCCGTACCGGTTGGCGTCGGCTCGCACTGTTGGTCCTCGGTCAGGCCTGCGTCGCCGCCTACCTGTTGTTCGCCGTCGTCGCGCACAGCTACTACGTCAAGAGTGGGTCGATCCTGGACCTCGGTGGCTTGCGCATGTCCATCACCGATCCCGAAGCGACGCGCAGCATCGCGGCCAGCGAGACGTCGCCGGTCCACGTCTGGCTGATGGTCGGCGTCGTGGCGTACGCGCTGCTCGGTCCGGTGCTGGTCTATCGGCTGCGCTACCGCGGCCGGTCCGCGCGCGGCCGCTGGCTTCCCGGGATGGGGCCGCCGGCCGCCGGCCGCTCGACGCGCGGCAGCAGCCGGCGTCGGCTCTCGCTGCTGGCGGTCGCGACCGGGCTGGTGCTGGTGGTGGCGGCCGCGGTGCCGAGCTTCACCGGCGGCGGGGCGTTCTCCCGCAATCGGGCGCTGGACATCGCCCTGGAGCTGGCATCGGGCATGGTCGAGTCCGAGCGTGCTTCGGCCGAGCGGCCGGCCCTGACTCCGAGCCGGATGGTGGCGACCAGCCAGGGTGCGGCGGGCGCGACCGACCAACCCCGCAACGTCGTGCTGATCACCATGGAGTCGCTGCGCTCGGAGGCGACGTCACTCGGCAACGCCGATCGCGACACCACGCCGTTCTTGGCCGATCTTGCTGCCCACAGCACGGTCGCCGAGAACGCGTACACGGTGGTCCCACACACCTCCAAGGCGGTCACGGCCACCAACTGCGGCTACATGCCGCCGCTGGACACCAAGCTGACCGAGTCGGAGCCGGCCGGTCTGCCGTCCACCTGCCTGCCCGGTCTGTTGCGGGAGCAGGGCTATGCCACCGGCTTCTTCCAGTCCGCGGTCGGGGAGTTCGAGCGCCGACCGGACCTGATCCGCAACCTCGGGTACGACTCCTTCCATCCGGTCGAGGAGTTCCCGAAGGCCGGCTTCGGGCGGGCCAACTACTTCGGCTGGGAGGACGACATCATGCTCGAGCCCAGCCGCGACTGGCTGCGCCAGCAGGGTGATGCGCCGTTCCTGCTCACCTACCTGACCGTCACGGGGCACCACGACTACCGGCTGCCGAACACCTTCCCCCGCGAGCACCTGGCCGACGACGAGGAGCTGAACAACTACCTCAACAGCGCCAGGTACGTGGATCGGTTCGTGTCCAAGGTGTTCGCCATGCTGAAGCAGGAGGGTCACGCCGACGACACTCTGGTGGTGGTGATCGCCGACCACGGTGAGGGGTTCGGCGAGCACGGTCTTCGTCAGCACGACAACACGATCTACAACGAGGGCATCAAGGTCCCGTACCTGGTGTACGACCCCACCGATCAGCGCGGCCGCTCGGTGCAGCGAGCGGTGACCACGATGAGTGTGCCGGAGACGATCGCGGAGTCGCTCGGCTACCGGCTGGCCGGTGGTCTGGACCGCGAGGGGGCTCTGAGCGCCGACGGTCCGGGCGAGCCGGTTCGGGTCTCGTGCCAGTCCGACAACCGCTGCCTGGCGCTGATCGACGGGACGACCAAGTACGTGCACCACTTCGGCAACCGGCCGGACGAGGTGTTCGACCTGGCCGCCGACCCAGCCGAGCTGGAGAACCTGATCGGCGGGATGGATCCGGCCCGGCTGAAGCAGCTGCGGTCCGATCTGCTGCACTGGCGCAGCGAGATCCGGGCCGAGTACGCCGCGCACCACAGCCGCTAGCACCTCCGAGCAGGACCTGCCCCGGATGAATCGCCGAGGCGGGCGTGGAAGACTCGACCAACACAACTGCTCGACCCAATCGGATCGTGGGCGCACCGGAGGACGTATGAAGGACAGCCAGCTCAGTTCGTCGTTGACCCCGATCCTGGAGCAGTTCGGTCTCGAGCTGGAGGATGTCACCGTCACCCCGGCAGGCAAGCGCCGGCTGCTGCGGGTCACCGTAGACGGGGACGGCCCGCAGGGTCGGGGACCGTCCCTGGACGACATCGCCGAGGCCACCAAGGCGATCTCGGTGGCCTTGGACACCTCGGACGTGGTCGGCGCCAGCCCGTACACCCTCGAGGTGTCCACCCGGGGGATCAGCCGGCCGCTGACCGCGCCCCGGCACTGGCGTCGCAACCGGGGGCGGCTGGTGGCGGTGCACCTGGTCGACGGGTCGTCGGTGACCGGTCGGGTCGAGGCCGCGGACGACGAGGGGGTCGACCTGGCGGTCGACGACGCGTCCCGGCGGATGTCGTATGCCGAGATCGGCAAGGCAGTCGTGCAGGTGGAGTTCAACCGCCCGAAGGACGACGCTGGAGATCGAGACGACGGGGCGAGCGAGGAGGAGGTCTGAGATGGACATCGACATGTCGGTGCTGAGGTTGATGGAGCGGGAGAAGGACCTGCCCCTCGACCTGCTGGTGCGCGCCATCGAGGAGGCGCTGATCACCGCGTACGAGAAGACCGACGGTGCCGTGCCCGGCGCTCGGGTCCAGCTGGACCGCAAGTCCGGACACGTCGCGGTGATGGTCCCCGAGACCGACGAGGACGGTCAGGTGATCGGGGAGTACGACGGCACCCCCGACGGCTTCGGCCGAGTAGCCGCCTCGACCGCCCGGCAGGTGATCATGCAACGGCTGCGCGACGCCGAGGACGAGCAGAAGTACGGCCACTTCGCCGGCGTCGAGGGCGACATCGTCTCCGGTGTGGTCCAGCAGGGCCGCGACTCGCGTACGGTGCTGGTCGACCTCGGCAAGATCGAGGCGATCATGCCGCTGTCGGAGCAGGTGCCGGGGGAGTCGTACGCGCACGGCACCCGGCTGAAGGTCTACGTGGTGTCGGTCCGCAAGGAGCTGCGGGGACCCCAGGTCGTGGTCTCGCGGACCCATCCCCACCTGGTGGAGAAGCTGTTCCGGCTGGAGGTCCCTGAGATCGCCGACGGGACCGTGGAGATCAAGGCGGTGGCCCGGGAAGCGGGGCACCGCAGCAAGATCGCGGTGGTCTCCACCACCCGCGACGTCAGCGCCAAGGGCGCCTGCATCGGACCGATGGGCCAACGCGTCCGAGCGGTGATGCACGAGCTGAACGAGGAGAAGATCGACATCATCGACTGGTCACCGGATCCCGCGCGGTTCGTCGGCCAGGCGCTGTCGCCGGCCAAGGTGTCGTCGGTGACCGTGGTCGACGAGGCCGCCCGCGCCGCCCGGGTCGTGGTGCCGGACTACCAGCTCTCGCTGGCCATCGGGCGCGAGGGACAGAACGCCCGGCTCGCCGCGCGTCTGACCGGGTGGCGGATCGACATCCGCTCCGACACCGCGCCGGCGGACGACTGAGCGCGTAAGCGCCGGGATCGCCCAGTCGGCCGCGCAGCTCAGCGGGTGGGTTCAGGGCTGGGTTGCGATTCTGGCTCTTCCTCGCCGAACAGGTCCAGGCCTGGCAGCGGCTTGGTCGGGTCGGCGATGACGACCCGCTGTCCGAGCCGGAGCCCCTGGACGATCTCGATCCGGGCGACGTCCTTCACCCCGGTGGTGACCGTGACCTCCTCGATCGCGCCGGAGGGAGTCAGGACGCGGACGGACGCATGCTTCTCGTCGACCGGAACGGTCGCCGACATCGGCAGCACGAGAGCTTCGTCGGCTCGAGCGACCGTGACCCGCACGGTCGCCGACACGCCGCTGGTCAGCGCGACCGGCGACCGGGGCACTCTGATCACGGCTTCGTACGTCGGGTCTCCGCCGGAAGCGGACGAGCTGGGCAGGGGGCTGATGACCGTCACCTCGCCCGCTACCGGCTTCGTCCCCCCCGGCGGCACCACCTGAGCGGTCTGGCCGACGGCGACCTTGCCCATCAGCGACAGAGGCACCGGCACCGTCACCTCGGACGCTCCCGAGCCCACAACGGTGATGCCGTCGGCGGCCGAGGCCACACTGCCCAGGGTGAAGCCGATGCTCCCCACCACGCCGGTGATCGGAGCCTTCAGCGTCGCCTCGGCGAGATCGTCGCGAGCCTTGCCGACCGCCTGCTGAGCGCGGGTGATCGCGACGAGATCCCGAGCCAGCTGGGCCTTCAACGATCCGGTGGAGCTGGTGCCGACCTCCTCAGCCCCGGTCGCCTGCGACAGCATCTCCGCCTGGGCGCGGGCCATCTCCTCGGCCTGCTGCTGACCGGCGTCGGCCATCGCCTTGGCCTGGGCCTCGGCGGTGATCGAGAGCTGCAGGGTGGCTGCCTCGAGCTCGGCCGACGCCGCGATGATCGCCTGCGCCGCGGCCGCCTGCAGGGTCGTCACAGTACGCAGCGCTGCCAGACAGCTCGTCACAGCATCGGCATCGAGGCTCGGCGGCGGCGTGCTCGTCGGACTGATCGGTGCGGGGGTCGGCGTCGGGCTGGGCGAGGCGGTCGGAGTGGGGGTCGGCGTTGGAGTGGGGGACGCGGTCGGGCTGGGCGAGGCGGTCGACGTGGGGGTCAGCGTTGGAGCGGGAGACGGGGTCGGGCTGGGCGAGGCAGTGGGAGTTGGTGTCGGTGTTGGCGTGGGGGTCGGGCTGACCGAAGGCGTCAAAGCGATCGTGGGGGAGCTCGTGGGGGCGGCCGAGGGCGTGCTGCCTGGCATCGGCCCGGAGACCAGTCCGCAGGTCCGCTGAGCGGCTGCCATCTCCCCGGCCAGCCGGGTCATCAGCTGCTGCAGGGCGGCCGCGCCGCCTGCGCCGGATCCCGGTGGCGTGCCGCTGGGCTGAGCAGGTTGCGGTTCCGGCTGGGACGGCGGTGGACCGCTGTCGGCCGAAGGCGCCGACGCCTCCGCTGCGGAGGCCTCCTCCTCCTCCTCCTCCTCCTTCTGCTTCCGCTGCTGCTCGGCCGCGTCGTCGGCCGCCTTCAGGTCCCGCTGGTAAGCGGCCCGCGCCTGGATGAGGTCGGCCTCGGCCGTGACCAGCGCGACCTGCAGCGGCAGCTTCTCGATCCGGGCCATCGGCTGACCCTTGGTCACCTTCTCACCGATCTGCACACCCACCCAGGTGACGGTGCCGGAGGTCGGGAACGTCTCGCTGGCCTGGTTGACCCGTGTCACCGACCCCGTCAGGGCCACGGTCTCGCTGAGGTTGCCGCGGGTCACCTCGGCGGTGCGGTACTCGGGTGGCGGCGCTCCCAGCAAGCCTGCCGCCACGGCGCCGCCGGCGCCGATGAGGCCGAGCACGACCAGCACGACACCGCCGATCAGGATCCGTCGTCCGGTCGCGCCCATCAGTGGTCCCTCGACATCATTCGGTTCTCAGGGCGTCGATCGGGGCGAGCCGGGCCGCCCGAGCCGCGGGATAGACCCCGGCCGCGACGCCGATGAGCAGCGAGACCCCCAGCGCCAAGGCGGTCGCGCCGACCGACGGCACGACGGGGAAGTCGGTGATCGCCCCGATCAACCACGCGGCCCCCATGCCGAGGAGCAAACCCAGCACGCCACCGAGCAGCCCGAGCATGCTCGCCTCCACCAGGAACTGGTTCCGGATGGCGGCGGGCGTCGCCCCGAGCGCCTTGCGCAGACCGATCTCGCGGATCCGCTCGGTCACCGACACGAGCATGATGTTCATCACCCCGATGCCGCCGACGAGGAGCGAGATCGCCGCGATCCCTCCGAGGGTCCCGGTGAGGATGGCCGTGGTGCTGTTGGCGGTGTCGATCAGGCTCTGCTGGGTGAAGATGCTGAAGTCCTTCGAGTCCGGTGTGTTGCCGTGCCTGGTCATCAGCGTCTGCTCGATCTGCTGGTAGGCGGCCGACAACGACTCCTGGTCCCTCGTCTGCAGGTAGAGCAGACCGACCTCGTTCGGCGGCGACGGCTCGACCTGCTGCAGCATGGTCGAGCGGGGGATGACGATGGTGTTGTCCTGGTCGTCGCCCAGGGCACTGCCCGCCGTGTTGAGCAGACCGATCACGGTGAAGCTCTGACCGGCGAGCGTGATCTCGGCCCCGATCGGGTCGGTGCCCTCGAGCAGCTGCTGGGCCGTGGTGCTCCCCAGCACAGCGACCCGGGCGCCGCGGGCGACCTCGTCGGCGGAGAAGAACCGCCCCCGGTTGATCGAGCGGCCACGGATCGAGAGCCAGTCCGGCGTCGTCCCCGCGAGCGTCGAGTCGTGGGACCGGTCGCCGGCGGAGGCGACGATGAAGCTCTCGTTGGTCGGCGCCACCCCGGTCACGTCGGGTGCGTTGGCCGGATCGGCCAAGGCTTCGACGTCGGCCAGACTGAGCGCCGCGTAGGAGAACCCCTCGTAGTCGCCGTCCGGCTCGGGCTGTGGTCCTTCGCCGCCGGGCATCACCATGATCAGGTTCGTGCCCATCGCGGTGATCTGCTGCAGAACCAGGGTGCGTGCGGCCTGACCGAGCGCGACCGTGAGCATCACCGCGGCGATGCCGATCAGGATGCCCAGCACGGTGAGCGTCGAGCGCATCCGGTGCGCGCGCAGCGCCCCGTACGCCGTGCGGAACGTCTCGAGGACGTTCATGCCACCCGCTCCGGGAGCACGTCGGACAGTCGGCCGTCGAACATGTACACCGATCGCTCAGCCCGCGCGGCGACGTCGTGCTCATGCGTGATGAGCACGAGGGTCCGGCCCTCACTGTGCAGGCCGTCGAACAGGGTCAGCACATCGCCGGTCGACACCGAGTCGAGGTTGCCGGTCGGTTCGTCGGCCAGCAGCAGCGCAGGGTTGGTGACCAGAGCGCGGGCGATCGACACCCGCTGCTGCTGGCCGCCGCTGAGCTCACCTGGCCGATGCTCGACCCGATCTCCGAGACCGACCTGGTCGAGCGCCTCGCGGGCTCGTGCCCGGCGCTCAGCCGGTCGCACGCCGGCGTAGACCAGCGGCAGCTCGACGTTGCGCTGCGCGGTCAGCGACGGCAGCAGGTTGAACTGCTGGAAGACGAAGCCGATCTCCCGGTTGCGGACGTGCGCCAGCCGGCGCTCATCCATCCGGCTCACGTCGCTGCCTTGCAGGAGGTACTGGCCCGCCGAGGGCACGTCGAGACAGCCGACGATGTGCATCAGGGTGCTCTTGCCCGAGCCGGAGGGACCCATGACGGCGACGTAGGACCCCGGTTCGACCACGAGGTCGACCCCGCGAAGCGCCTCGACGGCGGCGGCTCCGGTCGCGTACGTCTTGCGCACCTGCCGGAGGTCGAGGACGGGCGTGGTCACGGGCTAACGCTCCGGCGGACCGGCGTAGACGACCTGGTCGCCCTCGTGCAGCCCGGCGACGACCTGCGTACGGTTCCCGAACGCCTCGCCGATAGTGACCGGCACCTGCGTCTCGGTGCCGCCGACCACCCTGGTGACCACGGTCTCGCCGTCTACCTCGGACAGGGCGGCGGTGGGAACGGTGAGGACGTTCTTCAGCACCTTGACCGTGATCGTGACCGCCGCGGTGCCGCCGATGTAGATCCCGTCGTGGGTGCCGCGGATGGCGATCGTCGCCGGAAAGGTCACGGCGCTACCGCCGGAGGAGCCGATCACACCGACCGTACGGACGACCGCCGGCAGCGCCCGCGATGAGCCGGTGGCGGTCACGGAGGCCGACTGGCCCTTCTTCACCAGACCTATGTCGTTGCTGTTGATCGCGACGTCGACGTGCCAGCGACCGGGTTCGACGACGACGACGTCCGCAGCGGCAGCGCGACTGGCCGTGTCCCCGCCGGCTCCGCCACTACCCGACCCTGCCGTCCCCGGATCTGGACCCGAGCCCGAACCCGAGCCCGGATCCGAGCCCGGCGGCGCCCCCAGCTCCGGACCGGATTCAGCACCCTGGTCCGACGCGCCGGAGCCCTGGCCGGACTGGGCACCCTTGGTCAGGTTGACGGCCGCGACCACTCCGTCGACGGTGCTGCGCAGGGTCGCGTCCGCCAGGTTGTGGCGGGCGAGTCGGAGCTGCTGCTGGGCGCTCTCGAGGCCGGCGCGGGCGGCTGCGACGGTGGCTGCGTCCAGCTTGTCGTCCAGCGTCTGCTCGAGCTCCCGCTCGGCGGCGTCCACCTCCGCCTCGGCGACGGTCACCGCCGAGCGCAGATCCCGAGCGTCGATCTTGGCCAGCACGTCGCCCTTGCTCACCCGATCGCCCACGTCGACCCGAACCGAGGTGACCTCGCCGGGAACCGGGAACGACAGGTACCCGGCGTTGCGCGGAGCGAACGCGCCCGTGACGGTGACGCTCTGGCGCTCGGTCGAGCGGGTCACGGTCGCCGTCGTACGCAGCTCCTCGGAGTCGGAGCCCGCCGGACCGGCCCCCAACGCCCGCCAGATCGTCAGACCGGCCGCGATCAGCACCATCGCGACGACGACGGTGACGACGACGCGGGGCCACCGGCGCCGTCTGGCGCCATCGCGGGGTCTGCGGCTCACGGCAACTCCTGATGCTCGCTGCTCACGCTAGGTGGGCGCTGCGGCCGGGTCCATAGGGATCTCCCGGAGCGGCCCCTGTGCCAGGCGGCCTGGGTGGTTATCCTCGAGGCCGTGGTCCCTCCCGTGCGCACCTGCATCGGTTGCCGAGGGCGGGCGCCCAAGGCCGACCTGATGCGCCTCGTCTGGCGAGACGGCGACGTGGTCGACGAGCGTCAGACCGCGCCGGGTCGCGGCGCCTATCTGCACCGAAGCCGCGCGTGCCTGGAGCTCGCGATCAAACGCCGGGCGCTCGGACGTGCGTTGCGAGTCCAGGGTCAGCCGGGTGACCCGGCGGCACTTCGGGCAGTCGTCCAGCCACTTCTCGACCCATCACCGAAGTCTGGCCGCGGCTGACTTCGCGTTATCGGGTGAGGGTGGCATAGGATTGTCGATTGGACCGGCCCCATCTCCGGGGCTGGTGTTCCGTGCACAGCGCTGGTCGGACTTCCGGCCTGCGCCGAAACCAGAAAGTGGGCTTGCGCTCATGACCACTCGATGAGAACCCCTCAGTGAGCATGAACGACAACTAACTGGTCCGGCGACTCCTCGACCGGACCGCAACAAGGAGAGCAGTGGCCAAGGTCCGTGTCTACGAGCTTGCGAAAGAGCTCGGAGTCGAAAGCAAGACCGTCCTCGCTGAGGCGAAGGACATGGGGGAGTTCGTACGATCGGCCTCCTCCACCCTCGAAGCCCCGGTCGTTCGTCGGCTGAGGGAGAAGCTCGCCGGCGGTGACACAGCCGGCAAGAAGCCGGCACCCGTGGGAGCACAAGCCCGTTCGGCGGCGCCGTCCCCATCCCGCCCCGGCCCGACGCCGAGTGCGCCGACGACCAAGCAGCCCGGGGGGCCGACCCAGACCCGCAGTGGCGATGCCCCCTCCACTCGTGCAGGTGGCGGTGCCGGCCAAGCACTGCCTGGGGCGACGCCGACCGAGACTCACACCGGTGACGTCCCGTCCACCGGCGCGGCCTCAGCGCCGGCCGCCGCCGGTGCTGCGCCTGCTGCCCCGAGCACACGCTCCGGACCGACCGCCGTGCCGCGGGCACCTGGCCAGCCGGCCCGTCCGGCCGCCAAGTCCGACGGTCAGGCCACCGACTCCCCGAGCGCCCCGACGAACGGTCAGCCGAGCTCGCCGGCTCGCCCCGAGCAGCGCGGTCCGGTGCCCGGTCAGGCCCAGAGCGCCCGACCCAGCACTCCGGCTCCGGGTGAGCAGGCTGCGCGGTCCGACCAGCCTCGGCGTACCGACGGGCCATCCCGACCGACTGCTCCGGGGACCCCGGGGCAGGCGCAGCCGGGTCCCCGGCCGCGGCCGGGTGGCACCGGCGGTCTGCCGGGTGGCACCCCCGGTCCGCGTCGCTCCAGCGGCACTCCGCGGCCCGGCAACAACCCGTTCGCACCGTCGCAGGGCATGGGCCAGTCCCGCCCGGCTCGGCCGAGCGACCCGAGCCGACCTGGTGGTCCTCGTCCTCCGGCGGGCCGCGGCCCCGGTGGTCCGGGTGGCCCCGGCGGCCCTCGTCCCGGTGGCGGCGGTGTGCCCGGCATGCCGCGCCCCAACCCGGCGATGATGCCCAAGCAGAGCTCGGGCCAGCTCGGTGCTCCGACCCGCGGCGGCGGTCGGCCGGGTGCGCCCGGCGGCCGTGGTCGTGGTGGCGCGCCGGGTCGTCCCGGTGGCGGCGGTCCGGGCGGTCCTCCCGCCGGTCGCGGCGGCCGTGGTGGCCGTGGCGGCACCCAGGGCGCGTTCGGTCGCGCCGGTGGGCCGGTGCGTCGGGGACGCAAGTCGAAGCGTCAGCGCCGTCAAGAGTTCGACCAGATGCAGGCACCGGAGATCGGTGGTGTCCGCGTCCGGCAGGGCGACGGGCAGACCATCCGGCTGGCCCGTGGCGCCTCGCTGACCGACCTGTCCGAGAAGATCAACGTCGACGTGTCGTCGCTGGTCCAGGTGCTGTTCAACCTGGGCGAGATGGTGACCGCCACCCAGACCGTGTCCGAGGACACGCTGCAGGTGCTCGCCGGCGAGCTCAACTACGTCATCGAGGTGGTCTCGCCCGAGGACGAGGACCGCGAGCTGCTGGAGAGCTTCGACATCGAGTTCGGTGAGAACGAGGGCGGCGAGGACGATCTCGCACCGCGTCCGCCGGTGGTCACCGTGATGGGTCACGTCGACCACGGCAAGACGAAGCTGCTCGACGCGATCCGCAAGACCAACGTCGTCGCCGGCGAGGCGGGTGGCATCACCCAGGCCATCGGCGCCTACCAGGTGGCCACGGAGGTCGACGACGAAGAGCGTCAGATCACCTTCATCGACACCCCGGGTCACGAGGCGTTCACCGCCATGCGTGCCCGTGGTGCGAAGTCGACCGACATCGCCGTGCTGGTGGTGGCGGCCGACGACGGTGTGATGCCGCAGACCATCGAGGCGCTCAACCACGCCCTGGCGGCCGAGGTTCCGGTCGTGGTCGCGGTCAACAAGATCGACCGCGAGGGTGCGGATCCGACCAAGGTGCGCGGTCAGCTCACCGAGTACGGCCTGGTGCCGGAGGAGTACGGCGGCGACACGATGTTCGTCGACGTCTCCGCGGTCACCGGTCAGGGCATCGACGAGCTGCTCGAGGCAGTCATCCTGACGGCCGACGCCGCGCTCGATCTGCGGGCCAACCCCGAGATGGACGGTCAGGGCGTGGCCATCGAGGCGCACCTGGACAAGGGTCGTGGTGCCGTCGCCACCGTTCTGGTCCAGCGCGGGACGCTGCACGTCGGGGACTCGATCGTCGCCGGCACCGGCTACGGCCGGGTCCGGGCGTTGCTCGACGACCACGGCAACAACGTGGCCGAGGCTCCGCCGTCGTTCCCGGTCCAGGTCCTCGGTCTGACCGCGGTCCCCGGCGCGGGCGACAGCTTCATCGTCGTCGACGATGATCGGATGGCCCGCCAGATCGCTGAGCGTCGAGGGGCCCGCTTGCGGATGGCCGCCCAGGCGGCCGGCACCCGGCGCAAGACCTTGGACCAGCTGTTCGAGCAGCTGGAGAAGGGCGAGACGCAGGAGCTGCGGCTCATCCTCAAGGGCGACGGCGCTGGTTCGGTCGAGGCGCTGGAGGATGCGCTGTCCAAGATCGATGTCGGCGACGAGGTCAGTCTGCGGGTCATCGACCGCGGTGTCGGTGCGATCACCGAGACCAACGTCAGCCTGGCCGCGGCCTCGGATGCGGTGATCGTCGGCTTCAACGTCCGGCCGCAGGGCAAGGCCACCGAGATGGCGGATCGCGAGAACGTGGACATCCGCTACTACTCGGTGATCTACTCCGCGATCGACGAGATCGAGGCGGCCCTGAAGGGCATGCTGAAGCCGATCTACGAGGAGGCCCAGCTG
>Ga0190275_10001751_pt1 | contig 15978 bp, 12 predicted proteins | sample Popmic550T_FD_133745 | JGI IMG/M metagenome (GOLD analysis project Ga0190275, IMG submission 133745) | Populus adjacent soil microbial communities from riparian zone of Yellowstone River, Montana, USA - 550 T | ecosystem: Environmental > Terrestrial > Soil > Riparian zone > Trees stand | place...
GGCTGGTGGAAGGCGCCCACCAGGTTCTTCCCCGCGGGCACGTCCACCCCCGTCTTGCCGCCGACCGACGAGTCGATCATGGCCAGCAGCGTGGTGGGGAGCTGCACCAGCGGCAGCCCGCGCATGTAGCTGGCCGCCACGAAGCCGCCCAGGTCGCCCGGCACGCCCCCGCCGAACGCGATCACCGCCGCGTCGCGGCCGATGCCCGCCTCGAGCATGGCGTCGCATACCAGCGCCCAGGTCTCGCGCGTCTTGCTGGCCTCGCCGTTCTGGAAGGCGAAGACGTCGGTGCGGTAGCCGGCCGCGTGCAGCATCCGTGACAGCTTGACCGCGTAGAGCTCGGCCACGCGGTCGTCGGTGACCACGGCGTAGCGGTGCGCGGGGCAGAACTTGGAGAGGATGGTGGCCACGGTGCCGAACAGCCCCGCGCCCACCATGATCTCGTACCCCCGCTGCGGGCGCTCGGGGAGCGTGACGGCGATCCGCTGCTTGATGCTCATTCGTCCGTTACCCCTTCGAGCCGCTGCTCGCCGCGCCGGTCCATGCCGAGCCCCAGGAGCGTTTCGTCGGCCGACCAGGCGGTCAGCCGGCGCAGGTCGCCACCCGCCTCCCCAGCCACCGCGCGCATGCGCACCGCCGCGCACCCGCGCTCGAACACCTCGTCCAGCGCATCCAGCGCCTCGCCGTCGCCCAGCGCGGCCGCCACCGGCCGCAGCGTCTCCGCCAGCTTCAGCACCGCCTCGCGCGCGGTGACGGTGCCCGGGCGCGCGGCGAACAGGTCCACGAACACCGCGCCGGTGCCGTCGCGCGCGGCGCGCCAGGCGTTCTCGCCCACCAGCGTCTGCAGCAGCGGCGCGGGGAGGGCGGGCTCCGGCAGCACGCCCGACGCGACTCCCGCCACCACCGCCCGCGCCAGCGCCGCGGCGGCCACGGCGTCTTCCAGCCGCGGGGTCACGTCCTGCGCGCGGAACTCGACGGTCGGGTACTTGTGGTGCGGCCGCAGGTCCCAGTACAGCCGGCCCGGCGTGTCGATGCACTGCGTCTCCGACAGCCAGTCGACCAGCAGCTCGAACTCCTCGGCGCTCTCGAAGCGCGGCGGCGCGCCGGTGCGCGGCCAGCGGCGCCAGAGCAGCGTGCGGAACGAGCAGTATCCCGTGTCGCGCCCCTGGAAGAAGGGCGAGCTCGCGGTGATCGCCAGCAGGTGCGGGAGGTACAGCCGCGCCACGTTGGCCACGCGCACCCGGTCCACGTGCGGGGGGATGCCCACGTGCACGTGCATCCCGAAGATGCTCTGCGTTTCCGCCAGCTCGCGGTACTCCTCGCGGATGGCGGCGTACACGTCCTGGTCGGTGAACGGGTGCCCGGCCGCGGGGCTGAACGGATGCGTCCCCGCCGCCACGATGCGCAGCCCCTGCGCCTCGGCCGCGACCGCCGCCTCCATGCGCAGGCGCGCCAGGTCGTCGCGCACGCAGTTCGTGCCCGTGCACACCCCGGTCTCCACCTCGATGGTGTGCTGCTGCATCTCGGGCTTCACGTCGCCCGTCCAGTCGCCCGCGATCACCCAGCGGGCGCGGCTGCGCAGGTCGCCCGTCTCCGCGTCGACGAGCTGGTACTCTTCTTCGACTCCGACGGTGAAGTCGCGCGGAGTGATGGTCATCCGGCCTTTGGCGCCCGCGGCGGCACTGTGTGAGAGTTAGCGGGGGCTGGGTGAAGGGGCAAGAACGGCTGGGTGCGAAAGTGCGAGAGTGCGAAAGTGCGAAAGTGCGCTTGATCGTCGTCGTGATGGCCGCAGCTCGTGGCGCGTTCACCTCGACGCGGAAGACGGTGCGCCGGGAGCATCAGTGACCGCGTCACCATCCCTTCACTTTCGCACTCTCGCACTTTCGCACTCACAGCCTTTCCACCCGCTCCAGCTTCGGCGCGGCCGAAAGCAACTCCCGCGCCGTCCGGCCGAGCACCGGGTGCACCCAATCGGGCGCCACCTCGGCCAGCGGGTGGAGGACGAAGCCGCGCGCGGGGATGCCGGGGTGCGGCAGCGTCAGCCGCGAGTCTTCGAGGGCGCGGTTGCCGTGGTCCAGCACGTCGATGTCGATCACCCGCGGCGCGTTGCGGAAGGTGCGCTCGCGGCCCATCTCCCGCTCCAGCGCGAGGATGCGGTCCAGCAGCGCGTGCGGCCCCAGCGTGGTCGTCCCGCGCACGACGAGGTTGTAGAAGTCGGGCTGGTCGCGGTGCCCCACCGGCTCGGTACGGTAGATGGACGACGTGCGCAGGTCGCCCACGAACACGCGCAGCCCGTCCACCGCGCGCGCCAGCTGCGCCAGCGGGTCGCCCACGTTGGCGCCCAGCCCCAGCAGCACCGGGGCGGGCTCGTCCGTCGTCTCGTCGTCCGTCATGCGGTGAATGTCGGGGGTGGCGGGGGATGGGGGAAGGGTGCGCGGCGCAGTCGCGCGGGGTGGACGGAGGGGCGGGACCGGGGCGCGCGCATTGCGGACGGGGCCGCGGTTCGCCAGCTTCGCGGCCACACCCACCACACGCCGGAGCCTCGTTTGACCGAGCAGTCCTACCCCGAGCCAAGGCTCACGCGCTTCGCCTGGGTGTCCATCGCCGCGGCGGTGGTCACCATCGGGCTCAAGTTCGGTGCGTTCGTCATCACCGGCTCGGTGGGTCTGCTGTCGGACGCGCTGGAGAGCCTGGTGAACCTCGCCGCCGCCATCATGGCGCTGGCGATGCTCACCGTGGCCGCGCGCCCCGCCGACGAGGAGCACGCGTACGGCCACAGCAAGGCCGAGTACTTCGCCAGCTCGTTCGAGGGCGCGCTGATCCTGCTGGCGGCGGCGAGCATCGCGTACTCGTCCGTCCTGCGGCTGATGCATCCGCGGCCGGTGCACGACGCGTTCGTCGGCATCGCCATCTCCGTCGTGGCGTCGCTGGTGAACGTGGGCGTGGCGACCATGCTGCTGCGCGCCGGGAAGCGCTACCGCTCGATCGCGCTGGAGGCCGACGCGAACCACCTCTTCACCGACGTGTGGACGTCGGCCGGGGTGATCGTGGGGGTGGCGGCGGCGACGTTCACCGGGTGGCAGTGGCTGGACCCGGCGATCGCCATCGTGGTGGCGCTCAACATCATGCGGATCGGGGTGGGGTTGATGCGGCGCTCGGCGCTGGGGCTGCTGGACACCGCGATCCCCGAGGAAGACCGCCTGGCCGTGGTGCGCATCCTGGACCGCTACGCGCGGGAAGGCGCCGAGTACCACGCGCTGCGCACGCGGCAGGCGGGGATGCGGCGCTTCGTCTCCGTGCACGTGCTGGTGCCGGGCGCGTGGAGCGTGCAGCAGGGCCACGAGCTGCTGGAGCGGATGGAGGAGGACATCCGCGCCGCGCTTCCCGAATCGATCGTCTTCACCCACCTGGAGCCGCTGGAAGACCCCGTCTCGTTCGACGACGTGCGCCTGGAGCGCCGGGTGGGCGGGCGGCCCGAAAGCACGGCCTGAACTGCATCATCGAGATCAGGAGATAGGCTGTGCATCCGTCCCGACCTCGCGCTTCTCATCCAGATCGCCGTTGAAGTCCGCGAAGGCGGACTGCGTGCCGTCGTAGCCGCGAGTTCACTCGCATCTTCGCTCCCACCGAACTACGCTCGTTTCTCGTGGGCTGACCGGACGTGCGCGCTAGAACTCGGGCCAGAGACGGTACTTCTCCATGTCGCCGCGCAGCTTGAGCAGCGCGGCGTCCTTCATCTTCGCCTCCAGCATCACGTCGAACTCCACCGGCCCCGCGGCGCGCAGGAAGGCGGCGAACTCCCACGGGTGCGCGTAGTCGGCGTGCTGCGAGAGCAGGGGCGGGGCGGCGACCTCCTTCTTGCCGCGGAGCACGGTGCGCGAGTCGAGCTTCGGCGACGAGAAGTGCACCTTGGGCATCACCCCCGCCGGCCACGTCGCGACCGCCGCCCGCACCGCATCACCGATGGAGAGCGCGCCGGGGTTCAGCAGGTGGTGCTGGTGGTCGAAGATCATGGGAACGCCGGTCGCCTCGTGCACGCGCAGGCAGTCCTCCACCGTGTAGAGCGTCTCGTCGTTCTCGATCACCAGCCGGCGCCGTCCCGCTTCCGACAGGCGGGCGTAGTTCTCGGCGAAGCGCGCGCACGCCGCCTCCTTGTCGCCGTACGCGCCGCCCAGGTGGAGGATGACCACGGCCTCGGGGCCCTGCTCCATCGCGTCGAGCAGCTCGGCCTGCGAGTTCACGTCCCAGATCCCCTTGGCGTTGATGGCGGGATCGAGCGCGCTCAGCAGCACGTACTGCGAGGGGTGCAGCGACAGCCGGATCCCCCGCTCGCGTGCGATTCGTCCCAGCTCCGCCAGGTCGCCCCGGCACTCGGCGATCTGGTCGTGGAACTGGGGGAGATCGGGATGGGTGCAGTACGGGACGAAGTCCGAGGAGATGCGGTACATCCGCACGTCGATCTCGTGCACGTAGTCCAGCACGTCGCGCAGGTAGCCGATGGACACGCGCAGGTGCGGCTCCGACTGCCAGCGCCGCGCGTCGTTGCTCTTCAGCCCCTCGCGCCCCGCCACCTTCACGGCGAACCCCAGCCGCCGCTTCCAGGTCTTCCGTTCTTCCATCAACCGTCTCCACCAGGGCCTGAGTCTCGAACCGCGTCACGGAACGCCTCACGTGCTGCGTGAGGCAGCAACCGCAACGTTCGCGCGCGCCGTGCGCCGATTCCCAAATCGAGCGAGGGGACGAGCCGCGGCCCGTCCCCTCGCCCAACCATCACGGAGCGAATGGCTTACGGGCGCTCGACGCAGACCCACACCGTGTCGGTGCTGGGGCTGTAGAACATCGAGATCACCACGTTTTTGCGGCGGCCGTCGCGGAACTTGAACACGTAGTCGAACACCGTGTGCAGGTTCTTCTTCTCCACGCCCTCCACGAACCGGCCGTGGAACTCCTGCACCTTGGTGCACGGCGCGACTTCGTCGAAGAAGCTCTTCCCGATGGCATCGGCCTTCGCCATGCGGGCGAGGTCGCTCTCGGTCTGGTTGAACTTCAGCACCGTGCCGTCGGGGGAAAGCTGGATCATCCCCAGTGGAAGGGCGTCCAGCTCGCGCTCGCTGAGCACGTCGGCCTGTTCGAACACGCTGTTTTGTCCGGCGGTCGCCTGCATCGCTCTGTCTCCACCTGTACGGTTTCCGCAAACGGCCGCGCGGGCGCGATCCTGCGCCCCACGCGGCGGGCATTCTGTCCCGACGACGCGAAGCTACATCGATGCACAATGTTTGTCCATGGTTGTCGACGCACCTTCTGAGGATTGGAACGGGGGTTGCGCGAGAGAGCCGTTTCCCCGCGCGGCGCGGTGCAGGCGCGGGGTGGCCCCACCAGCAGCGGCAAGGAGCGCCCATGAGCACCGACGACCTGGACCGCGTGGTACCGTTGGACGACCTGGATGATTTCCGCGTGGCGGGCGACGACCCCGACCCGCGCGGGTGGGAGGTGGTGGCCGCGGACGGGCAGAAGATCGGCGAGGTCGACGACCTGCTGGTGGATACGAGCGCGATGAAGGTTCGCTACCTGGACGTGGGCGTGGACGACGGCGTGAGCGCCGAGCCCGACCGGCACGTGCTGGTGCCGATCGGTTACGCGCGGCTCGACCGCGACCACGACCGCGTGATCGTGGACCAGCTCTCGTCCGCCGACCTGCGCTCGATCCCCTCGTACAGCCACGGGCCGATCACGCGCGACTTCGAGACGAGCGTTCGCGACAGCTACCGCGGCCGCGGGACGGCGGCCGGCGCGGCGGTGGGCGGGGCGGCGGGCGCGGCCGCGAACGACGACTTCTACAGCGACGACCTGTTCGACGAGAGCACCTTCTGGGCGGCGCGGCGCTCCACCGGGCTGGGCGGCGCGCTGGGCGACATCGGCAACGACGCCGGGTATCCGCGCGACCTGGAACGCGACGGGTAGGCAGCGCTCGGGGCGAGGTCGGAGAAGGAACGCCTGGCCTCGCTGACCGGCGGCTGAAGCCGCAGCAACAACTACGAAAAGCCTCGCAAACTGCGCGAGGCTTCAACGGCTTGACGGCGGCATCGGGGGGGATCCGTGAGGCAGAATCGAAGCGCCCGCCTGCCCAAGGGAGCAGGCGGGCGCTTCGATTGTCATCCCGATCGTCAGCGGAGAGCGGGGGTGAGGCCGTATCTGCCGGAGCCGGGCTGGAGGGGAGGCGAACGTCGCCTGGACATGTGCTGAGTTATCAGTTTTTTGAACATGGACAATACCCCGTCCATCGCACGCTGGCGGAGGATTGATCGACATCCACCTGATCGAGCAGGTTGCGGTGGCGGCCAGTGCCGTTAACTGCTCGATCGGGGATGATGCTTGCTGGCGTGGTGCGCGCGGCGAGCCTGAAGGGCCGATGAGGGGCCGCACCGGCGGCTGAAACCGCAACCAGCGCAACAACAGCTACGAAAAGCCTCGCAAACTGCGCGAGGCTTCAACGGCTTGATGGCGGAGAAGCGGAGACGAGGGGTCTCCGCCTCTCCGCTTTCTTCTTTCGGTCGATGAAACAGCCCGCTCCGTCTACTTGGGCGGGTTCCCGCGCGGGCGTAGATTGCCGCCGTGCCCAAGACGACCTCCTCCGCCGAGCGACGCGCGCCGTGGGTGCTGGCGCTGGACGTGGGCTCGTCGTCCGTTCGCGCGCAGCTGTACGACGGCCGCAGTACGCCGCTGTCGGCGGAATCGCTCGCGAAGGTGCCGGTGCGCTGGCGCACGGATCCGCCCGGCGCGATGGAGGCGGACGCGGACGCGCTGGTGCGTGCCGCGCTCACCGCGCTGGACCGCGGGGTGAAGGCCGCGCGAGTAGCCGGGATCACCATCGCCGCCGTCGCGATCGACACCTTCTGGCACGGGTTGATGGGGGTGGACGCGGGCGGAAAGCCCGTCACCCCCCTCTACGCCTGGGGCGACACGCGCGCCGCGGAGGATGCCGAGGGGATGCGCGGGAGGGTGGACGCGGAGGCCGCGCACGCCCGCACCGGCTGCTTCGTGCACGAGAGCTATCCGCCCCCCAAGCTGGTCTGGCTGCGCCGTACGCAGGGCGATAGCTTCCGGCGCGCGGAGGGGTGGATCGGGATCGGCGAGCACCTGGGCGAGCGGCTGTTCGGGGTGCGCCGCACCTCGCTCTCCATGGCCTCCGCCACCGGCCTGCTGGACGTGCGCACCGGCCGCTGGGACGCGGAGATGCTTGCCGCCTGCGGGATCGGCGCGGAGCACCTGCCCGAGCTGTCCGACGAGCCGATGCGGGGGATGCTCGCGGGGCCGGCGCGGCGCTGGCCGGAGCTGGCCGCCATCCCCTGGTTCCCCGCGCTGGGCGACGGCGCCTGCGCCACCCTCGGCAGCGGCGCCGCGGAACCGGGGAAGCTCGCGCTGACGGTGGGAACCAGCGCCGCCGTCCGCGTGCTGCTGGCGGACCCCGCGCCGCGCGTGCCGGCGGCGCTCTGGCTGTATCGGCTGGACGAGCGGCGGAGCGTGGCCGGGCGCGCGCTCTCCAACGCCGGCAACACGATGGCGTGGCTGCGGAAGACGCTGCGCCTCCCGCCCGCCGACCGCCTGGAGGCCGAGCTGGCGCTGCTGGCCGACGCGCCCCCGCCGCCGCTGGAGGTGACCCCGGTGCTGCTGGGCGAGCGCCCGCCGCTCTCCGCCCGCGGCGAGGTCGCCACCATCGCGCGGATGGCGATGAGCACCACGCCAACGGAGATCTGGCGCGCCTGGCTGTGGGCGCTCGCCGCCCGCATCGCCGAGGCCGTGGACGCGGTGGAGCGCGAGTACGGCCGCGCGGACGAGATCGTCGCCAGCGGCGGCGCGCTGCACGCCTCGCCCGCGTTCCACGCGATCCTGGAGCGCACGCTCGGCCGCCCCCTCGCCCTCCGCGACAACGGCGACGAGACCGCGCGCGGCGCCGCGCTGGTGGCCCTGGAGCGCCTCGGCGCCGCCCCCTCGCGGCCCTGAATTCGCGGGGGACCTCGCCCCCGCGCGGACGCTGGATCGAGCCGACGCGCAACGTCAGCCGGGCTGATCGCGCAGGGACGTGCCCATCAATCAACCCTCTCCCGAAGTTGGGAGAGGGTGGCGAGCCCCAGCGAGCCGGGTGAGGGGTGGGCGCCGCGGCCGCCACCCCGTCCGCGTCGCACGTGGGACCGTGGGGCGAATCGATCGGCGGTGTCCCGATCTACCGTTGGTGCCGTAGAAGGCCCGCGTTGCATCACCCAACCTCAACCAGACCCGATCGATGTCCGACGGCAAGCCGTACGGCGGCGACCTCGACCAACTCTGCATCAACACCATCCGCACGCTGTCGATGGACGCGGTGCAGAAGGCCAACAGCGGCCACCCGGGCACGCCCATGGCCCTGGCCCCGCTGGCGTACGTGATCTGGACGCGGCACCTGCGCCACAACCCGCGCGACACGGCGTGGGTCGACCGCGACCGCTTCATCCTCTCCGCCGGCCACGCGAGCATGCTGCTGTACTCGCTGCTCTACCTCTCGGGCTACGGGCTGGAGCTGGACGACATCAAGAACTTCCGGCAGTGGGAGAGCAAGACCCCCGGCCACCCCGAGTACGGCCTGACCCGCGGCGTGGAGACCACCACCGGCCCGCTGGGGCAGGGGATGGCCAACGGCGTGGGGATGGCGATGGCCGAGGCGCACCTGGCGGCGCAGTTCAACACGCCGGAGCACGCGCCGATCGACCACCACGTCTACGCCATCTGCAGCGACGGCGACCTGATGGAGGGCGTGGCGGCCGAGGCGGGGTCGATGGCCGGCCACCTGAAGCTGGGCAAGCTGATCTACTTCTGGGACAACAACCACATCACGATCGAAGGCTCCACCGACCTGGCGTTCACCGAGGACGTGCTCGCCCGCTTCGAGTCGTACGGCTGGCAGACGGACACCATCGAGGACGCCAACGACCTGGAGGCGATCGACGCCGCCATCCAGCGCGCCAGGGCCGACCCGCGCCCGTCGATGATCGCGGTGAACTCGATCATCGGCTACGGCTCGCCCAACCGCGCGGGGAGCGAGAAGGCGCACGGCGAGGCGCTGGGCGAGGAAGAGGTGAAGCTGTCGAAGCAGCAGCTCGGCTGGCCGACCACCGACACCTTCTGGGTGCCGCGGGAGGCGCTGGACCACATGCGCGCGCTGGGCGAGCGCGGCCAGGCGCTGCAGGACGAGTGGAAGCGCCGCTACGACGCCTTCGCCGCCGCCGAGCCCGAGCGGGCGCAGCGGCTGACCGACGCGCTGGAGCGCCGCCTCCCCGACGGCTGGGCCGACGACATCCCCACGTTCAGCAAGGACGACAAGCCGCTGGCCACCCGCGCCGCCTCGGGGAAGGTAATCAACGCGATCGCGAAGCGCGTCCCCTGGCTGATGGGCGGCTCGGCCGACCTGGCGGGCTCGAACAACACCAACATCGACGGCGCCGCCAGCTACGAGGCGGGGAGCTACGAGGGGCGCAACCTGCACTTCGGCGTGCGCGAGCACTCGATGGGCTCGCTGATGAACGGGATGACGCTGCACGGCGGGGTGCGCGTGTACGGCGGCACCTTCCTCATCTTCAGCGACTACATGAAGCCGCCGATCCGCCTGGCGGCGCTGATGGAGCAGCCCACCCTCTACGTCTTCACCCACGACTCCGTGGGCCTGGGCGAGGACGGCCCCACGCACCAGCCGATCGAGCAGCTCGCCTCGCTGCGCGCCGTCCCCGGCCTGGTGGACATGCGCCCGGGCGACGCCAACGAGACCGCCGAAGCGTGGCGCTTCGCGATGGAGTACACCGAGGGCCCCGTCTTCTTCTCCCTCACCCGCCAGGCGCTCCCCACGCTCGACCGCGACGTCTACGCGCCGGCCAGCGGCCTGCGGCAGGGCGCCTACGTGCTGGCGGAGGCGGAAGGCGAGCTGCGCGCGATCGTGATCGCCACCGGGAGCGAGGTGAGCGTGGCGGTGGAGGCGCGCGAGGCGCTGCAGGCCGAGGGGATCGGCACGCGCGTGGTGAGCATGCCGAGCTGGGCGCTCTTCTCGCGCCAGCCGCGCGCGTACCGCGACCAGGTGCTGCCGACGGCCGTGAAGGCGCGCGTGAGCATCGAGGCCGCCGCGACGATGGGGTGGGAGAAGTGGGTGGGCGGCGAGGGCCGCGCCATCGGCATCTCGCACTTCGGCGCCTCGGCCCCGGCCAAGGAGATCTTCAAGCAGCTCGGCCTGACCGCGGAGAACGTCGTCGCCAAGACGAAGGCCGTGCTCGGCCTGGGCAGCGAAGACGCCGGCGACGAAGCGGGCGAGGACGCGGCGGGCCCCGCGAAGCACGGGACGGACGAATAGCTTTCGCGCGCCCGGCGGGCATCGCCAGCTGCATTGCAGCATCGAGTGGGGCGTCGGGCGCAGGATGAGCCTGACCGCGCCATCGAAGTAGCCGCGAGCGAAGCGAGCCGAGGTCCCTCTGCCAGGTTGTTTTGGGAGAGGGACAGCCGCGAAGCGGCAGGGTGAGGGCCCGCGGCGCCGAGGCCACGAACGTCCGTCCGTGCATCCCGACGCGCCGCGTGCTTTCCCCCGCGCCCCGATCCTTGCAGTCTTCCCCGGGCCTAATCTCAACCCGAAGGAAATTACCCATGGCAACCGAAAAGAACCCGCTGCACGCCCTCCACGAGCAGGGCCAGAGCGTGTGGCTCGACTACATCCGCCGCGGCATCATCCACAACGGCGAGCTGCAGGGGATGATCGAGCGCTACGACCTGCGCGGCGTGACCTCCAACCCGTCGATCTTCGAGGAGGCGATGGGGAAGAGCGACGACTACGACGACGAGCTCGAGCAGCTCGCCGCCGACGGCGTGGAGGCCGGCGCGGCGTTCGAGCAGATGGCGGTGAAGGACATCCAGGCCACCTGCGACGTCTTCCGCCCCGTTTACGACGCGGCCGGCGGCCACGACGGCTTCGTCTCGCTCGAGGTGTCGCCGCTGCTCGCCGACGACGCGCGGCAGACGATGGACGAGGCGCGCAAGCTGTGGAAGCTGGTGGACCGCCCCAACCTGATGATCAAGGTGCCGGGGACCGACGCCGGCATCCCGGCGATCGAGCAGCTCATCGCCGAGGGGCTGAACGTCAACATCACCCTGCTCTTTTCCATCCAGAGCTACGAGGCGGTGATGGAGGCGTACCTGCGCGGCCTGGAGCGCCGCGCCGAGGCCGGCCAGCCGCTGGACCGCTCCGCCTCGGTCGCCTCCTTCTTCGTCTCGCGCGTGGACGGCTCGGTGGACGCGGCGCTGGAGAAGATCGTGGCGCAGGGCGGCCCCAACGCCGAGAAGGCGAAGGGCGTGATGGGGCGCGCGGCGATCGCCAACGCGAAGATGGCCTACCTGCGCTTCACCGAGGTGTTCGCCGGCGAGCGCTGGGAGCGGCTCAAGGCGAAGGGCGCCCGCGTGCAGCGCCCCCTCTGGGCCAGCACAAGCACCAAGAACCCCGCCTACCGCGACGTGATCTACGTGGAGGAGCTGGTGGGCCCGGAGACGGTCAACACCATCCCGCTGGCCACCATCAAGGCCTTCGCCGACCACGGCGAGGTGCGCCGCACCGTGGACCTGGAGCTCGACCGCGCCCGCGCCGATCTGGCCACCCTGCAGGAGCTGGGCGTGGACCTGGACCAGGTCACCGACGCGCTGCAGGTGGAGGGGGTGGAGAAATTCGCCAAGTCGTTCCGTCAAATGATAGAGACGGTGGGCGAGAAGCTGGCGCGGGTGGCGCAGGGGACCTGATCCGCCGGAAGGCGTCCGGCCCCCGCACCACGTTTCGCCCTCCGCCCGCATCGGGCCGGGGGGCGAATTTTTTTCTTGCGCGGCGAAGGCCCGGGCAACATCATGTTACGGTCATTTCACGCAGGTGATGTGTTCGGCTGTCCAGACCGCCGCTGGCGTACTTTCCGTATAAGTGCGGGCGCGGGTGGGACATGGGCGTGGGGCGCCGCCGCCTCGTTTGGGACCCGCCAGACACATTCGCCGCCGGTTGAGAGTGGACGCCTGAAACGAGGTAAGTGCGGTTACGGCATCGTATTCGCCCCGTATGGGACGTCTCCGTGACGATCTGGTACGCCTGTTGCACAAACTGCAACCGAATTCAGTTGCAGAATATTATTTGAAGATCGTAAAAGAGCGCCGCATCTTCATCCTCAGTCGGTTTGCGCGACCCTTCATCCGCAGGACCCATAGTGCCGGGGGCAGGAACCACGGGGACGGCGTCTTGGATCGCGCCCGTATAGATGACCGTCCGTATAGTTGACGCACGCACAATCAGCCGTGCCCCGTGGACCGCCCGGCACCCGCGCCGGAAGCCGGACAATGTGTATCAATTCGATGCGGTGGATCAGCGAAGTGGCAGGGCAGGACGGCGTCACACCTTTGATGCGCAGGACCCTCACGGTACTCGGATGGATGGCAGGACCCCTGGATGCGCCGACGCATTCCGCCCCGCGCGACCGGGCCGGCTCCCACACGGGAGGCCGGCCCGGTTCGCGTATCGGGGCGGGGGCGACTTCTATCCCAGCATCCACAACGGACGATGCGCGCGGCGGGCGGGGCCCCCACCCGGATTTTGGCGGACGATACGGCTGTCCGCCAAAATCCGACCTCCCCCAAAAAAGACTGCCAAAAAAGACTGGGGGAGGTGGACGGGAAAGGCGCTGATGCGGGGCAACCTGAGGACCGTGCTTGCGGGGGATGGTCGCCGCGGCGCACCTTGCTCTCGCTCCTTCTTCTCCCCCGCAGCAAACGGTGGTCGATGAACATCGGGATCCTGGGCAGCGGCATGGTGGGGCAGGCGTTGGGGCTGGGCTTCGTCCAGCGCGGCGACGAGGTGGTGGTGGGCACGCGCGACGCCGGCGGCGACAAGCTGCGCGACTGGGTGGCGCGCACCGACGGCCGCGGCCGCGCCGGCACCTTCGCCGAGGCGGCGGCGTTCGGCGAGGTCGCGGTGCTCGCCACCCTCTGGGACGGCACCGAGAACGCGCTGCGCCTGGCGGATCCCGCCAGCCTGGCCGGCAAGGTGGTGATCGACGTCACCAACCCGCTCGACTTCTCCACCGGCATGCCCCGCCTCTCCATCGGGTTCAGCGACTCCGGCGGCGAGCAGGTGCAGCGCTGGCTCCCCGACTCGCGCGTGGTGAAGGCGTTCAGCATCATCACCGCGGGCGAGATGGTGCACCCGGAGTTCCCCTGCGGCCCGCCCACCATGTTCATCGCCGGCGACGACGATGGGGCGAAGGGGACGGTGTCCGGCATCTGCCGCGATTTCGGCTGGGAGGTGGAGGACGTCGGCGCGATGGAGGCCGCGCGCCTGCTGGAGCCGCTCGCCGTGCTGTGGATCACCCACGCCGTCCGCACCGGGGCGTACGGGCACGCGTTCAAGCTGTTGAGGAAGTAAGGGTGGGGGTGTGGTGAGTGCCGATACCGGATCTCGGGATCAATCGTGCAACGCCGAGGAGGTGTCATCCTGAGCGGCGCCGCTGCACCGAGCCTTCATGTGCACCAGTGCATGGCGGCGCCCGAAGGATCTAAACCACCAGTCCGAGCGGCAGGCGGCGTGTCGCTCGCGGGCCGAGTTTAGATCCTTCGGCCTGCGACCGGCCGTTCATTCCGCGACAGCGATGTGGTCGGCCTCAGAGGGTGTTGAGAAACCTGGGGTCATGAGCCGAAACCGAACAAAGTGTTTCGGCGTAGGCGACGCGCATGAAGAAATGTCTTCACGCGCGGCGAACCGCCGCACGACGACGCAGGCGCCCTCGGGTATCGCCGCCGATGGTAAGGAGATGGCGGTATCCCTGCGACCTGACGGACTCGCAATGGGAACTGCTCGGGCCGCTGTTCGAACCACCGGCACATCGCGGTGGCAGGCCGCGGAAGTACCCGCTCCGCGAGATCGTCAACGCGATGTTCTATGTTCTGCGTGGCGGGATCAGCTGGCGGATGATGCCCAGCGACCTGCCACCGTGGTCGAACGTGTACAACCACTTCCGCCGGTGGAAGATGAACGGCACGCTGGACCGCGTGCATTCCATCCTGCGCGACGCGGTCCGACGCAAGCACAACAAGGAGCCGACGCCGTCGCTGTGCATCATCGACAGCCAGTCGGTCCGAACCACGGAAAGCGGTGGCGAACGCGGCCTCGACGCCGGGAAGAAGATCAGCGGCCGCAAGCGCCACATCATGGTCGACACGCTCGGCCTGCTCTGGGCGGTTGCCGTGCACGCGGCCAACATCCAGGACGCCGCGGGTGCCTGGCAGGTCGTGACGAAGCTGGTCGGGCGCATGCCGCGCTTGGAGAAGATCCTTGCGGACGGGATCTACGACGGCGCGCGGATCGCCATCCAGGCGCTCGGCTGGGCGCTCGAGATCGTCCAGAAGCCGGCAGGGCAGAAGGGCTTCTCCGTGCTTCCGAAGCGCTGGATCGTCGAGCGCACGTTCGCGTGGCTCGGCCGCAACCGCAGGCTGAGCAAGGATTACGAGCGCTTGGCGAAGAGCAGCGAGGCGTGGATTCACTTCGCCATGATCGGCTTGATGATTCGAAGGCTCAAGCCTCGCTGACCGGGTTTATCAACACCCTCTCAGGATGACATTCTCCGAGGTTCTCGAGGAATGCACAGTCAATCTCCCGATTTTGGCATGAGTCCTGAGCCCTGAGCGCCCTATCGGCGAGATTTCGCAGCCGAGACGCGCCGAATCCGATCTACAGATGACAGTGATGAACGCCGAGATGACCGACACCGCGGCGGCGCCGCCGAACACGCCCGTGTGGGACGACGGTGGATGGGCGGGGCTGCCCCGGCTGCGCGGCGACGTCACCGCGGACGTGTGCGTGGTGGGGCTCGGCGGGTCCGGCCTCTCCGCCATCGGCGAGCTGCGGCGGCTGGGGGCCTCGGTGGTGGGGGTGGATGCGGGCACGGTGGCGGCCGGAGCGGCGGGGCGGAACGGCGGATTCCTGCTGGCGGGCTCGTCGAAGTTCTACCACGACGCCGTCGCCGCGTACGGCCGCGAGCGCGCGCTGGGCATCTACCGGCTCACCATGGCCGAGCTGGACCGCATCGCCGCGGAAACGCCCCGGGCCGTGCGCCGCGTGGGCTCGCTGCGCATCGCGGCGGACGCGGGGGAGGTGGAGGACTGCCGCGCGCAGCTCGCCGCGATGACGGCGGACGGGCTGAAGGCGGAGTGGTACGAGGGGCCGGAGGGCGCCGGGTTCCTGGTCCCGACCGACGCCGCCTTCAACCCGCTGCACCGCTGCCGGATCCTCGCCGCGCGGCACGCCGAGGCGGGCGCGCGGCTGTTCGAGCACTCCCCGGCCGTCCACATCGCCGCGGAGGAGGTGCGCACCCCGGAGGGGCGGGTGCGCTGCGGCCGCGTGATCGTGGCGGTGGACGGGCGGCTCGAGCGGCTGCTCCCCGCGCTGGAGGGCCGCGTGCGCACCGCGCGGCTGCAGATGGTGGCGACGGCGCCGCTCCCGGATATTCGCTTTCCGCGCCCCGTGTACATGCGCTACGGCTACGAGTGGTGGCAGCAGCTCGCCGACGGCCGCATTGCGCTCGGGGGCTTCCGCGACCGCGGCGGCGACCCGCAGTGGACGCACGACGCCGAGCCGTGCGACGCGGTGCAGGGGATGATCGACGGCTTCCTGCGCGGCACGCTGGGCATCCACGCGCCGATCACCCACCGCTGGGCCGCGTCCGTGAGCTTCACCGACGACGGACTGCCGGTGCTGGCGGAGGTGGAGCCCGGCGTGTGGGCGTGCGGCGGCTACAGCGGCACCGGCAACGTGATCGGCGCCATCTGCGGCCGCGCGGCGGCGCAGATGGCGGTGACGGGGCGGTCCGAGCTGGCGGGCGTGTTCGGGGGATGACGGTGGGAGGGCGAATGCCTGCGCGGGTGCGGGGCGATTGAAATCGCTGCAACAAC
>Ga0190275_10001752_pt1 | contig 15957 bp, 12 predicted proteins | sample Popmic550T_FD_133745 | JGI IMG/M metagenome (GOLD analysis project Ga0190275, IMG submission 133745) | Populus adjacent soil microbial communities from riparian zone of Yellowstone River, Montana, USA - 550 T | ecosystem: Environmental > Terrestrial > Soil > Riparian zone > Trees stand | place...
AGATCGTCCATGCAAGAGTAATCGAGCTATACGCGAAAGCCCACTCACAGGTGGTGACGCAATGAAGGAATACGAATCGGGATTGTGGATCTTTATGCTGGCAGCTTTCCTCGGCTTCCAGTTAATCCGCGGCGTTTCGCCCCTTTTGCACACGCCTCTGATGTCGCTGACGAATGCGATTTCAGCCATCGCGGTCGTCGGCGCGATTCTGATCACCGGTGAAAAAGACGCCCCTCCGTTATCGAAGGCGCTGGGCTTTATAGCGGTGACAGCATCGACAATCAATCTTGTCAGCGGCTATCTCATTACAGATCGCATGCTGAAGATGTTTAAAAAGCGTGGCGGCGAGAGGCAGACATGAGAGAGCTCCTTCTTCCGCTCCTATACCTTCTCGCCGCGGCTGGATTCATTCTGGCGCTCAAGTGGATGAGTTCGCCCGCAACCGCGCGGCGGGGTGTATTCGCCGGTGAGATCGGAATGCTGCTCGCAGTAGTGGGAACCCTACTGCGTTTTGAGGTGGTCGAATACCAATGGATTCTCATAGCATTCTTCCTTGGATCGGCCATCGGTGTTCCGCTCGCGTATCTTATGCCGATGACGGCGGTGCCTCAACGTACCGCTATCTCACATGCATTCGGAGCCCTCGCCTCGGCGCTCATAGGGACAGCGGAATATTACAGGCACACGCCCGACCAAATCACGATGGTCGCGCTAGCGCTCGAGATCCTTCTCGGATTTCTAACCTTCACCGCTAGTCTCATGGCGTTCGGAAAGCTCCAGGAAATCCTGCCTACCCGTCCGATCACGTATAAGGGACAGAACATCGTCAACCTTTTCGTGTTCGCCCTAGCCTTTGTATCGGCGATAGCGCTTATCGTCTCTCCGGAGCACACTTGGTTGTTTCCCATATTCGCGGGACTTTCGTTGCTGTTTGGCATACTGCTCATCGTCCCTATTGGCGGAGCCGATATGCCTACGGTTATCGCGCTGCTGAACTCTTACGCAGGATTGTCTGCATGCGCGATGGGTTTTGCTTTGAACAACAAACTGCTGATCGTCGCCGGCGCTCTTGATGGATCGTCGGGATTCATTCTTGCAGTGATTATGTGCAAGGCAATGAACCGGTCGTTCTCCAATGTTCTGTTCGGCGCCTTTGGACAATTGCAGACGACAACCGCGAAGGCGACCGAACGTCCTGTGCGCTCGGCCGTGGCGGAAGAAGCCGCTTACTTGCTCGAATCGGCTCGCAGCGTCATCATCATTCCGGGTTATGGGATGGCAGTCGCCCAAGCTCAGCACAAGCTTCGAGAACTAGCGGACGCGCTCGCCAAGCGCGGCGTCGATGTGCGTTTCGCAATCCACCCGGTAGCAGGCCGAATGCCAGGGCACATGAACGTACTACTGGCCGAGGCCGACGTACCCTACGACAAGCTGGTCGAGATGGAAGAGATCAACCCTGACTTCCCTATGACGGACGTGGCGTTAGTGATTGGCGCCAATGACGTGGTGAACCCAGCGGCGAAGAACGACAGCACCAGCCCGATCGCGGGCATGCCGATCTTGCATGCATATCGTGCACGCACGGTCATGGTGATCAAGCGAAGCATGAATCCCGGCTTCGCGGGCATCGACAACGATTTGTATTACATGGAGAACACGCTCATGCTCTTCGGCGATGCGAAAGCATTCGTCGGCGACATCATTAAGGAACTGAGCTCAGCGGCCAGAGTAGCCTAAGGAGAATCATCAACAATGAAGCACCTTCCCATATTTCTAGTGGCTGTCATTGCGCTACAGGCGCAAAATGCTGAGCCGCCCAAACCTAAACGCGTCAATCGTGCTATCGAGCTACTCGAATCGGGTCAGCCGATTTACTACACCGGCGGTCGCGGCGGTTACGACGAAGGCAAGAAGATGTCGGCGACAAAGGCCGACTACATTAACTATGAAATGGAGCACGGCGCTTTCGACATGAAAGAGCTGCGCGATTTCATGCGAGGTCTCGTCGATGCCGGCCCAACGCGCACAGGTCACCGCACTCCTGCCGTGATCGTGACTCTTCCGATTCTGGGAAAAGACCCCGCCTCTATGCGGGCTAACTATTGGGTCGCGCAACAAGTGATGGCGGCGGGAGTCCACGGAATTCTTCTCTGCCACGCTGAGAACCCGGAAGCGGTCAAGATCTTCGTTGAGTCCCTGCGTTATCCATTCGCCGAAAAACATCCGGGCCTCGATACCGGCATCCGAGGTAATGGCAGTCAAAACTTCGCTTCGCAGATCTGGGGTTTGTCGCCGACGGACTACATGCTAAAAGCGGATGTGTGGCCATTGAATAAGAGTGGCGAAGTCCTGCTTGGGGTGAAAATCGAAACTCCAATGGCAGCGGAAAATGCTGAGAAAACGACACGCATTCCCGGTATCGGCTTCGCAGAGTGGGGGCCGGGTGACCAGAGCTTCTTCCTTGTCGGTCCTCCCACCCCCGGCGGAATACGCGAAGCGCACCCGGCCATGCAAAAAGTCCGTACCAAAGTCTTCAATGCCGCGAAGGCCGCCAAGATATTCTTCCTGAACTCATGCAATGAGCAGAACGTTATCGATATGCTCAAAGAAGGCGTGATGATCTGCACCGGTGGCGACTCCCCCGCTGCAGACAAAGGCCGTCAATTCTCGAAACGACAGGGCATATGGTAAACATCATTCGATTCCTCTTCATCACGGCGTGTCTCGCATCAGCCCAGGACGGCGGGCGCGTGTTGTTCGACGGCAAGACTCTCAACGGCTGGGAAGCGCGTCCCACGTCCGTTCCCGACAGCAAGGGCGATTGGTCCGTTCAGAATGGCGCTCTTGTTTGTGGCGGGACTGTGCCTAGTTGGATTCACACCAATGATTCCTTCTCGGATTTCGGACTGACGCTCGAGTTTCGTGGTGCTGAAACAGTCAACAGCGGTGTTTTCCTGCGCTCTCAGAAAGAAGGACAACCTCATGTCACGGGGTACGAACTGCAGATCTGGGACTACCAACCCGCGGGCTTCCATACAGGAAGTCTCGTGGGCTCGCTGAAAGCAGACACAGTCAAGATCCTTCCCGGTCAATGGAACAAATACGATGTCACCGCCAGAGGCGGCCACTTCACAGTCGTTCTCAACGGGAAAAAGATCCTCGATGCAGGCGACGCCAAACACAAAAGCGGCGTGATTGGATTTCAATGTCAAAAAGATCAGCGCATCGAGTTTCGAAATATCAAGCTGCAGCCATTGAAGTAAATTCAGTTCGTGCAAGTCTGCAGCGCAAACTCACGAAGACCGGCCAAGCATGCGCACTCCTTGCCGGGAGCGCCGGAGAGTCGCGCGACTCCGCATCGCGCGGCCGGATCCTCTGACCCCAAACTGAGCGCGATCTTCAACTTCTGCATCGCCTCAGTTTTCCGCTTCTCTGCCTCGAGCAGTACTCCGTGAACCAGATATGGGCGATCCCATTCCGGCCAGCGCGATTCAATTGCCTTGAGCTGCTTCTCGGCTTCTTCCGATTGACCGGACACCGCCAGAACTATAGCACGGGTCAACAAGAGATCGCTGTCGTCTGGTGATACTGCAACCGAACGCTCAATTAGTGCGACAGCCTCCTTCTCACGAGAAAATCGCAGAAGCTGCACCGCGACTTCAGGCGCCAACTCGCGCCGCACCGTCGCCTCCCGCAGCCCGTCAGTCAAGAGCGTTGCCGCTTCCTCACGACGTTCCGCCGCTTCGAGAATACGCGCCCTCACCAGAAGAAACTCATTCGTCCGAGAATCGGCCGGAACCAAATCAATTGCTTCGAGCGCCGGACCCGGACCATCAAGACGCAACACCGTCATCGCGAGATCAAGACGCGCCGTTGGTCTCTCAGATAATGCTCGTTCGAAGAATCGCCGCGCAAGCGAGTACCGACCCGCGCGCGCCAGAACTCTCCCGCATTCTTCCACAGTCTGCGCGTCCACATTCATCGCGAGCAGCCGATCGAACTCCTTCTCGGCTTCCTCTACTTGGCCCCCGGAAAGCAGCAACTCCGCTAGATTGCGCTGGAGCGTCGGATCGTCTGGACGCGACTTCGCAAGCCGTCGTAATCGCTCGACCTCTCGATTCCGGCGTTCAGTCTCTGGCAGGGTCGCCAAGCCGATCATGCCGGGTTCACGCCGCGCGTCACGCTGCCGCTTCGGACGCGCGCTCTGATACTGATCCAGGTATTTTTGCGCTTCCTCCGTACGATCCAACACCATCAACGCGCGTCCGAGATGCATCAGAACGTCAGGATCGTTGGCATTCAGCGCCGACGCTCGTCGCAGAGCTTTCTCCGCATCCTCGGGCCGGTCGAGCGCCAGGTACACCGAGCCAAGTTGGTCGAGCGCCTGTGGGTTATCTGGCGTGATCGCAAGAGCCGCTTCGAGATCCTTCGCCGCCTCAGCGCTTCGCCCCAACCTGTGAAGCAACCACGCGCGGGAAACATACGCTGGAGTAAACCTGCTATCGATTCGCAACGCCATCGCCAGTTCGTCGAGTGAGCCTTCGGCGTCATCCCGCCACAGAAACTGCGCCAGATTGTAGTGGCCAACCGAATCTTCCGGATGCGTCTTTATATATGCGCGCATCTCCTTGAGACCCTCTTCCAATCGAACACCTGTGTGGGCGAGGACACGACCGCGATCTCGACGAGCAGCGACGTCCTGAGGCTTCAACTGTACATACTGGTCGTATGCAATTGCCGAATCGCCATAAAACTGCGCGTCCTCCGCGGCCCGTGCAAGAGCCAATACGATGTCCGCACGATCTGGAGCTTTCTGCTGCGCCTGAGCCAGCAAATAGACCGCGCGGCTGTAATCTTTCGATGCGGCATGCGCCAGGCCAAGCTCCAGCAGCACATCGACATCGCCGGGCCGGAGCTTCAAAGCCGTAGTCAGTACACTTTGAGCGCGATCGTAGTGTTGAGCGCGCGCCGCCGCCCGACCGAGTTGGTACAAGACATCGAAATCGCTCGGCATTGCAACCAAAAGGCGTTGAAACGCCTGCTCGGCACGGTCGAACATACCGAGCCTGGCAAACAAATTGCCCGCAGCGAACAGTACCTGTGGATCATCGCTTCTCACCCGTGACAAATAGTCTCGCGCCTCGTCATCCCGCTTAGCATTGACCGCCATGATCGCAAGTTGCAGATTCGCATTCGTATGGGATGACTGCAGTTTCACTAATCGTTCGAACTGCGCGCGAGCCTTCGAAGGCTCTGCACAAAGTAAATAGTGATTGCCGGCGTTATTTAAAAGAGCAGCAGACGCAGAAGCGTCCGCGAGCGCTTTCTCGTAAAACGCTGCCGACTCTTTGCACCGGCCTTGCCGATCGAGGCGCGCCGCTTCCCGCATGTCTATTGGCTGGGCTGCCGCTTCGACAACCAGGATCAGTCCGAAGACGATTCCAACTCTCAAAACTCTATGCGAAGACCAAGTTGTGTACGTCGGCCGTAGGTATTGGCCAACTGATTGTTGGACTTGCCAAACAAGCTGCTCTGGACGTTTGTATTGGGATTCGCCCATGTCATGTTGTTCAGCGTATTGAAGATGTCCGCCCGAAGTTCGAATCGGTAGTCCTCAAACATCGGGATCCTCTTTACGATCGAATTATCGAGATTCAATAGGCCTGGATTCGTGATGCCCTCATACTGCCAAGGATTGGTCCGCGGAGTGAAGTTCGGTAGCCGCACAAAGGCATCCGTGTTGAACCATCGATCCGGTGTGGGATTGTCGACATGCGGATCACCGACTACCTCCATCCCGCCAAAACGAACGAAGAATCCGGAGCGCCAAGTCAGCAGACCGGTCACGTCCCATCCGCCGATGACCGCATCGAGTGCGCGAGGCATCCCAGTCATGAACTGGCGCCCCTTGCCGACCGGAATTTCCCAGGTACCGGCGACAGTCAACCGGTGGCGTGGACGATCATTCTCCTGCCACGTAAAGGTCTGCAGATAGCTGTCGATGTCGTTGAAAAATACTTCGTCTTTCTGGCGGCTATAGTTATATCCCGTCAGTACCGAGTAGCCGTTGGCGAATCTGCGATTCAGACGGAGTTGGAACGAGTGATAGCTCATATCGCCGCCTTCGATTCCGTCAATCACGTTGAGATTGCCATACTGCGGATACGGCCGCATCAGCGACGTCAGCGCAACGTTCTGCTGGTATCGAAGAGCGCCCGGGAACTTATCCACTGTCAGATAGTTGTAGAACGGATTGGGCACCGACCGGTTGGTCGCGTCCTTATACTGATAAGCCACACGAGGATCGATTTGATTAACGTTAAACGCTCCAATCAACTGGCTCGTCATGTTGAAGTAATACGTCAAATCCAGGACGATTCCTTGTGGCAGTTGACGTTGCAGCGACAGGTTGAATCGGTCACTGTAGCTTCTCGGTCTGTCCCCGACCACGTAGTTGATAGTGTCTCCCAGATTCGTATATCGACCCAGGCTCTTCTCATACGCAGGGACAACGGGCGCCGACGACGGGAATGGATTGCTCAAAGTCATCTGTGGCACGCCCTGCACCGCCGGATAAGCGGCAGTAACGTTTCGGAACCCGTTGTAGTACGTCCCAAAAATGTCGAGCGTACCTCCTGTCCACGGCGTGAGATAACGGCCATAGCCCGCACGCAGCGAGGTAAGGTCATTCAATCGATACGCCATGCCGATTCTGGGCGAGAAGCCACCCTTGCCGGGGTTCCATTGCCCACGATTGTCGTCATCAGCAAACTGGAACGCGCCGTTGAAGATCGTCGGCCCGTTATAATACTGACGCAGTTCCGCCGGCATCTGCGGCGCGGTGGCTCCCTGCATTTCGGGAATCGGCGAGTCGAGATCCAGCGGACGAGTTACTCGGTTTTCCGGATCCGAGTATGCCGTTTCAAACTCATATCGCAGACCGAGATTCAGGGTAAGATTCTTGGTGATCTTCCAATCATCATTGATGAATGCTCCATAGAACCGGTTCTGCGCTGTCGGCAAGCTCTGCACGGTCATCGATGTCGCGCCGCTGTCCCAGCTATCGGCGCCGCCGCCCGCGGGTTGTACCGCCCCCAGTAGGAACGTCGCGTAACCATCACCCGACGTCCGCAAATCCGGATTGACGTACGTCGCAGCTGTGCCATCCGCCTGGAACCCGAACCCAGGGTTATTGTTGATGATCAAACTGGTCGTTCGCGTTCCGCGCGTGTCGGCGCCCATCTTGAAATAATGCTTGCCGTGCTGTTGAGTGATCTTGACACTGACGCTATCGGCATCGGGCCGCTGATCCCAGTACCCACCTCGGGGGCCCATGTTCGACCAATACTCGCTGTTGTTCACACCCATGATCGACATGCGTGGCATAAGGACCGGAATCCGAGGATCTTCGAAGATTGGTTTGTAAAAGTCCGAATTCGGCCAGATCTGCGCCCATCCCCCACCCTCGGCGTAGTTCGAATCGAAACTCGATGCATCCACAAACGAGTGGTACGTCCCATTAATATTGATCACCGTGCTGGGACTGAGCATGTAAACTGCGTCGCCACTATAGGAGGTAGCGTCGCGCTGGCTGCCGCGATCGGAAAGGAAGAATTCCGATCCCGTCGGATTTGAGGTCGTCACAGGAGTCCATAACTTGCTGTAACGGCCGTAAAGGCGAAGCTTCTCGTTGTGAACGTAGTCGACCCGATCCAAAATATTGTGATAGTCATACTCGATCGGCAGCGGAGCATAGTAGTTATTGATGTGATACGGTCCGTCACCAGGGCGGTTCGGTTTCCACAGGTTCGCCATGTACTTCGCCGCCACGGGGTCAATCCTCGAAGCCGGGATAACATTACCAGGAAAGGCAGTACGTGTCACCGTGCGGCCATCCTCTGAAGTCACGGTCGACCATGGATCGTATATTGTGCGAAGGCCCCCCAACGCGTTCAACGATTGCGAAAAATCCCCTTGGCGCTCGAGATCGGTCGGCAGCGTCTGAATCAGATCATTGGGATCGGCCTTCTTCCACTGCTCATACGAAAAGAAATTAAAGAGCTTTCCCTTCAAAATCGGATTGCCAAGCGTACCGCCGAACATGTGCGTCCGGCCCTTGTTGACAGTGCGGACCACACGATTCTCCAGTGCGTTCGCCCAAGGATACTGGCCCTGATAGAAGGCGTTTCCATGCCAGTCGTTACTGCCGGATTTCATCACCAGGCTGACCGCAGACCCGGAACTGTGGCCAAACTCAGCATCCACCGCATTCTGCTGAACGTTGACTTCCTGCACTGCGTCGGGCGAGGGCATATAGCTGGTCTTGTAGCCGATCCCAATCGGACTCCCATCGATCTGCAGGTCATTCGAATAATTCCTTCCACCGCCGATCTCCTGCCGGTTGCCGGCCCAAGTCATATAGGGCTCCACTTCGCGAGCCGTGTCACTATGTACCACTGACGGATCGAGCCTTGCGAGCAACAACGGATTACGGGAAGCCTGCGGCAGATTGCTTACCAGGGAGCTGTCAATCGTTGTCTCAAGTCGGCTAGTATTGAACTGGACGGTGCTTGCCTGCCCTGTTACCGTCACAGTTTCGACAACGTCTCCGGGCTTCAGCCGGATATCGACCGTAACGTCCGCGCGCGACTGCAGCACGATGTCCGTCTGCACATACTTGTTGAAGCCCTGCGATTCGACCGTCACCGAGTATGTCCCCGGAAGGACGAGATCGAAGATGTAACGGCCGCGTTCATCGGCTTCGCGCGTACTCGCCACACCCGTTCCGACGTTCAAGAGAGTGACGCGGGCGCCGGGAATCGCGGAATCCGTGCTATCGAGTACGGCTCCTTGCACTCTTCCCCGGTACTCCTGAGCGTATAAGCCGGCCGTCAAAAAGATGGTAATGGCAAAACGCGAGACTATGGCTAAACGGATAGATCGCATATTTCCTCCTCACACCCGAACTTGCGGAGAATACTATCACGTTTGAATCGCGGATATTAATTTGCTTCTTGGGGGCGCTCTTTTATCCGAAGAGTTTGATTTGCAGCAACATTCCGAAAACTATCGATCTCACCGCTGGGCCACGTAATTTCAACGGATGCAGCAGAAGTGTCTGCCCCGAGCCCGAAGTGAACGCGACGATCACTCGAGGATAGAAACCCGACGCTCGTCGTTACATGGTTATAAAGAGTGCGACCTGAGGCGGTCATTACCTTAATTCGTGCGCCAATCGCATCCCGACTCGACCTGCTGCCAGTAGCTTCGATCATCAGCCAATGTCCGCCGCCCTTCCCTGAATTCACCAGGATGCGAGGTTTGCGATTCAATGCAGTGACTACAATATCGAGGTATCCGTCGTTATTGAAATCTCCGAACGCGGAGCCGCGTTTGTAGCCGGTATTAAAAAGTCGGCGCCCATTTGTCTCGATACATCCAGAAACGATTTCCCCCCGATATTCTGAAACATTGTTTCGCTCTGTTCGGCGTTCTTTCGAAGACTATCAACATCGCCGTTAGCCGAAAACAAATCTTTCCAACCATCGTTGTCGTAATCGATAAAGCCGCCGCTCCACCCCGAATAGGAAGCGCTCAAGGAAAGCAGGCGCGTGGTTGCAGAAACATAGCGAAACGTTCTCCCGGAAACATTGCGGAACAGTCCCCAGATCTGGCCCATCAGATCGTTGTAGAAAATATCCGGCCAGCCATCGTTGTCAAAGTCTTTGACGTCAACGCCCATCGCTGAAACAGTCATCGCGTCCTCGTTGTAGGCAACACTGAGTAGCAGACCTTGCTCTTTGAATGTGCCGTTCTTCTGGTTGACGTACAGGAAATTGCGCTCCGTGTCGTTCGCAACGAAAACGTCCGTCCAACCGTCGTTGTTCACATCCGCAATTCCGATTCCCATGCCTTTGCCATGAACGCTCGCAAAGCCGGATGCATCGCTAACATCGACGAACTTGCCCTTGCCCAGATTCCGATAAAGACGTTGAGCTACGGCCGGATAGGTTTTAGGATGACAGTAGAACTCGACACCGTCTTCGCGAACGCACCGGCGATCCGTCTCCACAGTCCAGACCGTGTAGTTGGAAAGCGCCAGATCCAACAGACCATCGTTGTCGAAATCCAACCAGGCGCCTTGGACGCTCAGGACACCGTCCGGTTTAGTCAGCCCTGAAGATGCTGACACATCCTGAAACGATCCGTTGCCGTTATTGCGATAGAGCGCATTCGCCCCCGCATTCGCGATGAACAAATCAACCCATCCATCGTTGTCGAAGTCACCGGCGGCAACACCTAAGCTATATCCAAGATGATCGCCCGCCAAACCCGCGGGCTGGGTTACATCTTCAAATGTCCCGTCTCGCTTATTGCGAAGCAAGGCATTGTAAAAGGACGAATTCACCTTCTTCAACTCTGGAAATTTGGCGCCGTTGCTAAAGAAGATGTCCAGCCAGCCATCGTTATCGAAATCGAAAGCGGCTACGCCCCCACACAGTGGCTGCGGGAAATACTTGCGATCGGTAAAGCCGTTATTCGTTATGTAGGAGAATTTCGATCTTCCCGTTACGTCCACATACCGAGGCCGCGTGGATTCCGACTGCGGCCTCGCAGTCCAATGAAAGGTGGCGTAAACGAAGTAAATTCCGACTAGAACGACACCGGACTTCATCGCAATTCTTTACTGGTCCGCAAGCGCCTCCAGCGGCGATATCCTGGCCGCGCGGTGAGAAGGTAATAAACAAGCGATGAGAGTCACCAGTGCTATGACACTGCCGGCTCCGCCAAGAACATCCCAGTTCAGCGCTGGTAGTTGAAATAAGATACTCTGCATCGCCTGACCCGTCATAATAGCGCCAATAAGGCCAAGAATAGCGCCCGGAATAATCAGGCTTAAGGCGAGCCGGAGAAACTGGATGCGAATCTGTTGTGGCTGAGCGCCCAATGCCATCCGCACTCCAATCTCGCGACGGCGCTGCGCCACGGCATAGCTCAACACTCCATAGGTACCAATCGCCGTGAGTAAGATAGCGACCAAAGAGAAGATTCCGGAGAGTAGCGCAGGCGAGCGGCGGGTACTGAGGCTGCTTGCAATGCGTGCTTCCATCGAGCGGATGTCCGTGACGGGAAGATCGCGGTCGACCTGCCGGACCACCTTTTGCATGGTCAACGCCAACGACTCCGGAGCCTGCGCGGTTCGGACGACCAGATACGCCTCGCTGTCGCTCCTGTGGGCATAAGGATAATAAATCGCGCCCTGATCCGAGTCTTCCGTAAGCCCCGCCTGCTTCACCCGCCCGACGACTCCGACGACGGTGAACAAGTCGGCTTCGCTGGCTTCTCCTGGGCGTTGAAAGCCTTGCCACAGCCGACGTCCAATGGGATCAGCGTTCGGCCAGTAGCGCTTAGCGATATCTTCATCGACCACACAAACTCGTTCAGCGCGCCGCGAATCGGCGTCCGTGAGAAATCTGCCCGACCTCAGCGAGAAGCCCATGGTGTCGAAATAATCGCCTCCAACACCGTAAGAATAGATTCCATGCGGGGGTTCGCCTGGCTTCAGGACATGGCCTTCTATTGTGGCCGCACTCTTCCCGGCATTGCCACTGAGCGGCACGTTGGTGATTAGCCCCGCCGACGCAACGCCCGGTTGCTTGGCAATTTCCCGCATTACGTTTTCGACAAAGGCAAGACGTTGGAAGACATTTGCGTAGCTTCCCCACGGCATCGACACTTGTCCGGTCAAAATGTTCTCTGAGCGAAATCCAGGAGAAATTGCCATCGCCTGTTTAAGACTGAGCGCCAGCAGACCGGTTCCTGCCAATAGAACGAAAGCCATTGCGATCTGCGTCACAAGGAAGGCATAGCGCAGTCGTTGGACGCCGTGGCTGGCTGTGCCACTGCGCGTTTCCGATTGAAGAGCCAAGCCCATGGGTCTGTGAATGTTGAACCAGGCGATCGGGGCAGCCAGAACGATTCCGATGACAACGGCGCCAGCCATCGCGACTAATCCTACACGAGCATCGAACGCGATATTGGAGCCCAAGGGAAGACGATCTGCCCCGAGAATACCTAGCAGTTCCGTTGCGCCGGCAGCTCCCACAAACCCGAGAACTCCTGCAACCAACGCAAGTACGGTCGTCTCAATCACTACTTCACTCACCAGTTGGCTTTGGGTCGCTCCCAAGGACTGGCGTACCGCCAACTCTTTGCCGCGTCCGTTGGCGCGGATCAGCAGTAGATTGATGAGATTGACGACTCCAATCAGGAGAAGAACAAACACTCCGGCCTGAAGCAGCAGCAGGGCGGGACGAATCGTCGCGACGTGATCGGTATGCAGCGATACCACCAATGAGCGGAATCCTGCGTCGGCCATTCTTTTTGCATTCTCGCTTTCCCCTTCTACGCTCGCATTGTGCGCATCAATCTGGGACTGCGCGACCGCGACCGTCGCTTCCGGTGTGAGCCGGGCAATCATGTGCGTGGAGTTCCCGCCCGAGTGTCTACGATCTTGCGAACGGTCCTGCAGGCGCGAAGAAAGAGGCAAATAAATCCCAGCTTGTGAGGAGAGAAAGCGGAACTCGGGAGGAAGTACACCGACCACCAGTTTGGATAAACCATCCACCCGTACTCGCCTGCCGACCACATTTGGATCAGCGTTAAAACGCTGCTTCCAGTAGCTATCCGTAATGATGGCGACGCTGTCGGTTCGAAATGTCGTTTCTTCCTCTGTGAACGCCCGCCCAATCGCCGGCCTTACACCTATCGCGGAAAAGAAGTCCGGCGTGATTCGCGTGATAGCCTCGCGCTCTGTTGCGCCTGGTCCGCCGACAATCGCTGTGCCCGGACGGTAAAGTGCTAGCGATGCGAAGGCCTTGATTCGGCCACGTCGCTCATAGTAATTGGTTAGCGACGATCCGTCGCGATCAACCCCAGCCTTAGGGTACGTATTGAAGATCGTCACCAAACGCTCCGCTTCCGGCAATGGAAGCGGACGCAGTAAGATCGAGTCAATCACCGCGAAAATCATCAGATTCGCGCCGAGGCAGATGGCGAGGGTCAATATTGCGGTTGCCGCGAAGCCGGGCGATTTTCGCATCATACGAATGGCATAGCGCCACTGTCGGTACAGCGCTTCAATGAAATGCATGCCCTTGGCCTCGCGGCACTCTTCTTTCACACTGCTCAACGCGCCGAATTCGATGCGAGCCCGGCGAGCCGCTTCTTCCGGTGTCACACCAGAACGAACAAGATCAGCGGTGTACTGCTCGAGATGGAATCGCAACTCGTCACTCATTGCCGCTTCGAAAGAGTGGCGGGACGTAAGACTGGATGTGAGGCTCCGAAAAAACGACCGGAGACTTCTAACCATCTCACACCTCCTCCGGCTTAGTATTCAAGGCGGCGGCAATCGCTGCCGCAAGCCGGTTCCAGCCGGCGGTTTCATCCTTAAGTCGCCGCCTTCCGGCCGCCGTCAGCGTATAGTATTTCGCCCGCCGGTTGTTATCGCTTTGCGCCCATTCGGCCGAAATTAGCTCCTGCTGTTCCAATCGGTAAAGCGCCGGATATAACGATCCCTGCGGTATCTCCAAAGCGTCTCCCGAAATCTGGCGGATTCGCAGCAAGACACCATACCCATGAAGTGGCTTTAACGACACAGCCTTCAGGATGAGCATGTCGAGCGTCCCGGGAAGTAGATCCGCGGTTTTAGGCATGTGAACTGCCGCCTCCTAGTATTGCTAGGAGTATATCAGGACTTTCCTAGTCTGACAAGGAGAGACAAAGCAGGAACGATAGTCAACTGTGCCGCAACGCCTCCGCAGGCGGTATGGTCGCTGCGCGGCACGCCGGAACAAGGGCGCTTACGATGCCTACCACACACAGCATGGCTGCTCCATCAGGTAGCTCGTGGGATCGCTCGGCTTCAATCCCCATAGCATGGACTCGGCTGCGCGAGAGGCGCCAAACGCGACAGGTATACCCACGACTAAGCCAGCCACAATCACCCGACCGCTTTGCCGCACGACACTAAAGACAACGGAGAGGGCCGACGTGCCCAATGCCATCCGTATGCCGATTGAATGGCGGTGTTGTTCGATTCGATCGCTAAGGACGCCATATAGCTCAATTGAAGCTAGAATCAACGCCAGCACTCCGAACATACTGGAGAGCGCTGACAGCAGACGTTCGGTCGGCAAGGTACTATCCATTTGGCGTCGCATCGTGATCACCTCCGAAATCAGCAAATCCGGATAAAGACCCGAGAGTTCCTGCGCATTGGTTCGGTAAGTTCTATCTGGCTGCTTGGCATCCCGGAGGCGACAGTCAATGTGAGCGGGGGTCGTAGGCCTCTCGATTGTGGGATCGAGAGATAAACGAAACTCGGAGCCGGTTCGCGTAGATTCTTGTTTTGTATCCCCAACGACTCCCACTATTCGATAGGATCGTCCGCCTGCCTTCAAGCTCAATATACGATTCAAACTCGGTTTGAAAGTCACTGTACTGAAGCCTGCGAAACCACATGCTCAGTTCCTCAGCTGGCTGGGTCTTCCGCCGCTAGTACCGTCCTACCGCAGCTGTAATGCGGTCCCATTGCCTGGTCTCGGTATTGAGTTGCTTCCTACCCCCAGGCGTGAGCCGATAAAATCGGACTTTTCGGTTGTTACCGCTCGTACCACATTCCCCCCATGACGGACAAGGAGTATTTCTCCACTCATTGCTTGGATCGCGCGCGCGATTCCCTGCCCGTGCTCCCTACCGAACAATAAGGTCCGCAGGATAAGCAAGTCCAGAGTTCCCTGCAACAAACCAATCCGTTCGTCGTCCGGCTTTCGTGTCGCCATTCTACCTGAGCCTAGCTATAGCTAGATCTTCTTGGTCGGATGTCAACCGGAGCCGAATTTGCTCTTTCCCGGCAATGCAGCTCTGCGTTGCAAAATGGTTTTGCAGAAGTCGGCGCCGTTAAACAAAGGAGCGTGACTCACCTGTGAAAAGAGAGGCAGGATGTGGCGTTCAGGATCTTCGGAACGGAACCGAGCTCACACAAAACACAACAACTACTACCGAGGAAAAGATGCTTACCAATATCAATGTGAATGCGGAAGTATCAATGTGGTCCCCGCCATTTCTTGCCGTTGCCAGGCCGCACAACAAATTAGGGGATTCAGGAAGCTTCGGGGACTGCTTCAAGGGTTGACGCAAAAGAAACCGAACTCCGGAAAGGCAATAGCTCGTCTAGGCCAAAATACCCTTGACCACTTCCCCGTGTACGTCTGTTAAACGGAAGTCACGTCCAGCATAGCGATACGTCAGTCGTTTATGGTCTAAACCCAGCAGGTGAAGGATCGTGGCATGCAAGTCGTGAAAGTGAACTTTGTCGACGACTGAGTAGTAGCTGTAGTCATCAGTGGCTCCGAATGACAAGCCAGCCTTTACCCCGCCACCCGCCATCCACATCGTGAATGCTTCTGGATTGTGATCTCGGCCATCCGATCCCTGCGCCGTGGGCGTGCGCCCGAACTCACCACCCCAAAGAACGAGCGTGTCTTCTAATAATCCGCGTGATTTCAGATCTCGCAACAACCCTGCGATGGGTTTGTCCACCTCGGCTGCGTTCTGTTGGTGATCCCGCTTCAGATTCTCGTGCTGGTCCCACTTGTAAGTGTGACTCACCTGGACGAAGCGCACGCCTCTCTCAGAGAACCTCCGAGCCATTAAGCACTGCCTACCGAAATCCTCCGTAATTGGATGATCCAGCCCGTACAGCTTTTTCGTCGCCTCTGATTCCTTGCCCAGATCCTGCAGATCCGGGCCTTCCGTTTGCATTCGAAAAGCCAATTCGAAAGATTCAATCCGGCCTTCCAGCGCTCGATCCGGACCCGTAAGCTCGAGTTGCCTGCGATTCAGTTCCTGGCTGTAGTCGATCTCCATTCGCTGAATGGATCGGGGCGTTTC
>Ga0190275_10001753_pt1 | contig 15957 bp, 12 predicted proteins | sample Popmic550T_FD_133745 | JGI IMG/M metagenome (GOLD analysis project Ga0190275, IMG submission 133745) | Populus adjacent soil microbial communities from riparian zone of Yellowstone River, Montana, USA - 550 T | ecosystem: Environmental > Terrestrial > Soil > Riparian zone > Trees stand | place...
GCCATATTGTGGATCGAGATGAAGGCGCTGGTCGAGGGGCAGCCATAGGCCATCGCCTCCATGATCAGCGCCGCCTCGAGCCGCCCCAGGCCGATCCCGCCCGCTTCCTCGGAAACGTAGATCGAGCCGAAGCCGAGCTCCGCCGCGGCGCGGATCGTGTCGCGCGGGAAGATATGCTTCTCGTCCCACTCGGCGGCGTGGGGTAGAATCGCATCGGCGGTGAATTGGCGCGCCATCTCCTGGATCTGGCGCTGCTCGTCATTGAGGTCGAATTGGCTCATGGGGCTCCCTTAAGCGGCAGCGCCAGCCTCCGCAAATGCCTTCACGGCGCGTTCCAGCTCTTCGCGCGTGTGCGTTGCCGAAATCTGGGTGCGAATGCGGGCGCGGCCCTTGGGGACGACGGGGTAGGAGAAGGCGATGACGTAGACGCCCTTGGCCAGCAGCGCCTCGGCCAATGCGGCGGCGCGGCGGGCGTCGTGGAGCATGACCGGGATGATCGGGTGCTCGCCGGGGAGCAGTTCGAAGCCGGCCTGCGTGAGGCCTTCGCGGAAAAAGCGCATATTGTCGCGAAGCCGGGCGCGCAGCTCCTGTCCGGCGGCGGCCAGTTCCACCGCCTTGGCGGCGCCGGCGACCATCGCGGGGGCGACGGTGTTGGAAAAGAGATAGGGCCGCGAGCGCTGGCGGAGCAGTTCGACGACCTCGCGCCTGGCGCTGGTGAAGCCGCCGCTGGCACCGCCGAGCGCCTTGCCGAGCGTGCCGGTGATAATGTCGACGCGGTCCATGACGCCTTCATGCTCGGGGGAGCCGCGGCCGCCTTCGCCCACCACTCCGGTGGCGTGGCTGTCGTCGACATGGACGAGCGCGCCGTAGCGTTCGGCGAGATCGCAGATTTGGGCGAGCGGGGCGATATAGCCGTCCATCGAAAAGACGCCGTCGGTGGCGATCAGCTTGAAGCGGGCACCGGCCGCGTCCGCCGCCTGCAGCTGCGCTTCGAGATCGGCCATGTCGGCATTCTTGTAGCGGTAGCGCTTCGCCTTGCAGAGGCGGACGCCGTCGATGATCGAGGCATGGTTGAGCTCGTCGGAGATCACCGCGTCCTCGGGCCCGAGCAGGGTCTCGAAGAGGCCGCCATTGGCGTCGAAGCAGGAGGGATAGAGGATCGTGTCTTCCATCCCCAGCCATTGGGAAAGCTGTTCCTCGAGCTGCTTGTGGATCGACTGGGTGCCGCAGATGAAACGGACCGAGGCCATGCCGTAGCCCCAGCGCTCCAGCCCTTCGCGCGCGGCGCGCCTGACCCGCTCGTCCTGGGCGAGGCCGAGATAATTGTTGGCGCACAGGTTGATCACCTCCTCGCCCGCCGCGACCCCGACATGGCTGCCCTGCGGCGTGGTGATGACGCGCTCGGTCTTGTAGAAGCCGGCCTCGCGGATGCCGTCCAGCTCCCGCGCGAGATGCTCCTGGAATTTGCCGTACATGTGATCCTCGTTTCTCGTTTCCTCCCCTCGATTTCGAGGGGAGGGGGACCGCTCGAAGAGCGGTGGAGGGGGTTCTTGCAGAAGAAGAGGCCCCTCCACCATGCTTCGCATGGTCCCCCTCCCCGAGAAATCTCGGGGAGGATATTTCATTCCCAGTTGAGCACGACCTTGCCGGTGCCGCCCTGGAGCATCGCCTCGAAGCCGGCCTCGAAATCGGTATAGGGCAGCCGGTGGGTGATGATCGGCGAAAGGTCGAGGCCCGACTGGACCATCACGCTCATCTTGTACCAGGTTTCGAACATCTCGCGCCCGTAAATGCCCTTCAAGGTGAGCATGTTGAAGACGACCTTGTTCCAGTCGATCGCGATCTCCTCGGCCGGGATGCCGAGCATCGAGACCTTGCCGCCATGCGCCATATTGTCGAGCAGATCCCGGAGCGCCTGCGGATTGCCCGACATTTCGAGGGCGACGTCGAAGCCCTCTGTCATGCCGAGCTCCTTCTGGACATCGGCCAGCGTCTCCCGGCCGACGTTGACCGTGCGGGTGGCGCCGAGCTGCTTGGCGAGGTCGAGCCTATAGTCGTTGACGTCGGTGATGACGATATGGCGGGCGCCGGCGTGGCGGCAAACGGCCGCAGCCATCGCCCCGATCGGGCCGGCGCCGGTGATCAGCACGTCCTCGCCGAGCAGATCCCATTGCAAAGCGGTGTGGACCGCATTGCCAAACGGATCGAAGATCGAGGCGACGTCGAGATCGATGCCGTCGGCATGGTGCCAGACATTGGCGTTGGGGATGACGATATATTCGGCGAAGGCGCCCGGCCGGTTGACGCCGACGCCGCTCGTATAAGGGCACAGATGGCGGCGGCCCGCCATGCAGTTGCGGCAGCGGCCGCAGACGATATGGCCCTCGCCCGAGACGAGCATCCCGGGAGAGAAATCGTTGACGTTGTCGCCGACCTCGACGATCTCTCCGACGAATTCGTGGCCGACGACCATGGGCACGGGAATCGTCTTTTGCGCCCATTCATCCCATTTGTAGATGTGCAGATCGGTGCCGCAGACCGCGGTCCGCTTGACCGCGATCTTGACGTCGTTGATCCCGGGCTCGGGCTCGGGGACGTCCTCGAGCCACAAGCCGCGGGCGCGCTCCTTCTTAACCAGGGCTTTCATCGGTCGATCTTCCTCATTGCGCGGTCATTTGGTGCAAGACGCGCTCGTTGAACAGACGCGTCAGATAGTCTTCCTCATTCCATTGCGGCACCAGCTCCCGCCGGGGCCGGCCGCGGGCATTCGCGAGGCCGGCGATCCGGCCCGCGCCTAGAAACATCGAATCGGGCTCTTGCCCGGCGATCGGATCGTGGAACGCCTCGTCAGCCGAGACGATCCTCCAGCCGCGTGCCCGGAGCGCCGCAACCGCGTCGGCAATGAAGAGCGCGGCAAGATCGGTCTCGTGCAGCAGCAGAACATGCGCCGGCGAGCGGCCGAGCGTCTCGACCGCGATGCTGTCGCTGAACTCGGCCGCGCCGACGATCGCTTCGACATAGAGGCTGCGGAGCGCGGCGCGGTCGATCGGCCGGTTCGCGTGCACAGCCAAATTGAGCAGGGCTTCGAGATGCCAGTCATAGCTGTCGGCGGTGACATAGCCGCTGCTGAGTCCGCGCTGCGCGAGCGCCCGCCGGAGCGCGTCGCGCCGCTCGGGCGTGTCGCGTCCCTCATCGAGGAACGGAAAGCGATACCAGGGCCGCCAGCCGGGCCGCCCGCTGAGCCAGGACGCAGCGCGGTCGAGGTCGGCGACATAGGCTTCGACCGGTGTCCGGGTTGCCCACAAATGGCTGTGCGAGTGGTTGGCGATGACGTGGCCGGCCGCGACATAGGCGCTGATCCGTGCCTCGCCGCCGGCCCCGTCCGGGCGATCCAGATTGCCGGTGGTGATGAAGAAGGCGGCCTGGCCGACGCGGGCGCGGCGGAGCTGGGCGATCAACCGCCGGGTCCGCTCGTCCGGTGTGAGGAACGGCCCGCGCGACCGCGGCACGTCGTCAAAGGTGAGTGCGATGCGTCGCTGCGCGGCGGCGGGCGCGGCCGCGAGCAGGATGATCAGCAGGAGGTGCGCGAGACGCCGCATGACGCGGCTACCTAGGCGAGCTTCGCGATCACGTCGCCGAACAGGGCCTCATCCGATGGCAGCTGCTTGGGCACCGCCAGCGGCTTGGACACCCAGGTTTCGTTGATCAGGTCGCGCCAGTTGATGTTGTGGCTGGTGCCGGTACCGCCCCACGAGCCGCAGCCGAGCGAGAAAGTCTGGCGCATGCCGTTCCACAGATTGCCGCTGTTGGAGGCGGATTGGGGCTGGTTGACCATCACCCGGCAGGTGCGGGTCGCTTCGGCGAGCTTCATGATGTTCGCGTCGGAGCGCGAATAGATGCCGCAGCTGTGGCCCTGGCCCTGATAGGCCTGGATGCGGTTGGTGAGCGCGATCGCCTCGTCGATGTCGGCGACCCGGTAGAGCGTCATCGTGACGGTCAGTTTCTCGCCGGAGAAGGGGTGATCGGGGCCGGTGCCGGTTTCAGGGACGATGAAGAAGGCGGTGCCTTCCGGGATGTCGAAGCCGGCCATCGCGGCGATGGTGGCGGGCGGCTGGGCGACGATCCTGGGGTTCAGCGTACCGTCGATCCAGAGCACCGCCTGGAGCTTCGCCTTCTGCGCCGCGTCGAGGACCAGGCCGCCCTTCGCCTCGAGCTTGGCGAGCATTTCGTCATGGATGGCATCGACCAGCAGAACGGCGTTGTCCGACGAGCAGGAGGCGGCCATGTCGAGCGTCTTGGAGATGCGGATCTTCTCCGCCGCCTCGTCGAGATCGGCGGTCTCGTCGACCGTGATCACCGCATTGCCGGCGCCGACGCCGAGCGCAGGCGTGCCGCTCGCATAAGCGGCCTTGACCATCGGCGCGCCGCCGGTGGCGAGGATGCGGTCGCACTGGCGCATCAATTCGTTGGTCTTTTCGAGCGTCGGCGTCTCGATCGCGATGACGAGATCGGCGGGCGCGCCCATCGTCTCGAGCGCGGCGCGCATCTTGTCGACGACCAGCGTGTTGGTGAGCTTGGCGCGCGGGTGCGGGGCGATGATGATCGAATTGCGGCCCTTGACCGCGTTGATCGCCTTGATCACCGGCGTCGCTTCCGGGTTGGTCGAGGGGGAGAGCGCGCCGATCACGCCGACCGGCTTGGCGAAGACGAGGATCTCGCGCTCGGGATATTCCTCGATCACGCCGACCGACTTGTCGTCGATGATGTCCATCAGGGCGGCGCGGGTCTTGCGGAAGATCTTGAGATATTTGCCGTCATAATTGCCGAGCTGGGTCTCCTCGACGGTGTGGCGGGCGATCTCCTCGGCGGTGCCGGGCCGGGCCACGGCCCAGACCATGGCGCGGATCAGTTCGTCGACCCGCTCCTGCGATTCATGCTCGATCTGCGCCTGCGCCTTGCGCGAGCGGGCGACCAGAGCGGCGATCTCGGCGGCGGCCTCAGCCTGCTCGTCGGACGCGAGGATCGGTTCGTGCTTACCCATGATTTCAAACTCCTGACCTGGCGCGACCCCTAGCCAAAGCGAGGAGGAAATGCCAGTGGACGCTCGGATATCCTCCCCGGCATTTGCCGGGGAGGGGGACCGCTCGAAGAGCGGTGGAGGGGCCCCTCCACCATGCTTCGCATGGTCCCCCTCCCCGCGAAATCGCGGGGAGGAAAGGAGAAGCGAATGAAGCTGGGTTCTCTCAAAGGTGGCCGCGACGGGCGGTTGGTGGTGGTTTCGGACGATCTCGCCTGGTGCGCGGACGCCGCTCATCTCGCGCCGACGCTGCAGGCGGCGCTCGACGATTGGGCGCGGGTCGGGCCGCAGCTGGAGCTGCTCGCGACCGATCTCGCCCATGGCGTGATCCCCAAAGACCGCTTCCACGAGCGCGAGGCGGCGGCGCCGCTGCCCCGCGCTTATCAATGGGCGGACGGATCGGCCTATGTGAACCATGTCGAACTGGTCCGAAAGGCGCGCGGGGCCGAGATGCCGGAGAGTTTCTGGACCGATCCCTTGATGTACCAGGGCGCGTCGGACGAGATGCTGGGCGCCCGCGATCCGATCCCGCTCGCCGACGAAGCCTGGGGCTGCGACCTCGAGGCGGAGATCGTGGTGGTCACCGACGACGTCCCGCGCGGCGTCTCGCGCGAAGAGGCGCTCGGCCACATCAAGCTGATCGGGCTGGTCAACGACGTCTCCTTGCGCAACCTCATTCCGGCCGAGCTCGGCAAGGGCTTCGGCTTCGTCCAGTCCAAGCCGGCTTCGGCGCTGTCGCCGGTGTTCGTGACTCCCGACGCGCTCGGCGAGGCCTGGGCGGACGGGAAGCTGAGCGGCGTGCTCAAGGTCGATCTGAACGGAGCGCCGTTCGGCCGCGCCGACGCGGGGACCGACATGACCTTCGATTTCGGCACGCTCGTCGCCCATCTCGCCAAGACGCGCAATCTGGGCGCGGGCACGATCATTGGCTCGGGCACGGTTTCCAACAAGGATGCGGACGGCGGCCCCGGCAAGCCGGTCGAGCGCGGCGGCAAGGGCTATTCGTGCCTCGCCGAGCTGCGCACCGTGGAGACGATCCTCGACGGCAAGCCGGCGACGCCCTTCCTCAAGGCCGGCGACACGGTGCGGATCTCGATGGACGACGGCTCCGGCCATTCGATCTTCGGCGCGATCGAGCAGCAGGTGGTCGCGGCCTAGCGAGCGCAGGCGGTTGACGGAGCTGTATTAGTCGCATAACACGGTCCCGACATCTCGGAGGGACTCAATGACATTCGCGCTCAAATTCGCATTGACGACGGCGGCCTGCGCGGCGCTCGCCGGGGCGCCGGCCTTCGCGGTGCCCGCCGATCTCAGGGAAAAAGCCGAGGCTGAGCTGGCGCGCAGCTGGCCCGCGGACGGCCCGGGGGTCGCGGCGATCGTCACCGAGGGCGGCGAAGCCGTCTTTGCCGGCGGGCGTGGGCTGGCCGACGTCGAGGCGCGTACGCCGGTGACGCCGCAGACCGTGTTCCGGCTCGGCTCGATCACCAAGCAGTTCACCGCGGCGGTGATCATGCAGCTGGTTGCCGAGGGCCGGCTGTCGCTCGACGATCCGCTCTCGCGTTTCCTCCCCGATTATCCGCAGCCCGGCGCCGGCGCGACCGTCCGCCAGCTGCTCAACCACACCAGCGGCGTCCAATCCTATACCGGCATTCCGGGCTGGATGGTCGAGGCGAACACCAACCGCGCTTACACGACCGAGGAGCTGATCGCGGTCTTCCGCGCGCTGCCGTCGCCGTCGCAGCCCGGCGAGCGCTGGGCCTATAACAATAGCGGTTATGTGCTGCTCGGCGCGATCATCGAGCGGGTCACCAACATGCCCTGGCATCGGGCGGTGGAGGAACGGATCGCGACGCCGCTGCGCCTGCGCACGATCCGCGGCGGCACCGGCGAGGGTGAGATGCCGCTGATGGCGCGCGGCTATACCGCCGGTCCGGACGGCGTTCGCCCGGCGATGCTGATCCATATGAGCGTGCCGCACGCGGCCGGCGCGCTGATCGGCTCGGTCGAGGATCTCGCCCGCTGGGCGCAGGCGCTGCACCATGGCGAGGTGGTCGATGCGGCCGGCTATGCGCGGATGATCGCGCCGACGCCGATGCCCTCGGGCGACAGCGCCCCTTACGGCTTCGGGCTGCGGCTGGGCGAGGTGCGCGGCCGCCGCGCGATCGAACATGCCGGCGGCATTTTCGGCGGTTCGACCGAGAGCGTCTATCTCCCCGACCAGAATCTGTTCGTCGCGGTTTTCGCCAATTCGGATTCGCCGGCGGGCTCGCCGGGGCTGACCGCCCGGCGCCTCGCCGCGCTCGCGCTCGGCGATCCTTATCCGACGTTCGAGTTGGCGACGCTCGACATGGCGGCGGTGGAGCCCTTCCTCGGCGTCTACACGTTGCCCGACGGCGCGGGCGAGCGGCGCTTCTTCGCCCGCGACGGCAAGCTTTTCACCCAGCGTAGCGGCGGCAACGAGCTCGAAGCCTTCGCCGCGGGCGACGGTCGCTACTTCTACGGTGCGCAGAGCCTGACCTGGTTCCGGCTCGAGCGCGACGCCGCGGGCGCGATGGCGATGCTGATGTATCAAAATGGCGAACCCGAGGCGGAACGCACGCTCCGCGCCGGGCCGATCCCGCCCGAGGCGGCGGCGGTCGCGGTGGCGCGCGAGACGCTCGCGACCTATGCCGGCCGCTATGCGTCGCCGATCGGGCCGGTGACGATCGCCTTGGCCGACAATGGCGGCCTGACCATCCAGGTCGAGGGGCAGCCGGCCTTTGCGATGCGCGCGACCAGCTCGACGGAGTTCGCGGTGGGTGCGGTGAGTGCGCGCGTGGTCTTCCACAGCGAAGCCGGGCGGATCACCCGTCTGGTCATCCACCAGGGTGGGCGCGAGCTGCCGGCGACCAAGGAGGCGGCGCCGCCGGGCTCCTGATTCATTCCGCGATGTAGCGCCAGGGGTCTTGCGGGCCGTCGCGGCGCCAGATGGTGAAGAATGGGAAGCTTGCCGGCTGGCCCTCGGGCACCGGGCCGTTGACCCGGATCGTGCCGATCGAGACGCCGAGATCGCCCGCAGGCGCGACGAAGCTGCGCTCCGTGCTCCAGCGGACCGGGCTGGTCGAGCCTTCCGGCGCGACCGCCTCGGAGATGGCGGCGGGGCCGAAGACGAAGCCGGGGCCGGCGCCCATGTTCATCGCATCTTCGCGCGCATGGTCGCGGAAGGCGGCGCGCAGGCCGACCTGCTGGGCGTGGTCGGAGAAGGCCTGTTCGGCGGCGTGGAGACCGGCGCGGTGGGCCTCGCCGTCGCCGCCGGGCGCGGCGCTGTGGGTCGGGAGCGAGGGCGCGAGCATTTCCGTCGAAACCGCGCCGGGCGCGCGCGGGACTTGGCGCCAGGCGACCGCGCGCCAGCCCTGCGGGCGGCGGATCCAGTAAGCGAGATATTTGCGCTCGCGGCGGGCCGGGTCGCCGGCGCCGAGCGTGAGGAAGCCGAAGGTGAAGCCGTGGGTGCCGTCGGCGGAAATGCCGCCGCGCACCGGGGCCCAGCTTCCGCGGCCTTCCTGCCAGGCGGGGTTGGCGCGGAGGATCGCGACGACCGCCTCGCGGCCGGCGACGAGACCCGCAGGGCCGGCGGGCATCACGACCTGAGTGTCGAGCATCGCCAGCACGCCGTCGGCGGCGGTGGGCGCGTCGGCAGCGGCAGCGGCGAAGGCGCGATCGGCGGCGAGCAGCGCTTCGAGCTCGGCGGCGCGGTGCTGGGCGGCGGCGGGGCTGGCGAGCGCGGCGAGGGCGAGGAGGACCAGGCGGATCATCAGGCGAGGCTGGGCGATGCGCCTTGGCTCCGCGCGCCGCTTTCGACGAAGCCGGGAGGATGCTCGACAAATCGGCGTCGGGGGTTCATCGGGGCGGCCATGAGGAAGCTGCTTTCGTTCGCCGCGCTCGCGGCCGCAATTCTGTCCGCCCCCACCATCGCGCAGCGCGCCGGCCCCGCTCCGCTTCGGGAAATCGCCGATCAGGTTTCCGAGGCGCGGCTGAAGGCCGATGTCGAGCGGCTGGTCGGCTTCGGGACCCGGCATACGCTCTCGTCGCGCGATCATCCGACGCGCGGGATCGGCGCGGCGCTGAACTGGACCGAGGCGGAGTTCCGGCGGATTTCGCGCGGCTGCCGGGGCTGTCTGGAGGTCGTGCGCACCGGCGACACGGTGACCGGGCGGCGGATTCCCAACCCGACCCTGGTCGAGAACGTCGTCGCCATCCAGCGCGGGACGGAGCGGCCGAACCAGGTGGTGATCATCACCGGCCATATCGACAGCCGGGTGACCGACGTGATGAATGTCGAGGCCGACGCGCCGGGCGCCAATGACGACGGCTCGGGCACGGCGGCGGTGATCGAAGCGGCGCGGGTGCTCTCGCGCCACCGCTTTCCCGCGACGATCGTCTATGCGGCTTTGTCGGGCGAGGAGCAGGGGCTGATCGGCGGGCGGATCCTGGCCGATTATGCGCGGGCGCAGGGCTGGGAGGTGGTCGCCAACCTCAACAACGACATCATCGGAAATAGCTGCGGCTCGGACGGGGTCTGCGATGCGGCCAATGTGCGGGTGTTTTCGGAAGGGCTGCGCTGGCAGGGCGGCGATGTGCTTCGGGGGCAGGTCAGGAGCCTGGGCGGGGAGAACGATTCCCCGTCGCGCAACCTCTCGCGCTATCTCGCGACGCTGGCGCAGGAGCTCAGCCTTGGCCTCGACGTCCGCCAGATCTGGCGCAACGACCGCTTCGGGCGGGGTGGCGATCATACCGAATTCCTGAACGCGGGCTTCCCGGCGGTGCGCCTTTCGGTCGCGGTCGAAGATTATAATTATCAGCATCAGGATCTGCGGACAGAGAACGGCGTCGCTTATGGCGACACGGTCGAGCGCATGGACTTTCCCTATCTGCGCCGGGTAACGGCGTTGAACGTTGCCGCGCTGGCTCGACTGGCGCGGGCGCCAGCCCCGCCCGAACCGATGGCGGAGGGCGCCGTGTCGACCAACACGACCGTCAGCTGGAATACGGTCCCCGGGGCCACCGACTACATCGTGAGGTGGCGCCGCACTGATTCCGCCAATTGGGAACATGCGATTCGCGCGCAGAACCCGAACGGGACCTGCGTCCGAATCCTCGCGACCAGGATCCACCAGCCCGGCCTTCGCGACTCGAATTGTACGCTCCCTGGCATCCGAGTCGATGACTGGGTGTTTGGTGTCTCGTCGGTGGCGGCGGACGGGTCGGAAAGTCCGGTGGCTTCGGCGGTGCCGGGCGGGGCGTTCAGGCCTTTTGTAGCGCCGCCGCCGGCGCCGGCCGGGCAATGAAATTTATCGTCATGCTGAACTTGATTCAGCATCCATGAACACGGCAGCGACAACCCGGAACTCGCGGTGTTCATGGACCCTGAAACAAGTTCAGGGTGACGCGGTTGAAACGCCATGACGAGACAAGCGAAACCCGCCGGCCTCCCCACCCGGCAGCAGATCCTCGACTTCATCGCCTCCTCGGACGAGCCGGCGGGCAAGCGCGAGCTTGCCAAGGCGTTCGGGCTCAAGGGCAATGAGAAGATCGCGCTCAAGCAGATGCTGCGCGACATGGGCGATGAGGGCCTGATCGACGCCGGGCCCGGGCGGGCGTTCCACAAGATGGGCGGGATTCCCAAGGTGACCGTGCTGCGCGTGATCGATGTCGACGATAGCGGCCGGGTCTGGGCGGCGCCGGAGCGCTGGGAGGCGGAGGGCGCGCCGCCGCGGCTTCGGGTGATGGAGCGCAAGGGGCGGGGGCCCGCGCTCGGCGTCGGCGACCGCATTTTGGCGCGCAACGAAGAGGGGCAGGGCGGGGTCTGGATCGCGCAGGTGATGAAGAAATTGCTGAAGGGCAGCGAGCTGGTGCTCGGCGTCGTTCATCAGGAGGGGACCGGCCATTGGCTGCGGCCGGTCGAGAAGAAGGAGCGGCGCGAGCTTCCGATCACCGAGCTTGGCGAGGCGCAGGTCGGCGATCTGGTGCTGGCCGAGAAGGTCGGCCGGCCGCCGCGGCTGACCGCCCGGGTCGATACGATCCTCGGCGATCCCTTCGCGCCGCGCAGCTTCAGCCTGATCGCGATCCACAAGCACGACATTCCGCACGAATTTCCTGACGGGGTGCTGGCGGAAGCCGAGCGGGTGGCGACGCTCGATCTGGGCGCTCGAGAAGACCTCACCCACATCCCGATCGTCGCGATCGATCCGGCCGATGCGCGCGATCATGACGATGCGGTGTGGGCGGCGGCGGACGAGGATCCGGACAATGAAGGCGGCTGGAAGGCGCTCGTCGCCATCGCCGATGTCAGCTTTTACGTACGGCCGGGCTCGGCGCTCGACAAGGAAGCGCGCAAGCGCGGCAACAGCGTCTATTTCCCGGACCAGGTGGTGCCGATGCTGCCCGAGATCCTGTCGGCCGAGGTCTGCTCGCTGAAGGAAGGCGAGGATCGGGCGGCTTTGGTCTGCCATCTGCAGGTGACCAAGGCGGGGGCGCTGAAGAGCTGGCGCTTCACCCGGGCGCGGGTCCGGATCGCGGCCAATATCGCTTATGAGGATGCGCAGGCGGCGATCGATGGAGAGGAGGGCGCGGAAGTCGCGTCCTCCCCCTGTGCGATGCCCGAAGTCGAGGGGACGATCCTCGATCAGCTCAAGCCGCTGTGGGCCTGCTGGCGGGCCTTGTACAAAGCGCGGGAGAAGCGTGGGCCGCTGGAGCTCGATCTGCCCGAACGGCGGGTGATGCTCGACGAGAAGGGGCGGATCCTCTCGGTCGCCCCGCGCGAGCGGCTCGATGCGCACAAATTGATCGAGGACTATATGATCGCCGCCAACGTCGCCGCGGCGAAGGCGCTGGAAGCGAAGCGGGCAAGCGTCATGTACCGCGTCCACGAGCCGCCGAGCCGCGAGAAACTGGTCGCGCTCAAGGAGTATCTGAAGACCTTCGAGATCGAGTTCGCGCTCGGGCAGGTGGTCCGGCCGGGGACGTTCAACGCGATCATCGGGCGGGTCGGCGAGGCCGAGTTCCGGCCGCAGGTGATGGAACAGATCCTGCGCACCCAGACCCAGGCCTATTACGGGCCGCAAAATCACGGCCATTTCGGGCTGGCGCTCGGCTCCTACGCGCATTTCACCTCGCCGATCCGGCGCTATGCCGATCTCGTCGTCCATCGCTCGCTGGTCCGCGCTTATGGGCTTGGCGAGGGCGGCCTGACCAACGAGGAAGAGGCCGGGATGGACGTGATCGGCGAGCTGATCTCCAACCTCGAGCGCCGCGCAATGGTGGCCGAGCGCGAGACGATGGACCGTTATGTCGCCGCCTTCCTCGCCGATCAGGTGGGGGCTTTGGTCAAGTGCCGGATCACCGGGGTGCAGCCGTTCGGCTTCTTCGCCACGGTCGAGGAACTGGGCGGCGACGGGCTGGTGCCCGCGGCGACGCTCGGCCGGGAATATTATCGCTACGACGAAGCGAGCCAGCGCCTGATCGGCGACGAGAGTGGGGAGAGCTTCGCGATGGGCCAGCGGCTGACGCTGCGCCTCGCCGAGGCCAATCCGGTGAGCGGGGCGCTTCGCTTCGAGCTGCCGGACGCGCCGAAAGGTGCCCCGCGACCGGCGCGGCGCGAGGAGAGGCACACGCAAGGCCGCCGCGGCCGCCCGGCGAACGTGCGGCACCAGGGGCGCAAGCGCTAGCACTCCCGTCCGAACCACCACGTCATGCTGAACTTGATTCAGCATCCATGAACGCTGCGGTCAGACATTTCGCACGCCGGTGTTCATGGATCCCGGATCAAGTCCGGGATGACGAATGGGGGACCGGCCTTGCGCAATCGCGCTCCGCTCGGCCAAGAAGAGGCATGCGCTTTTTCGTCATGCTCGCCGCCCTGCTCATCGCCGGCCCCGCCGCCGCCGCCGACCTCGTCGTCGAGCGCACCGCCGATTTCACCATCGACGCGACGATCAACGGCCAGCCGGTGCGGCTTCGGGTCGATCCCGAGACGTCGGGCTATATCATCCTCAATCAGGCGGCGGTGCGGCGGCTCGGGCTCAGGCGTTCGCTGCTCGGCTCTGCGACGCGGATCGGGCCGGTGCGGCTGACCGGCGGCTCGAAGGTCGCCGAGGTGGCGATCGGCGGGGTGACCGGCGACCGGCGCCTGGTCTGGCTCGAGGACCGGGAGGCGATCGCGGGCGCGGACGGGCTGATCGGGCCGGCGGACATGCCGTTCGGGCGGGTGACCTTCGACCTGGGCCCGCCGCGCGACGGCGAGGCGGCCTTCGTCCTGCCGATGCAATTCGAGCGCAGCTTCGGCCTCTATCATGGCATGCGGATCGGCGAGCACGACTTCCGCTTTCAATTCTCGCTGACCAAGCCGTTCACGCTGGCCACCGCGGGGGCGGGCGCGGCGCTGGCGGGGCTGCAGGAGGGCGCCTGGACCGGGGAGGCGGTCGATCAGGTGATCGAACTCGGCGTGGTCCGTCCGGTGCGGCCGTTGCGTCTTGCCCGGCCGCTGCCGGTCGGCGGACGCTTCCTGCTCGCGGACTTGCGCGTGCGCACCGGCGACAATCGCGGCAATCTCGCGCTCCCGCCCGAGCCGGACGCCGACCCCGACGAGGTCGTGGTGACCGGGCGCAGCCGCCAGCGCGCCGCCTTCGTCGTCCATGTCGGGCTGGACCGGCTGGAGGCGTGCAGCAGCCTGGTCTGGGACAATCAAACGCGGCAATTGACGCTCAATTGCGCGAGCCCTCCAGCGGTCTAGCCGCCCGCCGCCGCCTCTTTTATGATGCGTGACTCAGGGGAGGGGATCATGCGCAGGGCACTTCGCTGGCTTGGCATCGGCATCGGCGCGCTGGCGCTGTTCGCATTGCTGTTCGCGGCCTGGGTGTGGTTCGCCTCCTGGCGCGTGCTGAGCCGCGTGCACGAGGCGCGCCCCGAAACCCTCGCCGCGCCGACCGCGGCCCAACTCGCCGATGGCCCCCGGCAGCTTCGCATCCTCGGCTGCGCCAATTGCCACGGCAGCCGCCTGGAAGGGCACATGATGTTCGACGCCGGGCCGTTCGTGAAGATGTGGGCGCCGAACCTCACCGAGCTGGCCGCGCGGACCAGCGACCAGCAGCTCGCTGCCGCGCTGCGCCAAGGCATCGGCCATGACGGTCGCGCGCTCTTCATCATGCCCTCGCCCATGTATTCGCGGCTCTCGGACCAGGAGGTGGCGGCGCTGATTGCCGCGATCCGCCGGGCGCCGCGCGTCGGCGGCGTGGTGTCGGGCATCCAATGGGGCCCGATCGGCCGCTTCGCGTTGGCGAAAGGCGGCTTCCCTTCGGTCAGGGAGCGGATCGAGGCGTTTGGCCTGCGCCAGCCCTTGGACGCCGGGGCCGCCACCGCCGCCGGACGGCGGATCGCCGCGACCGTCTGCAGCGAATGCCACGGCGCCGACCTCGCCGGCGGCCAGCCGACGCCCGAGATGAACGCCCCGGACCTTTTCATGGTCGGCGCCTACGATCTGGCCCAGTTCGCCCGGCTGATGCGCACCGGCCGGCCGCCGAACGGCCGCGATCTCGGCCTGATGCGCGAAGTGAGCGAACTGGGCTTCAGGCATTTGACCGATGCGGAGATCGCCGCGCTCTTTGGCTATCTGCAGGCGCGGGCGGCGCGGGTCCCACAATAAGACGAGGTGGATTGCCAAGATGAGCGCGGGGCGCGAACATGGTTAATTCCATGTTCGGAGACCGCCATGAGTCGCCCGCTGATCGTCCTGCTCGCTTTGCCGCTGCTCGTCGGCGCCGGCCTGCCCCACGCGCGGGGGGTTTGTACCGACAGCTATACCGTGCTGCGCGGCGACACGCTCTACAGCATCGCCCGCCTGTGCCGCTCCAGCGTCGGCGCGATGGCGCGGGCGAACCGCCTGCGCAGCGGGCGCACGATCGAGGTCGGACAGCGGCTGCTGGTGCCTGGGCGCAGCCGGTCGGTGCGGACCTTCCAGCAGGAGGTGAGGCCGGCGCCGGTGCGCGAGGCGGTGCGGGCGCATCCGCCTCGCCATGAGCCGCCCGCGGCGCCCGAGCCGCGCGCCTACCGGATGGAGCGCGGCGATACGCTTTATTCGCTGGCGCGCTGGGCGGGGGTGAGCCTGCGCGCTCTGCTCGCCGCCAATCCCGGGATCGATCCGCACAAGATGGAGATCGGCGACCGCGTCATCCTGCCCGACGGCGCGCGCGATCCCGCCCGCTCGAGGGCGCGCGAGCGGGGCGCCGAACGGGCACCGCGCCATCGCCCGCCCCCGCGCCGCCAGCCCCGCCCGGAAGAGGCCCCGCCGCCGCCGCCTCCGGCCATGCCGGAAGAGGATGAGGATAAGCCGGAGGAGAACGGCGACGAGCCCGACGTGCCGGGGATGTGATTACTGCCGTCATCCCGGCGAATGCCGGGATCTCGTGGAGACGATCGTGCCTTCTTGTCCGGAGGTCCCGGCCTTCGCCGGGATGACGGCCTAGAGCTTCGGCAGGGTCACCCCGCGCTGGCCCATATATTTGCCGGCGCGGTCGGCGTAGCTGACTTCGCAGGGCTCGTTGCCCTTGAGGAAGAGGAACTGGCAGGCGCCTTCGTTGGCGTAGACCTTGGCGGGGAGCGGGGTGGTGTTGGAGAACTCCAGCGTGACATGGCCCTCCCAGCCGGGCTCCAGCGGGGTGACGTTGACGATGATCCCGCAGCGCGCATAGGTCGATTTGCCGAGGCAGATGACGAGCACGTCGCGCGGCACCCGGAAATATTCGACGGTGCGGGCGAGCACGAAGCTGTTGGGCGGGATGACGCAGACGTCGGTCTTGCGGTCGACGAACGAGTTGGCGTCGAAGTTCTTGGGATCGACGATCGCCGAA
>Ga0190275_10001754_pt1 | contig 15945 bp, 15 predicted proteins | sample Popmic550T_FD_133745 | JGI IMG/M metagenome (GOLD analysis project Ga0190275, IMG submission 133745) | Populus adjacent soil microbial communities from riparian zone of Yellowstone River, Montana, USA - 550 T | ecosystem: Environmental > Terrestrial > Soil > Riparian zone > Trees stand | place...
ACCCGGATAGTAGGAGCAGGGGTCTCCTCTTGTCAATTGGTTAGTGGCGCAACCTCTCTAGTTTGAGTGAGTTACGTGTTTGTTTCGCTTCCAAATCGAAAGCCGTCAGTTCTTTGGCGCTTTAGGGTTTTCGCCCCCCTCGGCCACTTGGGTGCGCATGCTACGATTCCCGACGCGTTGAGCACCCGAACCGTCCTCGTCTGCGAAACGCAGGTGCCCTTCGTCCGCGGTGGGGCTGAGCTGCTGGTCCGGCAGCTGGTCGACCAATTGCGAGCCCGCGGCTTCGAAACCGACCGGGTGTCCGTTCCGTTCAAGTGGTATCCGAAAGACGAGATCCTGGCGCACGCGGCCGCCTGGCGCCTGCTCGACCTGACCGAAAGCAACGGGCGCCCCGTCGATCTCGTCATCGGCACCAAATTCCCCAGCTATTTCGCCCGGCATCCGCGCAAGGTCAGCTGGCTGGTCCATCAGCACCGCGCCGCCTACGAACTGGCGGGCACCATCTACAGCGACTTCGGATGGGACGAGCGCGACATCGGGCTCCAGCAGCAGCTGCTGGCGCTCGACGAGCAGATGCTCGGCGAATGCGTCGGGCGCTACACGATCTCGCAGACGGTGAGCGAGCGGCTGCGGCGTTTCAACGGACTGGAGTCCACGCCGCTCTACCACCCGCCCCTGCTGGCCGATCGACTCGCGCCAGGCAAGTCCGGCAACTACATCCTTTCCGTGGCGCGCCTCGAGGGAAACAAGCGCGTCGACCTCATCGTCCGGGCCATGGCTTACGTGCCCGAGCCGCTGACGCTCGTGGTCGTCGGCAATGGCAGCCACCGGGCCCTCATCGAAAAGGCCGCAGCCGACGCCGACGTTACGGCGCGTGTCCGCTTCGCCGGGGGTGTGCACGACAACGATCTCGTGGGTCTCTATCGCGACGCCCTGGCGCTGGTCTACGTGCCTTTCGACGAGGATTACGGCTTGGCGACGCTTGAGGCGTTCCTGGCGGCAAAGCCGGTGATCACCGCAACCGACTCGGGAGGAACGCTGGAGTTCGTCAAAGACGAGGTGAACGGGCTCGTCTGCCCTGCCGACCCCACAGCGATTGGGGACGCGCTCTCCCGGCTCGCCGGCGATCGTGCCCTGGCAAGCCGGCTGGGGGAGGCCGGACGCTCCTCGGCCGTGGGAATCACCTGGGACGGGGTCATCGATCGGCTCGTGAGTCATGGCTGACCCCACCGCGGTGTCGTTGGTGGTTCCCGCATACAACGAGGCGGCCGTGATCGCGTCTGTCGTCTCGGACCTCGCCGCGGTGGCGCCGTGGCGCGAAATTCTGGTCGTCGACGATGGATCCACGGACGGCACCGCGGTGGCGGCAGCAACGGCCGGTGCGCGGGTGGTCTCGCACCCCTACAACAAGGGCAATGGCGCGGCGGTGAAGAGCGGCATCCGCGCCGCGCGTGGGGAGTGGGTGCTCGTCGCCGATGGCGATGGGCAACATCGGCCCCAGGACGTGGTGGCAATCGCCTCGCGGCTGGGCACGTACGACCTTGTCGTCGGAGCGAGGGCCCGCGAGCAACAGGCCAACGCCGGGCGCCGGCTCGGCAACGCCATGCTCAACGCGCTCGCCTCGTATCTCACCGAGCGGTCGATTCCAGACCTCACCTCGGGCCTCCGCGCCGCGCGACGGGAGCACCTGCTGGAGTTCATCCACTTGCTCCCGAACGGCTTCTCGACGCCGACAACGACGACGCTGGCATTCATCAAGGCGGGCTACAATGTCGTGTTCGAGCCGGTCGAGGTACAGCCTCGAGTGGGCACCTCCAAGATCCGGCTGGCCCGCGACGGCGCGAAGTTCCTTCTCATCCTGATCAAGGTGATCACCATCTTCAGTCCCCTGCGCGTGTTCCTGCCGCTCAGCCTCGCCACCTTTGCCATGGGGGTGTCGTATGGCCTCTGGACGGTCGCGCATCAGTCGCGCATTCCGAACGGCGCGGTGTTGTTGCTGATGTTCTCGGTGATGGTCTTCCTCGTCGGCCTGGTCTCCGAGCAGATCTCGTCGCTGCGCTTCGAGGGCCGCCGGTAGGCTTGCACATGAAGACGCTGGTCCTCATTCCGACCTACAACGAGCGCGACAACCTGCCGGTGCTCGTCGCCGACGTCATGAAGATTCCCGGCACCGAGGTCCTGGTCATCGACGACCAGTCGCCGGACGGCACCGGCGCTGTGGCCGACGCGCTTGGCGTGGAGTATCCAGGTCGCGTCCACACCATGCACCGCACCGGCCGGCGAGGATTGGGCGTGTCGTACCTGGACGGCTTCCGCCACGCGGTCGGCTGCGACGTCGATCTCGTGGTGCAGATGGACGCCGATCGTTCTCACGACCCGCAATACCTGCCCGCCATGATCGAGGCGGCGCGCAGCTCGGACCTGGTGATCGGCTCGCGCTACCTGCACGGGATCAGCGTAGTCAACTGGCCGCTGCGGCGGATCATTCTCAGTTCGTTCGCGAACAGCTACATCCGGACGGTCACCGGGCTGAGCGTGCGCGACTGCACGACGGGTTACCGCTGCTGGCGTCGTGAAGCGCTCGCGAAGCTGCCGCTGGACCGCATCGTGTCGGAAGGCTATTCGTTCGTGGTGGAAGTGACGTTCCTCGCCGCCACGCTCGGCCTGCGCATGAGCGAATCGCCGATCATCTTCATCGAGCGGCGAGAAGGCGCGTCGAAGCTGTCGTCCGGGATCCTGCTCGAATCACTGGTGACGCCCTGGCGGCTGGTCCTGCGCCACGGGCGCAGGCGCGGAGCGGGAGCCGAGGCTGCCGGATACAATTCCGGAGGTGCTTCGCGATGACCTCCCGGGTAACGCCCAGCCTCAGCGTGTTCTTCCCCGCTTACAACGACAGCGGTACGATCGCCAGCCTCGTGATCGGCGCGGTGCAGACCGCCTCGACGCTGACGCCCGACTACGAAGTGCTGGTCATCAACGACGGCAGCAACGACGACACGCCGCGCATTCTCGACGAACTGGCGCGGGTCTATCCCGGTCACGTGCGCATCGTCCATCACGTCAACAACCGCGGCTACGGCGGGGCGCTCCGCTCCGGGTTCGAGCACGCGTCGAAAGACCTGGTGTTCTACACCGACGGGGACGCACAGTACGATCCTGCGGAGATGACGCTGCTCTGGGAGAAGCTCTCGGACGACGTGGACTGGGTGAACGGGTGGAAGATCAGCCGCTCGGATCCGCTGCACCGCATCGTCATCGGACGCGCTTATCACCACGCGGTCAAGACGCTGTTCGGGCTGAAGGTGCGCGACGTGGACTGCGACTTCCGTCTGATGCGACGGCGTATCTTCGACGTCGTACAGCTGGAGAAGAGCAGCGGCGTCATCTGCCTCGAGATGATGAAGAAATTCCAGGACGCCGGGTTCCGCGTCGCGCAGGTGCCGGTGCACCACTACCACCGCGCGCACGGCAAGTCGCAGTTCTTCAACTTCCCGCGCATCGCGCGCACCCTGGTTGACGTCATGAAGCTGTGGTGGGCGCTCGTGATCAGGCGCGAGCATCTGGCGGAACAGCGCGCCCGCGCTGCAGCCACCGGCCTGCGGCGGGCGGTATGAGCTACGGCGAGTTCTATCGCGGCCGCCGCGTGATGATCACGGGGGGCCTGGGCTTCGTCGGCAGCAACCTGGCCCACCGGCTCACGGCGCTCGGCGCCGAGGTGCTGCTGGTCGATTCGCTGATTCCCGACTACGGCGGCAACCTCCACAACATCGCCGGCATCGAGGACCGCGTCCAGGTGAACATCGCCGATGTGCGGCAGGCGAGCACCATGAACTACCTGGTGCAGGGACGCGACGTGATCTTCAACCTGGCCGGGCAGGTGAGCCACATCGACAGCATGCGCGACCCGCACACCGACCTCGACATCAATTGCCGCAGCCAGCTCACGCTGCTCGAGGCCTGCCGGCACCACAACCCAGGCGCCAAGGTGGTCTACGCGAGCACACGACAGGTCTACGGCAAGCCCGACCTCCTGCCGGTGACGGAGCGGCACCTGGTGCGCCCGACCGACGTCAACGGCATCAACAAGGCCGCCGGCGAGTACTACCACCTCGTCTACAACAACGTCTTCGGCGTGCGCGGCTGCGCGCTGCGCCTCACCAACATCTACGGTCCGCGTCAGCTGCTCCGGCACAATCGCCAGGGCTTCATCGGGTGGTTCATCCGCCTCGCCCTCGAGGATCGGGAGATCCAGGTCTTCGGCGACGGGTCGCAGATTCGCGACCTGGTATACGTGGACGATGCCTCGGAAGCGTTCCTGATTGCGGGGGCGACGGACGCCGTCAACGGTGAAGTGTTCAACGTCGGCGGCGACGAACATTTCGCGCACCGCGATCTGGTGGAGTTGCTGGTCAGCACCGCGGGATCCGGCCGGTTTCGCTTCGTCGAGTGGCCGCCCGAAAAGAAGGCCATCGACATTGGCAGCTTCTACGCTGACTCGTCGCTCTTCAAGGGCCGCACCGGATGGGCGCCGCGGGTAAGCCTGGCAGAGGGGCTCCAGCACACACTCGACTACTATCGCACTCGAATGGCTCACTATGTCTGACGCCGGTCACGTCCCCTTCAACGCCCTGCGGCCCGGCGAGGACGCCGCGGATGTCGCGGCGGCGATCGCCAGGGTCATCGCGTCCGGGTGGTTCGTGCTCGGCCCGGAGGTCGAGCGCTTCGAAGCCGAATTCGCCTCGGCCTGCGGCGCGTCACACGCCATCGGCGTCGGTACGGGCACCGATGCGATCACCCTGATCCTGCGCGGGCTGGACATCGGGCCGGGCGACGAAGTGATTACGCCGCCGCTGTCGGCCGCCTATTCAGCACTCGCGGTGATGATGGCCGGGGCGCGGCCCGTGTTTGCCGACATCGATCCGGCGCGGCTGACACTCGACCCCGCCGCCACCGAGGCGGCGGTGACCAGCCTCACGCGCGCCATCCTGCCGGTCCACTTGTACGGACAACCCGCCGACATGACCGCCATCATGGCAGTGGCCGCACGCCACAACCTGGTGGTCGTCGAAGATGCCGCCCAGGCGCATCTCGCCACCAGCGACGGGCGCCCGATCGGGACGATGGGCATCGCCGGCGCCTTCAGCTTCTACCCGACGAAGAACCTCGGCGCGCTGGGCGACGGCGGCGCCGTGGTGACGAGCGACCCATCGCTCGCGGCGCGAATCAAGCGCCTTCGCAACGGTGGACAGACATCGCGGTACCACCACGAGGAAGCCGGCGCCAACAGCCGCCTCGACGAACTCCAGGCGGCCATCCTCCGGGCCCGGCTGCCGTACCTGAAGGCGTGGACCGCCCGCCGCCGCCAGATCGCCGCGACCTATCGGCGCATCCTGGCCGCGCCCAGCATCGTGGTGCCGCCGCCATTCGACGCCGGACACGTGTATCACCTGTTCCCGGTTCTCAGCGCGCAACGCGCCGAAGCCCAGGCGCATCTCGCCGCCCGCGGCGTCGAAACCTTGATTCACTACCCGGTGCCGATTCCGCGGCAACCGGCGCTGCGCGCCTCGAATCCCAACCAGTGCGCCGTCGCCGATCGCATCTGCGACCAGATCTTCTCCCTGCCCATGTACCCGTCATTGACCGACACCGACGTCTCCACCGTCGTCGATGCGGTCAACACGCTCGCGCCCCAGTCGGTTGTGAGATGAAGGTCGGCTGTTCATGCGCATCCTGATCACGGGCGGGGCCGGCTTCATCGGCTCGCACCTGTCCGAGGCGCTGCTGGCAGGCGGCCACGAGGTCCTCGTCCTCGACGACCTCTCCACCGGTTCCATCGACAACATCGCCCACCTCAAGGGGCATGCCCGCTTTCACTACACCATCGACAGCGTCTTCAACGAGCCGCTGGTGGCGGAACTGGTGGACCGCGCGTCGGTCGTGTTCCACCTCGCCGCGGCCGTGGGCGTGAAACTGATTGTGCAAAAGCCGGTGTACACGATCGACACCAACGTGCGTGGCACCGAGGTCATCCTGCGGCACGCGGCGAAGAAGAAGAAACTGGTGTTCATCGCCTCGACATCGGAGGTGTATGGAAAGAGCACCGACGTGCCGTTCCGCGAGACCGCCGATCTCGTCCTGGGCGCGACCACCCGTCACCGGTGGGCGTACGCGTGCAGCAAGGCACTCGACGAGTTCCTCGCGCTGGCGCACTGGAAGGAGCGGCAGCTCCCGGTGATCATCGTCCGGTTCTTCAACACCGTCGGCCCCCGCCAGACCGGCCAGTACGGGATGGTGGTGCCCACCTTTGTGCGGCAAGCCATGGCGGGAGAGCCGCTCACGGTGTTCGGCGATGGGACCCAGTCGCGCAGTTTTACGTTCGTCGGAGACGTGGTCGGCGCGCTGCTACGATTGATGGTGGAACCGCGCGCCATCGGCGAAGTGTTCAACATCGGCAACGTCGAGGAAGTGACGATCCGGCAGCTGGCCGAGCGGGTCAAAGCCATCACCGGCAGCGCCTCGCCGATCGTGACGATCCCGTATGAAGAGGCGTACGAAGCCGGGTTCGAGGACATGCCCCGCCGCGTGCCCGATTTGGCCAAGATCAACGCCCTCATCGGCTACGAACCAGCGGTCGGGCTGGACGAGATCATCAGGCGTGTGGTCGACAGCCAGCGAGGCGTATAATTCATCGGAAGGTAAGACCATGCGGATGATTCTCGTCGCCGTACTCGGGCTGGCGTGCGCCGCCCCCGCCACTGCCCAGCAACTCTCGCTGACGTTCAACGAAGGCCGCGTCACCCTCGACGCCGCTGACGTGCCCGTCCGTACCATCCTGACCGAATGGGGCCGCCTCGGCGGGACCAAGGTTGTCGGCGCCGACCGCATCGCGGGTGCCCCACTGACCCTTCGCCTCGAGAACGTTTCCGAAGCGCAAGCGTTGGAAGTCGTGCTGCGAAACGTGGCGGGCTACATGGCCGCGCCGCGGAGCGCGGGGGTCATCGGGGCCTCGACTTACGATCGCATCCTGGTGATGCCGACCAGCGCATCGGCGAGCGCCGCCTCCGCGACGACCGCCGCACGTCCTGGTGCCACCGCCAACAGCGCATCGGGCACGCAGCGCACTGTGAGGGGGGGCAACGCCCAGTCGCAGACGCAGCCTCCGACGGTGGACGAGCCCCAACAACAGGACGTGGCCGACGCAGTCAACGAGCCGGCCTTCTCGTTTCCGCAGCAAAATCAGAATCCGTTCCAGCCGGGACAGCCCGTGCAGGCCGGCCAACCGGGGCCGTTTGGCACACCGATTCCGCCCGGCTCGCAGGCGCCTGTCGTCCAGTTCGGTCCTGCAGCCGCCGGACAGGCCATCTCCGTCAACCCCACGCAGGATGCGCAGCAGCAGCAGATGCCGGTGATGCAGTTCCCGGGCATCCCCCCTCCCACCAATAACGGCCCGACCGGCGGGTTCGGAGTCGTCGGGTCGCCTACGCCAGGTATGGTGGTGCAACCGCAACCGGCGCAACCCGCGGTGCGGCCGCCCGGCGGTCGTTAACGAACCAAAGACCTTCCTCTCGACCGTCATACAATGACGAGGAGGCGCCGCGGAGGTGCCTCCCTCTAACTTGTCCATGGCGGACATCGAACGCTATTCCCAGGACGATCGGCGCGGCCTCGAGCAACTTTATCGGCGCACGTACGGTCTAGAAGCGGTCGACCGTTTGCGGTTCTTGTGGGATTGGTCCCGCCGGAATCCTGCCGCCAGCGGCGATCCAGCGTACTGGGTGGTCCGGGAAGGTCCCACGTTGATTGCCGCCTGTCCGCTGACGCCGGTGCGCGTCTCCGTTCGTGGTGAAGAGGTGCGAGGGACCTGGAGCGCGGGCCCGCTCGTCGTGGGCGAACGACAGCGGCAGGGTCTCGGCGGGGCGCTGCTTCGGGCGTGGGATCGCGGAACGGGCGTGGCGTTCGGCGCAGGTTTCTCCGAGGCGACCCGCCAGCGACTGGATGAGCTGAGGTGGCCCAGGACGGTCGCGCTGTCCTGCCTGGTGAAGCCCCTCAGCCGACGTGCCCTGCGGCGGCCAAACTGGCCAATGCCGGTGAATCGCCTTGTTTCCGCCTTGGCATTGCCCGTTGTGCGGTTCGTCTCGCGGCTCAAGCCCCTCAAGGAAGAGGTGCAAGCCGTGCGCCGGTTCGATCAGGGGGTCGACACCCTCTGGGAGCGCGTCAAAGGGTCCATCGGGCTTGCCGTCCGCCGCGATTCCCAATACTTGAACTGGAAGTTCATCGAACCGCCGCATGTCCGGTATCAAGCGGCGGTGCTGCGGCGCGGTGACGAGGTGGCCGGCTACGTGGTGTATCGCCACCTCCGCGAGCCCCAGGGGCGCGTGACCCAGATCGTGGACTTCCTCGCCCATCCTGCTGACGAACGCGCGATTGCCACGCTGGCCGGGTGGGTGGACCGCGAGGCACGGCTGGAAGATTCCGACAAGATTCGGTGCTATGCGACGCACGGGGAGTTCCGGCGGTTGCTGCGTCGGCACGGGTTCTTCGTCGTCAAATCGGACGTCAGCGTCATCGTCAAGGTGAACGCGGTAGACGTGCCGAAGGATTTCTATGCCGGCGACCAGTGGCACGTGACCCTGGGCGACGGTGCGATGGATCATTGAGGTCACGCCCACGTGACAGATGGAGCACAGATGTCCCTGGAACAGCGATTGAGCATCGACATCGCCAGCGCGATGAAGGCGCGTGAGACCGTGAAGCTCGGCACTTTTCGCATGCTGAAGGCGGCGCTCACGAACAAGAGCATTGAGAAGGGACGCGCGCTCGACGCCGCCGAGGAGTTACAGGTCGTCAATACGCTGGTGAAACAACGGCGTGACTCGATCGAGCAGTTCACGGCCGGCAACCGGGTGGACCTCGCGGCCAAGGAGCAAGACGAAATCGCGATCCTGGAGACGCTGTTGCCGCCGGCGGCCTCCGCCGACGACATCGCCGCTGCCATCGAACAGGCGGTCACCGAAACCGGAGCCGCAGGGCCAAAGGACATGGGGAAGGTGATGAAAGCGGTGATGCCGGCCCTCGCCGGCAAGAGCGTGGACGGCAAGGCGCTCAGTGAAGCGGTGAAGGCCCGGCTGAGCCGATAGCTTTGCGAAATCGACACCGAACCATTTCCGGGATCGATTCGTCTATGCTTGTGAAGGCCTAGTCAGCCTCCTCACCATCCTCCTAGAGGCCCCGCCGAACGGCAGGGCCTCCTTTTTTGCCTGTTTTCCACCCTATCTGTCCGATCGTGGGACTGTCCGCCTTCAGGCGGAGAGCTCGGCTCGCGTGCTACGCTTCTGTTGCCCGATGCCCGATTCTGCGCCACGCCTGGCTCGCTCCGCGGGCGTGACCGGGATCGCCACCATGACCAGCCGCCTGCTCGGCCTGGTGCGCGAACAAGTGCTCGCCTATTACTTCGGGGCAGGCGATGCCATGGACGCGTTCCGCGTGGCATTCCGGGTTCCCAACCTGCTGCGCGACCTGTTTGCGGAAGGCGCGATGAGCGCCGCGTTCGTCCCGACGTTTACGGGCTACCTGACCCGAGGGGGCAAGGATCGCGCCTGGGCACTGGGCAACTCGGTGCTGAACGGGCTGCTTCTGGTGACGGGTCTCCTGGTGGTCGGCGGGTTCTTCCTTGCGCCGGCACTCGTGCGCTTCTTCTCGGGCGAATTCGCCGAGGTGCCCGGAAAGCTCGAGCTGACGATCCTGCTCGCCCGCATCGTGCTCCCGTTCCTCACGCTCGTGGCCATTGCCGCCGCGCTGATGGGCATGCTGAACGCGCTCGGGCACTTCTTCGTCCCGGCGGTTTCGCCGGCCACGTTCAACGTTGCGAGCATCCTGATGATCGTCGCGCTGGTGCCGTTCAGCGACCGCCTCGGCGTCGACCCGATCGTCATCGTGGCGCTGGGCACGCTGGCGGGGGGCGTGGCCCAAGTAGCGATTCAGTGGCCGACCTTGATGCGCGAAGGCTTCCGGTATCGTCCGCGCATCGACATTCACGACGAGGGGCTGCATCGCGTGCTGCTGCTGATGGGGCCCGGGACCCTCGGCCTTGCGGCGACACAGATCAACGTCTTCGTGAACACGATCCTGGCCACAGGCCAGGGCACCGGCGCCGTTTCGTGGCTCGATTACGCGTTCCGCCTGATGTACTTGCCCATCGGGCTGTTCGGCGTCTCGGTGGCGACGGCGTCGACCCCGGTGGTGTCGCGTCTGGTGGCGGCGCGGGAGTTCGACCGGGTGCGGTCGACGGTGGCCCACGCCATCGGACTGATGATGTTGCTCAACGTGCCGGCCACGCTTGGCCTCATCGTCCTGGCCGAACCCATCATCCGCGTGATCTTCGAACACGGCAGCTTCACCGCGTACGACACCGCCAACACCGCCTCCGCTTTGCGGTTTTACGCCTGCGGCCTGCTGGGCTATTCGGTGGTGCGCATCGTATCCCCGACGTTCTACGCCCTGGGCCAGAGCCGCACGCCAGTGATGGTGAGCATGGCTTCGGTGGTTGCGAACGTGCTGCTGAACCTGCTGCTGGTGCAGGTGCTGGGTTATCGCGGTCTCGCCCTGGGTACGAGCATCACGGCCCTGCTGAACGCGGCCGCGCAGCTCTGGCTGCTTCGGCAGCGCCTGTCGGGCATCGAAGGCCGCACGATTGCCGTGAGCTTTGCCAGGGTGGCGGCAGCGTCCCTGCTGATGTCGCTGGTGGCGTGGCAAGCCGACCGCCTGCTGCTGTCTGCCCTGCCCGGCGAAACGCTTCCCTTGCAGGCGCTGCGGCTCACCATCGTGATTGGTCTCGCGGTCGGCGCGCTGGTGATTGCCGCATCCGCGCTGCGCATTCCCGAACTGGCCGAAGCCATCGCGATGGTCCGACGTCGCTTCAGGAGGCGTTCTGGAGATTAAACGCGGGTGGCTCGGCCTCGATGTGCGCATCTGGAAAGTGGCGTCCACTCATCTCGTCGTCGATGCCTACACGAACATGTACGCGCCGCTGCTGCCGCTGCTCATCCCGCACCTCGATTTGTCGCTGACCACGGCCGGGACGCTGGCGATGTGCTTCCAGATGTCCAACTCGGTGTCGCAGCTCGGCTTCGGCGCACTGGCGGACCGTTGGAAGCCCCGCGCCCTCATTCTTGGCGGGCCGCTCGTGGCGGTCGTGATCCTGAGCTTCATCGGCCTGTCCACTTCGGCCTGGATGCTCGGTACCATTCTCGTGCTCGGCGGGCTTGGCGGCGCGGCGTTCCACCCGCCGGCGGCGGCGCTGGTCTACCGAATCTCGGATCACCGCAAGGGACTCGCGATGTCGGCGCACATTTCCGGCGGCTCGCTCGGGTTCGCGCTCTCGCCGCTCATCTTCGTGCCCCTGATCGCGCGAATGGGCCTGGTGTGGTCGCCGCTGATCATGGTTCCGGGTCTTGTGGCCCTCTCGTGGACGCTCCGGCAGGTACCGCCGATGTCCAGGCCGGAAGCGCACGAACGATCGAGCTTCGCCTCGTTGTGGCCGGACGTGGTGCCGCTGACGCTCATCTATTTCACCGTCGTGCTGCGCACCGCAACGTCGTACGGGTTCATGACGTTTGCGCCCACGCTCCTCACGCTGCGCGGTCTTTCCATCGATCAGGCCAGCGGGGCCGTGTTCCTGTACTTGCTCACCAGCGGCATCGGCGGCTTCATCGGCGGGCCGCTCTCCGATCGGTTCGGTGCCCCGCGCGTCATGGTATTCACGCTCGTCGCCTCGGTGCCCTTTCTGGCGCTCGCTCCTTCACTGTCGCCGTGGGGCTTCACGGCCATGCTGGCCATTGGCGGAATGCTGCTGCAATCCACGCTGCCGGTCAGCGTGACCTACGCCCAGTCAGTGACCACCGCTGGCGCCGCCACCGTCTCGTCCCTGATGATGGGCTTCGCATGGGGGATGGGCAGCCTTGCAGTACCGCTCATCGGCATGTCGGCCGATCGCTTCGGGATCAACCACACCCTCGTCGCGCTCTCGACCATTCCGCTGCTGGCGGCGTGCCTTGCCGGCGCGTTGCCGGCCGCGGTGCAGTCTGCCAGAGCCAGAGCGGCCCGCTCGTAGTACGATTCCCGCGTGGCGCGGTACGGATCGCACTCGTCTTACCAGCTTGGCCCGGGGGCAATCACCCCGGCCGTCAAGGTCCTGCTCATCACGAACGTCGTCGCGTGGATCCTGAACCTGATTGTTCCAGGCATGACGCTGCGCCTGGGACTGTCACCGCGGGACGTGTTCACCGGCGTCGCCTTGTGGCAGCCGCTCACCTACATGTTCCTCCACGACACGGGCGGCTTCAGCCACCTGCTGTTCAACATGCTGGCGCTCTGGATGTTCGGCACCGAACTCGAGCGCACGTGGGGCACTCGCTTTTTCACGAAGTACTACCTTGTCACCGGCGTCGGTGCCGCAGCCACCACGCTGCTGCTGGCGCTCGCTTCGGACGACGTCTACTACTCGCTGACGGTCGGCGCCTCCGGCGCGATCTACGGCTTGCTCCTCGCGTGGGCGATGTACTTCCCGCACCGGACGATCTACTTCTATTTTCTGTTCCCGATTCCAGCGCGCATTTTCGTGATCATTGTCGGCGCGATCGCGTTCATTTCGTCTTTCGGCGGACCTGGAGGAGGCATTGCGCATGTCGCGCACCTCGGCGGTCTGGTAGTCGGCTACCTCTATCTGACCTTTCTCCGAGGGCGTCCCCTTGACGAGTTGAAGTATCGCTGGCTCCGCTGGCGGATGGGCCGTGCCCGAAGCAAGTTCGACGTCTACTCGGGCGGGAAGACAGACGACGACTCGTGGAAGCGCGACTGGAAGAAACACATCCACTGATCGCCGGTCAGCGCGTCTTTGCCGGCGAGCCGATCGTCGTCACCGCGCCGCGGTCGTCGCCTGGAACAACTCCGCCGGTCTGAAACCCGCAAAGCCGGCGACGATATTGCCGGGGATAGCATCGGTGGCCGCGTTGTACGTAGCCGCGAGTTTGTTGTAGGACTGTCGCGCCACGTCGATCCTGTTCTCGGCGCTGGCCAGGTCTTCCTGAATCGCGCGCGCTCGATCGGCGGCGAGTGGCCATCCGCTCTGAGGCGCGCCGAGGAAGTCAGCGAGTGCCTTGGAGAGTTCCGCCTCCTTGCGGCCGGCATCCGCCGGCCCGGTGACGCTGATCGCGCGGTTGCGGGCCGCGATGACCGCTTCGCGCGTCACGGACTCGACCTCCGCGCCATTCTGCGCCGCGTTCACCAGATCGAGAACGAGATCGTGACGGCGCTTGAGTTGCGCGTCGAGTTGACGCCAGCCCTTGGTCACGGCCGTTCGGAGACCGACGAGCTTCCGATAGCTGGCCATCGCCCACAAGGCGATCAGCACGAGCGCCCCGACCGTGACCAGCACGCTCATGGCCGTTCTCTCGTCGCGTCGATGTTACTTGGTGTGAAAGTAGGTATCGGTCCCATCCAGCCAGTCGTGCCGAATGGGGCTGAAGATATCCATTTCGAAGGTGTCGTCCAGCGCTTCCGCCTGGTGCGGCACCCACGACGGAATGTGCAGCACCTCGCCTTCGCGGACCGTGATCTCCTCGCCGTTGATGAGGAACTTCAGCGCGCCCTGGAAGACGTAGGTCATCTGCTCGCTTTCGTGGGAGTGCATGGGCACCAGCGCGCCGCGCTTCAGATGGATGTGCGCGATCATCTCGCGCTCTCCGGTGATGAGTTTCCGGGAGATCATCTCGGTCACTTTTTCGAGCGCGATCTCGTCCCAGCGATGCAGGCGAACTGAAGCTGTATTCATGCGTTTTCCGTGTGGATTGGCGCGGATTATAGCACCGGGAGCGGATGGTATAATTTTGGCGTCATGAAGGCTTCTACTCTGGCGCCCGCTGCCGACGCTCGTCCCGAAGGGGCGCGCGCCCGCGAATGGAACGGACTGACGCAGGAGGATCTTCTCCGCGCCTACCGCACCATGCTGCTGTCGCGGCGTCTCGACGACAAGGAGATACAGCTCAAGAATCAGAGCCGCATCTTCTTCCAGATCAGCGGCGCCGGCCACGAAGCCGTCCTCACCGCGGCAGGCATGCACCTGCGTGCGGGCTATGACTGGTTCTATCCCTATTACCGCGACCGCGCGCTGTGCCTCGCGCTCGGCATGACTCCCCTGGAGATGCTGCTCGCGGCAGTGGGCGCGGAGGCCGACCCGAATTCCGGCGGCCGTCAGATGCCCTCGCACTGGGGCCACAAGGCGCTCAACATCCCGTCGCAGGGCAGTCCCACCGGCACACAGGCGCTGCAGGCCGTCGGCTGCGCCGAGGCAGGCATGCTCTACGAGCGCGTCACGGGAATTCCCGATCGCGACGCCCAGTTCCACGGCGATGAAGTCGTCTACATGTCGATCGGCGACGGCGCCACGAGCGAAGGCGAGTTCTGGGAAGCGCTCAACTCGGCGTGCACGCGGCTGACACCCGTCCTGTTCATGGTCGAGGACAACGGCTACGCCATCTCGGTGCCGGTTGAAGTGCAGACGGCCGGCGGCGACGTCTCCAAGCTCGTCGAATCGTTCCCACATCTCCAGATCATTCGCTGCGACGGCACCGACTTCGTCGAGAGCCACCGCGCGGTGGGTCAGGCGGTGGACTACATCCGCCGCGAGCGCAAGCCGGCGCTCGTGCACGCAAAGGTGATCCGCCCCTATTCGCACTCGCTGTCGGATGACGAGCGGCTCTACAAGCCGGCGGAGGAGCGTGAGGCCGAAGCCAAGCGCGACCCGCTGACGAGGATGCGGGCGTTTCTGGCTGCGGAAGGCCTGGTTACCGACGCCGATCTCGAGGCCATTGCCGCCGACGTCGATCGCGAGGTGCTGGCCGCCACCGATGCGGCCCTCGTCGCGCCGAAGCCGGCCGTCGAAACCGCCAACTGGTACGTCTACTCACCCGATGTGGACCCCTCGTCGGCGGCGTTCGACACGCCCGAGCAGCCCAACGGCAAGCCGGACACCATGGTGGCGGCCATCAACCGCACCTTGAAGAGCGAGATGGCGCGCAACCCTCGCATCGTCATCTTCGGCGAGGACGTGGCTGACGCGAGCCGTGAAGAAGCGCTGGCAACGGTGCCGGGCAAGGGTGGCGTCTTCAAGGTGACGCACGGGTTGCAGAAGGCGTTTGGCGGCGAGCGCGTGTTCAACTCGCCGCTCGCGGAAGCGAACATCATCGGCCGAGCCGTCGGCATGGCGACGCGCGGCATCAAGCCGGTCGTCGAGATCCAGTTCTTCGATTACATCTGGCCGGCCATGATGCAGCTGAAGGACGAGATGTCGATGCTGCGCTATCGGTCCAGCAACAACTTCTCGTGCCCGATGGTGGTACGAGTGCCGATCGGCGGGTACATCACGGGGGCTCCGTACCACAGCCAGTCGGGGGTCAGCATCTTCGCGCACTGCCCTGGCATCCGCATCGCGTTCCCGTCGAACGCCATCGACGCCGCGGGCCTGCTGCGGACCGCCATCCGCTGCGACGACCCAGTGATGTTCCTGGAGCACAAGCATCTGTATCGGCAGACCTATAACAAGGGCGCCTATCCGGGTGACGACTTCATGATCCCGTTCGGCAAGGGATCGCTGCGCCGCGAGGGCACCGACGTGGTGGTGCTCACGTGGGGCGCGCTGGTCCAGCGATCGCTGCTCGCCGCGCAACAGGCCGAGAAAGACGGCATCAGCGCCGCCGTGTTCGACCTGCGGACGATCATGCCTTACGACTGGGAGGGCATCTCAGCTCTCGTCAAGCAGACCAATCGGGTGGTCATCGCGCACGAAGACACGCTCACCTGCGGCTTCGGGGCCGAGATCGCCGCGCGCATCTCTGACGAGTTGTTCGGCGAGCTCGACGCTCCCATCCGGCGCGTCGCCGCGATGGACTG
>Ga0190275_10001755_pt1 | contig 15938 bp, 11 predicted proteins | sample Popmic550T_FD_133745 | JGI IMG/M metagenome (GOLD analysis project Ga0190275, IMG submission 133745) | Populus adjacent soil microbial communities from riparian zone of Yellowstone River, Montana, USA - 550 T | ecosystem: Environmental > Terrestrial > Soil > Riparian zone > Trees stand | place...
ACATCGCCGCGCACGCGGAACGTTCCACGCCGGAAATCGCCGTCGTTTCGCTCGTAAAGAATTTCCACCAAACGCCCGAGCAATTCTTTTCGTGTGATCTTTTGGCCCTTCTCCAGCATCACGAGCATGCCATAGTAGGCTTCGGGCGACCCTAACCCATATATACAACTAACGCTCGCAATAATGACCGTGTCGCGTCGTTCAAACAGGCTCTTCGTGGCTGCCAGCCGAAGTTTGTCGAGTTCATCGTTGATCGTCGCTTCTTTTTCAACGTACACATCGCCGGAAGGTATATACGCTTCGGGTTGATAGTAGTCGTAGTAGCTGACAAAATATTCAACCGCGTTGTTCGGAAAGAAGGTTTTGAATTCCTGATAAAGCTGGGCGGCGAGCAATTTGTTATGGGCGAGAACGAGCGAAGGCCTGCCGGTCGCCTCGATTACCTTCGCCATCGTGAAGGTCTTGCCGGATCCAGTGACGCCGAGCAACACCTGCTGCTGATCGCCGTCGCGCAGACCCTGTTTCAACTGCTCGATGGCTGTTTCCTGGTCGCCGCGCGGCCGGTAGTCGACAGCCAGATGAAACGCCATAAGGCCATTTTCTCATGCGCCCTGAATCGCAGCCTTCTTGGAATTGCGAAACCGGTCAAGTTCAGCATTGACCTCGCATCCGAACAGCGCAATGATCGAAAGTAAGTACATCCAGACGAGTAACGCAATCACCGCGCCGACGCTTCCGTAGAGCACGTTGTAGTTCGCAATGTTGCGAACATACCAGCCAAACAATGTAGTCGCCAGCCACCAAAGAATTGTCGCCAGAATTGCCCCCGGATAAACACTGCGCAGCCGGCGCGGTTGATTGGGACCGAGATAGTAAAGAAACGATATAGCCATCGTAATGGCTGCGAGCGCTACAAGAAGCCGAACAGCTTCTGTGATCAGCGACAGCCACCCCAGCAGCCTCTCACCTTGCTCGACAACCCCAGTTCGCGTCAGAATCCAAAGTTCCACACGGGTCCCAAAGACGATCAGCGCTGATGCCAAAACCAACGGAAAAACAGCAATCACAACGAGCAGCGCCGCCATTCCGCGTTGCTGCCAAAACGTTCGTCCCTTCGGAATCCTGTAAGCTGCGCGAAATCCTTCCATCAGGCTCATGATGACGCCAGAAGCAGCCCAGATCGATACCAGGATGGCGAAGACGATCAGCGTCAGGGGGCGTTGTCCGCGCTCTGTAAAGTTGTATTGAACGATTTCTTCCGTCCCGGGAGGTACCACACTGAATACCAACGCAGACAAGTTGCGCGATACTGCCAGCGCATTCGCCTGAACCAGGATCGCAGTAAGAGACGTAAGAACGGGGAAGAAGGAGAGCAGCGCAGAGTAAGCCGCTCCCTTGGCGATTCCGAGAATATTGTCTTTGTAGCAGGAGACTAACGTCAGACGGAGCAGTCGCCCATATGTCCCCATCAGCCTCTATTCTTCCACAACATCCCAATTGATCCGGCCCAAGTCAGTACGCTAAGAAATGCAAAGCCCCTTTGCTCCGGTGTCCCCTTGTATTCGAGTTCAACGGGACCTGTAGCCCGAAGCTTTATGAAGCCAAGGGTGTCCTTCTCGACTGCGACCGGTTTACCGCCGCTCTTCGCCTGCCAACCAGGATCGTGAGACACCTGCAGAGAGATCAACATACCCGCCGAAATGTCACCATCGATTTTCACCCGGTTCGTGTCGATCCATGTGACTTTCAACTTCGGGCGCGTGGCATTGTCAATCGCCTCGACATACTTCTGAAGGGAGTCACGAAACGCATGTTGTGGCTCTTCCTCTGGATGAATAGCATGCGCGAGGCTGCGAAAGGGGACACGATAAATAACGTCATCTGTCTCGCCGTACACGCGGTCCAACACGCCCTCGAACTTTTCGGGATTTTTGTAATCGCGATAATGCTCTGATGACCCGCGTCCGTGAATCACGACGTATTCCACTCCAAGCGCCTTAAGCTCCCTTACCGATTCGACGACATCCATACCAGGATTGCTGCCCGTACCGGTTCGTATGTGATACGAAAAGTGAACCGGAGTCCGGTTGCGGAGTCCTGATTCAAAAGCGCCTCCCGCCTGAGCGACGTCGAACCAGGAATTGAGTCGAAAGCGCAGTCCTCCCGACACGAGCACACGTCCCTGTGGCTTCTGGTCAGCGAGCCACTTCGCAGCTTTATACTCGGTAGTCTGTTCAGCGGCAATCGGCAGAAACTGCGCCCGCGGTTGAGTTAGATAGCTGCGGATCTGTGACGCGCCTCCCGCAAGGAACGCGATCGCGGCAATGACCGCACAGAAATGACGTACGCGATTGTTCCCGTTGGCTGTGAATTGAAAAAAGGAGCCCAGAGCCGCCACCAGGAATAATTCAAACTCGATCGCGTACCGTCGCGATTCCGGAATCATGTCGATCCCGAATGAATAGTGCATCATCACGGGGTAGCTGAAAGCGGCAACAGCCAGAGCAAGAAAAGTCTCCCAGAATGGCCACTTCAAGAATCGAAGTAGCAAACACAGACCGACTAGCCCACCGACGTACCAACCGATTAGCACGTACTGCGTGTTCTGAAGCTTGTAGTTGAACGCGTCGGCGGGCCAGTTAAAAGCAATTGTGTGGATAAATGTTGGCGTCAGCCAAAAGCAAGCGAATCCGTACGCAAGAACACCGGCCAGGATGATCCTCGATAGCTTGAAACCGGGTCTGCCAAATCCCGACACCATCAACAGAAGGCACGTGATTGCTAACGCAAGACCGGCGATCCAGTTGGTTAGAGTAATCGCCGCCATCAACACGGCGAGAACGAAAATTTCTTGGTATTGTCCGACTGTTGCAGTTCTCCAGGCTGCAATCCAGGCAAGTGGCATTAGCGTCAGCCCCGCATTGTGCGGACCCTCCCCGTATTTCGCATACACGTGCAGCCGCCAAGGAAGATACGTTAATCCACGATCTTTGTCCGCCGCCTGAATCAATCCGTAAACCGGGGAATAGAACGTATAGCCGAGGGCCGTGAGGAATGCCCAGAGCCGACTGCCCGTGAAAAAGAAGAAACAAAAGTAGAACGTGACTGGACCGAGGCATGCCAAAGTGGCGGTCAGCAGTTTGTAAGTGTAAACCGGATCGCCCGGTAGCAGCCAAACGACGTAGAGAAGCCCGGGAACATAGAGGAATTGAGTTGGCAACCCACAGTACTGCAAGGGATTCCATCCCCACGGGCTTGGGTGCGCATTGACGAATCGCGCCATTCCTGCGTAGCCACCTTCAATCGAATCCCGATAGGGCGTATCCCCGGGTAGAAACAGCGGGTAAGTTAGAGCGACGTTTAGAGCGAAAAGGATTAGCGCAAGGAGAACGTCGATTCGCGGAATACGCTTCATCTTCTAGCCAGGAAGACCAGACCGACGGCGACCAACATCGTCATTAAGGTCACCGCCCTTCCAACCTGATTTGAGAACGGAGTTGGGAAGTGCAACCGGATCTCTTCTGTGCCGGGAGGAGCCTCAATCGTCATAAATCCGAGCTTGTTGCGTCGGATCGGTACTCGCTTTCCATCCACGTAGCCCCGCCAGTTGGAATCGAAGCTTACCTGCACGAAGACCGACTGCCCTTCCTTAACGGGAGCTTTGACGCGAAGCTCATCGGTACCGAGCCACTGTGTCTCTGTGGGCGCCTCCGGCCCGCGCTCGATCACATCGACCCAGGCAGTTAGACTGGGTTCGTCGCCGTTGCCAGGAATGTCGGGAAGCGCATCCAGACGAGTGCGGTCGACAACCCTGGCGAGACTCGGATAACGCCGCGGGACCCTATACACAATATTCCCGCTACCGTCGTCATACAGGACATCGAGCTTGCCCTTGAACTTCATAGGGAATTGAAAATCGTGGTAGTGCTCGCGCGATTGCGGCTCGTTCACCAACACGACGTCAGCACCGAAAAGCTGCAGCCACCACAGGGAAAGGTCGAATCTGTCTCCCAATAAGATTTCCCACTGCGCGGGCATCACCATCGGATTGAGCAATCCTTGCTCCGATCCGCCGCCGATGTGCGGCAGATCATGCCAAGCGTCGTACCAGAAGCGAACTGCGCCGGCCGCCAGAGCCCGCGACTGCGGCATGTTCTTATGCATCCAGTCCTGCATCTGGTATTCGATCTGATCTGTAGGATCGGGATCGGACACGAAGATCTCTCGCGAATGCGGTAGATAGCGATAGCTCGTGCCCAATGCCCCAACGACAATCACGATTGTGACTGCTTTACGCCAGCCCCCCCCACTCCACACCCTACGCAGTATGTCGGCCGCAATCAGAATCATGATCATGTCCAACTCGGGAAACAGGCGGCCCGGCTCGCCGAAAATTCGGAAGCCCAGATAATAGTGCCCAAGCACATTCGTGACGAAGACAGCCAGTGCGCCGCTAAGGAAGACGATGTAGGCCCGTTCTTTGCGCCCGCGACCAAAGTGGTCGGAAAAAAGTAAAAATCCGACGATGACGGCAAGAATCACCCATGCCGACCACAGGTTGCCCGGTGTCGAGACATAGCGCATGTTGGACACCGTAAGTTGCAGGTAGGAGGGCACAAGCCAGAAAGCCGTGAAACCGTAAGCCATTACTCCAATCGCAGCAGCCCGAAGCCACACCCAGAAATCGAGGTGGGTAATATAGACGGCCCACGCAAGAATGGGAAATAGCATGGCTAGCGCTGTAGCGCCATAGAAATTGTTCGACACGATCATCGCGCAGCAGAAACCTGCGATTGCCAGCGAGGCAGGCCGCCAGCGTTGTAATGCTCGGAAAGAAAACAACAGCGCAAGCGGGATCCACGCGAGCGCGGTCATATGGGGTCCTTCGCCGTAACGCATCAGTACGTTCAGACGGTAAGGAATCTGAAAGGGCGCATCAGCCCGAATTTCGGGATTAAACAGATAGGACGGAGAAAGCAGCGCCGTCGCTGCGGCGGCGAGTAAGCCTACTACTCGCGACTGGCTCCCGTAGCGCGCCAACATGTACACAGCAGCAATACCGAAGCAGTAGAAAAAAGCCGTGTAGATGTGGTAAGCCCGCACCGGCAACACTTTCGGGACGGCCTTCGAAATAACGGCAGTCCCGTAGCGTAACGCTGGAGGATAGATATAATCCGTTCGCGTTCCGCAATACCAGTTCGGCTGCCAATTGGGGTGCAGCCAATTGTCATGGAGGAAACGGGCATCGGCAATGAAGGTACTTTCAATCGACCCCCACAACTCCAGATACTTCACCCGGAACAGCGGCCGAATTAAGATGGCCACAAACAGGAAAACAATTAAAAAATCGATGAGGTAACTTAATCGCCGCCGATTCACAAAAGTGCTGGTTCATCCTCGCGGCGCTGCGCCCCGGAATAGCGGCGATGCAGGCTCTGGAACTGACGCTGCCGAACTACGCCGAGCCTGTGAAGCTCAAAGCGTAGGAGGAGCCAAAGGATGGATAGACCATGAGTAGAGCTCTGCATGAATGACGCGGATGAGGTTTGCGAGAAGTAACATATGGGAACCGGCACTTCGGCGACCTTCAGCTCAAGGTTTACCGCTTCGCGCGCTTCCCTTCGATAAGTGCTATAGCCGGCTTTATCTTCGAGTCCCGTCAGAAAGCGAGTCGAGACATACTTCCACCACGACATTGCATGCCTGCTGAGCCACCGGCGCGCTAAAACATCACTCACCTCCCCCTCCTCAATCGGTTCTATGATCTGCGGGAGTAGCCTCGGACCGTATTGGTAATCGGAGTGAACCATCACAATGATATTTGCCCGCGCCTTGAGCGCTTCGCCATAATAGGTCTTTTGATCCTCCCCGTAGTTCCTATCGTCAACGAACAGCTCCAAACCAAGCTGGCGCGATCTGAATCCGTCGGCGGAACTGCCGTCATCGACAACATCACAAGGCCAACCACTTCATGAGGCAGTTTGGCGTAGGTCATGTGCAGCGTTTGAGCGCCATTATAGGCCGGCATGACGACGATTTGTGTTTATCCGGCATGAGTGGTGACAACGACCTGATACGCGAAGAGCGTCTTGCGAATCTGCGCTAAACCGTAGCATACACGTTCGCAAGCGGTACTGTACGGAGTGCTCCCAGTTTGGGGCCAGACTTCTCAGCCGATTCGCCCATCCGTTTCACATGAAGAGGCGCCTATGGCCCAGTCGAAGAGTCCCTCGTCGTCTTGTGGAAAACGGCCCGCTTGGATTTTCAGTCTGAAGTAGCTATCGCCGCTATTCGGCAGAGACACAATCAGTTACACGCCCCGGAAACACCGCCTTGCAAAGTTGCGCTACTAGAGTATACAGTCTCCGTGATTATGGCAGCAGTTCGCCGATTCGCCCTCATATACTATTAGGGTCGATCACATTTTAGAAACGTGGTCATCCCTTCCAAGGAGCAAACAAGATGAGTGATTCTCCCATCAGCGGAGCGGACTTTAAGAATCAATTGCGTGACGGTACGCCCAAGATGGGCCTGTTCGTTAACTCGCACAGCACCACAGTAGCCGAGCAGCTCGCCCACACTGGTTACGATTGGCTTCTCGTGGATACGCAGCACGGGCCTATGAGTTCTGAAACGCTGTCCACGATGCTGTGCGCTATCGCGAGCGGCGGGGCAAAGTCGCTGGTGCGTGTTGCCGGCTACCATGACCGCGGCGGTATCCAACAGGCGCTCGATCTCGGCGCCGATGGCGTTCTCGTGCCTTATATCAATACCGCGGAGGAAGCTGAACAGGCGGTCAGTTGTGCGCGTTATCCCATGCAAGGCACACGTTCTGTCTACTTCCCGCAGCGAAGCACGAACAAGGCAGGATTGTTAGGGTACGTAGGTAACGCAAACAAAAACGTAATCGTAGCGCTGCAGGTTGAGACGGCCTCATGCATCGACAATATCGAGGCGATCGCGGCAGTGCCCGGCGTCGACATTCTTTTCCTCGGTCAGAACGACTTGTGTATGTCCATGGGCTTGTATGAGAAGTACGAGTTTCCACACATGTATACAAGTCCGGAGTTACAAGCCGCAACCGACAAGTTAGCAGAACAAGCTCGCAAAAATAACGTCATCCTCGGCGTATTCCTCTTTGGAACTGCGAGAGTCGGTGAATTCCTGGACAAAGGATTCTCCTTCATCAGCGTCGGCAATGACCTGCACCATGTGTTGACACAAGCCACGACATACGTAAAGGAAATCGAAGCGATCGCTCAAGGGAAACGTAAGACCTGGGCGCGGGCCGCGACCTCTCTCATCTAACGAGTCTTCAATGAACGGCGTCCTGTGAAGGGCGCCCGTTCAGCGGTTCCCATGACAAAATCGCCCTGGAACGCAATTGCGGGATTCATTGCGGCTGCGTTGATCTGCATCTATTTTTTCGAAATGTCGCGCTTGAGCATCCACACAGGCTTCTCGCACGACGACCTGATGAACACCTATCTCGCATGGCGTGAGCCATGGAGTGATGTTTTGCTTTCGAACCTGTTTGTCCCCACTAAAGTAATCCGGCCATTCGGCGCACTATTCTACGTGACTCTGTTCGATAGGTTCGGCTTCGATCCAGTCCCGTTTCGCCTGGTTTGCTATATCGCACTTTGGTTCAACGTGTTCCTTATGTTCGTGGTCGGGCGCTACCTGACGGGGCGTTATGAAGTAGCGTTGCTCCTCACGTTTTTGCATTGTCATCGATCTGAATTTTTTCCGTTCTACTACGGTTCCGGATATTGCTATGACATATTCGCGTTCGCATTTTACTTCTCCGCCCTCGCGATCTATGTTCGGGCTCGTTCGAAGGGTAAAACTCTTCGAAGTTACGAATTGGCGGTGATCGCGATTCTTTACGCATGCGCCGTGAATGCAAAGGAGGCCGCCGCTTCCTTACCGGCGATATTCCTTGCTTATGAGCTGATCTTCAATCCCCCAAAATCAGGGCGGTATGTCGTTACATGGCTGAAGCACGAAGGTCGCGGATTCATCGCTACCGGCCTTGTCGGTGTCGCGTTCGTTTGGGCGCGTTTCACAGGTCCGAATAACCTGCTCAACCATCCAGCCTATACACCGCTGTTTACATTGGGCCGATATCTCGAGTCGACAGCAACTTACTTGAATGACCTGGTAGTCAGACCGGCATTTTTCAGCCCTGCGTCCGCGGGCTATCTCCTTCTGGCACTGCTAGCGGTCGCAGCTCTAACGCGTAACCGTCTTCTTCTATTCGCGTGGATATTGATTGTTGCTGGTTCCGCCCCAATAGCCTTCGTTCAGCCGCGCGGGCTGGCGAGCTACTACATTCCTACTTTTGGATACAGTTTGTATGCTGGGATTTTACTCGTTCGATTAGGCGATTTGCTTACTCGGACATCTCGGCGTGTTCCTGCGCTTGTTTGGCATTCAGCCGTCTTTCTGGCTATATTTGTCACAGTCGTACCGTTCGAGCGTAAACACGCTGCTGTTTACCGAGAATCGTATTGGGACGAGTGGAAGCGTATTCAGCTTACCGCCGATTACTACAAAGCCCACCCCGAATGGTTTGGCCCTGCCAAAAGTATGCTTATCGTAAACGATCCTCTGCAAGGGGGAAACTGGGACAGCGCATTCATCGCCTATTTGATCGGTGGACATAGATCGATGCACGTGCAGAAGCTTTCTGAAATGAATCCCAAACCAACTCCGGAAGAGATCGCGACTTATTCAACGATCATCGCGTTTCGCGACGGTCGGTATGTCTCGCTCAAACCGGACGAAGTAGTCGATCCGGAGCGCATTAGTCCCGGCGCGGAGCGCATTAGTCCCGGCGCGGAGCGCATTAGTCATTGACGAGATACGAGAAACTTCGTCTCGTAGTAATCGCCGGGGCCGTTGCCGGGATCATCATCTACTTTTGGAAGTTCACTCATGTCAGCCTTCGTACCGGTCTCGGACATGACGACTTGATGAATATCTTCTTCGCCTGGAGAGAACCCTTTGACGATGTGCTGAAGGCCAATATCTTCTTTCGCACGAATGTCATCCGTCCCTTCGGGGCGCTATTCTACGCGCTATTCTTCGACTGGTTTGGACTGGATGGCTTCCCATACCGGGTATTCCTCTACACAGTGTTATGGATGAATGTGGGATTGACGTATCTATTCGTGAGTCGTCTGACGAACTCCGCGGAAATCGGCTTGCTTGCAACGCTTCTTCACTGCTATCACGCGCACTTCTTCCCGATGTACTACGGCTCAGGCTACTGCTATGACGTGTTAGCGTTCTTCTTCTACTATGCCGCGATGACATTCGCCCTGTGGACACGTCGAAACGGCGGTTACCCAGGAATGGCGGCTTTGGTCTTACTCATCGTACTGACGGCATGCGGCATGAATTCGAAGGAAGCTGCCGCATCGCTGCCGGCGATGCTCCTCATCTATGAATTGATTTATCATCCGCCGAAATCTTTGTCTTGGATTTGGCGGGAGGCGCGAGCAGTCCTAGTTACCGGTAGCGTCAGTCTTATGTACTTATGGGCTCGCTTTACGGGCCCAAACAACCTTCTTAATCATCCGGCATACCAGCCGGTCTTCACGATGTCGCGTCTGCTTGAGTCAAGCGCTTCTTACCTGAGCGATCTGTTCTATCGCTCGGTTATCTTCACTCCGACAACAGCCACAATCGTACTGGGATCGATGTTGGCACTGACATTAGTGCTTCGCAGCCGGCACTTGTTATTTGCGTGGTTGCTCGTCCTCATGGCCGCAGCGCCTATCGTCTTTGTTCCGCCCAGGGGACTCTCCGCTTACTATATAGCGCTGGTAGGATTCGCATTATTCATCGCCGTTCTCGTTGTCCGTGCACGCGAATTCATCATGCGAGGAAGATCATCCGAAGCGGTCCTGATTTCACAGTCAGCGATCTTTCTCTTAGTATTGGTTTCCTTATGGCGTTGGAACGTTAGGCATATGCCCAACCCTGGCGATCACTGGGATCAGCTCGCCTTAATCAATGAGGCCATATCCGAATTCGGCGGTCATCCGGAGTGGTTCCAAGCCGGCTCCAGTATGCTCATCATCAATGACCCCTTTCCTGACTATGAATGGGCAACAAGCTTCATCGCCTTGCTTTCGGGGAAAGACAACACCATACGCGTCAACACCCTGGTCAAACTCGATCCGAAACCGGATAAGGACGCGCTCGCCTCGTATCGATGGATTATCGGATACAGGAATGGGAGATACGTCGAACTCGACCTCGCCACGCTGGTTCTTCAGCCGGTTCCTTCACGGCCTCAGTAAACGCGATTGTGATATAAATATGGCCGGCTAAAGGAGGCCAAACCTCTTGAAAGTTTACGAAGGCAAGGATATACGCAATGTCGGTGTCGTGGGCCACGGGCATTGCGGCAAAACGATGCTCACGTCCGCCCTTCTCTACACAGCCGGAGCGGTTAACCGTCTGACTCGGCCGGATGAGGGGAACACGGTGACCGACTTCGACGAAGAAGAGATTCAGCGAAAGTTCACGATCTCCACATCGCTGGCAGTGGCCGAGTGGAAGAAGACCAAAATCAATATCCTCGATACTCCTGGCTTCAATCTATTTATCCAAGACACGCGATCATCGCTGGTCGCAGCCGATTCCGTGCTCATCGTAGTCGATGGAGTCGCGGGTGTGGAAGTACAAACGGAAAAGGTTTACTCATTCGCAGAGGAGTTCCATCTCCCGCATGCATTTTTCATCAACCGGCTCGACCGTGAACGCGCCGATTTCCAACGCTGCGTCGACAACATTCATGAGGTCTTCGGCCGTTCCTGCGTGCCCATCCAGCTTCCGATCGGCAGTGAAAAGAACTTCAGGGGTGTCGTCGACCTTCTCTCCATGAAGGCTTACACCTACGAATCGGGCGGTGACGGCAAGGGTAAAGAAGGTCCGATTCCCGCCGATCTGGAGCAAGCGGCAAAAGACGCGCATGAAGCGCTCGTCGAGATCATTGCGGAAGGCAATGATGCGCTAATGGAGGAGTTTTTCAACGAAGGCACTCTCCCCGAAGAGCACATGATCGCCGGGTTGCGCGAGGCTACCGCTAAGGACAAACTATTCCCTATTCTCTGTGGGTCGGCACACGGCAATATGGGAACAGACCTGCTGCTGAACTTCCTCGTCGACTACTTCCCTTCCGCTGTCGAACACGATCCCGTACACGCCACAGCCGGCGATCAGCGTGTCGATCGCACGATTGCTGACGGGGAACCACAATCGGCGTTCGTGTTCAAAACCATGGCTGATCCGTTCGCCGGTCGCGTCACCTACTTCAAGGTGTACTCCGGCGTTATTAAGAATGACGATCACCTGTTGAATATGCGGACGAGCACCGATGAGCGTCTGGCTCACGTCGGCGTTCCAATGGGCAAACAGATCGTAAGTGTACCCGAACTTCATGCGGGCGATATCGGAGTTGTCGCGAAGCTGCGAGACACCGTGACCGGCGACACACTCGCTCCAAAGAGTTCACCGGTCGTTTATGACGGCATCAAGATTCCAGAACCTTCGATCGCGTATGCAATCTCAGCGAAATCGCGCAATGACGAAGATCGGATGGGTAACGCGATTCACAAGATCCTCGAAGAGGATCAGACTCTCCGTTTCTACCGAGATCCGCAAACACACGAATTTCTACTCGCTGGCGCTGGGCAGCAGCATATTGAGGTGATCGTCAGTCGATTGAAGAAGCGGTATAACGTCGACGTCGCTTTGCATGCCCCCAAGATTCCGTATCGGGAGACGATCCGCGGCAAGGCAGAGGTCCAAGGCCGTCACAAGAAGCAGACCGGCGGCCACGGTCAGTTCGGCGATTGCTGGATCAGGATGGAGCCTCTCGAAAGGGGGGGCGGCTTCAAGTTCGGAAACGAAGTTTTCGGCGGCGCGATACCGCGAAACTTCATTCCCGCCATCGAAAAGGGCATCATTGAAACGAGCGCTAACGGGTACCTGGCCGGCTATCCAGTGGTAGACTTCAAAGTCACTGTGTATGATGGCTCGTACCACGACGTTGACTCATCCGAAATGGCATTCAAGCTGGCGGCGCGCAAGGCGTTCAAAGCCGCTATGGCAGTCTGCAAGCCCGCGCTGCTTGAACCGGTAATGAACGTTGAAATTCAGGCTCCGGTAGAATACGCAGGCGATTTGATGGGCGATATGAACGGTCGTCGCGGCCGCATTTCCGGAATGGATACCAAAGGTGGAACACAGATCATCAAAGCTCAGGTACCCATGGCTGAGATGTTGAATTATCAGAACGACCTGATTTCCATGACCCAAGGACGAGCCTCGTTCTCCATGGAATTCGACCACTACGACTACGTCCCCGCACTGCAGGCGGAGAAAATTATCGCTGCCGCCAAGGCCGCTAAGGCCGCTAAGGCCGGCATAGAGGAAGAAGACGAGTAAATCTAGCCTATAGGGTGGCTCTCAACGCCACCCTTTCGCCGCCCACCGCTTGACGAGAACACCTCGAATTTATAGACTCAGTCCCGATGTCGCTTCGGGAAAGTCTTGTTCATAGCCGTCGAAAGTTTCTAAGCTATCTTGCCGGAAGTCCGCTTCTGCTGGGTCAGCAGATCAGCGACGTAATTACCGATGCCAGCGAGGCGCTCAACGTTTTCGACTTTGAGGCCGCGGCGCGCAGGGTTTTGCCCGCGGCTCACTTCGGATATATGGCTACTGGAGTCGAGGACGACCTCACTCTGAAGGCGAACCGGGAAGGATTTAGTCGCATCTATCTTCGGCCTCGCAGGCTGATCGATATCACGCGAGCCGACATGAAAACGGAGATCTTTGGCACGACCTGGGATTCCCCGATCGGCCTGGCTCCTGTCGGAAACGCCAAGGCATTCCACCCCGAGGGAGAAATCCCTACGACCCGCGCCGCCAAAGTGAAAAAGAGTCTGCAGATCTTATCCACAGCGACCAATTCTTCTTTCGAAGACGTATCGCAAGTGCTAGGTCGTCCGCCGTGGTATCAGCTCTACGTAACATCCCGTTTCGACTTCACGGAAAGGCTCGTAAAGCGGGTCGAAGCAGCGGGTTGCCAGATCATTGCAATTACCGTGGATACCCAGGCCGGCCGACGCACGGAAACGTTCGAGCGTTCCCGCCGGCTCGACAAGAGGGAATGCGTTACCTGCCACGGCTCCACTAGGGAGGATTTCTATCGGCGAAAACCGATGTTTCAGGGATTGGATGTGACTGGGCTCGCCACGCAGAACCCTGGCCTTACATGGGACCACCTCCAGCGAATCAAGAAGATGACTTCGATGAAGGTGGTTCTCAAGGGAATTGAAACCGCAGAGGACACGAAGCTATGCATCGAATCCGGAATTGATGGAGTCATCGTGTCAAACCACGGTGGGCGCGCAGGCGAAAGCGGTCGAGGGACGATCGAATGTCTGCCGGAGGTAGTTGAGGCCGCAGGAAGCAAGATTCCCGTAATGATCGATGGCGGCTTCCGTCGAGGTACCGATATTTTCAAGGCCTTAGCCCTCGGCGCCACGGGCGTGTGTATAGGTCGCCCTTATATCTGGGCGCTGTCGGCGTTTGGACAGGCAGGCGTAGAACGCGTTATAGACATGTTGCGTCTTGAACTAGAGTTGGTTATGAAGCAATGCGGCGCTCGGTCTATCAGTGAAATCACGCGGGCCTCCGTTGGGTTCCGGGACCAGCGGCTTTGATAGGTAAAGCGGCCCAGCCAGCCGTTTACCCCTCATTTGTGTCTGTTCGACCCAGCGCCGTAGCATCTTGACCCAAGGCGTCAGGATGGGATAAAGTCCAGGAATAGTGTAATCCAATCTTAAAACGCCAAAGGGGAAGAATGATCCAAACCCGTAAGCGACTTTCGTACTGGTTTTTTTCCGTAAGTGGTTTATTTCTAAGTGGTTGCGCAGCAGGTCCTAGTTCTCAACATTTTACAGTCTCGCTTATGCCACCGGCTCCGCAGCAGGCGGTAGCTTCAGCAGTTTCGGACACTCCCGAGGTCACAAGCCCTCAAAAAATCTCCGAAACTCCAATTTTTTTGAATGCCAGCCTACAAGTACCTCCCAGGCCGTCGCAAACAGATGTTCGAATTCGACGCGCCGACGAACGCTTCGCGGTTGGTAAAAGAGCGTATCTGGAGGGCGACCTCTTTACCGCCCGGGCTGAGTTCGACAAGGCAATCGACCTCCTTCTCACTACTCCGGAAAACCTGCCAGATCGCTCCAAGGTGGAACGTAAGCTTGAACAACTGGTGGCGGCGATTCATAAGTACGATGTGAACGGCCTCGGCGCCGGCGACTTCTCCGGCGAAACCGCCTATGACAAGGCTCCGCTCGAAGATATCCTCGAGATGACCTTTCCCGTAGATCCGGAACTGAAGCCTCGGGTGAAAGAACAATTGACAGCGACCGTATCTCAGCTTCCTCTGCAGATGACAGATGCGGTTCTGAGTTACATTAACTATTTCAATTCCGACCGCGGGCGGAAGACCCTGGTTGCAGGCCTCCGAAGAGCTGGTCGCTACAAGCCGCTAATTCAGCGCATTCTCGCCGAAGAACGTGTTCCGCAGGAACTCATCTATCTTGCTCAAGCCGAATCGGGGTTCCTCCCGCGCGCTGTTTCCCATAAGGCTGCCGTGGGTATGTGGCAATTTGTGCAATGGCGCGGACGCCAATATGGCCTGAACCAGACCGCCTATACGGATGACCGGCTTGACCCTGAGAAAGCTACCCGTTCCGCGGCCCGTCATCTTCGAGATCTCTACGAGCATTTTGGCGATTGGTATCTCGCGATCGCGGGATATAACTGTGGCGACGGCTGTGTGGAGAAGGCGGTCCAGCGTACCGGTTACGCGGATTTCTGGGATCTTCGCGCGCGCAACGCCATTCCTAAGGAGACGACAAACTACGTCCCGATTATCGTCGCAATGACGATCATGCACAAAAATGCGAAGGATTACGGTCTGGAGGGTATCGAAATTGATCCTCCCCTGACGTACGAAACTATCCAGCTCGAAGCGCCTACGCATCTGGCTCTGGTCGCTGATATCGCAGATCGCCCGGTTTCCGACATTCGGGAATTGAATCCCTCCCTGCGGACCAGCGTTGCGCCGGCCGGATTTGAGCTACATGTGCCCGAGGCTTCCAAGGAGTCCGTGATTGCCGGCCTGAGAACAATCCCGGCCGAACGTCGCGCTTCGTGGCGAATCCACCGTGTTGGTCCAGGGGATACACTCGAGTCGATCGCGCGCCGTTACAACATGCCGGTAAACAGTATCGCTGCTATCAACAATCAAGCCGATGCCGACGTGGGCGACGCTCTGATCATCCCCACCGCATCCCAAGTCGAGCGCATCAGTAAGGCCTCCTCAAAGAAGTCGGCGAAGCGTCCCGCCAAGAAATCGGCCGACAAAGTAATAGCAAAGGTGGACCCCAAGCGTCCCGACAAGTCCTCCAGCAAGAACGCCAAGACATCGAAAAGCGCTGCCGGGCGCAGGATGGCTTCGGCATACGTCAATGCCAGCCGCCTGAACTAAAAATAGTCGTCACAGAACCTACGGCCCCGCGCATCCAACAATGTGCGGGGTTTTTGTTTTTTCCGGGGCAAATGCTTGCCTCCCTCGCAAAACGAGTTATTCTATGTTGTGTTGTAACGCTGGATAGGAGGCATTTTCGAATGACTGATGTCCGCCTGCTCCCTCGCGAGGCTGATAACGATGACTTCGAGTACGAAGATGAGCATGTTGAACTCGAATCCGAACTAGGCGAGTACGGAGAAGACGACGGCAGCGAAGACGGGCAGCCCTCCCGCAGATCTTCGGCCGATACAGATGACGACGATGACGACCTTGATGACGAGGACGACGGAGACGACGACGATGACGACGCTGA
>Ga0190275_10001756_pt1 | contig 15936 bp, 9 predicted proteins | sample Popmic550T_FD_133745 | JGI IMG/M metagenome (GOLD analysis project Ga0190275, IMG submission 133745) | Populus adjacent soil microbial communities from riparian zone of Yellowstone River, Montana, USA - 550 T | ecosystem: Environmental > Terrestrial > Soil > Riparian zone > Trees stand | place...
CCCTCGCGCTTCTTGATCTCCATCGACCCTTCCTGATCGTGATCGATGATGCGATTCTCGCGCTCGGACCGGCGCATGAGGAACAATTCTTCAATGATCTTGGGCAACGTGTCGGCATTGGATCGAATCGCCCCCGTGCAGGGCGTGCACCCGAGAGAACGCATCCGCGACATTACCATCTGCGGCTTTTCTCCCAGCAGCAATGGAGGATCATGCTCGACCGGCAGTAGCGATTCGCCGCGAACCACCATCGGACGCTCCTTCGCGAAATACAACGGCACTATCGGGATATTTTCGAGATGGATGTATTGCCAGACGTCGAGTTCCGTCCAGTTCGAGAGGGGGAATACGCGAATCGTCTCGCCCTTATCGATGCGAGCATTGAAAATATTCCAAAGCTCCGGACGTTGGTTCTTCGGGTCCCATTGGCCATAAGCGTCACGGAAGGAGTAAATTCGTTCTTTCGCTCGCGATTTCTCCTCGTCGCGTCGAGCGCCGCCGAATGCCGCGTCGAATCCGTACTTGGTCAAACCATCCAGCAATGCGCGAGTCTTCAAAAAGCCGCAGCATTTTTGCGTGCCGAGCTTGTAAGGATTCGCGCCATCGGCCAGAGCTTCTTCGTTGCGATAGACCAGCAGGTTCGCTCCAAGGGTGGCAGGATACCGGTCGCGAAACTCAATCATTTCGCGGAACTTGAAACTGGTATCAATGTGAAGAAGAGGAAATGGAAGTGGTCCCGGGAAAAACGCCTTCTGTGCCAGTCGGAGCATCACAGAGGAATCTTTGCCGATAGAGTACAGCATGACCGGCTTCGCAAACTCGGCCGCGACTTCCCGGAAGATATGAATGCTTTCAGCTTCCAGAGCGCGTAAGTGCGTCAAAGAACGGGGACTTATGGCTTCAGCTACTGCGCTCATGTAACAGTGGTACTGGTCCTAGAATATCATGCGAATCTGGAACAAGTCTATCGGGATTGGGAGTATGGTTTGCGTATCCCTTCTATATGGCCAGGATACCCAGGTCACAGGGGAGCGAATTAAGGCGCACGTCCGATTCTTGTCAAGCGATCTCCTGGAAGGACGTGGGGTAGGGACACGCGGCGGACAACTCACAGAGGAGTACATCGCAGCCCAACTGGCGACGCTCGGCGCCAAGCCGGCAGGTGAAAACGGGACCTACTTTCAAAAAGTGCCGATGATTGGCGTGCAGACGCAGCCGGTATCGAAATTCGAGGTCCTTAAAGACGGCAAGCGCGTCAGCTTCAAGTGGCAGGACGAGTTTGTCGGGACCACTCACAGCCAAGCGCCAGAGACAACCTTCCAGGCCGAGGCGATTTTCGTTGGGCATGGCATCGTCAGCCGTCAGGAAGAGTGGGACGACTACAAAGGCGTTGACGTCAAAGGCAAACTCGTGGTGCTTTTCACGAATGAGCCCCAGCCGGAAAATTCTCAAGTATTCAAAGGCCGCACGCTCACATACGCGGGACGCTGGGTATATAAGTTCGAAGAAGCCGCTCGGCAAGGCGCTTTGGGTTGCGTCATTATCCATACGACTCCAACCGCCGGCTACGGCTGGGAAGTAGTGCGGAACTCGTGGAGCAAGGAAGATCCGCAGATGCTGCTTGAGGCGGGCAGTTCGCCTCTCACTTTCGCCGGATGGTTAACTCAGGATGCTGGCGAGAAACTGCTAGCTTTATCGGGGCACTCGGTTGAGAGTCTGCTCCGAGCGGCGGACTCCCGGGACTTCAAACCGATTCCCCTCGGAGTCAGCTTTCGCGGAAACCTGAAGTCGAACATCCGTAAAATCGAGAGCCGTAACGTTCTCGGCGTTATTCCGGGAAGCGACCCGAAGTTGCGCGACGAATATGTACTTTTCAGCGCACATTGGGATCACCTAGGAATCGCTCTGCCTGTGAATGGGGATTCGATCTACAACGGCGCGATCGACAACGCTACTGGAGTTGCTGTAGTGCTTGAGACGGCGCGAGTTTTCAGCGCTTTACGCCAGAAACCAAAGCGTTCTACCTTGTTCGCATTCTGGACTGCGGAAGAAAGCGGCTTGCGGGGAGCTGAATATTATTCGTACCATCCGCTGGTCCCGCCCGCGAAGACTGCAGTAAACATTAATGACGATGCCTTGTTTCCGTCGGCAAGGACACGCGACGTCGTCCTGACGGGAGCCGAGCGGACGTCGGCTTGGCCGGCGGTCCAGGAAACCGCGCAGCGCTATCAACTCAGCGTTGCTCCCGATCCTCGTCCCGAGCAAGGCAGCTACTACCGGTCAGACAACTTCATGCTCGCGAAAATCGGCATACCGGCGTTCCGCGTTGCTCCTGGCAACAAAATTTATGGCAAGCCGGATGACTTTGCCGCGGCTGAGTTCACAGAGTACAACACGAAGCGTTATCACCAGCCTAGCGACGAATATCGCGAAGACTGGGACTTCGCCAGCCTCGAACATGCTGGCCGATTCGGATTCACACTGGGACTGAACATTGGGAATCAGGCGGCGCTGCCGCGCTGGAACCCCGGGGACGAATTCGTCGTCTCCGGACGCTAACGAGATCCTGTTTGGCAGAAAGCATTCCGGCCTCGTCGTAACACCCGTCGAGAAATCAACGTCTCTATTATGTGGCCGAAATAAAGTACTTCATTTGCTGTACTGCGCTCGTGCTCACGGGTTGCGGCAGCAATGATAAAACTCAGGCCGCCTCCCGTAAGGGTCCCAGCGAGACACCCGTCATCGTAGCTTCCGTTGAAAAGAGGGCAGTACCGCTCGAACTTCGCGCTATTGGAAACGTAGAAGCCTTCTCGACTGTGGAGGTGAAGTCCCAGATCAGCGGACCGATCGCCCGCATGCTCTTTGAGGAAGGCCAGGACGTCCAACAGGGCCAAGTGCTCTTCGAGATTGACCCGCGACCGCTTCAGCAGACCGTTCGCGAGATGGAGGCGGAGGTTGCCAGTCGCCGGGCAGCGCTAGCTCAGGCAGAAGCGAATTTAGAGCGCGATCAGGCGCAGGCAAAAAATTCGAGATCGCAAGCCGGACGTTCTGACGAGCTAACGAAGCAGGGCATCATTGCTCGCGAACAGAACGATCAATTTCAGACGCTGGCGCTCGCAGCCGACAAAGCTGTCGCTGCGACGCGCGCGTCCATTGAGAGCGCCAAGGCAGCGATTCAAGGAGCCGAAGCCAAGTTGGGAGAGGCTCGCTTGCAACTCAACTACGCCACAATTCGCGCCCCGATCAGCGGCCGTGCCGGTAATGTGAGCCGAAAGACGGGGAATATCGTCAGTGCAAATAGCGACACCCTCGTAATCATCAACCAGCTATCCCCGATTTACGCGTCGTTCACGGTACCGGAACAGTCCCTGCCTGAGTTGCGCAGGTACGCGGCCGGCGGCAAACTTGCTGTTCATGCGATGCCCCAAGGCGCTGTTTCTGCAGCGGACGGAGCCGAGGGTGTTCTCGACTTCCTGGACAACACCGTCGACACTGCCAGCGGAACGATCCTTCTCAAGGCTCGGTTCCCAAATAAGAATCGCCAGTTGTGGCCCGGACAGTTTGTCAACGTCAGCGTTCGGTTGGCGAACCCTACCGAGACCGTCGTGCCTTCTTCTGCCGTCCGGACTGCGCAACAGGGAAGCTACGTATTTGTCGTAAAGCCCGACTCGACCGCCGAACAGAGGACGATCGAAACCGTACGAAGCTTTGACGAGCTCACCGTCATCCAGAGCGGCTTAAATCCCGGCGAAAAGGTGATTGTTGAAGGGCAGCTACGAGTAAAGCCGGGCTCGAAAGTCAGGATCCAGCAACCCAGAGGCGAGGCCGACCGTGCCCGTACGAATTCCGATTAGTCCCCGCAGGTTTATATGAACGTCACAGAGTTTTTCATTAGGCGATCAATCACTACGACGCTATTAATGGCGGCGATCAGCATTTTTGGAGCAATCGCCTACTTTGGTTTGCCGGTAAGTGATCTGCCCGCGGTCGATTTCCCGACCATTTCCGTCAGCGTCAGTCAGCCCGGGGCCAGTCCAGAGACGATGGCAAACACTGTGGCGACGCCCCTTGAACGGGAATTTACGTCCCTGCAGGGCATCTCGACGATTAACTCGACCAGTACCGTAGGGTCCACCAGAATTACGCTGCAATTCGATCTGTCCCGGAACATCGATGCCGCCGCTCAAGATGTTCAGGCCGCCATCTCGGCTGCTAGCCGCGATCTGCCCCAGAACCTGCCTCGCCCGCCGTCATTCCGAAAGAGCAACCCCGCAGATTCTCCGATCATTTTCCTCGGCGTGAGTTCCGCAACGTTGCCGCTCTCCGAGGTTGACGAATACGCCCAGGTGAATATCGCGCAGCGCATCTCTACAGTGAATGGTGTCTCCCAAGTCGATGTTTTCGGATCTCAGAAGTATGCGGTTCGCGTGCAATTGGATCCCGACGCTCTTGCGTCTCGGGGCATCGGCATCGATGATGTGCGCACTGCTATATCGCAGGGCAACTCGAATCTGCCTGGCGGCACGCTGAACGGCGCGACGAAATCGTACACCATCGAAACTACAGGGCAGCTCTCTTCGGCTGCGCAGTTCCGGCCGCTGATCATTACATATCGCAACGGACGTCCGGTTCGCCTCGAAGAGATTGCGAGAGTTACCGACAGCGTCGAAAATGTTCGTAGCGCAAGTTGGTTCAACGGCGAACGCTCTGTGCTCCTAGCCGTTCAACGACAACCCGGCACCAACACGGTCGACATTGTGGATGGCATCAAAGCCATGCTGCCGCAACTGCAACAGCAGATGCCGGCTGGTATGGAACTCGGTATTCTCTTCGACCGTGCGCAGCCGATTCGCGAATCGATTCACGATGTCAAACTGACGCTGATCATCGCGATCGGGCTCGTCGTCGCCGTCATTTTCATCTTCTTACGTAATCCGTCCGCGACGGTCATTCCGAGCTTGGCGGTGCCAATCTCCATCCTCGGCACATTCGCAGTGATGGATCAGTTGGGATACACGCTCGATAATTTGTCGGCGATGGCATTGACGTTGTCTGTCGGCTTCGTCGTCGACGATGCGATCGTCGTGCTGGAAAACATCGTCCGGCATCGAGAGATGGGCAAAGGGCGGATGCAGGCAGCGATCGACGGATCGAAAGAAATCACTTTTACGATCATTTCGATGACGGTATCGCTGGTTGCGGTGTTCATTCCTGTGCTGTTCATGGGTGGAATCGTCGGCCGCTTGTTGCGTGAGTTCGCCGTTGTCATATCGGTTGCGATTCTGGTCTCCGGCGTTGTGTCGCTCACGTTGACGCCGATGCTTGGCAGCCGCTTCCTGCGCCACAAAAGCGGCGAGAAAGATGGACCGGTGTTTCAGTGGTCCGAGCGTCAGTTTGACCGCGTCTTGAACTTCTATGAGCGATCTTTGCACGGAGTCATGCGATGGAAGCTCGCAACGCTTCTATTCTCGTTCGTTTTGCTCGGCATTACGGCTTGGTTGTTTGTGATCATCCCTAAAGGTTTCTTCCCGACTGAAGACACAGGGTTCCTGATGGCCAGCACCGAAGGCGCCGAAGACGCGTCGTTCGAGCAGATGATCGGATATCAGCAACAAGTCGCCGACATCGTCTCGAAGAATCCACATGTCGCGGCGCTGCAATCCTCGGTCGGCAGCGGCGGTGGCAGTAGCGCAGGCAATGCCGGCCGTATGTTCATTCGCTTGAAGGACCGGTCCACTCGGCCTCACGCCGACGTAGTCGTTCAGCAGCTTCGACGCGAGCTTGCGGGCGTCATTGGTGTGAATACATTCATACAGGTCCCTCCGGCTATCCGAGTCGGCGGAGGTATGAGCAAGAGCCTGTATCAGTTCACCCTCCAGGACACCGATCTCAAGAAGCTTTATGAGTGGGCTCCCAAAGTCGAAGCTAGCCTGGCCCGCGTTCCAGGCCTGCAAGACGTCACATCCGACTTGCGTATTGCCAGCCCGCAGTTGACCGTCGAAATCGATCGCGATAAGTCAAGGACACTTGGCATCACGGCAGCCGATATTGAGAACACTCTCTACAACGCTTACGGTCAGCGGCAGGTCTCGACAATTTACACGGCTAGCAACCAGTATTACGTGATTATGGAAGTGCTGCCGCAGTATCAGCGTGATCCTCGCGCGCTTTCGAAGCTCTATATTCGAAGCAATCGCGCTCCAACGATCGATGGCGCATCGACGCTTGTGCCTCTGGACGCCGTTGCTAAGCTACGCCAGGAAGTGGCCCCCGTACAAGTTGCGCATTTCGGGCAGTTGCCCGCTGTCACAATCTCGTTTAATTTGGCTCCGGGAGTCTCCATCGGCCAGGCTGTAGACAGCATCGATGAGAAGATGCTCGAGATCAACGTGCCTGCAACTTTGACCACCACGTTTCAAGGCACGGCGCAGGCATTTCAGGAATCTCTTCGCAATACGTGGATTCTGTTGGGCGTAGCGATTCTGGTAATCTATCTCGTCCTTGGCGTCTTGTACGAGAGCTACATCCACCCAATTACGATCTTGTCCGGATTACCATCGGCCGCCCTTGGCGCGTTGCTTACCTTGATGATCTTCAACATCGATCTGAACATCTATGCCCTTGTGGGTATTCTTCTTCTGATCGGTATCGTCAAGAAAAACGCGATCATGATGATCGACTTCGCGCTGGAAGCGCAGCGCAATGAGGGGAAGCCCCCGGCTGAAGCGATCTTCCAGGGCGCTATCCTTCGATTTCGTCCGATCATGATGACAACCCTGGCCGCCGTGTTTAGCACCCTCCCCATTGCGCTGGGATTGGGCGCAGGCGCTGATTCGCGCAAACCTCTGGGTTTAGCGGTGGTCGGTGGTCTGTTGGTCTCGCAGCTCGTAACTCTTTATTTGACGCCGGTGGTTTATGTCTATCTCGAGAAGCTGCACGATAAGGTGCAGTCATCGAAAGACAAGCGTAAAGCGTCCAAGCGCCGTCGTGAGCTTGAACTCGAACAGCCGGAACCGGTGCACCAATAAAAGTTCAGCCTAGCGCCACTCAGTTTGTTCGGCCTACGGAGCACTTCAAACCAAGTGGCATAGGGCTGCTAAGCTGATAGGCTCCTCCGCATGGGCTCAGTCTCTCTTGCTCCAGCGCTGACTCCGCACGGCCGTCTCGTCTTAGCCCAGCAGGCCGACGCGCAAAGCCTTGATGCAACGCTGGCTGGACGCTTGCGTGATGCTTTCGCACGCGGCTCGGGCCATGGTCTTCTCTGGCTGGGGGCGAATGAAGCCGGAACAGCGCTTCCTCCCATTTACTCCTACTGGCGCGAATTCGGCGCACGGTACGTTACGACCCTCTGCACACAACCGGATCTCGATGTGCAGCGAGTGAAAGCGCGCGTGCCACGCCCGCCGGACGAAGAGTTGGAGTGGATGGTTCTGGGCGCTCCTCCCATGGTTGGCGCCGAGTATTTGACGGCGGCGGTCCTCGACGCTTTGTGGCGGGAACTGGACGCGGCCCTCCAGGTGGAGTTGTCCGAATCCAACTGTGGAATACAGGAGTTTCTCAAGCGTCGGAACCCGGCGTGGAACCTGGTGGGCCGCGTCCACTTCAATGTTGCCGAGAACCGCAAGGATTCCGAGGCGCCGTTTGCCTTTCTCGCAACTTATACGACGCGGTTGTCCACGCAGGCTAAAGCCCAGCATCTACCGCTAGGACAGGCTCTGCGCGAGTACGCGGGCGCGGCCAACAAGGACCGTCTTTTGTCGTTGCTGCTTCCCGTGCAGCGAGCAGCTCAAAGTTGCGCCTGGTTGAAGGAGATGGTCGATCGAGGGGAGATTTTTCATCCGCTGCGCTGGACGTCTGGCGAAGCTATGCAGCTTTTGCGAGACATCCCGCAACTGGAGACGGCGGGGGTGATGGTCCGCATGCCCGCAGCATGGCGGGGCAACCGCCCACCGCGGCCGCGGGTGACGGGCACGGTTGGTGGCAAGGCCCCCTCGGCACTCGGCCAGGACGCGCTCCTCGATTTCCACATGGAATTGACGCTCGACGGTGAACCGCTCACCGCCGATGAGATTAGTGAGTTATTGGCTAGATCTGACGGACTCGCACTGGTCCGAGGGCGCTGGGTGGAGATCGATCGGGATCAATTAAGCCGCATGATCGAACGCTTCCGCGAAGTCGAGCGGACGGCAGCTGCGAATGGTCTCGGCTTCCGCGAGGCCATGCGGCTGCTCGCCGGAGCCGATGTCGCAACCGATGATACCTCCGCTGCGGCAGCCCACACCGACTGGGCCGAGGTGGTCGCAGGCCCATGGCTCGCGGAGACGCTGAAAGGGTTGCGCAGCCCGGAGGGACTAGCGCAAGTCGATCCTGGCGCAGCACTGAAGGGGACGTTGCGGCCCTATCAGCAGGTAGGCGTTCGCTGGCTTTATCTTCTCGCCAAGCTCGGTTTCGGGGCGTGCCTTGCCGATGACATGGGATTGGGCAAGACCATTCAAGTGCTTTCCCTGCTGCTCGTTCTCAAGCGCCAAACCAGCGGTAAACAGGAGCCAAGCCTGCTTGTGGCCCCCGCTTCTTTGCTCGCGAACTGGGCGTCGGAGATCGAACGGTTTGCACCAGAGTTGAACGTGCTGATCGCCCATCCATCTGCGTTTCCGGCGGGCGATCTCAAGGCGCTTCCGCCGGAGCGGCTACGGAATGTGGATCTCGTAATTACCAGCTACGGCTCCCTGCTTCGTCTTCCATGGATCGCGGAGCGCTCCTGGAGGCTAATTGTGCTGGACGAGGCGCAGGCCATCAAGAATCCGGGCGCCAAACAGACCCGGACCGTGAAACAACTCAGCGCTAGCGCGAAATTGGCCCTCACCGGCACGCCCGTAGAGAACCGGCTGGGAGATCTTTGGTCTATTTTTGACTTCATCAATCCGGGACTGCTGGGATCGCCGAAGGAATTCACCAGCTTCACCAAACGCCTGGCGGAGAGTCCCCATGGTTCCTACGGTCCTCTGCGTGAACTCGTGCGGCCCTACATTCTGCGCCGGCTGAAGACCGACAAGACGGTCATCGCAGACCTGCCGGACAAAACCGAAATCAAAGCATTCTGCCAGCTCAGCCGCCAACAGGCTGCCCTCTACGAACAGGCGGTGCGGGAACTGTCTCAACAGCTCGCGGACACGACGGGGATACAGCGCAAAGGCCTGGTGTTGTCGTTTCTGATGCGGTTCAAGCAGATCTGTAATCATCCTTCCCAATGGCTGGGAGACGGAGCGTGGAGCGAAGACGATAGCGGCAAATTTGCGCGTTTGCGCGAGATTGCCGAAGTGGTCGCCGCCAAGCAGGAAAAGATGCTCGTTTTCAGCCAGTTCCGCGAGGTGACGGCGCCCCTCGCCGCTTTCCTCGGCTCAATCTTGGGAGGGCCCGGTCTGGTGCTGCATGGAGAGACTGAGGTAAAAAAGCGCAAGGAATTGGTGCGCCGCTTTCAGGAGGACGAAGCGGAGCGGTTCTTCGTGCTTTCGCTCAAGGCTGGAGGCACGGGCCTGAACCTGACAGCGGCCTCTCATGTCGTGCACTTCGACCGATGGTGGAACCCGGCGGTGGAGAACCAGGCTACAGACCGCGCCTTCCGGATCGGCCAGACCAGGAATGTGCTTGTGCACAAATTCGTGTGCCGAGGTACTGTAGAAGAGAAAATCGACCAGCTCATGGAATCGAAGAGCCAGCTTTCAAGGGATTTGCTGGAAGGTGGCGCCGACCTGCTCCTGACGGAACTGAAAGACGAGGAGTTGCTAAGGCTGGTGGCGCTCGATATCAACAAGGCGTTAAAGGAGGCGTGATCGATGGCGGATTTCTGGGGAAGGAAATCCTACACTCCCGTGGCAGAACGGCAACGGAGAGCGGCCAGGGAGATGGAGAAGCGCAAGAAGCAAGGGCAGGCTATCTCGCCGGTAATCATCGAAGGACGCGCCATCGCCAAGACCTTCTGGGGTAAGGCCTGGTGCGACAATCTGGAGCAGTATAGCGACTTTGCCAACCGGTTGCCGCGCGGGCGGACCTATGTGCGAAACGGTTCGGTAATCGATCTTCAGATCGCTCCTGGCACGATCCATGCTCTGGTCAGCGGCTCAGCGATTTACAAAGTCGCGGTGACAGTTACTCCAGTCACCAAGAGTCGCTGGAAATCCATCTGTACGGACTGCGCGGGCGCGATTGATTCGCTCGTGGAGCTTCTCCAGGGACGGTTTTCCAAGGGTGTCATGGAACGGATTTGCATGCAGAACACGGGCCTGTTCCCGTCGCCCAGGGAGATCAAGCTTTCGTGCACTTGCCCCGACTGGGCCGATATGTGCAAGCATGTGGCGGCAGTGCTCTATGCCATCGGCGCCCGGCTCGACCTGCAACCCGAACTCCTCTTCCGGCTGCATCAAGTGGACCAGGAGGAGCTCATCGCCAAGGTTGGTAAGACGCTACCGCTGGCCACGGAGGGACCGGCTGCATCGAAGCTCCTGGGCAGTGAAGATCTTGCCGATATGTTTGGCTTGGACATGGCTCAAGGTGTGCCCGCTGTTACAGAGGCGAAGCCAAGGCGTCGAAAAGCGCGGGCCGGCCAATAAAAAAAGGGCGGCAGGCGCCGCCCTATCGAATTTTCACCGAGGTTTGAAGCAGTCCATTTAGACCGTCGACCACAGTGATCTTATCTACTCTCTCCGCGACCCTTTCCAGAGTCTCGAGCTCCTTCAGGCGAACCAATATCGGGTTGTCCTCCATCAATTTGGCCGTGTTGAGCAGTGACCTTGTCGCCGCCGTTTCCTCACGCCGGCGAATCAGGTTGGCTTGGGCTTGCTTCTCAGCCGTGACCACCTGGTTCAGGATGTCGCGAATATCGCCGGGAAGAACGATGTCCTTGAGAGCGATGGCGCCCACGCGAACACCGTACTCTTCCATCGCCGCGCGGACCTCCGCCGACACCGATTCATCGATATCGACCTTGTCCGCCAGCATCTCTTCAAGCGAGCGCTTTCCGAGCGTCTGCCGCACAGCGATTTGCAGCATGCGATACATAAGCTCGTTAACGTCCTTGACCCGGGATCGGGCCATGACCGGATCGACGATCTGATACACGGCCGACAGGTTGACTCGTACAGTCACCTTGTCCTTCGTCAGAATCTCCTGACCAAGCACTTCAAGCGCCTGCCACCGCAAGTCCAGAACGTCGACTCGAGCGAGGCCCGCAACGTTCCAGAATGCGTACGTGCCCGCCGTCAGTTCGCGGATGAAGCGTCCATCGAGGTACAACAACCCACGCTTACCTTCCTCCACAACTGCCACCGTCGCCTGTGAATCCTTTCCCAATCGAAGGATCGAGGGCAACAGCAGCGCAGGAGCCAGAGCGTTCTCCTGGGCGTTGATCAGATCGTATGTCACCTCGATCGAACCACGCCAGAAGAGTACACGCTTACCAGGACCGATGATGCGGGCAACTTTGTCGTCGAAGTAAACGACGGCCACCTGGGAGTCGGCCGTCTCGACTACGGTGAAGTAGCGCGATACCAATTCCCAGCGTTGCTTGGCAAGGAAGTCCGTCCACTCACTGAAGAGGACGAGATCCTTTACTTCGTGACGCTCTAGAGTCACACCGAACCCGACGATCCAGTAGTCTCCGGGCGCAAGAATATCCTCGAACCTGCCCTTGCGAATTAAAAAAACGCGCTCGTTATCGCCAACGAGAACGCGGCGCAACATGAAAATCACCTCTCTTTTTTGCTTCAATATGCTTAGAGCTCGTCAGACTAACTCACGAATCCGCCGCGGGCTTTCTCCATAGCGAGCACGGTACGAGCTACTCGCAGTTTCAAAGAATGCGCAAAGCTGCGAAGGTGAAGCTAGCCTGACTCGCCCCGTTTGCTTGCTGATGTAACCGAGGTCTCAGATAGCGGGATTCGAACCCGCGACCCGCAGAGTTTGCAGTCTGCTGCTCTACCCTTGAGCTATATCCAGGTGGGAACCGGATCGCAATGCATCGCCGGTACACCGTACTTCAGAGAAGCGGCGCCAGTGAGGTTTTTTGATCCTCGACTATTGGCAAACATTGGTCATTTCCTCCGGTCTGCTTAGAATAGCCTCACTCCGACGTGGTGGTCAAGAAGTTTTTTCAGTTTTTTCACAGCGGTATCATGATTGGCATGCCCGCACGCGTACTGGTGTTTCTCCTGGCCGGTTCATTCGCCTTTGCGCAAGAATCGCAACGAATTGCGAACATGAAGCAGCTCACATCCGGAGGACAGAATGCGGAAGCCTACTGGTCCCCGGACGGTAAGCAGTTGGTATTTCAATCGACTCGCGATGGAGCCCAGTGCGACCAGATCTACGTCATGGACGCCGATGGTAAGAATGTGAAGCGTCTCTCGAACGGAACCGGAGCGACCACGTGCGGCTACTTTCTACCGGACGGGAAGCACATACTGTACGCGTCGACACACGAGGGTGGGGCGGCTTGTCCGCCACGCCCAGATCGATCGAAAGGCTATATGTGGGCAGTGCCTCCTTCTTACGAGATCTACACAGCAAGTCTCGATGGCAAGATCGTTAACAAGCTGACCAATGAGGCCGGCTATGATGCGGAAGCCACCGTCAGTTGGGAGAAGAAAAGCATCGTATACACCTCGAAAGCTTCCGGCGATCTCGACTTATGGTCGATGAAGATCGACGGGGGAAAGAAGAAGCGTCTCACTACGACACCCGGTTATGATGGGGGCGCATTCTTTTCGCGTGACGGAAAGAAGATGGTGTGGCGCGCGAACCATCCTGCGGCAGGCTCCGGTCTCGATCGCTACAACGAGTTGCTTGGCCAGGATTTGACGGCCCCGATGAAGATGGAGCTCTTCGTTGCGAACTCAGATGGATCGGACTCCAAACAGATCACGAGCTTTGGGTGCGCCAGCTTTGCCCCTCAGTTCAGACCGGATGGGAAACGAATCATCTTCGCTTCGAACAAGAACAAATGCGACAGCCGTGAGTTCGAGTTATTCCTGATCGACACCGACGGCAAGAATCTCGAACAGGTGACGTCGTTTGGCGGCTTCACGTCATTTCCTGACTTCTCTCCCGATGGCAAGCGGATCGTATTTACGTCGAGCCACGCGGCGAAGTCGCCTTACGAATTCAACATCTTCGTCGCCGACTGGAAGTAGACGAGTCAGCGCCGCGCTTCGAGAGTTACCGGGGCCGTCATCTCTTTGCCGTCGCGGATGAATTTGACGGTGACCACATCGCCGACTTTGCTGTTTCGCAAAGCATAGGTGAAGTCGTAAAGGTTGTTGATTGGCTTGTCGCCAAATCCGATCAGGATGTCCCCGGCCTTCAGCCCGGCCTTCCCGGCGGGCGATCCTGCCCGTACATCCGAAAATTTCACACCCTTCTCGACAGGAGCGAAGTCGGGAATCGAACCGAAGTAGGGTCCGTATCCGCCACCGCCTCCACCTGAGGGTGGCGCAACGCTGTGCGGGCCTCCGCGCGGCTCGACTTTCTGGAACTTCGGCCGAGCATCGCTCGCTACGAGATTTGACGCAACATCATAGACAAGATTGACGACCTTGGCCGACGCGGGACCGTTGATCTTTTCCCATGTATCGCTCGGTTTGTGATAGTCGCCATGGAGCCCGGAGAAGAAAAACAGCACCGGCACGGACTTCGCTGTAAATGATGTATGATCGCTCGCGCTGAATCCATCTTCGGAATAGTCTACCTTGAAATCGTAGTTCGCAACCGTCTTCTTCAGCATCTCGTCGAAGGTTGAACCAGTCCCTGTTCCGCCTATAAAAAGTTTAGAGCCGTTAACGCGGCCGATCATATCCATGTTCAACATCGCCGCCGCGTTCTCAATCGGCAGCGTCGGATGATTCACCCACTGCGATGAACCAAGCAGACCAATCTCCTCGCCTGCGAAGGCGATAAAAAGGACACCTCGTTTCAGGTCGCCTTTCCGGCCTGCAAACAAGCGGGCCAACTCAAGCAGTCCCGCCGTTCCGGACGCGTTGTCATCCGCTCCTGCATGCACCTTCCCAATCTGTGACGGCGCGAGCGAGCTTTCATTCCCGAAACCGAGATGGTCGTAGTGCGCGCCGATCACAATATACTCGTTACTTTGGCCTGGAAGGTAGCCCACCACATTGCGCACATCTGCCTGCTCCCGTTTAATGTCGACCCGCATCGCGAGCTCGAGCGGCTTACCTGCCTTCAGCTCCTTTATCCATTCGTCCGCGACTGAGTTCTTCACCTGCGCCATCAGAATGCCGACATTCTCCGGTCCGGAAATGGTCCCGAAACGAATCAGCGTGTCCTGGTGACTCGGGTCAACAGTTCCATTGGCCAAAATGACGGCCTTCGCGCCATGATTGCGCGCATTTATCGCCTTCGACACAAGACTGGAGTGGTGCGTATAGATACGCTCCTTCGCATCTTTGTCTTTTTGAAATTCCTTGGGTTCGTAGCGAAGCACCAGGACGATCTTGTCCTTCACATCAAGATGGCTGTAGTCATCATGATGAAATTCGGGCGCTGTGATGCCGTGGCCCGCGAACACGACTGGAGCGGTCACTTGGCCGTTGGACGAAAAACTTAAAGGCGTATAGTCGGTGTCGAGCTTCAGTTTCCCGAGATGATTCTCGGTGCCAGGCTTTGCGCCCGTAGTGACTTGAAAAGTCTGCCAGTAGCTCTTGTTCTCACCGGCAGGCTGCAGTTTCACTTCCTTGAAGCGGTCGGCGATGTATTTTGAAGCGCGTTCACTTCCCTTGGTTCCAGCGCCTCGGCCTTCCATCTCCGGCGCCGCCAGTACCTTAACATCGTCGACATATCGTTGAGCACTCGCCTGTTCAGCCTTTTGGCCGAATAAGAGGGCGAGAGCAAAAACAGGCAGGGTTGCGAGCCAGATAGTAGACTTACGCGTCAGAACCGACATTTGTGCTTCTACTATCTTAAAGGCGATGGAACGCTTCTAACTTCTATCCAGCGTGCGCCATTTCATCCGAGCATCCCGGATGGGCGCAATTGCACATCAATTCGATCGTGTTTCGCGCATCGTGACAGTAGGTGCTGCAATACTTTTCGCCATCTTTCACCTTGCAGTTACACGCAGGATGGGCGCATTTGTTGACGTCAGCCATTTTTTCCTCTCTATCGCAGTCCAATCATCTGCTGCTGTCACGTAGACAGTGACTTCGCTGGAAAACGTTTCAGTCGCCGCAATTATCGCTATACTGCCGGAATGAGGCAATTTAATTTCGTCGCGTGGCTGCTTGTTTTACCAGTGTTTGCAGCGGAAGTCCGCGAACCCGGAGCTCCCTCGGGTTGGACGACCGAATCGTCACGGGACGAAATTCGGCCTAAGTTCAGTTACGACAACAAGGGCGGTCGAAGCGGAACGGGCGCGTTCATTATCGAGACCGATGCCCGTGATGGACTGGACGGCTACTGGAAGCGCAGTTATCCGGTCGAGGGAACCAAGCACTATCAGTTCCGAGCCTATCGGAAAGCGACTGGAGTAGAATGGCCGCAGCAATGCGCCGTCATCACCGTGCAATGGTTCGACAGCGGGGGCAAACGAGTGCTGGACGATCGGAAATTGGTCGAACGCTACTTGACGAAGTACACGCCGACAACGCCACTCGAGTACCCGGTAGAAGGAGCGACCGGCAAAGATGGATGGACGGAATTAACGGGTCTCTGGGAGGCTCCATCAGGCGCGAAGCAGGTCGTTGTCGAACTGCATGGACGTTGGGCAGCCAAAGCACGCATGCAGTGGAGCGATATCGAGTTCCGGCCGACCGCGGCCCCGGCTCCCAGGAAGGTTCGGCTCGCAACCGTGCACTACCGCCCTGAGGCGGGAAAGACACCAGAGGAAAAGCGGACGCAATTTGGCCTATTTATCGAGAAAGCCGCGAGTCA
>Ga0190275_10001757_pt1 | contig 15935 bp, 19 predicted proteins | sample Popmic550T_FD_133745 | JGI IMG/M metagenome (GOLD analysis project Ga0190275, IMG submission 133745) | Populus adjacent soil microbial communities from riparian zone of Yellowstone River, Montana, USA - 550 T | ecosystem: Environmental > Terrestrial > Soil > Riparian zone > Trees stand | place...
CGGCGACGCCGAGCACGAGACCCGCAGTACGCGTCCGCATCGCTAGCGCACGCTGTCCAGCCGCAGCCGCGGCTCCATGAACTTCCGGGCCTGATGGATCCGGTCCTTCACCGTGCCCAGCCGGGTGTCGGTGACCTCCGCGATCTCGTTGTAGCTCAGCTCACCGAGGTCGCGCAGGATGAAGGACTCCACCAGGGCGGGATGCCGCTGCTCAAGCTCGTCCAGGGCGTCGAGCAGGTCGAGTCTGGTCCCGGCGATCACGCTGGTGGTGCGGGGGTCGGGAGCTTCCGGGACGGCCGCCACCGCGCTGAGCGCGTCGGCCCGGTCCCGGAGCGAGCGGTACGTGGCCCGGGCGGCGTTGGAGGTGATCACGGTGACCCAGCCGGCAAACGATCCGCGGCCGGAGTACGAGGTGATCTTGCGGCTGATGATCAGGAGTGCTTCCTGGGCGGCGTCCTCGGCGTCGGCGTGATGCGGGAGGAACCGGGTGCACCGGCGGACCACCATCGGCCGGATCCGGAGCAGCACCTCGCCGAGGGCCGCCTGGTCGCCTTGCCTGGCCGACTCCACCAGACCTTCCAACGCGCTGTCGTCGTGCATCACGCCCGTCGCCCTCCTCGATCCCCCATGGTGGCTTCCAGTGTGACCGTAGATCACTCACAGGGCCGAATGCGTCACAATGAGCCCGATGAAACATATCGGCCGCTACCGACTGGACCACCGGGTCGGCTCCGGGGCGTTCGCCACCGTCTGGAAGGGGTACGATCCCGAGTTCGACGCGGCCGTGGCGGTGAAAATTCTCGCCGACAACTGGGTGCTGCACGCCGACGTCCGGGAGCGTTTCCTCAGCGAAGCGCGGCTGCTGCGCCAGATCGACAGCAGGCGGGTGGTCCGGGTCCACGACGTCGGAGTGGACGACAACCGCCCGTACTTCGTCATGGACTACGTCATCGGCGGCACCCTGGCTGACTGCGTGGGCAAGGCCGAGCCGGCTGAGGCCCTGCGGCTCGCGGCCGAGGCAGCCGAAGCAGTGCAGGTGCTGCACGAAGCCGGGTTCATCCACCGTGACATCAAGCCCAGCAATCTCCTGCTCGATCAGACCACCGAGCCGGTACGAGTGCTGGTCGCCGACCTGGGCAGCGCCAAGCGGCTCGCGGACGCCACCGGCTACACCGTCAACACCGGCACCCCCGCCTACATGGCACCGGAGCAGACCGGCGGCATCGGCGGGTTCGACGGCCGCGCCGACGTGTACTCCCTCGCCGTCGTCACCTGGGAACTGCTCACCGGGGACCGGCCGGCACCCGAGGTCTCCGCATCGGGCAGCCGCGGCACAGTCTGGCGCCGACCACCGCGCGCCGAGATCGATGGCATCAACCCGCACGTGGTCGACCTGTTAGCCACCGCGTTGAGCCCCGATCCCGACGCCCGCCCCCAGGATGCCCGGACCTTCGCCCAACAGTTGCTCGCGGCAAACACAGCAACCGGCCTTCAGCAGCCCACCGGGTGGTCAGCTCCTCTGGTCTGGACCGCAGCACTCATCATCTTCGCCGTCGCGGCCCTGACCGCCTGGCTGGCTCTCTGAACGTCGCTGGCGCGCTCCGTGGCCACCGGGTAACGATCCGTCGGCAGGTTCCAGGTCAGGAGTGTTGGGTACGTCTGGTAAATGACCTCAGCGACTCAGCAACTCGCACCTGCGCTCGAGATCGACGAACGCCTGACCGAACTCGAACGCAGCGTGGACCTGCTGCTCAACATCACGCCGGTCAACGCGGCCGAGGCGTGGGCGGACTTCGAGCGCGGTGACTTCGGCGCGCCGCCGACGCTCCGGCTCAGGCCGCTGGAGTTCGACCCTGACCTGGTCCGCCGTGAGCTTTACAGTCTCGAAATCGAGACAGTCGAAGACCCCGCGCTGCACACGCTCTTCCGGGTGAAGCGGGACGAGATCGCACGGCAGATCACGGCTTTGGAGGATCGCGACACTTCACGGTTCGTGTACGGCTCATTGCAGCTGTACGGCGGAGTCGCCAAGCCACTCGCGACCGCCGCGGAGGAGTTGCTCGAACTCATCCCCGCCCAGGCGCCCAGTACCAGCAACGTCACAGCCGGTGCGTTCGCGGAGGCAGCGCGGGCCGAGTTCGATCGGTACCGCGCCGTGTACCCGGAGTTCCCGATGAACGTCGAGGTGCGGGAAGACATCTCCGAACTGATGGTGTCGTTCGGCAAGCTGCTCATCCCCGAAGCCGCCGCGATCCGCAAGGACCGGGTCGATCCCCTGCTGCACCACGAGGTCGGTACCCACGTCGTCACCTACCAGAACGGCGCCAGGCAACCCCTGAAGCTGCTCACGATCGGACTACCCGGCTACGACGAGACCCAGGAAGGTCTGGCCGTGCTCGCGGAGTACCTGACCGGCGGACTCGATCCGCGGCGGCTCCGCGTGCTCGCGGCCAGAGTTGTTGCCGTCGGCAAGATGCTGGACGGGGCCGAGTTCCTGGACATCTTCGAGTCGTTGCGGACCGACTACGCGATCCCGACCAGGACCGCCTGGTCGATCGCCATCCGGGTCGTGGTCGGTGGCGGTTCGGTGAAGGACGCGATCTACCTGCGCGGCATCAGCCGCATCCTCGAAACGCTCGCGGAGGGCAGCAGTCTCGACGTGCTCTTCGTCGGCAAGCTCGCGCTGGATCACATCCCGCTGATCCAGGATCTGCTCGACCGCGAGGTGCTCGAAGCGCCCTGGATCCGGCCGCGCTGGCTGGACGTGCCCGGCGCCCAGGAACGCCTCGAAAGACTGCGCGCCGGCGCGTCGGTCACGGACCTGTACGAAGGAGCAGTGGCGGCATGAAGCTTGCCTTTTTTGTCAATGACATCGCCACCGAGATCGACGAGTACACGACCACGCGGCTGGCCCGGTCCGCGTCGCGGCGCGGGCACCAGGTCTGGTACGTCGGAATCGGGGACGTCGAGCTCGGCGAGAGCGACGGGCACCTGATGGCCCAGGCTCGGGCCGCGGACTTCGGGCCGGACGACACGCTCGCGTCGTACATGGAGCGCATCAAGGACAGCGACGCCGAGCGGATCGCGATGGACGACCTCGATGTGCTGTTCCTGCGCAACGACTCGATCGAGGACCTGCAGGAGCGGCCGTGGGCAGCTCCGCTGGGCGTGGTGGTCGGGCAGATGCTCAAGGCTCGCGGCGTCACGGTGGTGAACGATCCGGCGTCCCTGCCCCGCGCGACGAGCAAGCTCTACCTGGAGGAGTTCCCCGAGAAGGTCCGGCCCCGATCGCTGGTGACGCGCGACCCGGCGGCGATCGAGCGGTTCGCCGGCCAGGTCGGCCACTGCGTCATCAAGCCGCTGTACGGAGCCAAGGGCCGCAACGTGTTCATGATCGAGAACGAGGGCGAGGCGAACCTCGCGCAGATCACCGAGGCCGTACTCCAGGACGGCTACGCGATCATCCAGGAGTTCGTCGACGGCGGCGAGCACGGCGATGCCCGGATCTTCTTGCTGGACGGGCAGATCCTCGAGCGCGACGGCGTCCAGGCGGCCTTCCGGCGGGTACCGACCGGGAACGACCCGCGAGCCAACATCAGTACCGGCGGACGCTCCGTCCCGCTCGAGCTCGGCCCGGCCGAACGCGGCATCATCGAAGCGATGGGCCCGAAACTCGTTGCCGATGGCATGTACTTCGTCGGCATCGACGTGATTGGCGACAAGGTGGTCGAGATCAACGCGGAGACCCCAGGCGGCATGCAAAGCGTCGAACGGCTCTACGACGCCGACGTCTGCCCCACCGTCATCGAAGCACTGGAACGCCGACTCTGAGCAGCGCCACTAAGTCACCTTCTCAGTCTTGACGAGGCGGTGCGGTGGTACCGGCTGACTGGAGATTGGCTGGGACCAGTTGGGGTGGGAGGGGGTCGGCGCCTTCGAGTTGGCGGATGAGTGCCTCAGTGCCGAGCTGGCCGAGTTCGGGGCCTGGGGTACGCATAAAGGTGAGTTCCGGGTCTGCCAGGCGGGCCGTCTCGGTTGCCATCAGCAACGCCAGGACCGAGATGTCGCCAGGGATGTCGCGTCCGCCCTTCTTGAGGCCCGACGCAACGCCCAGCGCGGCGTACTCGTTCACCACCAGCACCGCCGTCGTCTCGGGGTGCTCGCGCAACACCTTGGCGGCGGCCTCCTGGCCCGACCGCGTCGTGTCCCCACAGTCGAAGACGACCGGCTCCACGCCGTACTCCGCGGCGACCCGGCGATACGCGGCCTCGGTACGGACCCACGGGCCGTAACTGCGGAAGCGTGGGTCACTCAGATCGCCGGCGATCATCAGCATCCGTCGATGGCCGAGTTCGTACAGATGGCCGACTGCCTCCTCGACCGTGGTGTCGAAGTCGATGTCGACGTGCTGCAAACCGTCCAGCTCGTTGGTCCGGCCGATCAGCGCGAACGGCATGCCGGTCGCCTGCAGGATCGCGATCCGGGGATCGTCCAGCTGGACCTCCATCAGAACGACCCCGTCGACCAGGCCCTGCCCGACCAGCTCGGTGAGTTCGGCGCCGTCGTTGCCGACCGGCCACAACACCAGGTGGTAGTCCTGTTTGCGGGCGGCCTCGGCCGCACTGGTGAAGAACTCCGCCGCCGACAACCCGAACCGGTGGTCCAGCGCCGGATACGCCATCGCGATGATGTGCGTCCGCCGGCTGGCCAGCGCCCGGGCCACCACGTTGCGGCGGAAACCGAGCTCCGACATCGCCAGCTCGATCTTCGCCCGGGTCGCCGGCGTCACCGGTTTGGTGTTGTTCAGCACGAAGGAAACGGTCGCGATGGAGACACCTGCGCGGTGCGCGACATCTCGCATGGTCACCATCGGATCGCTCCTCTCTGACCTCTTGACAGCGCAGTGACTCAAGGAAGATAGTCCTTGGAACCTCAGTTAAGCGCTTTACCATCCACCTGACAAGCAGTCCGCCTGTTCTGGCGGCCAGCGGCGAAGCGCTTCGATCGAGCGCCTCCTGGCGCGGCATTTCCCGTCTACCCCAAGGAGTGCAATGTCATGATCGGCAACCGGATCGCCACCGCGCTGGCCGGCACGACAGCCTTGTCGCTGGTGCTGGCCGGCTGCGGCGACAGTGGCGGCGAAGGCGGCGGCTCGTCCTCGTCGAGCCAGAACGTCAGCAGCCTCACGGTCCTGGACTACTACAACAACGACCCGGACAAAGCCCTGGTCCAGAAGGGCCTCGACACCTGCGCGACCCAGCTGGGCATCACCATCCAGCGCGAGACGGTGCCTGGTGACACCTTGATCGCAAAGGTGCTGCAGCAGGCCTCCTCGAAGACGCTGCCCGACGTACTGATGCTGGACAACCCTGACGTCCAGCAGATCGCCGCGACCGGTGCACTGGCGCCCTTGAACGACATGGGCCTGACCGGGGACGGAGTCATTCAGGGCATGAATGACGCGACGTCCTACCAGGGCAAGCTCTACGGCCTGGCTCCGGTGACGAACACGATCGCGTTGTTCTACAACACGCAGATGCTGCAGGAGGCCGGTGTCCAGCCGCCGAAGACCTGGGACGAGCTGAAGGCCGCGGCCAAGAAGCTCACCAAGCCCGGCCGGTACGGCATCGCCTTCAACGCCAACGCGACGTACGAAGGCTCCTGGCAGTTCCTGCCGGCGATGTGGACCAACGGTGGCGACGAGACGGACCTGAACAGCCCGCAGGTCGCGGAAGCACTGCAGTTGTGGGTGGATCTGGTGAAGTCGGGCTCGGCGTCGAAGAGCGTGATCAACTGGACCCAGGGTGATGCGAAGGACCAGTTCGTGGCCGGCAAGGCCGCGATGATGGTGAACGGTCCGTGGCAGATCCCGGCGCTGGCGAAGGCCCCGAACGTCAAGTGGGACGTGGTCACCTTCCCGCTGAACAAACCGGACCAGACGCCGGTCGCACCGCTCGGCGGTGAAGCTTGGACGGTCCCGCTGAACAAGGACCAGGCCAAGCAGCAGAAGGCGGCCGACTTCGTGAAGTGCCTGAACTCGGACGAGAACGAGCTGGCCTGGGCGAAGGCCCGGTTCACCATCCCGACCAAGACCGCGCTGCTCGACCAGTACGTCAAGGAAGTGCCGTCGATGAAGGCGTTCACCGAGCAGGTCAAGACCGCCCGCGCGCGGACCGGCAAGCTCGGCGACAAGTGGCCCGAGGCCGCCAAGGTGATCTACCAGGCGATCGCGCTGGCACTGACCGGTAAAGCCACCCCACAGGACGCCTTCAAACAGGCCTCCGGCGGTTGATCGATCGGCAGGGGAGAACGAGATGGTGCATGCACCGACGCTGACTCCCACCCCGGAGGCGCCCTCCCCGGGACCTGAGCGCAGGTCCCGGCGGCGGCGCCATCGCGGTGAGGATCTGACCAAGATCCTGTTCGTGGCGCCGGCCGCGCTGGCGATGCTGGCACTGTTCGGGTATCCGATCGTGAAGAACCTGATGATGAGTCTGCAGGACTACGGCCTGCGGACCTTCTTCACCGGCGAGGCCCCCTGGGTCGGCCTGCGGAACTACTCGGCCGTGGTGCAGGACCAGTTGTTCTCGCAGGCGATGGTGAACACGGCGCTGTTCACCATCGGTTCGATCGCCTTCCAGTTCACCGTCGGACTGGCGCTGGCACTGTTCTTCCGCCGGAAGTTCCCGCTCGGCGGGCTGCTGCGGTCGCTGCTCCTGCTGCCCTGGCTGCTGCCGCTGATCGTGTCGAGCGCGACCTGGCGTTCCATCCTCGAGCAGGACAGCGGGATCCTGAACCGGTCCCTGACCTGGCTCGGCGTGATCGACGATCCGGTGCCGTGGCTCAACTCGCCGTCGGTGGCGCTGATCGCGGTGATCGCGGTGAACATCTGGATCGGCATCCCGTTCAACGTCACGCTGCTGTACTCCGGCCTGAGCGAGATCCCGGACGAGCTGTACGAGGCCGGGCAACTCGACGGCGCGACCGGCTGGCAGGCGTTCCGGTACATCACCTGGCCGAACCTGCGAGCCGTGGCCAGCGTGCTGCTGGTGCTCGGGGTGGTCTACACGATCAAGGTGCTGGACATCATTCTCGGCCTGACCGGCGGTGGCCCGGCCAACGCGACCCAGACGCTGGCCACCCAGTCGTACGAGCGGTCCTTCATCGACTTCAAGTTCGGCGAGGGCGCGGCGCTGAGCAACATCCTGATCGCGATCTCGCTGGTCTTCGCGGTCCTCTACCTGCGCGGCACCCGGCGTGCCGTCGACGAATAGGAAGGGTACGACGATGGCCGACTCGACTGTTCGTCGCGCGATCTACACCGTGATCGGCGTACTGATCCTGTGCGTGATGCTGTTCCCGGTCTACTGGATGGTGAACGCCTCGCTGCAGCCGTCCGGGAACACCTTGACCGCCGGCCTGCTGCCGCTGGACCCGACCTTCGCCGGCTATCGACGGGCACTCAGCGAGCAGGGCGAGAACCTGCTGACCAGCGTGATGATCGCGGGCGGGACTGTCGTGCTCTGCCTGGCGGTCTCCGCGCCCTGTGCGTACGCGTTGTCGCAGTTCCGGTCCCGCTGGGTGGGAATCGGGCTGCTGGCGATCCTGGTCTCGCAGATGATCCCGGGCATCGTGATCGCCAACGCGCTCTACACGGCCTACGAGCGGCTCGGGTTGCTGAACTCGATCCCGGGGCTGATCGTGGCCAACTGCAGCAGCGGCATCCCGTTCGCGATCCTGATCCTGCGCTCGTTCATGATGTCGCTGCCACCGTCGCTGGTGGAGGCCGCGCGGGTGGACGGCGCCGGACTGTTCCGGGCGTTCGTCGCGATCGTGTTGCCGATCAGCAAGAACTCGCTGATCACCGCCGGACTGTTCACCTTTCTCTTCGCCTGGAGTGACTTCCTCTTCGCCCTCACGCTCACCACCAAAGGTGACGTGCGGCCCGTCACGCTGGGGATCTACCAGTACCTCGGTACCCAGGTGCAGAACTGGAACGCGGTGATGGCCACCGCGGTCCTCTCGGCGATCCCGGCCATCGTGTTGCTGGTCGCCGCCCAGAAGTACATCGCCGCCGGCGCCATCGGTGGCGCCGTCAAATGACCCTCGACAACCAAGGACAGAAACTGATGACGATTCGGGTACTCGTATGGGGCGAGAACCGGCACGAGCAGGTCGAGCCGCACGTCGCCGAGATCTACCCCGACGGCATGCACGCGACGATCGCCGCGGGCATCGCCGAGAACCTCGGCGACGACGTCGAGGTCAGTACTACGACCCTCGACGAACCCGAGCACGGCCTGACCGAGGAGGTACTCGCCGCCACCGACGTCCTGGTCTGGTGGGGTCACGCCGCGCACGGCGAGGTCGACGACAAGGTGGTCGACCGGGTGTACCAGCACGTGCTGTCGGGCATGGGCCTGCTGGTCCTGCACTCGGGCCACTGGTCGAAGATCTTCGGCAAGCTGATGGGCACCAGCTGCACGCTGCGCTGGCGCAGTGAGCAGGATCGCGAGCTGGTCTGGACGGTGAACCCGACGCACCCGATCGCCCGGGGCATCCCGCACCCGATCGTGATCGAGCAGCAGGAGATGTACGGCGAGTTCTTCGACATCCCGGTGCCGGACGAGCTGGTCTTCGTCTCCACCTTCAGCGGCGGCGAGGTGTTCCGTTCCGGCTGCACGTTCCGGCGCGGGCACGGCAAGATCTTCTTCTTCTCGCCCGGCGACCAGGACTACCCGGTGTACCACCACAAGGATGTCCGCAAGGTGATCGCCAACGGCGTCGAGTGGGCCAAGACCGACCTGCCGGAGCGAGCCCTGCCGACGTTGCTGCGCTACGAGACCGGCGACTTCTTCAACGGTCACGGCTATGCCGGCCCGATCGAGGAGCCTGCGGATGCCTGATCCACTGCGCCTTCTTCAGGTCGGCGCGGGCGGGATGGGTCGCGCGTGGCTGCGCACGATCGCCGCGAACCCGACCGTGGTACTGGTCGGGTTGGTCGACCTCGACGTGGGGCTGGCGCGAGCTGCGGCCGACGAGCACGGGTACGCCGACGTACCGGTGGCAGCGTCGCTGGGTGAGCTGGTGTCGCAGACGGGCGCCGAGGCGGTCATCGACGTCACGGTGCCGGCTGCCCATCCCGTAGTGAGCGTGGATGCCTTGCTGCGTGGGCTTCCGGTGCTCTGCGAGAAGCCACTGGCCGAGACGGTTCGCGAAGGGCTCTCGATGGTTGCGGCATCGGAGGTGAGCGGGGAACTGCTGATGGTGTCGCAATCGCGTCGCTACTTCCGGGCCGGCTCCGCCTTCGGCCGGCAGCTCGCCGAGCTCGGCCGGATCGGGTCGTTGTCCTGTGAATTCTTCAAGGCACCGCACTTCGGTGGTTTCCGCGAGCGGATGGCCGAGCCGCTGCTGGTCGACATGGCGATCCACCAGTTCGATCTAGCCCGCAAGCTGATCGGCTCCGAGCCGGTCTCGGTGTACTGCGAGTCGTACAACCCGGACTGGAGCTGGTTCGACGGCAACGCGGCGGCGTCCGCGATCTTCCGGTTCGCCGACGGGACCCGCTTCTCGTACACGGGAAGCTGGTGCGCCCCCGGGCTGGAGACCTCGTGGAACGGCCGCTGGCGAGCGAGTTTGTCCGGCGGTACGGCGACCTGGGACGGCGACGGAGTACCGGAGGCCGAGCTCGCGTCGGGCGCGGTACTCAGTGCAGCGCTCGGTGCTGAGCTGGAGGAGATCAGCGGCTCGCTGATCGAGTTCGTGGCAGCGGTCCGGCAGTCGACGATCCCGCAGACCGAGGCGCACTCCAACGTCATCAGCATCGCCATGGTCGAAGCGGCCGTCCGTTCCGCCTCACTGGGTACGCCGGTCGCCATCGCCGACGTGATCACCAACTCCCACACCGAGGCGCTCGCCACTGTGCAGGACCCGACACTCCATACCGCCCTGCAGGCCTGGCCCAACGTCCTGAAGGCGGTCGGCCTGACGGGTTGATCCTGTTCCAGAGCTTGTCGCGAGGCTCCGACGGGTATCTGCTGGAGGGTAGGCCCGCCGGAGCAGGCCGGCGGTCGCGTGCAGGGAGGAGCGGGATGATGAAGGCGTCACCTGGCGACTGGCTGATGATCGAGGGCACCCATCTCAACGACCCCAAACGACACGGCCGGATCGTCGAGGTCCGTGGCACGAACGGCGCACCGCCGTACGTGGTCAAGTGGGACGACACGGGTGCCGAGACCATCGTCATCCCGACCAGCGGCGCCCACGTCCTGACCGCCGACGAGATGAAGCAGCAGCAGTGAAAACCAGTCCACCAGCGCTCGTCCGGCTGGCAGTATCTGCGGTATGGACGAGCGGCTGGCGGGTGGATTCGATGGTGGAGCCTCATTGGTTGATGGCGTCGTACGGCGTACCGCGGGACCGTGGACCCCGGCGGTCCATGCCCTGCTAGCTCACCTGGAGACCGCCGGGTTCCCGGGAGCACCTCGGCCACTGGGCGTGGACGCCGAGGGCCGGGAGATGGTCAGTTTCCTGCCCGGAGAGACGGTCGGGAACGCGCTGCCGTGGCCATCGTGGACGCACAGCTCGTCAGCACTGGCCGACGTCGCGCGATGGCTGCGGCGCTACCACGCGGCCGTTGCGGACTTCGTACCACCAAAAGACGCCCGTTGGCGCGAAGGCGAGGCGTGGCAGCCGGGCATGATCGTCGCGCACAACGACGCGGCGCCGTACAACGCGGTCTGGAACTCCGATGGCCTGCTCGGCTTCGTCGACTGGGACATGGCCGGGCCCGTGCGTCTGGAGCTGGACGTCGCCTGGGTCGCCTTCTCCTGGACGCCACTCCATGCCCCGCACGTCGTAGCCGCCGAGGGCTTCACCGACCTCGACTCACGTCTCCCCCGCCTGTCACTCTTCCTCCGCGAGTACGGCTGGCAAGGAACCACCACTGACATCGTCGACCTGATCGCCGAACGTCTCACCCTGCAGCGAACCCTGATGACCACCAAAGCCACGGCTGGCGACCCGACCTACCAACGAATGCTCACCGCCGGCCGTGACCAGGACCTGACCACAGCCCTCAACCAGCTGACCACCCTCCGCTAACCCCACCGGCACTGGACAGCTCGTGCCGACGGGCCTTCACTGGTAGGTGGAGTGCCGGATGGTTGTTTACGGGTTGGTGTGGCGTGGTTTGTGCGTCCTGCTCGGCGCCGTGGGCGTCGTGCTGGCGTTTGTTGTCGTGCCGGTCGACCTCATGGTCACGCTGGTTGTTGTCAGTGTGCTGGCCGGGCTGATCGTCATGGTCGCGTCCTGGTCCGAAGAAGCCTCGCTGTCCGACCTGCTTCGCCGGCTGGTCCTGATCCCGCTCATCGGCAGTGCCGCCCTGGCGATCGCCGGGATGGGCGCAGTGCTCGGCATCGGCGTTGCCGGGGTTGTCCTGATCGTGGGGCTGAGCTCTCCGGCGGCAGTGCGCTTGTACCGTCGCAGTCTTCAGCGCACGCCGCAGACCGAGGCCCCGCCGGTCAGCACGGCCGAACTGTGCCGGCAATGGCAGAACAGCCACGAAGCGTTGCGCAGGGCAACTTCTGCGGACGCCCGGCTGCGCATCGTCCAGGCCCGCCAGCGCTGCCTCGACGAGCTCGAGAAGCGTGACCCCGAAGGGCTCAGCGCGTGGCTCGCCTCGACCGCGAGCGCAGCCGGGGATCCCAGCCGCTTCCTCACCGGAGGAGACCAGCTGGATCAGGACACGGCCGGCGACTAGGCCGTTGCGCGCTTGGTCTTCTTCGGACGGCTCGGCGGGTGCGGAGCCGTCTCAGCTACCTCCTGGGAGGCGTTCTTCGGGGTGGGGCACACGGGTGTCCGGCGGATCGGTCCGCCACCGAGTCTTCGGCTCTTCCACTGCTTCTCGTCGTAGTCGTAATACGTATCAACGCCACCGACGGTCATCTGCTTCTCCAGTCAGCACAACCCACTACGCCGGCCGCTAACTGCTTAACAACCACTAAACAAAGACTGCCACGAACCTGCCGGGCGGCACCAGGCTCGTCTTCGGCTCAACCGGATAACGAACTGACCTCAGGCGGACACGGGCTCGGTGATCGCGAGATCCGACTGCGTGACGACCAACGGGTGCTCTGGGTGACAGCCCTCCGCCTGGTGGCCGGTGGGCGCACTGAGGTAGGTCTGCCAGCACCACGACGCCACCTCGTCCGCACCCGGACGGTCCTCCGGGTGCTTGGCGAGCATGCGGAGGAGGTACCGGCCGAAAGCCTTGTCCAGCCGGGCGGGCCGGACGGGGATCCCGACGAGATGCTGGCGAAGCACGCTGGTTGGTGTGTCGCCGGTGAAGGGTGGATCGCCGGTCACCAACTGATACAGCACGCAGCCCAGTGAGTAGACGTCGGCCGCCGGACCGGCCGGCTCGTCTCTCGCCCGCTCTGGGGCGACGTAGTAGCTGGTACCGAGAATGCGGCCGTCGTGGGCCGGTTCGTCGGCTCGATCCCCTAGAAAACAAGCGATCCCGAAGTCGGCGACCTTGACCGTGCCATCCATGGCCAGCAACAGGTTGCTCGGCTTGACGTCCTGATGGATCACGCCCTGGTCATGCGCCGCGGACAGTCCTTCGGCCGCCTGCGCGACGATCCGCGCGGCGGCTGCTGGGCTGAAAGGCCCGGACTCCTGAAGCGCACAGGCCAAGGTGCTTCCGACCACTAGTTCCATCACGAGATAAAAGCTGTCAGCGTGCGGCCCGAAGTCATGGACCCCGACAACATGAGGACTACTCACCACTGCGGCGGCCTGCGCCTCGCGATGGAATCTTTCCTCCGCCTCGTGATCCGCCCTGCCCTGCTTGAGCAATTTGACCGCCACCGGCCGGGTCAGCACCTCATCGGTGGCCCGCCAGACCTCCCCCATGCCGCCTTCCCCCACCACAGCCTCGAGCTGGTACCGATCCGCAATCCGCATCGCCACCACCTCCCGATGAACGCCTACCCAGACCAGTACCCGATCCAGGTCTGGTGAACCGGTCGCTGCGTCCACCGAGTCGCAGCGACCGGTTCTCTTGCCACGCGAAGGACTGCTCGGGTCAGTTCCACCAGTAGAAGTGGTAGCCGCCACCGCGGTAGTAGAGCTCGCTGACGATGTAGTTCTTGACGTAGGCGTAGTCGTACCACTGCCTGACACACTTCGCCTTGTCGTAGCCGCAGGCAACCTCGCCTTCCGCCTGGATGCCGGTGCCGATCGTGGACTGCGCGGCCGCGGTCGTCGCGCCGCCGCCGACCATGGCCGCTGTCATTCCCATAACCGCGACCATTCGCATGATGGGTCTCATGAGGTGATTCCGCCCTTCCCTCTCGACTCGCTTGCCTTGCGCAACATCGTTACGCCTTGTGTTGCTGCCGGTACCCTCTGCGACCATGGCTAATCCACCTTGAAAGAAATCCCGGACCTGGTGTCGGATCAAGGCATGAAATATCTGGTTTCCGTCATCGACGACAAGGTCACCCCCGGCAGCACGGACCGGCTGCCCGCCATCAGTGAATTCAACGAGCGCCTGATCGCCGACGGCTACTGGGTGTTCGCGGGCGGACTCGCAGACACCACCGCGGCCACGGTCATCGACAACCGGGGCGAGCAGCCGCTGTTCACCGACGGGCCTTTCGTGGAGTCGAAGGAGTACCTCGCCGGCGTCTGGATCTGGGAGGCCCCCAACCTGGACGTGGCACTCAGACTCGCCACCGAGGCGTCGAAGGTCTGCGATCGCAAGATCGAGGTACGGCCGTTCCAGTGAGCGACGTCGAGGAGGCGATCACCCGGGCACATCACGAGGAGTGGGCGCGGGTGGTGGCCTCGCTGACCCGGCGGTTCGGCGATCTCGACATCGCCGAGGAGGCAGCGGGTGAGGCATTCGCCATCGCCGTCGAGCGGTGGCCGGCGGACGGCGTGCCGCCCAACCCTGGCGCCTGGCTGACCACCACCGCCAACCGGAAGGCGATCGACCGGATCCGGCGGGAGAGCAAGCGCGACGACAAGCATCAGGAGGCTCAGCTGATGTACTACGACGAGCCGCCCCAGCCGCTTGGCGCCATCGACGACGAGCGGCTCCGGTTGATCTTCACCTGCTGCCACCCGGCACTCGCGATGGAGACCCGGGTGGCGCTGACGCTGCGGATGATCGGCGGCCTGACCGTGCCCGAGATCGCCCGCGCCTTCCTGGTGCAGGAGACCGCGATGGGTCAGCGGATCACCCGCGCCAAGGCCAAGATCAAGGCGGCCCGCATCCCCTATCGAGTGCCGTCCGCAGAGGATCTCCCCGCCCGCGTCTCCGGCGTACTCGCCGTGTTGTTCCTGGTCTTCAACGAGGGCTACCTGGCGACCGGACCAGACACGAATCCTGTCCGTCATGAGCTGACCGCCGAGGCGATCCGGCTCACCCGTTTGATCCGCGCGCTGCTGCCGACCAACGGTGAGGTGGTCGGGTTGCTGGCCTTGATGCTACTGACCGAGGCTCGCCGTACCGCCCGGATCTCCACGACCGGCGAACTGGTCACCCTTGGCGAGCAGGATCGCGGAGCCTGGGACGCAGCCTTGATCGTCGAGGGCCATCAGCTGGTCCTCGAGCGCCTGGCTGCCGGAGAGGCTCCAGGGCGGTACCAGATTCTCGCGGCGATCAATGCCGTGCACACCTACGCTGCCGACGTACGAGACACCGACTGGTCGCAGATCGTTGCCCTGTACGACCAGTTGATCCGCCTCGACCACTCGCCGATCGTCGTCCTCAACCGGGCCATCGCGGTCGCCGAACTCGACGGCCCGGAGGTGGCGCTGGCCGCCGTCGATCGACTCGAGGGCGCATTGGCCGGCTATCACGCCTTCCATGCGACTCGCGCCGACCTACTGCGCCGGCTTGGTCGCAGCCAGGACTCGCGCGCCGCCTATGACAAGGCCATCGAGTTGGCGGGCAACACCGCCGAGACCGCTCACCTGACCCGTCGCCGGGACCAGTTGACGTAGTACCGGAGCCATGGTCCGTCGGACGGAATAGTCTGTTGCTATGACCGATCGAGGGATGCAGGAGTTGGCACTGCTGTTGCTGACCGCGCTCGCGAACGAGTCCCGGCACGGCTATGCGATCGCCCAGGAGGTCAAGTCCATCACGGACGGCCGGGTGGCGCCGCGCACCGGGGCGCTGTACGGAGCGTTGGACCGGCTGCTGGCGGAGGGCTTGATCGAGGTCGAGCGCGAGGAGGTGGTGGGCGGCAGGGCACGCCGGATCTTCGCGCTGACCGGTACCGGGCGGGAGCGCCTGGAGGCCGAGGCGGAGAGGCTGGCCGCGACCGCCCGCGAGGTACGACGACGTCTGGCCGGCGGGACAGCACCGGCGACATGAGCGACCCCCTTCTCCGGCTGTATCCGGCTGGTTATCGAGCCGCCTACGGACGCGAGATTCTCGACGTGCATCGGGAGATGACCGAAGGGCTGTCCTGGCTCGCGCGGCTGCGCGCGGATACCGACTTGGTCGCGCATGCGCTGCGAGTCCGGCTGGGGCTCGACTCCGCGTCGCCCGGTGGGGGTTTCTTCGCCATCGCGGCACCGCTCGCTCTTGGGGTCGCGGCGGCGTACAGCGGGATGCAGTTGATGAGGTGGTACGCCGGAGTCGCGATCTCACCCGGGTCGACGTGGAGCCAGCTCGTGACCACGGATAGACGGGAGGGGTTCATCGTGCTCTGTCTGGCGATGGCGTGCGTCGGTGCGATCGCCGCTCTGCTCGGGCGGTGGGTTGCGGGGGCGGCTCTGGTCGTGTTCGGGATGCTGGGGTTCGCCGTCGGGTGGATCTTCGCGCCGGGTCTGTACAGCGATGGGCCGTTCGAGCCGATCGCGGCGGTGTTGACCACTGCGGTCGTACTGGCCTGTCCCCCGGCCCGCCGTGGCGA
>Ga0190275_10001758_pt1 | contig 15932 bp, 8 predicted proteins | sample Popmic550T_FD_133745 | JGI IMG/M metagenome (GOLD analysis project Ga0190275, IMG submission 133745) | Populus adjacent soil microbial communities from riparian zone of Yellowstone River, Montana, USA - 550 T | ecosystem: Environmental > Terrestrial > Soil > Riparian zone > Trees stand | place...
AGCTTATCACCACGGCGGCCTCGCTCACATGGAATCTCACGCAACCGCCGCTCGCGGAACGGAGTTCGTGCGATCCGCATCGGCTGCTCCGCGTTCGATGCAGGTCACGATGTCCCGGCCCGCACACAGAACCTGTGTCTCGCCCCCCGCCCATGCACACGATCTGTGCACGGGCGGAGGGTGCACGGCGTCCCACTTGTCAGCGCATCTTTTTTCCATCCAACGACTTGTCCGTAAACGTAAGGAGCGGAACACGCGTTGCCCTGGGCAACGGGTCCGGGCCCCCGCGCGCGCGGGCCCGGCCGTAGTCACCCTCTGCCGCGGGATGCCCCATGCGACGAGACCCGTTCCCCCTGCCGCCCTGGCGCGGCGCACGACGCCTCTCACTGGCGCTGCTGATGGTCGCGGCCGGCGCCGCGCCGCTGCACGCGCAGTGCGCGCGCACCAAGATCGCCCGCGTGGCGGCGCTCGAGCAGTTCGTCTGGTACAACCGCCTGGGGGCCAACGAGCCCAACCAGCTCATGTTCGCGCTGGAGCAGGACGTGGTGAACGGCAGCGGCGGCCCCGGCAGCACGGGGAACGCGCAGCTCCGCCCCGGCAAGCGCCCGCGGCCGCTGGTGCTGCGCGTGAACGCGGGCGAGTGCCTGCGCGTGACGCTGCGCAACCTGCTTTCGCCCGTGAACGGCAGCACCCACCCCGACAGCTCGCGCCACGTGTCGATCCACGTGGTGGGGATGCAGCTGGTGGGCTCCATCGCCGACGACGGGTCGGCGGTGCAGCGCAACGCCAGCAGCCTGGTGCCCCCGGGCGGAACGCGCACCTACACCCTCTTCGCCGAGCGCGAGGGCACCTTCCTGCTGCACTCGGCCGGCGCCATGACCGGCGGCGAGGGCAACGGCGGGCAGATCTCCCGCGGCCTCTTCGGCGCCGTGAACGTGGAGCCCCCCGGCGCCGAGTACTACCGCAGCCAGCTCACCGCCGCCGACATGCGGCTGGCCAGCGCCACGGTGAAGCAGCTCTGCCCGCTGGAGCAGGAGTCGACGACCGCGCCGGTGGGGAGCCCCGTCCAGGTCGAGGAGGAAGAGGAGGTGCCGGCCGACTCGTCGATCGAGAAATACCCGTACGACCCCGACTGCCCCACCACGTCGCGGCCGCGCTACCCGCAGATCAACTACGGGGCGACGTACACCACGGGGCCGCTGGCCGGCCGGCCGATCCTGTCGATGCTCAAGGGCGACACCATCGTCTGGGCCGACATCTCGGCCATCATCACCGGGCCCAACCGCGGTAACTTCGCGTCCAGCGCCTACCCCAACCCCAGCGTCCCCGTGTTCCCGGACCGGCTGCGGCCCTTCCGCGAGCACACGGTGATCTTCCACGACGAGGTGGGGCTGGTGCAGGCGTTCGACGCCATCTTCGACAGCACGCAGTTCAAGTTCACCCTGCACGGCGGGCGCGACGCCTTCGCCATCAACTACGGCACCGGCGGGATCGGCGCCGAGATCCTGGCGAACCGCTTCGGGCTGGGGCCGATGTGGAAGTGCAACGACTGCAAGTTCGAGGAGTTCTTCCTCTCCTCCTGGGCCGTGGGCGACCCCGCCATGGTGGTGGACGTCCCCGCGGCGGCCGACTTCAACCCCAACAGTCCGCCGGCGCCGGGGCCGCGCGCCACCCGCGCGCTCTTCCCCGACGACCCGTCGAACGTGTTCCACAGCTACCTGAACGACCACGTGAAGATCCGCAACCTCCACGCGGGTCCCAAGGAGCACCACATCTTCCACCTGCACGCGCACCAGTGGACCAACACCCCCAACGACCCGAACTCGAGCTACAAGGACAGCCAGGCGATCGGGCCGGGCGGGGGCTACACCTACGAGATCACCTACGGCGGCGGCGGCAACCGCAACGACACGCCGGGCGACGCCATCTTCCACTGCCACTTCTACCCCCACTTCGCGCAGGGGATGTGGGGGCTGTGGCGCAACCACGACGTCTTCGAGGCGGGGACCGTGCTGGACGCCAACGGGCGCCCGGCGCCGGGGGCGCGCGCGCTCCCCGACGGCGAGATCGCGGCGGGGACGCCGATCCCCGCCGTGGTGCCGATCCCCACCTACGCGCTGGCGCCGCTCCCGGCCGACAGCATGCCGGGGTTCCCCTTCTACATCCCCGGCGTGGCGGGGCACCGCCCGCCGCAGCCGCCGCTCGACCTGGCCTTCGACGGCGGGCTGCGCCGCCACGTGGTCACCGGCGGCGTGTCGGTGTTCCCGGCGCTGAACACCCGTGACTTCAGCAAGCACGACTCGCTGCTGACGGTCACCTTCCTCCCCGACAGCGGGACGGCGCTGGAGCGCGCGGCGATGCGCTTCCACGCGCGGCTGGGCCACACCACGCCGATCGCCAACAACTGGACGGCCACGGGGACCTTCGAGACCAACGGCCTCCCCCCGGCCCCCGGCGCGCCCTTCGCCGACCCCTGCGGCATCCGCGGGGTGAGGATGGGCGACTCGCTGGACTACAAGGCCGCCGGCTTCCAGATCACCGCCCTGTACAACAAGGCGAACTGGAGCTTCAGCCAGCACCGCATGTTCAGCCTGTGGGCCGACGTGGACAGCTTCCGCCTGCAGCAGCGCGCGCCCGAGCCGCTCTTCTTCCGCGCGCAGGACAACAGCTGCCTCACCTATCACCTGGTGAACCTGATCCCGGCCGAGTACCGCGTGGACGACTTCCAGGTGCAGACGCCCACCGACATCATCGGCCAGCACATCCACCTGGTGAAGTTCGACGTGACCTCGAGCGACGGGGCCGCCAACGGCTGGAACTACGAGGACGGCGCCCTGGCCCCCGACGCGGTGCGCGAGATGATCCGCGCCATCCGCCGGCAGAACGGGTGCTCGGGCGCCGACGAGGGCGACGCCCGCGACGGCGGCGACGTCTGCCCCCGGGCGCGCTTCCACCCCTTCTTCAACCAGCTGGCGGAATGGCGGGGGGCGCAGGAGAACATCCAGCGCTGGTGGGTGGACCCGGTGCCGCGTGGCAACAACAGCACCACGGCGCTCCCCACCGTGTTCACGCACGACCACTTCGGGCCCAGCACCCACCAGCAGGCGGGGCTGTACGCCGGGCTCCTCCCCGAAGACCGGGGGACCACCTGGCGCGACCCGGAGACCGGCGGGTTGATGGGCGGGCGCTTCGACGGCGGCCCCACCAGCTGGCGCGCCGACATCCTCTACCCCGAGCGGGGGCGCAGCTTCCGCGAGTTCGGCATCCAGATCTCCGACTTCGCGCTGGCCTACGGCGCCGAGGGCTTCACCGGCCTCTCGACCGACGGGAAGCTGGTCGAGGAGTCGGGGGTGTCCTTCGGCGGCGGGCTGCCGATCCGCCGGCGCGTACCGCCGATCAACCCGCCCGGGAAGGACGAGGTGGGGCTGCCGGACCTGCTGCGCCCGCCGCTGGCGCGCGGCGTGTGCCCCAACGGCATCGACCGGCCGCCGTGCCCCGAGATCCTCTCGGCCGACGACCCCGGCACCATGCTGGTGAACTACCGCAACGAGCCGCTGGCGCTGCGGGTGCGCAACCCCACCAGCAACGCGCAGGCGGCCGACAGCGCGGGCGACCTGTCGCGCGCCTACGCCACCGGCGTGATCCGCGACGACGGGCGGCTGAACAGCTTCGGGCCGTACGGCGCGCGCCCGGGCGAGCAGCCGCGCGACCCCTTCACCCCGCTGATGCGCACCTACGAGGACGACCGCATCCTGGTGCGCCTGCTGGTGGGGGCGCACGAGGAGGGGCACAACTGGGGGATCAGCGGCTCGCGCTGGCTGCACGAGCGGTTGTCGCCCAACTCGGGGTTCCGCGCCAGCCAGATGGCGGGGATCAGCGAGTGGCACGAGTTCGCGCTGAGCCCGCTGATGGCCAACCGCATCGACACCATCGCCGACTTCCAGTACCGCGGCGGGAGCGCGGTGGACGACCAGTGGAACGGCCAGTGGGGGGTGATCCGCGCCTACCGGCGGCCGCAGAACAACCTGCTGCGGCTGGACACCACGCGCCCCGTCTCCAGCAGCCTGGCGGTGGCCGAGGCCGACGCCGTGGCGGGCCGGAACCCCGAGCCCGACGGTAAGTCGGCGTTCAGCCAGGCCTCCACCTTCCCCGACCCCAACGACTCCACCACCTGGAGCGGCGACGTCGCCGCGCTCGACGCCGCCAGCCCCACCGTGCCGACGGCCAAGGAGCCGCAGTTCGACGGCGGAACGGCCACCCGGCAGGACAGCCTGGACGCCGGGTACGGCAACGATGCGGGGACGGAGTTCGACTACGACGCCGTGGAGGTCTGGCCCGACGGCACGGCGGCGGTGACCACCGCCGACGCGACGGCGGTGGCGGGCAAGTCGCTCGCGCCGGCCTCGTCCACCACGCTGGCCAGGTCCGACGCGGCCGACGACGCGCCGGCGGGGAGCAGCACCTACGAGGCCTCGAAGACGGACGCCCGGGCGGGCTTCTGGGGGGTGTGCCCGTGGGTGGCGCCGCTGCGGGTGTTCGAGGTCAGCGCCGTGCCGGCGTCGATGCTGCCGGGCGGGCGGCTGGTGTACAACACCCGCGCGGTCAACGGCGGCCCGCTGGTCGACCCCGCGGCGGTGGTGTACGTGTTCGACGCCGACGTGCGGCGCGGGGAGGTCAGGCGCAACCCCACGCCGCTGGTGCTGCGGGCCAACGCGGGCGACTGCGTGCTGGTGCGGCTGCGCAACCGCCTGCCCAACGCCCTGCCGGACCCCGACGGCTGGAACACGCTGCCGATGATCGTGGACCAGTTCAACGCCAACGACGTGGTGCCGTCGTCGCGGGTGGGGCTGCACGCGCAGCTGGTCACCCTCGACGTGCAGCACTCCGACGGCTCGCAGGTGGGGATCAACCGCAACTCCACCGTGGCGCCGGGGCGCTGGCGCTGGTACCAGTGGTACGCGGGCACGGTGTACCCCACGGGGCGCAACGGCAGCCTGGTGGCGCGCCCGGCCGAGTTCGGCGCGATCAACCTGATCTCGTCGGACCGCGTCCAGCACTCCAGCAGGGGCGCCCTCGCGGGGCTGATCGTGGAGCCGCGCAAGAGCCGCTGGGTGGTGGACACGCGCAACCCGTCGCAGGCGGTGGTGCAGGACCGCGGCGGCAACTTCCTCTTCCGGGAGCAGGTGCTGTTCTTCCAGAACGACCTGAACCTGCAGTTCGGCAGCGCGGCCGACCTGCCGGCCCGGAACTGCGCGCACCCCGACCCCGACGCCGACCCCGACGAGTGCCAGGGGCAGACGGGGATCATCCGGCACCACTTCGACGCGGGCGACCCGGTGCCCAACCTGGCCGACGCGGAGGACCCGGAGGACTCGGGGCAGAAGGGGCTGAACTACCGCACCGAGCCGATGTGGTTCCGCAAGGGCTTCGCGCCCGACGCGCTGCTGGGGTTCACGCGCAACCTGGACCTCACGCAGGTGCTGCAGGGCGACAGCGCGCAGACGCCGCTCTTCACCCCGCGGGCGGGCGAGGCGATCCGGCTGCGGGTGCTGCAGCCGGGCGGGCACGCACGCAACGGGACCTTTGCGCTGCACGGGCACATCTGGGAGCAGCTGCCCTACGCCGACAGCTCGCGGGTGATCGCGAGCAACCCGCTGAGCGAGTGGAAGGGCGCGCGCGACGGGCACGGCCCGGGCGAGCACTTCGACATCCTCCCGAAGCACGGGGCGGGCGGGATCAACGGGATCCAGGGCGACTACCTCTTCCGCGACCAGGCCTCCTTCGCGTTCGACGGCGGGACCTGGGGGATCATGCGGGTGCTGGCCCCGTCGGCCTGGGGTACCAGCAGCGGACAGTCCGCGCCGCCCGGGAGCTGCACCGTGGACCCCGTCACGGGGGCGACGGTGTGCAACTGACGCCGGCTCCGTTCTGAAGCCTTCCACCCCGGTCCGCGGCGCGTCCGCGGGCCGGGGTGGAGCGCGAACCGGCGCACGCGCCCTCGCCGGGGGATCGCCTTCCTTCCTGCCCGCGTGCCGCCACATTCGTCCGCTGGCGACCAGCACGTGGTCGGAGGAGGTCGCGCGATCCGCAATGCGGTCCAGTTCGCCGAAGATGGTACGGCAAAGCTGCGGCACGTCGAGCTGAACGGGGACCAGGCGTACGGCGGTCGCTTTGCTCCCCGGCGTGGAGGGCGATCATGGCGGCCAGGGTACGCGGGAGCGAGAGCCCGAGCCACGGCTGCACCGCGCGGACCGGCGAGTAGAGGACCTGGCGCAGTCGGGCGTGATCGACCCCACCAGGGTCACGCGCACCACGGACCGCGGCTGAAAGAGCTTGCGCCGGCAACGCTGGAACGCGCAGTTTCGGCGCTCGCATGAAATGCGTCGGCCACCCGGCGCGACTCACCGGTACACCCCGCTCCTGTAGGGCAACGATGCGAAGGCTTCTCATCCTGGCGGCGCTCGCCGGGCTCACCGGGTGCAATCCGCCCCTGTATGCAAAGTCCAACTTCCTGAAAAGCCCTGGATATTCGGACAAATCGCTCGGTGCAGGGGTTTGGGAGGTCACGTTCAGGACCATGGGGTCCGACCGCGAGAACCGGTACCAGATGGGTGCTCTCTACCGTTCCGCCGAACTTGCGCGCCGGGCAGGGTTCCCCTTCTTCCAGGTCGTGCGATTCCAGGGTGGATTAAGACCCAGAGGTTCGCCGGCACCCCCCCTGAAATGGGTGTGCCCACCGAGCACATCGCCCGGCTCACCGTACGCGGCGTGCGCACACGGGACGAGGAGCTGAGGTGTGAAAGCCAATCGCCCAGGGATTGCGGAACACATTCGACTGAGGAAACCCTGCGCACGCTCGCACCCAGATTCATGCAGCCGCCCCCCGGCGTGCAAGGCACGTCACCTCCCCCATGATCGTGGGGGGGCCCCGAACGCCTGAAAATCGCTTGCCAAGGTGAACCTGGGCCGACTCGCCGGTTCGAGCGGAACTCCCTTCGGGTTCCTCCGCCTCCGTTGTCGCGCTGCAACGACTTACGGCCCTGTCGCCCTCGCGGGTGGCAGGGCCGTTGCGTCGTGGTCGCATCCGGGCAGCACGTGATCATCGCCGAAAAATATCGAACAATCCCCAGCCTGCTCCATCGTTCCGCAGTATCGCCTCCACCTGTCGCAGTCGTTGCGATACCCGAGGCCATCGCCGTTCGCGGCTCCTGCTGATCGGTCAGCGCTCACGCCGTATCCGGGCGTTATCCGGCTTTGGGGCTGGTCGATCCCCGATGACCAGGCGGCGCTCACCCGGCCCTGGCGTGCGCGTGCGCCGGCGCGGCGAGACCGGCATAGAAGCTCCAGTCCTCGCCGATCTCGGCGCGCACGACGTCCAGGGGGATGGGGTGCCAGCGGTCGTCGCCGGTGCGCTTGCGGCTGGTGTTGCCGGGGTGCACCAGCGCGGCGTACAGGCCGGGGTCGGCGATGGCGGCGACGGCGCCGGCGGGGAGCGACCACACCCACCGCGTGTCCTCGCCCTGGTCGAGCCCGGGGAAGGGACGCTTCTCCCAGAGCGCGCGGCGGAAGAGCAGCGTGCCGCCGGCCAGCCAGGGGCGGGAGCGGTCGGGCCAGCGGTACTCCCACGCCCGCCCGGCCGCGGGGTCGAAGAAGCGCAGCCGCGCCAGCCCGCACGCGCCGGCCCGCGGGGCGGCGGCGAGGGCGGCGACCTGCGCGGAGATGCGGTGGGCGGGCATCCAGTCGTCGTCGTCCCAGTGCGCGAGCAGCTCGCCGCGCGCCAGCGAGCACGCCAGGTTGCGCTTGGCGCCCAGCGTGCGCTGGCGCGCCACGCGGTGGTAGCGGATGCGCGGGTCGGCGGGGAGGAGGTCGTCCACCGGGTCGGCACCGTCGTCCACCACCACCAGCTCGCGGCGGGGGTGGTCCTGCCGCAGGAACTGCTCGAGCGCGTGCGCCACGAAGCGCCGCCGGTCGCGCGTCGGCATCAGGCACGACACCAGGGGGATGGACGGATCTCCATCCTCGTCCCCCCCGCCGTTCGACTCCCGTCCGTCGGCGCACGCCGCGGCGGGCGGAACGGCGCGGGAGATGGAGACGACGGGGAGCGGGAGATGCGGCCGCGGCGCGCCGCCCTCCGCGGCGGGCGCGGGGATCGCGTCCGCCGTGTCCCGGATCGCCCGGAGCCGCCCTCCCCGCTGCGCGCCGGCACCATCGAGCGGGACGGGGGGCGTCTCATCCAGCGAAGCGCGGTTCACAACTCGCCCGCCGTCGGCCGACGTGCCGAGCAGGAGGTGGACCTCGCGCGCGACGCGGCCCACGTCGAGCGCGCGGAGGCAGTCGGCGCGGCCGGCGCAGGCGCGGAGGCGGGCGGTGGTCCAGCAGGGCTCGCAGGGAAGGCCGGCGCGCAGCACGGCCACGTTGGGCGGGAAGGCGCCGAGAACGTGCTCCGAGGTGGGGCCGAAGAGGAGGAGCGTCGGCGCGCCGGCGGCGCCGGCCAGGTGGCCCGGGCCGCTGTCGTTGGCGACCACCGCGCCCGCCGCGGCGAGCACCGACGCCGTCTCGCGCAGCGTCAGCCGCCCGGCGAGCGAGCGCGCGTGCGCGGGGAAGGCGAGCGGCGCCCCGTCGAAGCCGCGCAGGTCGTCTTCCGTGCCCACCACCGCCACGTCGGCGAAGCGCTCGGCCAGGGCGGGGAAGTGCGGCCAGCGCTTGGCGGCCATCTCGCCCGTCTTGCACCCGGGCGCCAGCACGAGGGTGGAGTGCGTCACCCCGTGCTCGCCATCCGGGGACACGGGGAGGGTGTACGCCGGCCGCTCGCCGCGCGGCCACCCCAGCGCCTCGGCGAACGCCAGGTACCACCCCTGCTCGTCGCGGGCGAAGAGCGCGTCCGGGGGGCGGGCCACGCAGTCGCGGCGGCCGGCGTGGTGGTGCCGCAGCCTCGCCCAGTAGAAGGGCGGCACGGCGGGGAGCACGCGCTCCCAGCGCTCGCCGGCGGGGACACGGCCGGCGTGCACGCGCCGCACCACGCTCCAGCCGCCGAAGAGCTCGGCGGCCTGCGGGTAGTCGGCGTGCAGCAGCAGGTCCACCGCGTACCCCAGGCGGTCGAGCGCCACCAGGAGCGGCGTGGCCAGCACCAGGTTGCCGATGCCGGCGGCCAGGTGCACCAGGACGGCGCGGGTCATCCCCGGGTCATCGACCAGAGGTTCTGGCCGTGGTCGGTGGCGTAGCGCCCGCGGCCCACCACGCGGTCCAGGGCGCGGCCCACGGTGGGGTAGGTGTCGATGTCGTGCCCGGCGAGGGTTCCGCCCGGGCGCACCTTCGGCAGCCAGGCGAGGAGGTCCGCGGCGACCGCGTCCTCGGCGTGGTCGCCGTCGAGGAAGACCAGGTCCACGCCCCCGTCGGCGAACTCGCGAGCGGCCCGGGTGGAGCTTTCCGCGAGCACGGTGACCGCGTCGGCGACGCCGGCGGCGGCCAGGTTCCGCTCGAACGCGGCGCGCAGCGACCCGCCGTGCGCGCTCACGTGGTGGAGCACCGCCGGGTCCGACGGCGAGCCGACGAAGGTGTCCACCGCGAAGAGGCGGAGGTCCTTCCGCGCGGCCTTCATCGCCTGCGCCAGGAAGACGAGCGAACGCCCGAGGAAGACGCCCACCTCCACCACCACGCCGCCGTGGGGAAGGGCGTGCACCTGCTCCTCGTAGAAGCGCGGCCAGTCGAACCACCCCGGCACCTGCTCCCAGGGGAGGGGCTCGCGCGGCTCCGGGGCCCCCGCGCGCCACCAGGGATCGAAGTCGACCGCGGTGTGCTGCGCGCCGCCGTGCGTGCTGAGCGCCGCGCCCGCGTGCTCCACCAGGCTGGGCTGGTGCACCACCACGGCGTGCGGGTCGATCCGCGCGGCGAGGCGCGACATCTTGATGTCCTGCAGGGCGGGCACCTCTCCCCAGTGCGCCAGGCAGAAGTCCGCCAGCTCGGGCGTGACCAGGAACGCCTGGCTCCCGTAGACGGAGCCGGGATCCGCGACGAAGCCGTCCTCCACCGCCGGCGCGCCGGGGAGGGGGGTGAGGTTGGGGTTGTAGAGGGAGCCCAGGAAGAGGCGACCCTCGCGCACCGGCTGCCACGCCGCCAGGTTCGCGCGGAGGTGGCGGTTGACCGCGACGTCGTCTTCCAGCACCAGCGCGCACGGCGGCCGCTCGCGCGCGATCCGCTCGAGCACGCGCCGGTAGTTGCTGGTCTGCCGGGTCTTGGCGTCGGCCCCGCCGCCGCCGTCGTCGTCGTCGAGGTGGACCACCGGCTCGTCGCCCCAGTCGGAGCGCGCGATGGAGGCGAGCGTGCCCTGCACCACGCCCGCCGCGATCCGCTCGGCGCAGGTCATCACGTAGAGCCGCACGTCGTCCCGACCGGCCATGAGCGCCCTCCCGGGGCAGTGGTTGTGGACGGCGCCCGCGTGGGCGCCCGCAGGCTCAGCGCTCCGCGGCGGTGTCGTCCGGGGCGAAGAGGAAGACGTCCCACCCCATCCGCCGGGGGAGCGGGTGCTCGCCCAGGCAGCGCTCGGCGACGCGGTGGAGCGGGTCCTGCCGCCACCCCGCGCGGCGGAAGAGCGCCGCCCACCATTCGCGCGTCTGCCGGGTCACGTGCGACGGGTCGCGGTTGCCCGGCAGCGCCCGCCCGGGCTCCACCGTGGGGATGGTGGCCACGATCGCCGTGCCCACGCAGGGGCGCACGCGCGCCAGGAACGCGAGCGCCTGCGCCTCGGTGAGGTGCGCGAGGAGGTTGAAGGCGGTGACCACGTCGCAGGCGCGCTCGGGCTGGTACTCGGCCACGTCGGCCCGCACCAGCCAGGGGCGGGCGAGGTCGTCGGCGTGCTCGATCGCCCAGGGGCTTCCGTCCACCCCCCAGGCCTCCTTCCCCCGCTCGCGCAGCGCCCGCACCAGGAGCCCCGTGGCGCACCCCGCGTCGAGGTAGCGGGCGGCCTCCGGGAAGGCGTCGGCCAGGTACGCCGCCGTGTCGCGGAAGAGCGCGCCGAACACCGCCCACGAGTATCCGCCCTCCCAGTTGCTCTTCTTCCCCGTCTGGAAGTAGTCCGCGTCGTACCACTCCACCGGCACGGCGCCCTGGAAGACGGCGGGGTGCGGCGGCGGGGCCGTCTCCGGGCTCCCGCCGTTCGCCGGCCTGCGCGGCCAGCGGACGTCGCCGGCGCGGCGCAGCACCTCTTCCAGGCGGCCCCGCGCGGCGGCGCCCACGGCCTCGAGCGAGAAGTCGGCGCGGATGCGCACGGCGGCCGCGGCGGCGCGCGCCCGTGCGCCCTCGCGGTCGGCGTGGACGGCGCGGAGCTGCTCGACGGCGTGGGCCACCTCGGGCTCGGCCCAGCGCATCCGGGGGCTGTAGTAAACGTACGGCTGGCGCACGGGGGCGAGCCGGCAGCGCACCAGCGCGTGGGCGGCCGGGTCCAGGTAGTCGAGCGGGCCCGACCAGGCGGTGGCGACCACCGGCTTGCCGCGGCAGGCGGCCTCGAAGAGGGGATAGCCCCACCCCTCGCCGCGGTGCAGGCTCAGGTAGCAGTCGCCGCGGCGGTGCAGCGCCTCGACCCCGGCGTCGGTCCAGGTCTCGGCGCGCAGCTCCACCCGCGCGCCGGAGGGGTGCCGCGCGCGCGCCGCCTCCACCTCGGCGCGGGCGGTGCCGGCCGAGACGGCGTCGGTCTTCAGCAGCAGCACCGTGCGGTCGGCCGCGGTGAAGGCGGTGAGGTAGGCGTCCAGCGTCTCCCGCGGGCCCTTGCGCTCCTGCCAGGCGAAGAGGGCGTAGAAGAGGTACGCGTCGTCGTCGATCCCCAGGAAGGCGGCGGGGTCGGGGGTGTCGCCGTTGGCGTGCGGCGGGAAGACGGGGTGGGGGAGGCGGAAGACGGGGCGCTCCAGCGACTTGCCGAACACCTCCACGTTGTGCGCGCAGGGGAGCCACACGTCCTGCACGTGGTTGAGCGCGCTGCGCCACTGCCCGGGCATGGCGTCGGTCTCCCACACGGTCATCCCCACGCTGTTGCGGATGGGGAAGGCCAGCCGCGCCCACTGCGGCGGGATGCCGTGGAAGAGGTGCACGTCGGGGCTGGTGCGGCGCCCCATCAGCGACGCCACCAGCTCGTCCTCGGGGGGCACCCGCCGGCGGGTGAGGTCCACCACGCTCAGCTCCACCCCCGCGCGGTGCAGCGCGTGCACGTAGGCGCGGGCGGTGTGCCCGTAGCCCGAGGTGTCGGACACGTACCCGTAGTAGGCGACGGACAGGGTTTCCATGGCGTGCGCGATCTCGCTCGTTCTCGGTTTCGGTGACGTCGTCCGTGAGCCCTGCCGCCCGGCACCTTCGTCCAACCTTCGCTCGCCGGCCGAGTGGAATCCACCATCGGCCGATCGATACGGGAGTCCGAAACGTCGGTGCCCTGGCCGTCGCCGGAAAGGACGGATGCGGGCGTGTCCCTCCGCTGCGCTCCGGGCCGGGCTTCGCGCGCCGTAGGCAACGATACCGCCGTTGCCAACGGCGCCGAGCCGCCGGCGCGCCAGGGGCCCCGCTCGTTCCCGCGGCGACCGACGCGGGCGCGCCGGCGTCTCGGCCCTCCGGGCGCGAATCCCTCACGCAAACCCGCTCGCGGAACGGAGTTCGTGGGATCCGTCTAATACCAGTTCTTACGATTTACTGTGCAGTCCAGGCGGTGTCATCCTGAGGCCGACCACGCCTCGCCGCAGCCACGCTAAAGCTTGCAGGCCGAAGGATCCATAACACGTCGATGCGACACCCTGGCCGTAGCGCTCCGTCGATTCTAGATCCTTCGGGCTGCGGCCTTTGGCGTGGCAGTGGCGCCGAGTGGTCGCCCTCGGGATGACATCTTCGAGGTCGGTGAGGAATGCACAGTCAATCTCCCAATCTGGTATACCACGCGGTTGCGACCGACACCTTCATCATCCCGCCCGCTCTTCCCATCTCCCGAACGACCAGGCGCCGCTTCCGCGATCGAGCCGGCCGAAGACGGCGGATCAGGCGGGGACGGCCACCGCGGCGCCTTCCATCGGCCGGCTCCACGCCTCCCCGTCGTCCGCGGCGAACAGGCCGGGGACGTGGGCGCGCAGCCGCGCCAGCACCTCGGCGGCGGTGAGGGTGCGCAGGCACTCGAGGTGGCGGGCGCAGTCGCGGCGGCCCCACGGCTGGCGGCGGCAGGCGGGCTCGCACGACAGCCCCCGGGTGACGGGGAGCATGTTGGGCGCGGGGAGCGCCTCCCGCGCCGGGCTGGTGATGCCGAACACGCCCAGGACGGGGATCCCCATCGCCACGCCCAGGTGCATCAGCCCCGAGTCGTTCGACACCAGCGCCGCGCACTGGCTCAGCAGCGCCGCGGTGTCGGGGAGCGAGAGGGCGCCGGTGAAGTCGCGCGCGTGCGCCGGCCACGCGAACGGCCGGGCGAAGTAGGTGCCGTCCACCCGCCGGTCCTCGTCCGCGCCCACGACCACGACCTCGGGGAGGAGCGCGGCCAGGTCGGCGAAGCCATGCCACTTCTTCCACGGCCAGCCGGCCTTGCACCCCGGGTGCAGCGCCACCGTCCCCGTCGCCAGGCCGAAGCGCCGCCCCGAGTGCACCGCGAAGGGCCCAGGGAGCGCCGCCGTCCACCCCAGCTCGCGCGCCATGCGCTCGACGCACGCCGCGTCTCCCTCGGCCACCCAGCGCCGGTCGAAGGAGAGGGAACGGCTCGCCCTGACCAGCGGGGGGAGCTGCTGCCGGCTCCAGTAGGTGTAGGTGGCTACATCGTAGCGCGTGTCCGCCAGCCCGTCCGTGCGCGACGCGGTGTCGCGCGACCAGCGCGAGGGGACGTGGTAGAGGCGGCGCACCCCGGGGGCGCCGTCGAGCAGCGCCACCGTGCCGGCGTAGTCGGGGGCCAGCATCAGGTCCACCTCGTAGCCCAGCGCGCCGAGCACGCGCACCAGCGGCGTGGCGCGCAGCACGTCGCCGAGCCCGCCGGCGGCGGTGACCAGGGCCTGGAGCGGCATCAGGCGCCCGCGCCGGGTGCGGGGTTCGTCGACGGCGGACTCGCGGGCTCGGCCGGCGTTGAAGCGGGCTCGGATGATTCGGCGGCGTTCGGCGCGGCCGGGCCGCGGTCCGGCTCGGCGGCCGCGGGGGGCGCTTCCTCCGCGGGGCGAGCGGGCGGGGACGCGGCGGCGCCGGTGGCGCGGCGAAGCGCCTGCTCCAGGTCGCGCAGCCCGTCGAGGACGTGCCCGGCGGCCCGGCGCACCTCGTCCGAGGGCTCCTGGACGCCCTGCGCCCACGCCCTGCGGTTCTCCTCGCGCATCTCGGCGGTGCGCTGGCGCAGGCGCTCCACCACGCCGACCGCCTTGCCGCGCACCTCGCCCAGCACGCCGCCGAGCTGCGCCTTCACCCACGCCTGCGCCTCCTCCTTCGTCACCTCGAAGGGCAGCACCGCCGCCTCGTCCACCGCCCGCTCGCGCCCCGTGGAGGTGCGGAGCGCGAAGCCGCCCGGCGGCAGCTCCGCAGCGTCGGGGATGATGAAGCGGCGGGCGCGGGCCGCGTCGGACCAGAGGGTGGAGGCTTTCTCAGCGGACATGTCGTTTTGCAGGTGCGGACGGTCCGTGCGCGCCGGACAGCGCGTCAGGCGTCGTCGTCATTGTAACGGCCCTCCGCCTTCCGCTCCTCCACGGAGGGAATTCGCCAGCCATGGGCGCCGCACCGCTCCAGCAGGTCGAGGATGGCGGGGTCGATTCGGATCTCCTCCCAGCGGGCGCGGGATGGCAGCCGCGGAGGGATTCCATGGAGCTGATAGGTGTGGACACCGCCCAGACCACGCCACGGCAGCAGGCCGATCTGCATTCCCAGCACCTCGCCCACCAGTGCCGGTCCGCCGGCGAAGTCGCCACCCGCCAAGGAGCATCCAAGCGCCTTCTCCACCTGCGACCCGACGACGTCCATAGACTGGGTGGCGTCGGTGCGGAGCGAAAACGTAAGCGCTACGGGCATCAGGGCGTTCTCCAGTTCATCCGGTGGGCCTCGTGGCGCGCAACACGAGGTCTGATGTGGCTACACGCGTAACCTCCGGGAAGGCAGTCGCCAGATCGCCAACCACCGCGTCCTCCGCCGCCTGCAGGTCCGGAACAGCGGCCTGCGGGAAGATCATGCCTCTCACGTTGCGAGCTCCCGCCTCGATGGCGTCGTCGTAGGCCTGAGGGTGGACCACATAAAGGTCGATGTCGAAGTCCCGCTCGTCGAAACGCGTGCGGGCCTTGGGATCGCCGCGGAAGCCCTTCTGCGCGCTCCCCCGCATCGCGAGCGGAGCGCCGCGGAAGCTGTGGCCCCGGATAATGCCCTCGATCCGGGTTTTCTTCTGCTGCCAGGCGCGGCTCCAGAGGCGGTTCCCTTCCGTCTGCACCGCAGTGTCGATGGCATCGCCGCTCAGGTCTCTGATATCCAGATCGTCGCCGAACTTCGCGATCTTCGCCGTCAGCGCCTGTGCCTCCTGGATAAGCGGGGCCACCCTCTGCTGGGCGCGCTGCCTTTCGGGCTCGGTGAGCTCCCTCCGTGGGGTGCCTCTCGGGAAAAACTCTTCGTACACCGCCGTGAAACGGGCCACCAGGTCGCCCGGCAGATCTTCCAGGCTGGACCCGAACTCTTCCTCGAACAATTGCTTGACGTCCGGATCCTGAATGGTGGCGATGAACCGCCGCAGGTTGTCGAGCTTGGTATGCGCGGCGGCGAACTTGGAGGCCAGCGGCAGACTCTGGCCCGAGGCCATGGTGACGTCGAGGCCGCCGCTCTCGGCCGGATGGAGGGTGATGGTATGGCCCGCCCCCTCCATCGAGAAGGGTAGCGTCACGGTAGGCTGCCCGTCGGGCCCGGCTGCCTGGGGCTCGCCGGTCGCTTCGGCCTCTGCCTCGGGTGGCGCGCCGGTCAGCGCCCGC
>Ga0190275_10001759_pt1 | contig 15920 bp, 14 predicted proteins | sample Popmic550T_FD_133745 | JGI IMG/M metagenome (GOLD analysis project Ga0190275, IMG submission 133745) | Populus adjacent soil microbial communities from riparian zone of Yellowstone River, Montana, USA - 550 T | ecosystem: Environmental > Terrestrial > Soil > Riparian zone > Trees stand | place...
CGGGGCCGGTTGCTCCTGAGCCCAGTCCCGGATCGGAGGGGCCGGTTGCTCCTGAGCCCAGTCCCGGATCGGAGGGGCCGGTTGCTCCTGAGCCCAGTCCCGAATCGCAGGCACCGGTTGCTCCTGAGCCCAGTCCCGAATCGCAGGCACCGGTCGCTCCTGAGCCCAGTCCCGCATCGCACGGGCCGGTCGCTCCCGGGCCCACGCCCAGCGCCAAGCCGCAGACCACCCTCGCGACGGCGCCGACCGCGACCGATCCCGCTTGGATCGTGACGCAGACGGAGGCGGCATCCCCGCCGGCAGCTCGCGCGGTCCGGCCCGCGCCGCGCCGACCCGCCACTCCCCGCGCGGCGAGCCCTCGGCGCGCGGCGGCCAGCCCCATGCCATTCGCCCTTCCGCCGTATGAGGACGTGTCCAGCCTTCCGGCGCCTGCTCCGAGCGCGAGTTCGCGTCGCCCCGCCGAGGCCGCCATCGACCCGACGAGGCGACGCCGGGCGGAGGGAGCCGATCCCGCGCAGCGGCCGCACGCTCCGCTCGGACCGCTCAACCGGACCTCGCACGCAGCCAGCAGCGCCGCAGCGGGCGGCGGCGCCGCGCCGGAACTGTTCTGGTGCATCATCGTCCTGGGCCTCGCGGCCTATCGCCCTCCAACGCTGCGCCGTCTCCGCGTCCGACAGCTCGCCCGAGGGCTGGTCGGCTTCGCCTCCCTTCGCGAACGGCCTGGCTAACCCCCGGCAGCCTGGAGAACCCGTCCTCGGATTCTCCGCAATCGCCGGCGCCGGGCCCGATGAGCGCCCGGGCGCATCCGTGAGCGGCTGTGAAGGGAGACGCGAAGTGAGCACGCACCTGTTCAGCGACAGCAGTGCAACATCGATCAAATTGGCCGCCCTGTGCGGCGGAGCGTCATGAGAGCGGTCATCCTGGCCGGCGGGCTGGGGACGCGGTTGCGTCCCTACACCACCGTCATCCCCAAGCCACTCGTGCCGATCGGCGACCGACCGGTGCTCGAGCACATCATCCGCTCGCTCGCGCGATGCGGGGTCGACCAGATCGACCTGTGCGTGAGCCACCTCGGGCAGCTCATCTCCGTCTACCTGGCGAATGCCGATCTGCCACGCGAGGTGCAGCTGACCTTCCACTGGGAGCCCGAGCCGCTCGGCACCGCCGGTGCCCTGGCGGTGGTGCCGGATCTCGAGGGCACGTTCATCGTCATGAACGGCGACGTGCTGACGACGCTCGACTACTGCGAACTGCTTGCCGTCCACCGCGAGCGGGACGCCGCCCTGACGATCGCCATGTACAGCAAGCGCGTGGATATCGACCTCGGCGTCATCGAGTCCGAGGGCGGCCTGGTCGGCAACTACGTCGAGAAGCCGACGCTGCGCTACCAGGTCAGCATGGGCATTTACGTCTACGAGGCGCGGGCGCTCCGACATCTCCCCGATGGCCCGTGTCAGTTCCCGGAGTTCGTCATGCGACTGCTGGCGGCGGGCGAGCGCGTCGCCGCCTGCGAGAGCGACGCCGAGTGGTACGACATCGGCACCTTGGGTGAGTACGAGCGTGCCGCTGCCGACGTGGAGCGCTTCCCGGACAAGTACGGCATGGAGCCGCTGCTTTTCCCGCCGCGCGCCGTGTACCCGGCGTCGCAATCGCTGAACGGCAGCGCTCCCACCGCGCTGTCGAATGGCCACAACGGAGCAGGCGGCTGACGAGCGGGTGCCTCCGATGCTGGAAGCCACTGCCCCGGCGACGCGCGCCGAGCCGTTGCCGGGCCGCCCGCAACGTCGGCGTGCTGACGCGCTTCGCGTCGCCCTCAAGCGCATGTTCGACCTCGTCGTCGCCGGGCTCGCGCTGGCCGTCCTTTCGCCCCTCCTCCTGCTGATCGCCCTACTGGTCGTGCTGGATTCGCCCGGTCCCGTCTTCTACCGCGCCGAGCGAACGGGCTTCCGCGGTCGGCCGCTGCGGATGCTCAAGTTCCGCAAGATGCACTCGAACGCCCGAGGCGCCGCCCTCACCGTGGCGGGCGACGGGCGCCTGACGCGGCTGGGCGCGTGGTTGGTGCGCACCAAGCTCGACGAACTCCCTCAGCTCTGGCACGTGCTTCGCGGCGAAATGAGCCTAGTCGGCCCGCGCCCGGAGTCGCCGAGCTACGTAGAGCGCGTCGGTCTCGACTATCTGGAGATCCTCGAGGTCCGTCCCGGCCTCACCGGCTACACGCAGCTCGCGTTCGCCGAGGAGCCATGGATCCTGGATCAGGACGACCCGCAGGGCCACTATCTCAATGCGCTGTTGCCTCAGAAGGTGGCGCTCGATCGTCTGTACGCGAGTCGCTTCGGGACGCGCCGCGATCTCAAGATCTTGATCGCGACGATCGCGACGTTGGTCCTCAGGCAGCCGGTGGCGGTCAATCGGACGACCGGGGCGCTCACGATCCGCCGGCGACCGGCGCGCTCTGCAGAGTCGGAGTCGGCCGCGAGCTAGCCCTTCGCGCTGGCGGCAGGGTCGCGCGCCCGGTCGCGATCCTCGTCGTGTGCGACGTACGGGCGGAAGTCCACGGCGGAGTTGTTGAGCACGATGCCGAGCACGTCGGCCCGGGAGTTGGCGAGCTGCTTCTTTGCGGCGAGCAGGTCTCGGCGGCGAGCACGTTCGCGGTCGACCACGAGAAGGACGCCGTCGGCCGCTGCCGCCACGGCCGAGGCATCGGCAGCGGTGGACACCGGGACGGTGTCGACCAGGACGTAGTCGGTGTCCTGTCGCAGCTGGTCGAACAGGAGTCGGAGTCGCTCCTTCGCGATCATGCCGGAGGGGAGCTGCCGATGAGGGCCACCGGCCAGGAGCCGCAGGTGCGGGCCGGCGACCGTACCCCTGATGCGCTCGGCCCGTATCTCAGCGTAAATCTGAGCGTGAGAATCCTTCCACCTCCGCAAGGTGGACTCCGAGACGTCGCGCCCCGCGGCCTTGAGCGAGCGAGCAGCGCGGCGAGCATTGCCTCTGACGCGCGCAAGCTCGACGAGGCCGGCGGTGATGTCGTCCTCGCTGTAGGTGCGTCTCCCGTGCCGCCGTGCCTCCTCGCTCTCCGCCTCGGGATCGCGTTCCCGAGCGGGGGCCGGACCGCCTCCGTCGGCGTCGTTCTGGGAGTCGAGCAGCGCAGCGAGCACTCCGTCCTTCGCCTCGCCGGAGGCGTCGAAATAGGTGTGCAGCTCCGGCTTACGCAGGTCGAGATCGACCGCCATGACGTCGGCCTCGCTCAGCGCGAGCGACCGCGCGAGCCACGCGACGACGGTGGTCTTGCCGTCGCCGGGGGTGGGGCTCGTCACCGCGATCACGAGGCCGCGCCCGGCGGAGCCCATGAGTTGGAGGTTCATGCGCAGGAACTCGAACGCCTCGAGGAAGGCGGGATCCTGGTTCGGCTCCCAGATGTGCCTCATTCGTTGGGAGCGACTGACGTCGGGGATGCGGCTGAGGATGGTCGCCCCCATGAGCTCGGCCAGCTCGTCCTCGTTGCCGATGCGGTCCTCGAAACGCGCGAGCAGCACCACCAGGAAGAGGGCGAGGATGAGCGCCACCGCGCCCGCGATAACGGCGTTGCGCACGGGCTGGGGCGAGCTGCGCTGCTCCGGCGGCGTTGCCCGCGCGACCAGCTGGACGCCGCCGGTCTGCGCCGCTTTGAGGACCTCCAGCTCGCCGATCCGGTCGCGGAGCGTCCGGGTCCGCTCGTCTTCGGCCGGCCGACCGGGCGCCGGCGCAGCGGCCAGCGTGGGCTTCAGCGCGTCGATCGTACGCTGAACGTCGGCCTGCGCCGTCTGACGGCGAAGCGCGACGATCTCCGTGGCGAACGCGTTGGCCACGGCAGCCGCCGCCTCTGGCGTGCTCCACTCCGCGGTCACGGTCACCACGTCGGACTGGCCCTCGGGCGTGATCGAGACTGCGTTCCGCAGCTCGTCCACGGTCGCGGGACCTCGGAGCCGCCGCCTGACGCCCGCCGCCACGGCATCCTGAGAAGCGAGCGCGAGGTTCGTCGCCGCCGCCCTCTCCGGTTCCACATCACTACCGCTAGAGCCGGCGGCGATGATCGCATCGACGTTCGTCGTGCGACCGAAGAGAAGGTCGGCCCCGGCCCGATAGCGGCTCGGCTGGGAGAGCGACACCACGAGCGCGAGACCCGCGGCCGCGACCACGATCCCGACGATCAGCCAACGTCGAGCCCGTACCAGCGCAAGGAACCTCGGAAGATACGTGCCCAGATAGCCTGTCATCGCCATCGATCGACAGCATAAGCGGCTTTTGCCCTACGTTCGGCCGTTGAACGGTGGAGAAATCTCCTTGGGTGGTGCACGTCAACCGAGCTAAGACCTGGGGAAGCCGAGGAGCGCCTTGCCGTACACCGAGAAACGCATGTCGCCCTCGATCGATGCCCTCTCGAGGCGAAATGGGCTCGTCCCGTGCGGCGAGAACCCGCGTATGCCAAGGGCGCACTGCAGGACACCGGCCTGCACGAGCATCCGCTCGTGTGCGGGTGAGCAGCGCCGCCCGAAGGGATACGAGAAGGCGAGCGACGAGACTCCGAGCTCGGCGCTCAGACGCCGCGCCGGCTCGACGATCTCGGCTCGCACCCCATCGGCGTCGAGGCGCGCGCAGTCGGGGTGCGTGTGCGTATGCAGACCGACGGCGTGGCCGTCGGCGATCCACCGCGCGAGGGCGTGCCTGGTGAAGTAGGGGCGGTGCTCGTCGAGGAAGTCGCTCAGAGAGGGCATGTCGCACGCCGCCCAGAGCGCGTCCACGAGCTCCTCCTTGCGCCGCATGTCCCACCGCATCGCGGCGCTCATGAGCTCGGTCCCGTGCCGGATCCCGGGCGACGCGATGCTCTCCATCAGCCGGTTGTTGGCGTGGACGTAGGTCTCCTCAGACCGCAGCGTCTGGATCGCGCTGAGCTTGTAGCGCCACATGAGCGCGCGGTTGTCGAGCATCCCGGTCACGACAAAGCTCGTCGCCTTGACGCGATGCGCGTTCAGGACCTCCAGTGCACCGCTTCGAACGAGGTCGAAGCCGTCGTCGAAGGTCACGGCCAGCGTGCGGGAGGACCCGCTGCCGACCCTGCTGTCCTCCAGCACGTCCGACAGCGAGGCGAACTCGAAGTGCCGTCCCAGCGTCGTGAGGTGGTCGTCGAGCTGCTCCGGCGTGAACGCCGGCCCGAACGCCGCGTGGTGGTGAGCCGGTGGGTCGACGTGGTGGGCGTAGACGATCTTCGTCCTGCCCTCGAGGGCTCGTCGGGTCAGCGGCGCGACGGGACCCGAGAGCGCCAGGGCAGCAGCGGGGCGCCGCAGCGCGACCCTCATAGGATCCTGGCGGCACGGACTCGAGCATGCTCAAGCACAAGATCCGCCACCTGACGTCTGTTCACAGCACCCGGGATCCGCGGATCTTCCACAAGGAGTGCAAGAGCCTGGCGCGTCTGGGCCACGACGTCGCGCTCATCGCCTGCCACGAGCGCGCCGAGGTGGTCGATGGGATCCGGATCGTGCCGATCGAGCCGCCCAGGAGTCGCTTCGACCGCCTGGTGCGCGTGGGCTGGCAGCTGTATCGAGCGGCCGCGCGTCAGCGAGCGGACGTCTACCACTTCCACGACCCGGAGCTCATGTGGGTCGGGGTGCTCCTGAAGCTGGGCGGATCGAGTGTCATCTACGACGTCCACGAGGACGTGCCCAAGCAGATCATGAGCAAGCCCTGGATCCCCGGATGGGCCAGGCCGCTCGTCTCCGGAGCGGCGACGATCGCAGAGCGGCTCGCCGCGCAGATCGTGGATGGGATCGTGGCGGCTACCCCGTCTATCGCGCGCAGGTTCCCTGCGGACAAGACGGTGGTGGTGCAGAACTTCCCCGAGGCGTCGTTCGCGAGCATCGACGCGGGCGCCACGCCGATCGCGGATCGATCCGACGCGTTCGTGTACACGGGAGGCCTGATGGAGGTCCAGGGCGTCCGCGAGATGGCAGAGGCGTTCGCCCTGCTCCCCGCGGGCATGACGGGCACCGTGGCCGGCACGTTCCACGTGCCGGCGCTCGAGGTGGAGATCAGCGCGATGCCGGGCTGGCAGCGTGTGCGCTACCTGCGCCAGGTGCCGAGGGCCGAGGTCTTGCGCGTGATGGGCTCTGCGCGGTGCGGCCTCGTCCTGAACCATCCAACCATCAACTACGTCGAGGCGTACGCGACGAAGATGTTCGAGTACATGGCGCGCGGGCTTCCCGTCGTTTGCTCCAACTTCCCTCTATGGGTCGACATCGTAACCACGGCCGATTGCGGGATCGCGGTCGATCCCCGCAGCCCGCAGGCGATCGCGGACGCCATCCGACTGCTGGGCGATGACCCCACGCTGGCTCGGCGGCTGGGCGAGAACGGCCGACGCGCCATCGCCGAGCGCTTCAACTGGGAGGCGGAGCTGAGCAAGCTCGAGGCTCTCTACCGGCAGGTCGCGTGACGCTCCTCGTCGAGGCGCCCGCGGGTTACGAGCCCGAGCGTCGCTACATCCTCGAGGTCGTCCTCTCCGACTGGCTCGGGCTGGACTGGCAGCTTCGCTCTGCCGAGCGAGGCGACGTCCGGATCGCTCTCGCCGAGGAGCCCGACGGCCGGTGCGTCGTCCTACCCGACGTGCTGTTCGCGACCCGGCGTGAGGACTGGCTGAGCCCCGGGTCGCTGCCCTCGGTGCGGTGGGTGGAGGGGCTGCCCGTCCTCTACGGGTCGCCGCGGGCCGAGGTGGACGTGTTCGGCAGCGCGTTCTTCATGCTGACGCGCTACGAGGAGCTCGTGGTCGCCGATCGCGATCGATACGGGCGCTTCCCCGCGGCGTCCTCGATCGCCAGCCGAGCCGGATTCCTCGACGTCCCGATCGTCGATGCGTATGTCGAGTTGCTCTGGGGTGCCCTGCAGCGCGTGTGGCCCGGACTGCGGCGCAGGCCACGCGCGTTCGAGGTGACCCTCACCCACGACGTCGACGATCCGCTCGCGACGCTCGACCACGGCGCCCCGGACGTCCTCCGGCAGCTCGCAGGCGATCTCGTCAGGCGGCGGGATCCCCGGCTTGCAAGCCGACGCGTGCGGTCGCTGCGCGGCGATCGGCGGCTCGATCCGCACAACACCTTCGACTTCCTGATGGACGTCAGCGAGCGCCACGGCCTGCGCAGCGCGTTCTACTTCCTCGCCCATCGCGGTGAGCGGCCGCGCGACGGCACGTACCTGTTCGAGCATCCGTGGGTGCGGTCGTTGATCGGGCACATCGGGCGCCGCGGTCACGAGGTGGGCTTCCACCCGAGCTTCTCCACCTATCGCGACGCCGCGCGCACGCACGAGGAGCTCACGCGCCTGCTGCGCGTCGCCGAGGGCGAGGGCGTGCGGCAAGACCACTGGGGTGGCAGGCAGCACTTCCTGCGCTGGGCCAACCCCGACACCTGGCGCAACTGGGACGCGGCGGGGCTGAGCTACGACAGCACGCTCGGATACTCCGAGGCGGTCGGCTTCCGGACCGGAACGTGTCACCCCTATCGCGTATTCGACCTCGTTCAGCGGCGTCCACTCGACCTGTACGAGCGGCCGTTCCAGATCATGGACGTGACGCTGCGGTCGTCGATGGCGCTGTCCCACGACGACGCCCAGGGCGTGGTCACGGACATCGCCTCCACCTGCCGGCGCTACGGCGGAACGCTCGGCATCCTCTGGCACAACAGCGGGCTGCTGCGAACCGACCGCGAGAAGCGCTGGTACGCGTCGCTCATCGCGGCGGTGAGTGCGCCCTAGAAATCCACGCCGCGCAGGTTGAGGATGCGCTGGACCGCGGTGCCGAGCAGGGACCGAGCGCTCGTCGACGAGTAGACCGGCCTCACCTCGCCACCGAAGCCCCGTTTGAACTGGGCGATGCCGGCGGTCTTGTCGCTGCGCCCCGTCACGTCGAGTCCGCCGAAGTCGTACAGGTCGTATCCGCGGTCCCTGAAGAGACGGATGTCATGCCAGTGCAGGTATCGGTTCGCGCGGCCGATGAGGTTGCGGGCGCTGCTGTCTTCGGACTGCGCCAGCACCGAGGCCGAGTACAGCATGTAGCTGCGGGCACGCGCCGCGACGTATGCGTGCTGCACGAGGACGGCCCCATCCTCGTCGGTGGCGGTGGTGAGCACGAGGTTGCCCCGGTTTGCGAGCGCGTGCAGGCGTGGGCGGAACGCCGGCGACACCGACTGCGCCGACGCGAAGCGGTCGTAGAAGTCCGAGAACTCGTCGACCGTCGCGCTGGAGGGCTGCAAGGTGCCCGCCACCCGCAGCGGGTCCTTCTGGATGGCGCGACGGATCTTGCGCCTCGTGTCCTTGGACATCTGCTCCAGGAGGCGATCCTCGTCGCCGGCGAGGTCGATCACGAGCGTGTGTCGCTCGCGCGAGCCGTGCTCGACCGGCGGCGAGAACGCACACACGACCCTGACGAGGTCGACGCGCCCGAGGTCGCGAGCCCCCGCCACGTCGAAGTACGCCTCGCCGATCCTGATACCCCGGCGTCGGAAGACGATGGCGCCATCGGCCGATGTCACCCGGTGATTGTCTCGCATCCCGCGACTGCCCCGCGCGGCTACCGATCCTGACCAGCCTGCTCCGTGAGCCTGAACATGGGCACGCTCACGGCTCCGCGCCGCGCGTCCTCTCCCGACGCGCCGTCGGCAGCCCAGGCGAGCCGCGCTCGCGTCTCGTCTCTGCCCGCCGCCTCCAGGTAGGCCTGGGCGACGCTGCGCTTCTCGTGGTCGGCGAGCTCGGTCGCGACCACCTCCTCGACATCGCGGCCGAATCGCAGTCGCGCGGTCCCTTGCGCCCGCAGATTGTGCACCCAGCCTGAGTTGCCGTTCAGCGACACGAGGTAACGCTCGCCGTCGACCTCCAGGACCTTCACGGGCGTTCGGCGCGATTTCCCGGTTCGACGGCCCCGGACGTCCAGCTCGCGGACGCCGTCGATGTCGCGGCCGAGCCGGGTCCCGAGGCGCACAGCGCGGTTCACGACGTTCCGCTCAGCCCACGATGCCATCGCCGTAACCGTAATCGGCAGCCACGGCGGATTGCGTAGCCTGTGCCGTCGTGCCGAGCATCGGGGTGCTGCGTGAGGGTCCGCTTCACGCCGCGGTGAAGGCGCTGCTCGCCGAGCCGGGCGACCGCGTGGAGGTGCCCGTGGGAGGGTTCGTGATCGACCTCGTCCGTGCTGACGGCGAGTTGGTCGAGGTGCAGACGGGGGGTTTTGGCGCGCTCGGCAAGAAGCTCGACACGTTGCTCGACGAGCATCGCGTCCGGGTCGTCCACCCGGTCGCCGCCGAGCGCCGGATCGTTCGGGTCGACGAGCACGGGCAGGTGCTCGGCGCCCGCCGGTCGCCGAAGCGCGCGACGGCGGTGGCGGTCTTCGACAAGCTGGTCGCGTTCCCGTCGCTGCTGACTCACCCGAACCTCACCGTCGAGGTTCTACTCCTGCGCGAGGATCACATCCGCCGCCCGCAGCCGACGACGACGCGGCGTCGCACCCGAGATCCGGGAGAGCGGCGGCTGGTCGAGGTCCTCGACCGGGTCGCGCTGCGGACGCCGGAGGACATCCTCGCGGCGCTGCCTCCGCTACCGCTCGAGCCGTTCGGCACACGCGAGCTCGCCGCCCTTCTCCGCTGCAGCCCGCCGCTGGCGCAGCGCACGCTCTACTGCCTTCGGATCATCGGGATCATCGAGCCGGCGGGCAAGCGCGGCCGTGCCCCGCTGTATGCGCTCAGTTGCTCGCCGTAAATGTCGGGGCTACGATCCCGACGTGCACGGCACGCGCGCCGCTACGGCAGTCGCGCCGCTCTGGTTCGCCGATCTCCCGGCCGGCAGTGCCTCCCGCGCTCCTCGGTGCCGTCGGCAACCGCGCGGTCGCCCGGCTGGTGGCCGAGCGCAGCCCGCAGCTCGCCCGCGTCGTGCCCGCCAGCTCGCTCGCGTCAGCGGGACGCCGGTGAGGGGGCCCCAGGCCGCCACTGTGGACCAGGACTAGGGCTCTCGCCAGTGACTCCCCCGGACGCGACGGCGTCCGGCTGACGTAACGCTGTGCTCCACAGCGGAGGCCACGGTCGCGGCCCACGCACACCACGTCCAGCTTCCACCGGAGGGTTGCGATGTCTGCCAGTCAGCACTTCATGTCCCCGCGCATGCGCGAGACGACGGTTGAGGAGAGCCGCGCAGGCTGGGCCCGTGCGCAGGGCGGCATCGAGCCGGCACCGATGCTCAGCGACGACGTCGAGCAGCTCGTCGCCGAGTTGTGGCTCGGCCAGATCCACACGGTGGCGTTCGTGGCCTTGGGCGAGGAGACGTGCACCCTGCCGCTGTACCGGGCGGCGATCACGACGGCACGCCGCGGCTGGGCGCTCGGGATCGAAGATGCCCGCTACTGGCTGGTCACGCCCGAGCCTGCGCCGCTCGCGAACTACGGCACCGCCGCGAGCGCGGCGGCCGCCGCGCGCCTCGAGCCCGAGGCGATCACGTTCATCGGCTCGACCTTCGCCGAAACCCGACCGGGGATCGTGCTGCTCGATCCGCAGAACGAATGCCTCCACGTCGACCGGATCGTCACGCTCACGCGAACCGGTGTAGGTGCGCTGCCGCTGACTCAGATCGTCGACAACCCGCCGCCGGCGGTCCGCACCGCGCCGCCCGCGTAGCACGCCTCGCCCGCGGCGGTCGCGCACCAGGGGCTCGCACCAGTGACCCACGGGCTCGACGGATGCGCTGCGCGGTCAAGCTCCGTGATGACCCAACGTGAGGAGCTTGCCGTGAGCCGCATCGACGCCAGCCCTTCCACCAATGGCCGCGGTTCCGACGCGTGGACCAAGTCCTGGACGCATCTCAGGCTCGAGCGCCGGAGCGCCGGCTACTGCCGGATGACCTTCGACCATCCTCCGATCAACACGATTGCCGCGACGACCGTCGTGCAGCTCGCTGAGCTGGTTGGCTTGATCGAGCAGGACCCCGACCTCAACGTCGTCGTCTTCGACAGCGCCAATCCGGACTTCTATCTCGCTCATCACGAGAGCCCGACCGGGCGGCATGCCTGGCTCGATCTCCTTCTGCGTCTGTCCCAAGCCCCGGTGGTCAGCATCGCCTCGATCCGCGGTCGCGCCAGCGGCGCCGGCAGCGAGTTCGTGTTGGCCTGCGACCTGCGGTTCGCCTCACGCGAGCACACGCTGCTCGGCCCGTTCGACGTCAGAACGGGCGTGGTCCCCAGTGGCGGTCCGATGGCCCGGCTCGGTCACCTCGCTGGTCGCGCGCGGGCGCTCGAGATCCTGCTCGTCGCCGACGATCTCGACGGACCGCGCGCGGAGAAGTACGGGTACGTCAACCGCGCGATTGCCGACGACCGGCTCGACCGGGAGGTCGACGAGATCGCGTCACGACTCGCACGCTTCGACCACGAGGCGATCGCCCGCACCAAGTCCCACGTCGTCGAGTCGCTTCGCGAGGCTTGAGCTCAGTTCAGGACCGGCTGGGAGTCCGGTCTGGGCAATGCGCTGGCCAGGGCGCGCCTCCCACGAATCGACCCCGTGTCGCTACTCCACCGGTAGCCCGCCGGCGAGCAGGTCAGCCAGCTCACGCTCGTCGAGACTGCTGAATCCGTTGGGCCACAGTGCCGGGTAGGGGCCTTCGTCGCGCACGAGCCGGCACATCGCGCCGTAGTGCACTCGCAAGTCCGCGGTCAGGTGCGTGCGATGGGCAATGCAGGCGTAGCGCCTGCCGCCCAGCGGCCCGCCTGCGTTGAAGATGAGCCAATTGCCCGGCTGCGCATCCAGATAGGCGCCGAACCGGCGGTCGAGCAGCTGGCCCTCGAGAGTGCGTTGCGTGTCCGGGTCGGGCTGGGCATCGCAGTAGTCGCAGCGGAAGACAAGTCTGATTGGCATCAGCTGACCGCTTCCGACTCCGACGCCGCGCAAGGTGCACCGATTGTCAGCACATCACTCCCATCTCCTTCGGCCCAGCCGAACGCCAGGCATCATTAGGGGACCCTAAGTTAGGGCACCCTAACAACCCGGCTAGGTGAGGCGGCGCGGCCGGTGTCATCCTGACGTCCGGACATGAGCGGCAGCACGAAACGCCTGGCGAGCTCCCGGCTGATCGGTCGCTCCGCTGAGCTCGCTGAGCTGGAGGCCGCGCTGGCGGACGCGACCGACGGGCGTCCCTCGCTGGCGTTACCTTCTTGGCACGCAGCTTGACCAGCGAACGGATCCTGGTCGTCGGCTCCTACCGGCCCGACGAGCTGGGCCGCAGTCACCCGCTGCGCCCGCAGCTGGCCGAGTTGGAGCGCGACCCGCGCGCTCACCGGATCGCTTTGGTGCCGTTCACCCGCGAGCAGCTCGCCGAGCAGCTGACCGACATCCTCGGTGCCGCGCCCGACCCCGATCTGCTGGAGCGGCTGTGGACGCGCGGCGGCGGAAACCCGATGTTCGGCGAGGAGCTGCTGGCCGCCGGTCTCGACGGCCGCGGCGCGGCGCCGGACACGCTGCGCGATGCGCTGATGTTGCGCATCGAGCGGTTGTCCGAGCCGGCGCAGGAGCTGCTGCGGCTCGTCGCCGTCGGCGAGCGGCTCGACCATCCGCTGCTGGAGGCCATCAGCGGGCTCGAGACGCGCGCGCTGCGCGACGCGCTGCGCGAGGCCGTCGAGGGTCACGTCCTGGTCGCGCCGGACGACGGCGTGTACCGGTTCCGCCACGCGCTGCTGCGCGAGGTCGTGGAGGGCGACCTGCTGCCGGGCGAGCGCTCCGCGCTGCACCTGACGCTCGCGCGTGCGCTCGAGTTGCGCATCCCGCAGGACTCCGGTGCGCAGATCACGGCTGCCGTCGCCCATCACTTCGCCGCCGCGGGCGACCAGGCGGCCGCGCTGGCCGCCGCGGTGCGCGCCGCGGCAGCCGCCGAGCGCGTGCACGCCCACGCCGAAGCGGCTGCGCTGCTCGACCGCGCGCTCGAGCTGTGGGACCGGGTGCCCGAGCCCGAGGCGCGGGCCGGCGCCGACCGCGTCACCGTCCTCACCCGCGCGGCGGACGCCGCGGGCGCGCTCGGCGATCCGGGACGCCAGCTCGCACTGCTCGAAGCGGCGCTCGCGGACCTCGGCCCGCAGCCGGACGCGCAGCGCACCGCGCGGATCCTGGAGTCGACCGCCCGCGCGCAACGTCACCTCAACCGCTCCGAGGCCAGCATCGCCACGCTCGAGCGTGCTCTCGAGCTCGTCGAGCGCAGCGGTGAAGACGGCGATCCGTCGGCGCGTGCGAACCTGCTGTCCGGCCTCGCGCGCGCCCTCATGATCATCGGCCGCTACGACGACGCCGCCCACGGCGCGGAGCGGGCGCTGCGGGTCGCGGCTGCCGCGAACCTGCCAGTCGTCGAGGGCCAGGCCCGCAACACGCTGGGCTACTCGCGCGCGATGACGGGGGAGGTCGACGCGGGCGCCGACGACCTGCGGGAGGCGATCCGGATCGCGCGCGAGCAGGCCAGACCGTCGGATCTCGCCGAGGGCTACGACAACTACGCGGACATGCTGCACGTGCTCGGCCGCTCGGATGCAGCGCGTGAGGTCGTCGCCGAGGGCCGCCGGGCGGTCGAGGGGCGGCGCCCGGGGGCGATGACGTGGCTCGACCTCAAGCTGGCTGAGATCGCGTTCGACGTCGGCGAGTGGGAGCTGTCCGAGACCGTCCTCCCAGCCGAGCAGCCCTGGACCGGCACGCAGACCCGCCTTGGCATCGGACTGCGCCGCGCCGCGCTCGCCGGCGGCCGCGGAGATCACGCGGCGGCCACGGAGCTGCTGGCGCGGCTCGAGCCGATGGCGGCGGATTCGAGCGAGCCGCAGTTCCTCGGCCCGCTCGCGGTCCTCCACACCGATCTGCGGTGCCGCGACGGCGACGTCGATGCGGCACGCGCGGCCGTCGACGAGGGGCTCGAGAGGATCGCGGCCACGGGCGACGCGAGCCACGGGGCGGCCCTCTCCGCCGCGGGGGTGACGGTCGAAGCGGACGCCGCGGAGCGCGCCCGCGACGTCGGCGACGCGGAGGCCGAGTCGGCCGCACTGCGGCGCCTGGACGCTCTGCTCGCGCGCGTCGCGGCCGCCGCCATCCCGTCGCGGCCGGTCGAGTGCGCGCTGCTGGTGGGCGCACGCGCCGAGGCGGCGCGCGCCGCGGGCCGGCGAGACCCGGCGGCCTACGCGCGGGCCGCCGCGGCCTGGGACGAGGTCGGCCGCAGGGAGCCGGCTGGTCGGATGCGCTGGCGCGAAGCGGAGGCGCACGCCGAGACTGGCGACCGCGACGCGGCGGCCGAGGCCGCCCGCGCGGCGCACGCGACCGCGGTCAGCCTCCCAGCCGGGTGGCTGCGAGGCGAGATCGAGCGCCTCGCCGCCCGCGCCCGGCTCACGCTCGATCCGGACGTCGCCGACAGCGACGGCGAGCCCGGGCCACCTGAGGAGGACGCCTTCGGTCTCACCTCACGGGAGGGTCAGGTGCTGGCGCTGTTGGCCGAAGGGGCGACGAACCGCGAAATCGGGGAGACGCTGTTCATGGCGGAGAAGACCGCGAGCGTCCACGTCTCGCGGATCCTCACGAAGCTGAACGCGCGCTCCCGCACCGAAGCGGCCGCGGTCGCGCACCGCCACGGTCTGACCGGCGGATAAGACGCCTCGCCGCTGACGTAAGGGGCATGGCGGCGAGCTCGCTGCGTTTGCCCGATGTGGAGTCGCGCGCGGCCGTCGAGCATGCATGTCGCACCGTTGTTCGACGCCCTACCGCTGCGCCACGGCGCCGCTGGTCCCGCTCGCGGTGCTCCGCTCTCGCGCGCTGACGGGCGCCAACCTCGTGATGGTCTGCCTCGGCGCAGTCACCTTCTCGATGTGGTTCCTCCTCACCCTGCACCTCCAGGAGGTGTTGGGCTGGTCGGCGTTGGAGACCGGCCTCGCCTTCGTGCCGATGTCGGTCACGATCGTCGCCTCGACGCGGCTGGGAACCCGGCTGTCGACGCATCTCGGAGCCGGCCGCGTGGTCGCCGCCGGGATGGCGATGCTGGGCGTCGGGCTGCTGCTGCTCGCACGCGTCGACGCCGGCAGCTCGTGGGCGCGCGACCTGCTCGGCCCGTCGCTGCTGTGCGCCGGCGGGATCGGCTGCTCGTTCGTGCCGGCGACGATCGCCGCCACGTCGGGCGTGGCCGGCGAGGACTCGGGGCTCGCCGCCGGCCTGCTCAACACCGCCTATCAGGTGGGCAGCTCACTCGGGCTGGCCCTGCTCGCCACCATCGCCGTCGGGCACGCGGAGGGGTTCCGACACGCTCTTTTCGCCGGCGTCGGCCTCAGCGTCGCGGGGTCCGCGGTGGCGATGGCCGTCCTGGCGCGGCCTCGCTTCGCTACTTCCAGCGGTTGATGAACTCGACTGTCGCCGGGTTGACGTCATCGGGGTTCGAGGCGCTCAGGAAGTGCTGGCCGCCCTCGACGACGCGAAGCTCGGCACCCGGGCTGTTCACGAAGAGCTTCATCTCATCCTCGGCATTGACGACGGAGTAGACCGGGTCTTCGGTGCCGTGCATCCGCAGGACCGGACATCGCACGCTGTCGAGCCGGCCGTGCAAACCGTCGCGGTCACGCAGGTTGATGGAGCTGATTCGGACATGCTTCCGCCCGGTATCGCCGGTGTAGTTCTTCTGGTACTCGGTGTGCCAGAAGGTGCGCTCCTCCGGCGGCACGTCCTCGCCCAAGCCCTCCTTGAGGACGGCGTCGACGAGCTCGGTCGGGATCACCCAGTCGTCATCGACGGGCTCGGCGAGTGCGTCGATGGCCGGCGTGCAGAATTCGATGCCGTCCCAGCACCCCAGGTCGCGGCTGCGCTGGCTCTCGAAGTCCATCGAGGTGCCGAGCGGGATGATGCCCTTCA
>Ga0190275_10001760_pt1 | contig 15915 bp, 8 predicted proteins | sample Popmic550T_FD_133745 | JGI IMG/M metagenome (GOLD analysis project Ga0190275, IMG submission 133745) | Populus adjacent soil microbial communities from riparian zone of Yellowstone River, Montana, USA - 550 T | ecosystem: Environmental > Terrestrial > Soil > Riparian zone > Trees stand | place...
AGCCACACGCACCTGAGCGGCACGGGCGTCTCCGATTATGGCGACATCCTGCTTACGCCAACGGTTGGCCCCATCTTCCTGAACGCGACGAACGGCGAGCGGACAGACAAAGGTTACGCCTCGCGCTTCAGCCATCGCAGCGAGACGGCGAGTCCGGGCTACTACGCCGTCCGCCTCGACGACGAGAACATCGGCGTCGAGTTGACGACGACGAAACGCGCGGGGCTGCACCGTTACACTTACCCCGCCTCCGAACAATCCAACATCATCCTCGACCTCACGCATCGCGACCGCGTGCTCGACTCCGCCTTGCGCGTCGTGGGCGACAATCGGATTGAAGGTTATCGGCGTTCGGAAGCTTGGGCGCGCGATCAGGTCGTCTATTTCGTCGCCGAGTTCTCCGTGCCGTTCACCGCGAGCGGCATCGCGCTCGACGAACGTCTCACGGAAGGGTTGAGGGAAGCGCGCGGCGAGAACGTCAAAGCGTTCTTCCGTTTCAGGACGCGGCAGCGTGAATCAGTCCTCGTGCGGGTCGGCATCTCCGCCGTTGACATCGAAGGCGCGCGCCGGAATCTCGCAGCCGAGATCGACCACTGGGATTTCGAGAGAGTGAAACGCGAGGCGGCGCAGGCTTGGGAGCAGGAGCTGGGCAAGATCGAGGTCGCGGGCGGCACCGAAGCGCAACTGAAAAACTTCTACACGGCGATGTATCACTCGATGCTCGCGCCTAATCTCTTCATGGACGTGGACAATCGTTACAGGGGGCGCGACCTGAAGACGCACACGGCGCGGGGCTTTACCAACTACACGGTCTTCTCGCTCTGGGACACATTCCGCGCCGCGCACCCGCTCTACACGATCATTGACCAGAGGCGCACGCGCGACTACATCAACACCTTCCTCGCGCAATACGAACAGGGCGGACGCCTGCCCGTGTGGGAGCTTGCCGCCAACGAGACCGAGTGCATGATCGGCTACCACGCCGTCTCTGTTCTAGCCGACGCGGCGCTCAAGGGCATCGAAGGTTTCGACAAAGAGAAGGCGCTCGCGGCGATGAAGCACAGCGCCGAGCTGGAGCATTTCGGACTCGCGGCCTACAAGCGGCGCGGCTACATCGGCATGGAGGACGAGCCGGAGTCCGTCTCCAAAACGCTCGAATACGCATACGACGATTGGTGCATCGCGCAGATGGCGCGGCTGCTCGGTCGCGAAAAGGATTACCGGCTCTACACGAAGCGCGCGCAGTTTTACAAGAATGTTTTCGACCCTGAGACGGGCTACATGCGACCGAAGAAGAACGCCGGTTGGGTCGCGCCGTTCGACCCGCGCGAGGTCACGTTCAACTTCACCGAAGCCAACTCTTGGCAATACAGTTTCTTCGTCCCGCAGGACGTGAGCGGTCTTATGTCGTTGCTCGGAGGCCGCGAGCGTTTCGCAGACAAGCTGGACGCGCTCTTTAGCGCGGAGAGCCGGACGCTCGGAAGGGAGCAGGCGGACATCACGGGTCTCATAGGCCAGTACGCGCACGGCAACGAGCCGAGCCACCACATGGCATACCTTTACAACTACGCGGGCCAGCCTTGGAAGACTCAAGGCCGCGTGCGTCAGATCATGGACGAGTTTTATCGGCCCACACCCGACGGCCTGATCGGCAACGAGGACTGCGGCCAGATGTCCGCGTGGTACATCCTGAGCGCCGCCGGTTTCTATCCGGTCACGCCGGGCGCACCCCTCTACGCAATCGGCAGCCCGCTCTTCGCGGACGTTCGCTTTCGCTTGGAGAACGGCCACACCTTCCGCATCAGAACGCACAACAACGCGCCCGCGAACCGTTACATACAGTCGGCCACGCTCAACGGTCGGCCCTTTACGAAATCCTACCTGCGGCACGAGGAGATCATGCGCGGGGGCGAGCTTGTCTTCCGGATGGGCGCACGTCCGAACCGCGAGTGGGGCACGGGCGACGGCAACGTGCCCGTGTCGAGCATCGAAGGCGTCGAGCTACTTCCCGCGCCTGCCATCAACGCCGCGAAGAATACTTTCAGAGGCAGGATGCAAGTGAGTCTCAAGTCGGCGACCGCGGGCGCGCAGCTCTTTTACACGACGGACGGCGCGGAGCCGGATAACAACTCGACGCGCTACGCCGCGCCTTTCTACGTCGAACGATCCACGACCGTCAAGGCCGTCGCCGTCGAGGCGGGCGGACTGAAGAGTTTGACGAGCGAGGCGCGCTTCCAACTCATCCCGAACGACTGGGCGATCAAACTCCTCTCGAAATACAGCCGTCAGTACACGGCGGGCGGCGACGAAGGCTTGATTGACGGGGTGCGCGGCACGACGCACTTTAGCGGCGGCGCGTGGCAGGGTTTCCAGGGGCAGGATTTTGAAGCCGTCGTTGATCTGGGGCGTGTAGAAGCAATCTCGAAACTCGGCGCGGGCTTCTTGCAGAACGTCGGCTCGTGGATTCTGATGCCGACCCGCGTGGAATTCGCGCTCTCGGTTGACGGCGCGCGCTTCGACACCGCTCTGACCATTGGCAACGACGTTCCCGACCGCGACCGCGACCCCGTCATAAAAGATTTCGTCCGCACAATCCCGGCACAACGTGCGCGCTACGTGAAAGTCAAGGCATACAACTACGGAAAGCTGCCCTCATGGCATCTAGGCGCAGGCGGGGATGCATACATCTTCATTGACGAGATCATTATAGAGTAAGCGGAGGACGCCCTTAACGCCTCCGACACCGTAGATGATGCTCTAACGAGAAGGCGATGATCTGAAGGTACAGAAAAGAATAAAGGCCGCCAGAGTTGGCGGCCTTCATTCAACTGTTAAAGCAAACTCCGCAGGTAGGACTCGAACCTACAACCCTCCGGTTAACAGCCAGGAAAAATTACCTCACACCCTTTACCCTTTATTTGTTGACGGCTCTCTCGGATAAAGTAAACTTGCTGAATGAGTAGTGAATTGGAATTAGCGGCGTGTACGCCGTATCCATTACACCCTGGTGGCTTCAATCGCAAAGCAAAACTTCCTCACGGCTTGACGACGGCGCACGTTCACGCCGCGATGAATGACTTTGTAAACTTCCTCGGCTTCATCAACCTACAACTTCACACACAGGAAATAGAGCGCCTGGAAACGATGTTGATGCCCGCGAACTTCAGTAGCATCGTCGGGGAGTTCATGTCTTCAAGCATCCCGAAGCACTGCCAGACGATTGTGAAGAATCAACATCACAGCGGGCATCCCGACATGATTCCGAAGGGGAGATTCCCGAACGACGCCGTACTGCACGCGGACGAAGGAGTAGAAGTCAAAGCGTCACGTTATCTGAAGAGATGGCAAGGGCATAATCCCGAAGATACCTGGTTGATGGTTTTCGTATTCGACAGTAACCGCCCCGTCGATGCCGCCAAACGGATTGCGCCGCGACCATTCAAGTTCGTGATGGTCGTCGGCGCAAGGCTGACGAAAGAGGATTGGTTATTCGCTGGCAGGTCTGAAACAAGTCGTCGCACCATCACCGCCAGCGTCACAAAATCCGGCTACGAAAAGATGATGGCTAACTGGATTTACAAAGCGCCCGACCTTACTCAAACGGAAGTAGCGTCTCTTCAGACTGCTCCTCCTCCTTCGGGACTTGAATAGCGGCAAGTTTCGGGATGGCTTCGAGGCTCATTACGTAATAGTCCGCGAAGCGTTCGACGCCGACAGCCGAAACGCCAACCGCCTCTGCCGCCGCGACCGTCGAACCCGACCCTGAAAAAGTGTCTGCGATGACCCCGACGCCTAAAGGCAGCGCGGCGTGGACTATCTTCCGCATGAACGCCTGCGGCTTCAACGTCGGATGCTTGGCAATATCCTTTTCGCTTTGAGGCGTTCGCCCGCTTGGAATAATGTCGGTAAAAGGTTTGTCGTCAGGCGTTCGGCGTAGCCCGCCCGTTTGGTATTCGCGCAGGCAATCACTAACCTTCATCCCCGCCGGCATCGGTTTGCGTAAGATGCCCCACGGCTCGTAACCGCTTCGCGGCATACTCGACACGTTCGGGAACTCGGTTTCAGCGTTCTTAGGTCTGTCGCCGCCGCGAAACGTCCGCACGAAGCGAATCAACTCGCCGCGAAATTCTAAGCCGCCTTCTATCAGCGCCGAAAAAACTAACTGGGAAAGAAAAGCATTTGTGGCGAGGAAAACGTGCGCGCCGGGGCGCAGTGCGTGCGCCGCAACCTTCGCCCATTCGGTAAAGAAGGTTTGTATTTGCTTACGCTCTTTTTGATTTAATGCCGTGAAGCGGGGAAGCGGTTGGCGGTTGTGTCCGTCGAATGACGGCGGGATGCGCCAGATGCCGCCGTTACCGTTCGCGCGCTTTTCTATCTGGTCAAAGTCGTACTCCTTCACCCCATACGGCGGGTCGGTCACGATAGCGTGTAGGCTATTTTCAGGAATACGGCTTAACCATTCTAAGCAGTCCGCGTGCAACACCATTGAGCGGCCTATCACTTGATGCTTATAGTCAAGCGCCAGTTCCGTCGCGGCTTCAACTTGTTTAAGTTTGGTCACTGTTGCGTCCCATCCTTACGCGGGCGTCCCGCCTCGCGGTCTTCAACCAGTTTCAAGTCCATTTACTTAATCATGCAGTTGCGCCGGAACTTCTTGGCGGTAGCTGTTCGGCTTGAATCATGGCGACCACGCGGCGTGGGACTATACCCAACCGCACGGATTCACGGACGACGGCGATAGTAGCATAGGTAATGTAAAAATAAAGTAAGTGGGGAAGGGGCGGGAAATTGTAACCGGAAAACGAAAAGCGGCAACCATTTCGATTGCCGCCAAGTCGTTTGTTGTGTTAACTCCGCAGGTAGGACTCGAACCTACAACCCTCCGGTTACGCTTGTTCCCACGTTTTCACGCGGGGGCGGACTATCTCATCAACTCCCCGAAGAGAGTTGCCGGGCGCTGTCGGGGTCTTATTGGTTTCGGCTCCTCAACCCCTAGTCTCTGCACGTTCCTGACTACTGTGCGCTTTAACTTGCGCCTGCCGTTCGTCAGGCTTCGCTCAGGATTACCGTGCCGGCTCGACGCCGGTTTAGGCTCTTCTGAGTTCACCCAGTTTTTCAACCACAGTCACCTGTGGAAGCTGCAACCCATATTACAGCCGGATGCTCTGCCATTGAGCTACTGCGGATTGTAACGCCCGCGCGGTAATGTCTACCGTGCGGGCGAAAATTTTATAGCAGACGATTTGCGCGAGTGTCAAACCGCGGTTCGGCGGCTTGCGCCGGGGCGGGAGTTGAGAGATTATCGTCGCCGCAATTCCGCACAATCCGAGTCTTAAAAGCTTTTCGATGCGTGCCCGCGCAAAGAGCGGAGGAGGAACTTTTCGTTATGGAGCGTCGAATCACTGCGTGGCAAAGCCCCAATCTGGGGATGGAGATGCCGCTTGTCGCTTACGGACATTCGGGCTACCCGCTCTTGATGTTCCCGACCGCCGCCGCGGACTTCCTCGAATACGAGAGGTTCTATCTCGTTGACTCGGTCAAGCACCACATCGAGGCCGGCAGGCTTCGCGCCTATTCGATCAACAGCGTGAACCGCTACAGCCTTATGAACGACAGGGCCGCGCCGTGGGTCAAGGCCGAGCTGCTGGCGCGCTACGACCGTTACATTACGGATGAGGTGCTGCCGCTCATACGCAACGAGTCGGGCGGACAGTCGCCGCTCGTGACGGGCGCGAGCATGGGCGCGTACCTTTCGGCCAACACGTACTTCCGCCACCCGGACGTGATACGCGGCATAATCGCCATGAGCGGGAGCTACGACGTGCGCGCGTACTTCGACGGCTATCACGACGAGCAGGTCTACTTCAACAACCCTGTCTCGTACCTTCCGAACCTCGACGACAACTATTACCTCCCGCGCCTGAGAAGCGCCGACGCCATCGTCATACTGACGGGACAGGGCGCGTATGAAGCGCCGGAGCGAAGCCGCGAGCTTTCAAACATACTCCGCTCCAAAGGCATCCCGCACACGCTCGACGTGTGGGGCCACGACGTTGACCACGACTGGCCGTGGTGGCGCAAGATGCTGCCGTACTGGCTCGACAGGCTGCTTTAAAGTCAGAAGTCGGAACGCTGAACGCTGAACTGAAAGACGATGCCGGAGGCCAGAGTTCTCGGCTAGAACATCTGGCCTCCGGCATCGTGATTTATTCAGCGTTCAGCGTTCTGACTTCTAACTTTTCATTTACTGGTCGTCCGCGCCCTTCTTGCCCTTTTTCTTCGGCGGGTCAACCTCGCGCGGGCGTGTGGCGGCGGGCGGGGGCGGCGCGTCGTCGTCGCGCGCGTTTACCCTCGGCGCGGTATCGGCCTTCTTGGGCGCGTCGTCGGCGGGCGTTGTGGCCGTCAGCCCCTCGCCGGGGGCGGGCGGCAGCGTGATCTGTTCGAGCTTAGGCTCGACGACGATGACGGGCGCGGTTTTGTCGCCCTCGCCCTTCGACGCCTCGGCGAGGATGCTGCTTCGCTCCTCGCGCATCTCGCGCTGGCGCTGCAAATAAAGCTCGCGTATGTCTTCGGGCATCTTGGGCGCGGTCTCGAACTGCTCCTTCGGCTTGTCCTTCAAAAAGTCCTTCATGAAGTCAATCCAGATGGGCAGCGCGCCGCGCCCGCCCGTCATGTCGCTGCCGAGGTTGCGCTTGCGGTCGGGGTGGCCCATCCAGACGCCCGTAGCGTAGGTCGCTGAGTAGCCGATGAACCAAACGTCCGTGTGGTCGTTGACCGTGCCGGTCTTGCCCGCTACGGGGTGGCCCACGGAGGACGCCGCAGGGGCCGTGCCGCCGCCCGACACGACGCCGCGCATCATCGAGACCATCGTGAGGGCGACGTACTCGCTCATCACCTTGAAGGTCGTGCGCTCCCACTCTTCCAGACTGTTCCCGTCGCGGTCTAGCACGCGGCGTATGAGGTGCTTCTCGTGGCGTATGCCCTTGTTGGGGAAGGCCGAGTAGGCCGAGACCATCTCGTTCAAAGGCACCTCGGTCGCGCCGAGGGCCGACGGAAGGTATGGGGCCATCGGCTGCGTGATGCCGAAGCGCCTGACCATCTGCGAGCCGGTCTGTATGCCGACCATGTCGAGCGCGTGTACCGCAGGGATGTTCAGGGATTTGGCGAGCGCGACCTTCATCGGAACGTCGCCGCTGCTGGTCGAGCCGTCGTAGTTGTGCGGCTGCCACGGGCCGCGCTTGATGGGAGCGCCCGATATGATCGTGTCGGGCGACATGCCCCACTCGACCGCCGCCGTGTAGACGAAGGGCTTGAAGGTCGAGCCGGTCTGCCTGTACGCCTGCGTCGCGCAGTTGAACTTGTTGCGCGTGAAATCGTATCCGCCGACCATCGAGACGATCTCGCCGTTCTTTGCGTTGATCGTAATGATAGCGCCCTCGATGCCGGGCGTCTGCGTCAGCTCGACCGTGAGACGTTGCGCGCCCTCGTTCACGTCCTTGATCTTGAACTCGCAGATGAAGCCGACCTTGAATTCGGAGCGCGGCTGACGCGGCGAGCCGCGCCCCATGTCTTTGGCCGTCACGGTCGCGGAGTAGTTGCCGAAGCGCACCGTGGCCTCGTTCTTCGCTTGGTCAACTTTCGTGATAAGCCCCATCAGGTACTCGCCCGTCTTGAAACGCTCTGTGTACCAGTCGGGGTGACGGTAGCTTGCGAGTTGTTGCGGCGTGACCTGCACGGAGCCGTCCGGGTTCTGCTGGCCCATGACCTGATACGCCGAGCGCCAGCCGCTGTGGCCGCGGTCGTAGGCGCGCAGGCCCTCGCGCAGGGCGTAGTAAGCCTTCTTCTGCGCCGCGGCGTTGATGGTCGAGTAGACCGTGAGTCCGCCTTGCGCGACGCGCGTCGTGTACTTGTCTTCGAGCTGCTGCCGAATCTCTTCGACCGGGTAGGCGAAGATCGGCGAGGCCGACTGTAGCGAAGGCATGTATGCGGTCTCGTGGAGCTTGACGGGGCGCGCCTTCGCCGCGTCGGCCTCCGTCTGCGAGATGAAGCCGTTGTTCGCCATCAACTGGAGGACGAGGTTGCGACGCTCTTTCGACGCCTCCATGTTGACCGTGGGCGAGAGATGGCTCGGCGCTTTGGGTATGCCCGCGAGCAGCGCGGCCTCTTCCACCGTGAGGTCTTTGGCCTGTTTGCCGAAGTAGGTCTCGGCGGCGGCCTCGAAGCCGTAAGAGCCTGCGCCGAGGAAGATGTTGTTGACATACATCTCCATTATCTGCTGCTTCGTGTAGTAGCGCTCGATCTGTAGTGCGACTACCCATTCGTTGACCTTGCGCGTGTAGGTCTGCTCGGACGAAAGGAACAGGCGCTTTGCGAGCTGCTGCGTCAGCGTCGAGCCGCCCTCGCGGCTGCCCGTCGTGACGTTCTTCCAGACCGCGCCCACGATGCGTATGGGGTCAATGCCGTTGTGCTCGAAGAAGCGCGCGTCCTCTACGGCGAGGATGGAGTTCTGCACGTTGGGCGGAATCTCGGCGAACTTGAGCGGGATGCGTCGCTCCAGAGCGAACGAGCCGATGAGCGTCTCCTCGTCGTCGGCGTAGACGCGCGTGACGACGCTCGGCCTGTAGGTCGCGAGCGCCTTGACCTCCTCGGCTGCGCGCGAGTAGTTGAGGCCATAGGCCAGCACCACGCCCGTCAAACCGCCCGCGGCGATGGCGAGCAGGAGGACGGCGGGGAACCAGAAGCGTCGGAGGAAGTGTCGGCGTTTCTGCGGAGGCCGCGCGAAGCTTCGATTCTTAGCGGCGGCGTCGTTGCGCGTCTGTTTGGCTGACATAGGGAACAAGTCCTCTTCGGAAAAAGCGGGCAGACGAGAGAACTGCCACGTCGAAAAAGTTTTCGGCTCACGCGGTGCAGGGAGGGAGAGCGCCGGCGCGCGAAATTATAACTTAACGTCGGCGGAGAGCGCGAGGCTATGTTCGATGCGCTGCACTCCGGTTTCTCTAACCCGCGCGCCTGTAATCGCTTGAGATGAGCCGAGGGCGCGGCGGCGTGGCCTTGCCGGAGGTTGCGAGGGCATCTATAATCCGGGCAGTGCATCTAAAGTGGTGCACGTTTGAGGGGGCGATAGGTTTCGACAGAGACTAGGATCGCCGGACGGATGCATGCCGGGCTTACTCTATGCAGCTCGTTAAAAAGCAGTGAGAAACACAATTGCCAATAACAATGAATTGGCCCTCGCAGCCTAATTAATTAGGTCATAGCGAGCATCTCGCCGCAAGTTGCTCAAGCGCGCGGAGTGAGGTGTGACTCATTTGAGCTGGCGCGCTCCGTGTGCTCAGGCGGAGCGGGCGAGAACAAACTGGGCTAGCCGCGTGCGGGGTCTTCGACGCTTCACTTACCCGCGGGCGGCGAACGCGCCGGAGCGAGACCGGCAAAGGAGAAGCGGCTAAGCATGTAGAGTCTGCCGACGTCGGCCTTTGGACCCGAGTTCGATTCTCGGCGCCTCCATTCGAGAGAAAAAGGTAGAGCCTATTCAAAATGGCTCTGCCTTTTTTCTTTTAGCCTATTGAGTAGGTATTCGATTGAGTGTGATGAAAGTAGGACTCACCGCAGAGGCGCAGAGGGCGCAGAGTTCACGCAGAGGAATACAAAATCTCTGCGCCCCCTCCGCGTCCTCTGCGCCTCTGCGGTGAGCCGCCGCTTGCTTTACGCTCAACCAGATTGTTGAGGATGAAAGAGACGCTACTCTCCGGTTGCTTTCGTCCGCGTGATCCAAGCATTGATGCGCTGCTCTAAAACGTCTATCGGGAGCGCGCCCGCGCCCAGCACCTCGTCGTGGAAGGCGCGTATGTCGAAGCGCTCGCCAAGCTCGGCCTTCGACTTCTCGCGCAGTCGGAGAATGGCGAGCTGCCCTATCTTGTACGCGAGCGCCTGCGCGGGCCATGCGATGTAGCGGTCGGTCTCGGACTGTATGTAAGCGTCGTTGCCGCTGTAGTGGTCGCGGAAGTACTGCACGACTTCGTCGCGCGTCCAACGCTTGAAGTGTATGCCCGTGTCTACGACGAGTCGTATTGCGCGCAGCTTCTCGTCTTCGAGCCGCCCGTAGTCGTTGTAAGCGTTCTGGTAGAAGCCGACCTCTTTGCCCAGCACCTCGGAGTAGAGCGCCCAGCCCTCGACGTATGCCGTGTAGCCTGCCTGCTGGCGGAAGGGCGGGAGTTCCGGCAGCTCCTGTGCGATGGAAATCTGCATGTGATGGCCGGGCACGCCCTCGTGGTAGGCCGTTGACTCGTTGCTTATGGTCAACTGGTTTTCGTAATCGTATGTGACGACCATGACGTGGCCGGGCCGCGAGCCGTCGGGCGTGCCTTGATTGTATCCGGTGGAAGCCTCCTTCTCGCGGAAAGGCTCGACCTGCATGATTTCGAGCTTAGCCTTCGGCAGGCGACCGAAGAGCTTCGGGAGCTGCGCCCACATCTGATCGGTGTAGCGACGGTACTGCTCTAAAATCTCCTCGCGCGATTTGACGTGAACCTCCGGGTTCTTGTTGAGCGACTCGTTGAAGCTCTTGAGGTCTTTAAAGCCTAAGCCCTTCACGATTGCCAACTGCTCCACTTCGATGCGCGCTACTTCGCTGAGGCCGAGCTGGTGAATCTCTTCGGGCTGCATGCCGGTCGTCGTCATGTTGCGTATGGCGCGCGCGTAACGCTCCGCCCCCTGCGGCAGCGACCAGATGCCGATGTCTGCGCGGCCACGGGGCGCGTACTCGTCGCGCACGAACGCGAGGAACTTCGAGTAGGCGGGCAGAACCTGTGTGCGTATGGCCGCAAGCACGGCGTCGCCGAGACGCTTGCGTTCGGCGTCTGTGAACTCTTTGGGGAACTTAGCGAGCGGCTGCGCGAAGGGCGACTCCTCGGCCTTCTGCTTCGCGATTGACTCGGTCTGCGTGGCGACCTGAGTGAGCAGAATCCGGGGCGGCATCAAGCGGTCGCGCATGCCCTTACGCATCTGCACAATCGTCTCGTCGAAGGCGCGCGGCACTTGGCGAAGGCGCGCGATGTAGTCTTCGTAATCTTTGACGGTCGAGAAGGAGAGGAGCGGCACGAGCTGCGGCGCGTCAATGTGTATGCCGCCGAACTGCGTCACGGGCATCTCCCATCCCTTGAACCTGATGCCCTCGACGCTCTGGCGCAGGTCGCGCACCATCAGGTCGCGGTTCAGGCGCTCTTGTTCGGGGAAGCCTTCGGTGTTTACGGCCTCGAACTTTTGAAGGAAGACGCGCGTCTGCCTTTGGTCTGACTCAATCGCCTTTTGGGAGAAGTCGCTGAGGCGGTCGTTGTATCGCTTGTCGCCGAGTATGGACGCGAACTCAGGGCTGTTGCGGAGCGTGTACTGCCAATGCTCTTCGAGCAGCTCGTGCAGCCTCTTGACGCGCTGCTCGACCGACGAGAGACGCGCGACCTTTGTCCGTGCCGGCCCTCTTCCGGCGGCGCGTTGCGCGAAGACTTGCGCGGCGGGGACGACGACGGCGCACAGCAGCGCGGCGGTCGCGAGTATGCGTATGTAAAATTTCATCGCGATAAAACTCCGTTCGCTATTCCGAAGAATTGGATTTCGCCTGACTACTTCCCCGACGGAAACTTCGTCTTGAGACTCGGTCGAGCAGGTTCGCGTAAGTATACGGGAGCAGGACGCGCATAGTTCAAGAGATGGAGCGCGCGGGGATGCGAGCTTCAAGGGTAAGGCGCAGTGTGTGCAGTGCCACGTCCCGCCGCTCTTTACGGAGCCGGGCCGTAGTACGGCGAGAACCTTTGATGTGTGTCGTCCAAAGAGTTAACATCGTGGCAATCGTGACCACTATCATCCTCGTGCGAAGAAGCAACCGTCTCTGCCCGTATCATCGCCGGATTACCGAGACGAAAGCGCGGCAGTAAAAGGAGAATAACATGGCAAGTCCTGCAAGTATCGGAGGGCATCCGATTCACCCCATGCTCATTCCGTTTCCGATTGCTCTATGGGTCTTTTCGCTCATCGCCGACCTCGTCTATCTGTGGCGGGGCAATCCCGCGTGGAGAGATTGGATCGCGTTCTACACGCTACTCGCGGGCATTATCGGCGCGGCGTTGGCGGCTGTCTTCGGCATCATTGACTGGCTCTCGATCAAAGACCGTGAGGTGAAAAAGATCGCCGACTGGCACGCTCGCCTTAACGTCATCGCGCTGCTGATTTTCGTGGCGAGCTTTTACCTGCGGACGACGGGCGGCGCTGGGTTGGTCGGTGGAAGCTACACCATCCCCGTACTGCTCTCCGTCGTAGGCGTCATCCTGATCACGATCTCCGGCTGGCTCGGCGGCGAGCTGGTCTTCAAGCATGGCGTGGCAGTCAATCCGTCGTCTGACGCGGGAACGGAGGCGAGAGAGTAGGGAGGGTTTATCTCCACATAAGAAGTGAGAGGAGAAAGCGTATGGCGCGGACGGCAGCCGACGTGCTCGTCGAAGGCATCATTGATTGGGGCGTGGACACGGTCTTCGGGATGCCGGGCGACGGCATCAACGGGATCATGGAAGCGCTCCGCCAGCGGCAAGATCGCGTGCGCTTCATACAGGTGCGACACGAAGAGGCCGCCGCGTTCATGGCCTGCGCGTATGCGAAATACACGGGGCGGCTGGGCTGCTGCCTCGCAACGTCGGGGCCGGGCGGCATACATCTTTTGAACGGTCTCTACGATGCCAAGCTGGATCAAGCGCCCGTCCTTGCAATCACGGGGCAGACCTACTCCGATCTCAAGGGCAGTAACTTTCAGCAGGAAGTGAACATGACGCTCCTGTTCGAGGACGTGACCGTCTACAACCAAGAGGTCATCAATCCCAATCAGGTCGAGATGCTTGCGAACGAAGCCTGCCGCCATGCGCTCAACCATCGCGGGGTGGCGCACATCACGTTCCCCGTTGACTATCAAGAGGTCGAGCCGTCCGGCAAAGGCACGATGCACAAAGTCGAGGGGCATACGACGAGCCGCTGGTCGCGCGCGCTGAGCCTCCCGCCCGAAGATGAGCTAAAGCTCGCCGCCTTCATCCTCAACGAGGCGAAGAAGCCGTTGATACTTGTCGGGCAGGGGGCGTTGGGCGCGGGCCGCGAAGTAATCGAGATAGCGGACAAGCTGGGTGCGCCCGTCGTCAAGGCGCTGCTCGGCAAAGCCGTCATCCCGGACGATCACCCTCTGACCACGGGCGGCCTCGGCCTGCTCGGCACGACTCCGTCGCAAGAGGCGATGGAAGAGTGCGACGCGCTGCTGATCATCGGGTCGTCGTTCCCTTACATGGAGTTCTTGCCCAAGCCCGGTCAGGCCAAAGGCGTGCAGATTGACGATAAGCCTGACCGCATCGGATTGCGCTTTCCTGTTGACGTGGGACTTGTCGGCGACGCGAAGCCGACCGTGGCCGCACTCTCGAAATACGTCACACGCAAGGCGGACAGAAGTTTTTTAGAGCAGGCTCAAGAAGGGATGAAAGACTGGTGGGAGCTGATGCGCGCGCGCGCGATGCGCGACGACGTGCCGATTAAGCCGCAACGCGTCGCGTGGGAACTGTCCGAGCTTGCGGCGGACGACGCGATCATCTCGACCGATTCGGGCACGATCACGACGTGGATCGCCCGACAGTTTAAGATCAAAGGGAATCAGAAGTTCAGTTGTTCGGGAACGCTGGCGACGATGGCACCGGGTCTGCCGTACAGCATCGCCGCCAAGATAGCTTACCCGGAAAGACAATCAATCGCGTTCGTAGGCGACGGCGGCTTCACGATGCTGATGTGCGAGTTCCTGACCGCCGTCAAATATAAACTGCCCATCACGGTCGTCGTCATCAAGAACAACACGCTCGGCCAGATCAAGTGGGAGCAGATCGTCTTCTTAGGCAATCCCGAATACGGCTGCGAGCTGCACAACCCCGACTTCGCGAAGTACGCCGAGGCGTGCGGCGGCTTAGGGATCACGGTCGAGAGGCCCGAAGAGATTCGCCCGGCACTCGAACGCGCGCTCGCTTCTGACAGGCCCGCTCTCGTCGAGGTGGTCGTTGACCCGTTCGAGCCGCCGATGCCGCCTAAGGTAAGCCTTGAGCAGGCGCTACACTTCGGCGAGGCGCTGGCGAAGGGACAGCCCGCGGGCGTGCGTATCGCGCTCACGCTCTTCCGCGACAAGCTGGACGAACTGCTGTGAGCCGGCGGCGGCGAGCGCGGGCGTTGGGAGTTGAACGCCGATGAAGGCAAAGCTGTTGGACGAAGGCGGCGCGAAGACTTACATGCTCGTCTTCGACAGGGGCGACGAAGTCGTAGAGCGACTGACGACTTTCGCCGCAGAGCGCAACCTCGTCGCCGCACACCTGACGGGCCTCGGCGCATTCAGCCGCGTCACGCTCGGCTTCTTCGAGCGGGAGAGCAAGGACTACCGCCGTATTGTCTTCGACGAGCAGGTTGAGGTGATGTCGCTCGTGGGCAACGTCGCGCGCGACGCGCGCGGCGAAGTGAAGCTGCACGCGCACGTCGTCGTGGGCCGCCGGGACGGCACGGCGCACGGCGGCCACCTGATTGAGGCGCGCGTGTGGCCGACGCTCGAAGTCGTCCTCTTCGCGCACAGAGAGCCGCTGCGCCGCAGCGTTGACGAAGAGACCGGACTGCCTCTGCTCGATCTGACGGAAAGTGTGACGGGTGAAGGTTGATTTCCCTTACGAAGGCTACGAGCGAATCCCGCCCGCCGACGTGCCGGACGCGAACCTGCTGGGCGTCTACGCGCCGCGTGTCGTGGGCGATGTGGACGAGGAGCGTGTGCTCGCGCGCGGCTTCGTCGAACCCCACGGCGCGTCGCGACTGCGCGAGGCGTTGAGGCCGACCGACCGCGTGCTCGTCCTCGTCGAAGACGGCACGCGCGGCACTCCCGTCCCGCGTCTGCTCAAGTACGTCGCAGAGGAGTTGAGCGCGGCGTGCGTCGCGGACGAACAGGTTCGACTGCTGACGGCGCAGGGCACGCATCGCTCGATGTCGGAAGACGAGCTGCGGCGGAAGCTGGGCGAGTTTTACGGGCGCTTCGAGACGCATCAACACGACTGGCTTGATGAATCGAATCTGCGCGAGTTCGGTCGCACACGCGACGGCACGCGCGTGACGGCGAACCGTCTGCTCCGGGAAGCAGACTTCGTGCTCGGCCTCGGCTCGATTGTGCCGCACCGCGTCAAAGGCTTTTCCGGCGGCGCGAAGATCGCCTTTCCGGGCGTCGCGGGGCGCGAGATGCAGGAGCGCAACCAGTGGGAGGCTTCGCGGCGCGCGTCCGAGGCCGTGATGGGCGTCGCCGAAAACCCCATGCGACTGCGGACGGAAGAAGCGGCGCGCATGGTCGGTCTCAAATACATCGCCAACCTCGTCTCGGACGCCGACAAAAAGATCGTCGGCTGCTTCACGGGCGACGTGGTCGCGGCGCACCGCGCGGGCTGCCGCCTTTCGCGCGAGATAAACGGCGTGCGCCTGCCGCGTCGCGCCGGCATCGTGCTGATTGACTCGCACCCGGCAGACCGCGACTTCTGGCAGTCGGCGAAAGGCTTTTATTCGGGCGCGTTGGCCGTGCGCGATGGCGGCACGCTCGTCGTCGTCGCGCCGAATCCCGAAGGCGTCGCGGACAACCATCCCGCGCTGCTTGAGATGGGCTACCGTCCGCACGCGGAGGTCGTGCGGATGGTCGAGGCGGGCGAGGTCTCGGACATCGTTGCCGCGGCCATCCTCGCCGACGTGGCGCAGATCGCCGAACGCGCTGACTGCATCCTGGTCTCGCCCGGCGTGACGCGGGAGCAGACGGCTCGGCTCGGCTTCCGCTTCGCGGCGACGGTTCAGGACGCGCTCGACATGGCGTTTGAGCGGCAGGGCGCGGTCGCCGCG
>Ga0190275_10001761_pt1 | contig 15913 bp, 13 predicted proteins | sample Popmic550T_FD_133745 | JGI IMG/M metagenome (GOLD analysis project Ga0190275, IMG submission 133745) | Populus adjacent soil microbial communities from riparian zone of Yellowstone River, Montana, USA - 550 T | ecosystem: Environmental > Terrestrial > Soil > Riparian zone > Trees stand | place...
ATTTTTACGAAGCGAACGGAGACGCCTAAAGATGCCTCTTGAATCCAACAGCGCGGCGAGCGTGTCGCCCGCGCTCGTCTTTGACACGGACAACGGCAGCAACTTTACCTTCAACTTCCAGATGGACGGTCGCGTCACGATCATCGCCTTTCAAGAGGGCCGCGCCGTCACAGGCTCGCTCAACTCCGAGCAGGCGCGCGAGCTGCGCGACGCCATCGCCGAGTACATACACAAAAGAGAAGGCTGAAGTCAGAACGCTGAACGCTGAACTGAAAACCTGTAGTCCTCAGTTCAGCGTTCAGCGTTCTGACTTCTGACTTTCTTCTCCCCTTGACCCTCCGGCCCGCGCGGGGGCAGGATTTCAGAGTATGCTTTACCGATCCCACGCCGGAGCGTGGCCCTTCAGTCTCTTCCGAATAAAAAGCTCGGCGCGCTTCGCACTCGTTTTGGCGGCGCTGTCGTTGTGCGCGGTCGCGGCGCGCGCGCAGAGTTACGAGCGCGAGTTGGACGCGCCGGGAAAGCTTGAGCTGAGAGTGAAGAACCGCACGGGGCGCGTGACGGTCGTCGCCGAAGAGGAGCGCAAGAGGGTCTTAGTCCGCGCCGTCTCGACCGGATTGCCCGTAGGCGAAAAGGACGTGCGCGTCGAGCCGGGCGGAGGCTCCTTGAACATCGAGGTCGGGCGCGGGGCGTCGGGCGGGCAAGCGGCGGGCGGCATGAAGACGACGCTCAGCGCCGCGCAAGTAGAGCGCGAGCGCATAGACGTGATGGTGCTAGTCCCCGCGCGCGCGCGCGTCTTCGTCGAGACCGAAGCCGGCGCGGTTGACGTTGTCGGCAACGTCTCCGAGGCCGAGGTCAAAACCAACACGGGGACGATACGCGCGGACGTTCCGCTCGACGCACTGCGCTACAGCTTCCGCTGGACGCTCAGCCGCCCGCGCTTCTTCAGCGAGGTCGAGCTGCCGAAAATAAAGTCGAAGCGCGGCGGCTCGTTCGAGATAGCGGGCCGCTTCGGGAGCAAGAAGCCGAAAGCGGAAGAGCGCATCCGGCTCGACCTTGAGACCGCGCGCGGCGTCGTCCTGTTCGGCGTCAAAGACGAGAGCCAAGTGCCTTCGGATTTGCGCGAGCGCGCGCTCACGGATGCCGCGCGCGCGATCATACGCAGCGGCGACACGGAGCTTACGGACACGATACGCAAGGCCGCGCCGCGGCTCGTCGGCGATTACGCGGAGACTCTGCCGCAACGCGCGGGCGAGCCTTCCTTCGGCGCGCGCGCGAATCCCTTCGACGTGAGGGCGTCGGCGGGTGCGAGCCTCGCGCGCGTGCAGGCGCGCGTCACGGATCACAACGGGCGCGCGATAAGCGGGCTAACGGAAAAGGATTTCACCGTCACGGAAGACGGAGCGGAGCGCGCCGTCCGCGAAGTGCGGCCCACAACCGCGCCCTTCAACCTCATCCTCCTGCTCGACGTTTCGGGCAGCGTCGAAGAGCGCATTGACTTCATCAGAAAGGCCGCGCTCGACTTCCTCAACACAGCCGGGCCGCAGGATCGCATCGCCATCATCTCTTTCCGCGACGACGTGCAGCTCGTCTCCGGCTTTACTTCCGACCGGAGCGTTCTCACCGAACGCATCAAAGACATCCGCGCGGGCGGCGCGACCGCGCTCTACGACGCCCTCGGCTATTCGCTCGTTGACACCTTGAAGCCTCTGCGCGGCGAGCGCACAGGCGTAGTCATCCTCTCGGACGGCGACGACAACCGCTCCTTCCTAACGTTCCCCTCCGTCCTCGAAGCCGTCGTCGAGACGGGCGCGATAATTTATCCGCTCTACGTCCCGTCGGGGCTGATTCCGTCTTCGAGCGCGAGCGCGCCCGCCACGACGCTCGACCCGATGCGGACGCGCTACCTCACGCTCACATCGCGCGCGGGCGACGAAGGGCGAAGGCTCGCCGAAGTTTCAGGCGGGACTTACTACCCCATCACGCGCCTCGAACAGTTGCAGCAGGCATACGACGACGTGGCCGCGCAGCTCCGCACGGCCTACACGATCACATACGAGTCGGCGGCGGATTCGCGGCGCGACGCGCGCGTCCGCGTCCGCGTCTCGCGCGAGGGCGCGTCCGTTCGCCTGAGTCCCGCGGTCAGCGTGGCGGCGACCACGACGCCCGCGCCCACGCCTTGAAGAAGTGCCCGCCGAAAGTTTTGTAGAGCGATGGGTAAAATATCTTTGCAGGGATTTCTTGAGAGCATGCGACGGCGGACTCACCGCAGAGGCGCAGAGGACGCAGAGTTCACGCAGAGAAAAGCTCAACTCTCTGCGCCTCCTCCGCGTCCTCTGCGCCTCTGCGGTGAAAAGATGCCGCCCTGCGCTCAACTCACAATCAACACGTCCACACTCATCGTCACGCTTCTGCTCTCGACCCTGATACTGCCGTGCGCGCCGCTGCAAACGTCGCGCGCGCAGGACAACGCGCCGCCGCAAACAATCCAACAGCCGACGCAGACGCCCACGCCCGCCGACGGCGAAGAGGTCGAGCGCATTGACACAGACCTCGCGACGATCCTTCTCTCTGCGACCGACAAAAAACGCCGCTTCGTCACGACGCTCAAAGCCGAAGACGTGCGCGTGCTAGAAGACGGAGTCGAGCAGCGCATCGCGTCCTTCGAGCGCGAGACGGACGCGCCGCTCTCGCTCGCTCTGCTCGTTGACACGAGCGCGTCGCAGGAGAAGGTCTTGCGGGACGAGCAGACGGCGGCAATCGCTTTCGTCCGCTCCGTCCTCCGCCCGCAGACGGACTCGGCCTCCGTCCTCTCCTTCACCGGCATCACGCGCCTCGACCAGCCGCCGACGAGTGACGCGACGCTTCTCCTCGCAGCCGTCGAGAAGTTGAAGGTCGAGTACACGCAAGCGAACCCCGTGTGCGACCCCGACAACGACGTGCCGGACGACGAGAGGCTGCGCTGCCGCACCGGCGTCTTCGACTCCATCGTCGTCGCCGTCCGCGAAGTCCTCTCCAAAACTTCCGAGCGGACGCGACGCGCCATAATCCTTCTGAGCGACGGCGACGATACGAGCAGCCGCACGCGCATCTATCAAGCGGTCGAGCACGCCGTCCGCCACAACACGGTCGTCTACTCGATAGGCATACGCGACCGCCACTTCAAAGAGGGCGAGATGCGCCGCGACTACCTTCGACGGCTCGCAGAGGAGACGGGCGGTCGCGCCTTCTTCCCCAAAGACGCGCGCGACCTCTCGGAAGTCTTCGCGCAGATCGAGCGCGAGCTGCGCTCGCAGTACCTCATCACCTACACCCCCTTGAACCGCGCACGCGACGGCTCGTTCCGCAAGCTCCAGATCGAGATAACGACGCCTGCGCTCCGCAAAGAAAAGCTGCGCCTGCTGTACCGGCAGGGCTACTACGCGAGGCAAACGCAGAAGTCAGAACGCTGAACGATGAATTGAAAACTCGTCTTTCAATTCATCGTTCAGCGTTCTGACTTCTGCGTTTCTTCCGTCTTGCCTTTTCATCCTTCATCCTTCATCCTTCATCCTTAGTATGACACGTCCCCTTCTCATGTCCCTGTTCGACGAATCGGAGCGACGACCGCTCAGCGTGTCGGAGCTGACCTCGCAGGTGCGCGGCGCGCTTGAGAGCCGTTTCGCGTCCGTGTGGGTCGAGGGCGAGATATCGAACTTCCACCCGGCGGCTTCGGGCCACTGGTACTTCACCGTGAAGGACGAGGGCGCGCAGCTACGCGCGACGTGCTTTCGCGGCGTCAACTGCCGCATACGGTTTCGACCTTCGGACGGACTGCTCGTGCGCGTCCGCGGGCGCGTGACCGTGTATGAGCCGCGCGGCGAATACCAGTTGACCGTGGAGGCGCTCGACCCCGTCGGCGCGGGCGCGCTCCGCGTCGCCTTCGAGCAGTTGAAAGAGAGGCTCGCGCGCGAGGGGCTGTTCGACGAATCTTTGAAGCGCGAGCTGCCGCTTTTGCCGCGACGGGTCGGCGTCGTCACAAGCCCGACGGGCGCTGCGTTGCGCGACATCATACGCACAATCGAGCGGCGCACGCGCACCGTGAGCGTCATCGTCGCGCCCGTGCGCGTGCAGGGCGGAGGCGCGGGCGCGGAGATCGTGCGCGCGCTTCAGCTTCTGAACGAGCGCCACCTGCGCGCCGTCTCCGAAGAGCGCGCGGACGAACGCATTGACGCGATCATCGTCGGTCGCGGCGGCGGGTCGAGCGAAGACCTCTGGGCGTTTAACGAAGAGGAGGTCGCGCGGGCAATACGCGCCTCGGTCGTTCCCGTCATCTCGGCGGTCGGGCACGAGACTGACTTCACCATCGCGGACTTCGCGGCGGACGTGCGCGCGGCGACGCCGACGGCGGCAGCGGAGCTTGTCGCGGAGCGCGAGGACGAGATCGCAGGCTACGTCGAACAGCTCACGCACGGCCTCGTCAACGCCGCGCGCTATCGCGTCATCGCGGAGCGAGCGCGCGCGCAGGAGGCGGCGATGTCGCCGGGCTTCGACGAGGTGCGTATGCGTCTGCGCGTCGCGCGCGAAGAGACGGACGACGCGCGTCGCCGACTGGAGCGTAGAGGCGCGGAATTTATCGTTCGTTCGCGTCGCGGGCTTGATGCGGTAATCAGGCGTTTGCAGCCCACTCAGGTTACGGCAAGAGCGTCGCGCGCGCGCGTGCGTCTGACCGTCGGCGGCGCGTCGCTCGAAGCTGCCGCGCGCTCGCGTCTCGAAGACGCGCGCTCAAGATTCGCGGTCGCCGTTACCGCGCTCGACGCGATGTCGCCGCTCGCCGTGCTGGGCCGCGGCTACGCGCTCGCGCAGGACGAGCGAGGAAAGCTTTTGCGCTCGTCGCGCTCGACGGGCGTTGGCGAGCGCGTGCGCGTGCGTTTGTCGGAGGGCGCGCTGCGCTGCCGCGTGGAAGAGATCGAGGGGGTGGAGGAGGACAGCAGATGACGCAGCCGACGACGGGGCGCGGCGGAAAGAGTCGCATCGTGGTTGACGTGGCGCGCATGCAAGAGGAAGCGCGCCTGAAGAAGGGTCGCCGCTTCGGTCGCGCGAGTCGTTATCTGTCCGTCACGGGATTGGTCGTCATTGGTTTGATCGTCGTGCTGCTCGTCGGCAGTTACGCTTGGTGGCAGAGCTACAAGAAGAGTCCGGCGTACAGCCTCGCGCTACTCGTTGACGCGGCGCAGCGCGACGATGTGCAGACGGTCGAGTCGCTGATTGACGCGGACAAGATCGCCGAAGGGTTCATCCCGCAGGTCATAGAAAAACTGGCGGGCGCAAACTCGAATGTGCCGCCCGCCGCGCGCGCTCAGCTCACGAACGCGCTGCCGCAGCTTCTGCCGCGCGTGCGCGAGGGCGTGCGCGATCAGATCGCCGCGAGCATGAAGTCGCTGTCGAAGAACGCTTCGGGGAGCGTGCCTTTCGTGCTGACCGCGCTCGGCATGAGGTCGGCGGCGGACGTTCGCGAGCAGGGAGACGAGGCGGCGGTCGTGGTCAAGGCGGGCGACCGCCCGATTGAATTGAGTATGCGGCGCGACGGCGAGCGCTGGAAGGTCGTCACGGTCAAGGACGATCAGCTCGTCGCGGACATCTCTGCGCGGCTGGCTTCGAGCGTGCCCGCGCTCGCGCAGCCCGCGCAGCAGCCGCAGGGCCAGCCGCGACGTAAGGGCGCGCGGTGAAATTATGATTGTCGTTTATGAGAGAAATTTTAACAGGGATGGACAGGATAGACAGGATAAGAAAGAAATGATGAACGCGGAATGATGAATGCGGAATAATGAGAGCATCGCTGTCTTTCATTCCGCATTCCGCATTCATCATTCCGCATTTGTCTTAATCCTGTCCATCCATGTTATTACGGTTTGCGCTTGCATTGGCACTAACAATGCCAATAAACATCGAGTCGAAACTACTGTTTTCAGTGCCAATGCAAATGCAAACCGTAATAATTGTCTTGCGGTTTCACATTTGAAGATGCCGAAAAGAGAACAGACAAAAAGCGCGGTGGCGGCGGAGCCGAACTTCGAGACGCAGCTCGCGTCGCTCGAACGCATAGTGCGCGAGCTTGAGCGCGGCGAGCTGCCGCTTGAGCAGAGCCTTGAGCTTTTCGAGCAGGGCGTGAAATTGGCGCGCGAGTGTCAGGAGCGCCTGAACGAGGCGGAGCGTCGCATCGAGACTCTCTTGCGCGGCGGCGACGGCTCGACAATCGTCGTCCCGTTCGAGGCCGAGAGGCTTCTTGACGCCGAGGAAGAGGACGATGACGAGAGCGTCTTTTGAAGAGCGCGCCGCGGCACTCTTGAATGGCGGCGAAGTCTCCGCCGAAATGGTTCGCGCCTATGCCGCGCGCGTCCGCACGCTCGTCGAGTCGAAGCTGGATGAGTTAGTCCCCGCCGAGACGGTCAATCCCGACTCAATTCACGCGGCGATACGCTGGAGCCTGTTCGCGCCCGCGAAGCGTTTCCGTCCCGTGCTTCTGTTTGCCGTGGGCGAGACCTTCGGCGCGGATGAGGACGATCTCGTTAGAACGGCCTGCGCCTTCGAGATGATTCACACATACTCGCTCGTCCACGACGACCTGCCCGCGATGGACGACGACGACCTGAGGCGCGGACGACCGACGTGCCACGTCAAATTCGGCGAGGCGACGGCGATACTCGCGGGCGACGCGCTGCAAGCGCTCGCCTTCCAGACAATCGCGGAAGACGATGCGCTCGACGCGGGGTTGCGCGTGCGTCTTGTCGCTGACTTAGCGCGTGCGGCGGGGACGCCCGAAGGCATGGTCGCGGGTCAGGCGCACGACTTGGGCGCGGAGGCGCGCACCGGCATCGGCGGCGAGGAGCTTGAGCTTATACATCGTCGCAAGACGGGCGCGCTCATCTGCGCGGCGGCGCGTGCGGGCGCGCGCGTCGCGGGCGCGAGTGAGGCCGAGCTTGAAGCGGTCGGGCGATACGCGACAGACCTCGGCCTCCTGTTTCAGATAACGGACGACCTTCTGGACGTGACGGCCTCGGCGGAAGACCTCGGCAAGACGCCGGGCAAGGACGCGCGCTCGCAGAAAGCCACATACCCCGCGCTCTACGGTCTCGAAGCCGCGCGCGAACGTGCGCGACAGATGTACGAACGCGCGTGCGCCGCGCTCGATTCGGTCGAGAGGCCGACCGCCCTGCTTCGCGCCGTCGCGCGACTCATACTTGAACGCCGCGCGTGACACACGGACGACTCAGTTGAGTTTCGGGAAGACCATCAGGTGCGGGATGAACTCGTCAACGAGTTTCCAAGCGCCCTGAAGCTCGCCCGACTCGAAGCGCATCTCCGACCCTTTGCCCACGGAGGCGAACTGCTCTGCCTCCGCGGCGCGCACCTGCCCGATGACCTCCTCGACCGTGAGTTGCGGGAACTTGACCCACTCGTCGAGCGAGTCGAGGTAATGGCCGCGCAGCATCTTGTTGAGCTTGGCGCGACATAGTTCGGACGAGCCGAACACGTCGCCGCCCGCGAAGCCGCCGCGGACGAAGGCGAAGTAGCCGACCTGATGCGGCTGGCACGCGACTTCCGTCTCCAGCCGCGTCTCGTCCTCTCCGCTCACGCTCGACTCGTACACGTCGGTCATTGACATCGTCGCGCTGTGCGCCTCCATCCTGCGCATCTTGGAGCTGATTTCGCTCCAAAGCCCCGACTGATCGGAGTCGTAGCTGCCCGTCGTTCGCAGGCTATTGGTGACAGAAGCGTGCTTGAGCGAGCGCAGACTGCTTGAAGAATGACTGCGCCCGCTGGAGAAGCCTTGCGACGTGTAGCGCCAACGCCCCTGCTCGACGCAGGAGACGGGAATCTCTACGGTCGAGCGCGCGGGGACGACGACCGTGGTGTTGACGATGCGGTTCTGCTTTGCGCCGACGAGTTGTTCGCCGTCGAGTATGAGCACGTCGCGGTCTGCGCCGTTCTTGACGAGCAGGGAGGGGACGCTTCCATGCTCGGACACCTCCGTCACCTCGACCAGCCCCTGCTTGAGCGCGGCCTCGAATTCGAGGTAGGGAAGCTTCGTCTCTTCGCGGATGAAGACGGGCGTTACCTTGAGTTGCCTGAACTCGACCGTGTCGCCCGTGTATAAATTTTCGATGAAGCTTTCGAGTATTTTCATGTGGCCTCCTTTCGGCCAGCCCCACCTGCACGGCGCGCGCGCATTCACAAACCATCCGGCGCGACGGCGCGCGTCCCCGGTCGGCGGGGCACTCCCGTATGAATGGACGTTGAAGATTAGGCGTTGCCGGATGGGAGAGCGTCTCTGCACGCCGCTCTAATCGGTTAATCGTCAGCGAGGGTCTGCGATGCGCGCAGTGTAGCAAAAGAGAGAGGTTAGAGGCTAGAGGTTAGAGGTTAGTAGGTGACTGCTTTTTACTAACCTCTAACCTCTAGCCTCTAACCTCTGCTTTTCAGAGGAAGGTGAGTTCGCCGTCAACGACGCGGGCGAGGTACGCGCCGTCGCGCATGGCCCATGCGACGCGGCGACCGGCGCGTGCGAGGGCGGCCCACTCGCTCGACTTCTTGGGGTTCTGTTCGATGAGGGTCGCGCCTTCAGGCAGTTCGACGTAGCGAAGGCCGGAGCGCGCGAATCGCCGGACGCCGCGGCCTCCGCCGAAAAGTTTCTCGAAGGCGACGAGGATCACGCCCGCCGTCAGTTGTCCGTCCGCGTCGCTTTGTCGCTCGCTCTCCGCCATGGTCTTTCATTTAGAAGGAGGCTTATGACGCGCCGTCCTAGTCATTACGTTTGCCGTCCTGCGAGCCTTCGTCTTTGCGACCGAATCTGTTGACAAGCTCGATCAGCTCTTTGGCGCGGAAGGGTTTCGAGATGTACGCGTCGAAGCCCGCGTCGAGCGCGCGCTGGCGATCCTGATTGGCGGCGAAGGCCGTGACGGCGATGCAGGGAATCGAGCGCGTGCTCGCGTCGGCGCGCAGCTCTTTCAAAAGACTCCAGCCGTCGAGCGAAGGCATGGACAAGTCTATGAGCGCGACCACGGGGGCGTCGTTGCGCGCCTCGACGAGCGCCTCGTGCCCGTCGCGGGCTTCGCGGATCGTGTAGCCTTCGGTCTCCAACAGCAGGCGCAGAAGCTCGCGCGTGTCGTCGAAGTCGTCGGCGATGAGAATGCTGTTGGCGGGCATCGTCGGGGCCACCCAGTTCTTATTTCAGATTTCGCGTCCTCAAGCTCGGCATCAGATGATAAATCTAAAATCTAAAATAGCAAATCGCAAATCGAAGTTGAGAATGAGAGTCTCTTGACACTGTTCCGCCGCGGCGTCCATAATCGAGTCGCCGGTGTCCGTGAGATGCGGCTCGCGCGCCGTGCTAGGCGACACACGCAAACCCTTGACCGGACAGCTCGCCTACAGCAGCGGCCCCCCTTCAAAGCCGGTCTCGTAGCGCCTCGACTTCTTAACCGAAATTAACACCACGCCAACGAAGGAGACTGTCAACGTGTCTACCGGAGACCTGGAAAAGAGTTTGCGCGACGATATCGAGAGCCACATCGGCAATCGGATGGGCGGATTAGAGGAGGAGGTCGAACGCCTCCACAGCCAGATCAACGAGGCTTTGACGCGCCTGCGCGAGCGCATGAAAGACTTGGGCGGAGGCGACGCATCGCTCGCCGTTGCCGTCTCGGATCACATTCGTAACGCGCGCAACCTCGGCATCGAGGCCGCCGCGGGCGAGACCGCGCGCGCCAGCGCGTCAGCCGACATCGCGCTCATCAAGGCCGCCGTCGAAGACCTCGACGGTCAGCACAGCCAGTCCGACATACTCAACGCCTTAGTCAATCGCTGCGCCGCGTTCGCGCCGCGCGTCGCCTTCTTCGTCGTGAGGAACGACCGCGCCACGGGCTGGCGTGCGCGCGGACTTGCGGGCACGGTCGGCGACGACGCGGTGCGCGAAATCTCTCTGCCCGTCGGCTCCGACACGCTCCTCGGCGAAGTCGTGCGCTCGCGCTCCACTTGGTCGGGCGGCCCCGGCGCGCACGGCGAGGATCACTCCATCTACAGCCACTTCGGCGACGACCCGCCGCAGCGCATGGTCGCCGTGCCCTTGATGGCGCGCGGCAAGGCCGTCGCCGTTCTCTACGCCGACAGCGCAGGGCAGGACGCAGACGCCGTCAACCTCGAAGCTCTGGAGACGCTCGTGCGCGTCGCGGGGATGTCGGTCGAGCTATCGTCCGCACGCCGCGCCCCGCAGGCGGAAGCGCGCGACGCCGCGCCCGCGCAGGAAGCTCCCGCACAAGAAGCGCCAGCAGAAGAAGCTCCCGCGCAGGAAGCGTCAGCCGCGCCCGCGTCGTATCCGGCGGAGCCGCAGCCCGAAGAAGCGCACGAGCCGCAGCCAGCCGCGTTCGAGTCGCAGCCAGCGCAAGAGTCTGAGCCGCAACACGCGCCGCAGCCGGCACGCGAGCCGGAGCCTGAGCCGACGCCTTCGTTTGAAGCGCAGCCCGAACAGGTGCCTTCGCCGTTCGCGCCTTTCGCGGAGGCCGCGTCCACGACCGACGCGCACGGCGTCTCGCCGCTCGGCGCGCGCCGCCGTTACGGGGCGATGGACATGGACTTCCCCGTCGAAGTCGCGGAGGAGGACAAGCGCTTCCACAACGAGGCGCGACGCTTCGCACGCCTGCTCGTCTCCGAGATCAAGCTCTACAACGAGCAGAAGGTGCGCGAGGGCCGCGACTCGTCAGACCTCTACAATCGCCTGCGCGAAGACATAGACCGCTCGCGCCAGATGTACGACAAGCGCGTCCGACCGGAAGTCGCGGGCCGCTACGACTACTTCCACCACGAGCTTGTCAACGCGCTCGCCGAAGGCGACGCAGCCAAGCTCGGCGAAGGTTATCCGGGCGAGAGCGCGGGCGCCTGACGATTGCGGATTGCGGATTGCGGATTCGGCGGGAGGACAGCGTGCCTCCCGTCATTTTTTTTGCCCGGCGACGGCGGGCGCGATTGGAGACCCTATAGTTGTTTGTAATTGTGTGAAGCTGGGAGCGCGGGCATCCCTGCCCGCCTTGAGCGCCGCAGGCGCGAAGATGGACGCGCCTGTCGGCGCGTTGGCGGGCAGGGATGCCCGCGCTCCCAGCAATAACCGGTCGCACTCATTCGCAAATTGCAGTAAGACCTTCATCAAAATCCGCAATCTCGCAGTTCACAGCGTTGTTTTTGAGCGTACAGCGCGGCGAAGCGGTTATAATCCTCGTGCCCACTAAAAGCTCCCGCGCGCACATCTTTGCGAACCGCGCGCCGTGCTCGTGTCATCAAACGAGGAACTATGAGACTTTCTATAACCCGACTTCGCAGCCACCGCACAACATTCGCCATCGCGCTCGGCGCGTCGCTTCTGCTCGCGTCCGTGCTTCCGCTCGCGACCGCGAGCTGCCGCAGCCGACAGGCGCGCGCGGACGAGCCTGCCGGATACGAGCGTCTGCGTATGCTCACGCGCGGCGGCGCGTTGCCGATAGAATCAATCGTCGCGCAGCTCGCCTCCGACTACGCGGGAACGCGCACGGGCGCGCTCGCACGTCTCGCGCAGGCGCGCATACGTTTCGAGGCGCGCGACTACGCGGGCGCGGCCTCGCTGCTTCGCTCGGAGGATTTCGCGCGGCAGACCAAGGTGGGCGACTACGCGCTCTGGTTACGCGCCGACGCGAGTGAGAAGGCCGGGCAGCGTGCGGAGGCGCGCGCCGCGCTCGAAGAGATCGTGCGTGATTATCCCGACTCTCTGCGCGCGCGCGACGCAGCCATCCACGCCGCCGAGCTTTTGGCGCAGGACGGTCAGCAGTCGGGCGTGCCCACCGCGTTGAAGAAGCTTGCATCGGATGACGACGCAGCCGCGCTGCTTTTGACGGCGCGAGGATACGAGCAGAGCGGCGAGCAACTCAAAGCGCTTGCAGCATACCGCCGCCTCTATTTCTACGCGCCCGTCTCAAGCGCGAACGACGCGGAAGCCTCGGCGGCCTTCGCGCGACTCGGCTCGACCGGGGCGCCCGCGACCGCGGACGAGGCCACGACGCGCGCCGAAAAACTTTTCAAGGCTAAGCGCTACGCCGACGCCGTCGCGGCCTACGAGGACGCCTCCGGTCGCTTCCCAGAAACGCAGACTCCGCAGTCGCAACTCCGCCGCGGCGTCGCGGCCTTCAACGCGCGCCGCGCCGCCGACACCGTCGAAGCGCTTGGCGCAGTCCCCGTCTCCGCAGGAGAGACGCGCGCCGAAGCCTTGAGCTACCTCGCGCAGCACTACGCGCGCGCGCGCCAGTGGGACGCGGCGCGCTCTACGCTCGACGAGATGCGACGCGCTTTTCCGAAGAGCGCTTCGACGAAGCGCGCTCTTGCCGCCGCCGCGCTCACGGCAAAGGAGGCGAAGAACAACGCGGACGCGCTCTTCTTCGGGCGCATCGCCGCGCAAGCCTTCCCCGGTGAGCCGGAGGTCGCGGGCGCGCAGTTCGATCTCGCTTGGGCCGCGCACGACGCAGGCAACTTCGCGGAGTCTTCGCGCCTGCTCATCGAGCATCTCGCGCTCTACGCCGACCGCAACACGGACAACCGCGGCAAGGCGGGCTACTGGGCCGCGCGCGACTCGGAGCGCGCCGGTCGCCTCGCGGAGGCGCGCGTCATTTACGAAGCGATGCTCGAACGCTACGACGCGAACTGGTACGGCTATCTTTCGGGCCAGCGGCTCGAACAGTTGAAGAAGTCGGCGGCGCGCGTGGCCTCGAATGCGTTTGCGCCCGACTCTCTCGTCGCGCGCGCCGCAGAGAATTTGAAGCCGGTCGTCATGCCCGAAGAGACCGCAGGGCCGCCGGAGGTCGCGCGACTTGAAAGGGCGGAGCAGTTGAGCGCAGCCGGATGGAACGATGCGGCGCACGCCGAGCTTGACCGCGCGCTCGAAGCCGCGCCGACAAGCCCGCGCCTGAATCTCGCGAAGGCGAAGCTCTACCGCGCGCGCAACGACAACGTGCAGGCGTTCAACGTGCTGCGCCGGAGCTTTCCCGACTACTCGCAGATGGAGGTCGAAGACATGACGCCCGACGAGTGGGACGTGTTCTACCCGCTCGCATACTGGGACACGATCACGCAGGAGGCGCGCGCAAAAAATCTCGACCCGTACACCGTCGCCGGACTCATCAGGCAGGAGTCGGTCTTCAACCCGCGCGCCGTCTCAAGCGCGAACGCATACGGGCTGATGCAACTGCTCATCCCGACCGCGCGCCTCACGGCGAAGCGCTACGGAGTGGAAGCTTCAATCACGACCGACGCTCTGCTGAGCGACCCGCGCCTCAACATACGGCTCGGCACGTCCTACATGCGCGATCAGGTGGACAAGTACGGTCGCATCGAGTACGTCGCCGCCGCATACAACGCCGGGCCGGGCCGCGTCGTCACGTGGCGCGCGACGCTCCCCCTACAGATTGACGAGTGGGCCGAGGCCATCCCGTTCAAGGAGACGCGCGGCTACGTGCAGGGCGTGGTGCGCAACATGCTCCAGTACCGACGCCTCTACGACGAGCAGGGGCGATTCCGCGCGGAGGTCGGCTCGCGCGCAGTCCGCGCGCCAATCAGTTCCGCGACGCCCGCGACGACGCCCGACGCGAACACGCGGCCTCGCCGCGCGTCGAGTAACGAGGAAGAGTGAGGAAGAAAACTGTGAGCAATATTCGTTCGCGGGTTGAGAGTAGTCGAGCGTCGCGCGCATTGAGTATGGCTCTGGCGCTTTGCCTTGTCGCGTTGGTCGCAGTTGATTTGTCCGCACAGAAGGTGGCGAACGCGCGCACGATCACCGTCAAGACTCAGCCCGGCGCGACTATGTGGGTTGACGACGTGCGGCGCGGCGCGGCGGATGCGGAAGGGAAGTTGCAGCTCAAGCTCACGCCCGGTCGCCACAGCCTTCGCGTCCGCGCGAGCGGGTTCGCGGAGCGCACGCTCGCGCTGCTCCCGACTCAGCGCGGCGCGTTGAGCGTCACTCTCGTCAAGACTACGGATGAGGCAGAGCTTTCATTCCAGCAGGCAGAGGAAGCGCGCGAGAAGGGCAGCAACGCGCAGGCCGTCGAAGCTTACCGCCGCGCGCTGAAGCTGCGCCCGCGTTTCGCCGCCGCGCACCTCGGACTCGCGCGCTCGCTCGAATCGCAGGATGATTCCGACGGCGCGCTCGCGGAGATAGCCGAAGCGCGTCGCGACCGCCCGGCTTACGCGGAAGCCTCCGCGGTCGAGGGGCGCATACTTCGCTCGCTCGCGGATCACGAGGCCGCGCTCGCCTCTTACCGCCGCGCGATACGCGAGGGGCGAGGCTTCCAGCCCGAAGCCTACACGGGGATGGGGATAGTTCACGAAGACAAGGGGCGCTACGAAGAGGCCGTCGAATCCTTCCGCAAGGCCGTCGCGCAGCTCTCCGACACCGAGCCGGTTCTATACGAGTTGCTCGCTCGCAATCTTGAGAAGCTTGAGCGTTGGAAGGAGGCCGTCGCCGCCTACGAGAAGTATCTTGAGCTTGCGCCCAACGGCGCGCACGCGAGCGCCGTCAACTCGATCATTGACCAACTGCGCCGTCAGGCCGCCGAACAAGAGCAGCAATCCCCGCCGGATTAGGAATCCGTTTGGGCAACTCAAGAGCTTCAGTCCCGTAGGGACGACTTGAAAATAGCCCAGCGATTCGTCGCTGGGAACGAGGCGAGGGAAAAATAATTGAGTCCCGTAGGGACAGCTGAAGGGTAATGATGAGCGTCGTGCTCAGCCGTCCCTACGGGACTCTTCGACTATCTTTCGCGCCCTGTTCCCAGCGGAATCGCTGGCTACTATCAGAAGCCCCTACGGGGCTTTCAAAACGACTTCTTAAGCAAAGTTCATTCGCGCGCGGGCCGGAGTCCGGCCCGCAGAACAAGTCTTCAAGGAGCAGTAAAACATGATCCCCCGCTTAAGCCGTTTAGCACTCCGCCTTCTTCTCTCCCTTACGTTCGCCGCGCAACTCTTCTCGGTCGCCGTCGCGCAGACCGCCCCCGCCGCGTCGCAGAGTCAGACCGCCGCGCCTTCGTACAAAAACTACAGCCAGCCGCAGTACAAGAGCGCGACCGTCACCTCCTTTTATGTGCAGATGCGCGACGGCGTGCGTCTCGCAGTTGACCTCGCGCTCCCCGACGGGCTGCCCGCGGGCACACGGATTCCGGCGGTCGTGCAGCTCACGCGCTACTGGCGCGCGCGCGCAGGGCAGACGGCGGCGGGCGACCTGCAAAGATTCTTCAACGCATACGGCTACGCCGTCGTCACGGCGGACGTGCGCGGGACGGGAGCGTCGTTCGGCGTCTGGACAACCCCGTGGTCGCGCGAAGAGATAAGGGACGGCGGCGACCTCGTGGACTGGATAATCAAGCAGCCGTGGTCGAGCGGCAAGGTCGGCGCGCTCGGCAACTCCTACCTCGGCTCGACGGCGCAACTGCTGGCCGTGCCGAACCACCCCGCCGTCAAGGCGGTCATCCCGCGTCACTACGATTTCGACGTATACACCGACGTCGCTTTTCCGGGCGGCGTCTTCAACGAGTGGATGGTCAAGAACTGGGACGACTCGAACCACCAGCTCGACCTACAGCCCGGCGTCAAGCCCGTTGACGAAGACAAGGATATGACGATGCTGCGCGAGGCCGTCAAAGGGCACGCCGCGAACATCGAGTTGTTCAAGGCCGCGCGAGCCATGACCTTCCGCGACGACCGCCCGTTCGGCAACGTCTCGATTGACGACTTCAGCGTCCACACCTTCCGCAAAGAGATCGAGCAATCCAAAGTCGCGATCAACAACTGGGGCGGCTGGCTCGACGCCGGAACTGCCGACGGCGTCATCCGCAGTTTCGCGACCCTCGCCAACGCACAGCGCGCGGTC
>Ga0190275_10001762_pt1 | contig 15908 bp, 9 predicted proteins | sample Popmic550T_FD_133745 | JGI IMG/M metagenome (GOLD analysis project Ga0190275, IMG submission 133745) | Populus adjacent soil microbial communities from riparian zone of Yellowstone River, Montana, USA - 550 T | ecosystem: Environmental > Terrestrial > Soil > Riparian zone > Trees stand | place...
CATTGACTACAGCGCAGCCGACCTTTTCGGTCTTTTCGGAGTCCCCAGCGACGACACGACCGGCGGGGAAAAGGTCGTCATCGCGCTGACGTTCGCCGACGTGCCGCAGGTCTGCGTCCTCGACTCCGGCATGCTCTACCGTATCATGGTCTCCGCCGATCCGAGGGTCGTTCGTCCGACCAGTGAAGACCACAGCCTGAAGACGCTGCTCAGGTATTTCGACACGCTCAGGGAGAAGTACAGCGGTCGGCGGAATGCGTCGGAAATCCGCGTCACAGTGGATCGCTCCAACCGCGCCACGGTCAAGTTCATAAACTTCCCCGGCGGCAACTTCTCGACCACGGTTGACACAAACAAGGTTCTCAACATCAACGCGCCCGGCGGCCACGCAATCAAGACCTACATCGGCGGTCGCGACGACGCCTTCTTCAACGACCTGACGGGCTTTTTCCGTTCCATCAACTACGCGCCGCAGTTCTACAACGTCCCGCACACGATGGAGGACGCGCGCGAGCTGAAAATCCCGAAGACCTTGCTTGAGCTTGAAGGCAACGACCTCTTCAACTTCGACCCCGCGAATCCCGATTGGGGGTATCAGGGCGTAAAGGGCAGGAACGGCTCCAAGAAAGAGCTGCCGCCGGGGCCGCTCACTTGGAAAGGCGACAAGTTCCGCAAGGACGCGAACGGCAACTACCGTTTCGTCTACACGGGGTTCGATTGCCAGAACGGCAAGAACATCAACGCCATCATTCTGGAAATCCCGCTCGCCTTCATCACGCCCTCGCCCGCGAAGGATCGCATAGTCAACACATGGGGCGAGAGCTGGGTTCTGAAGGCTTCGGACAAGGTCGAGACGATTCCAGACCACCCGTTCTGGCTCGAGCATCCGTCGGTTCTGCTCGACGCCTTCCGCTTAGACGCCGAGCTGAAGAAATACAAGCTCGTTGACACGGACGGCCAGCCTTTCGCCGACGCGGCCTTGAGCGAGCGCGAGAACAACCGCCAGCTCGGCGCGAACAACTTCTTCCTCGCGCCGCACTTCATCAAGCGGCTCGCACACTTGGGGTGGGGCTTCGGGCCTTCAATCAGCGCGCTCGGCCTTCAAACCACCTTCGACCACGACGACTCGCCGGTCTCCGTCCACAAGACCTACTCGCTCGTCTCGACGGCCTTCCCGCGCGTCAGGAAAACTCTCTTTCAACAGTTGAGGATGCCCGACGACAGTTGGAACAAAAAGGGACTCGACATTGCGCTGCGCCGCACGTTCGAGATTTTCACTCCGAACCTCTGCGCCATAGACATGGACACGACCGGCACTTGGCCTTTCGGTCGGCGGCCAGAAGATCAGGTCGCGACGCGCTTCCTCTCCCTGTTCCTCGACATGGATGCCACGTTCAAAGGCAAGAAGTATCACATCGAGTTGTTGAGCGACCAGTCGCTCTGGGACGCCGCGCCGATTGAGCCGAAGACGCCGCCGAACCCTCTGAAGAACGACAAGGAGTTTCTCGACCACTTCCCGTATCTCGCAGAGCCGTGGTGATCCGCCACTTTCCTTAAATCAGTTCTTACGAGATTGGAACAAAAGCGGAAAGACATGATCCACGAAATCACACGAAGCGACACGAAGCGACACGAATCTTTAGTGTGTTTTGATTCGTGTCGGTTCGTGTGATTTCGTGGACGGCGTTTCTCGCACCCCGATCTCATAAGTTTCGATTTAACCCGTTGTCCTTTTCATGTGCCCTGCCCCGCTCGCGCTTGGACTCACATGGACTCGAAGACCAACAACCCGACCGACTTTGAGATCGAGCTTGGACGGATAGACAAGGAAATCTCCGAGCTTCGAGACACCGCGTTCGCCGCCCCGTTCGACAGCGAAAGGGCGACGCGCTTCGCATATCGTCTCTACCAGCGCGCCTCGCTTACGGGCGACTTCGCCGAACTGGAAGTCGCCGAAGTCGCTATCAATCGCGCCATCGCGCAGGTCGGCAACGCCGCCGACCTCTATTTCGTCAAGGCCAATCTCGACTTCAAGTTTCACAGGCTCGCGGACGTAAAACGCGACCTCGAAATGGACGCGGGACTTCGCGACAGTCTTCAAGCCCGCGCTATTCGCGCAGACCTAGATTTTCAGGAAGGCCGGTACGACGCCGCGCGTGAAGGCTACGAGGCCGCCATACGCGACGACCGGACTTGGGACAACCTCGCACGACTCGCCTATTTCAAGTTCAAGATGAACGACCGCGAAGGCGCGGAAGCGTTGTACGCAGTGGCCGCCGACGAGCTGACGGCCAAAGAGATGCGCCACTACTCTTGGATCGAGCTGCAAAGAGGCGTTCTGGATTTAACGTGCGGGCGCTACGAAGAAGCCGAAGCTCATTACACGCGAGCCGAGCGCGCCTACTCCGGCCACTGGCAGACGGCGGAGCATCTGGCCGAGCTGCTCGCGGCGCGAGGCGATTTGGAAAAAGCCGAAGCGCTCTATCGCAAAGTGGTCGCGCGCGTGCCGAGGCCTGAGCTTCAGCAGGCGCTCGGTGAGCTTTACGCGCTCATGGGCGAGCCGGAGCAGGCCGAGACGTGTTACGAGAGCGCGCTTAACGCCTACCTCGATTCGGCGCGTCGCGGCGGCGTTCACTACTACCATCACCTCGTTGACTTTTTCGCCGACGTGCGCGAGGACGGCGCGGAGGCCGTGCGTTGGGCGCGCAAGGACTTGGAGCTGCGCGACAACTTCTCTACGCAGGCCGCGCTCGCTTGGGCCTTGTACCGCGACGGCCAATTCAACGAAGCGCGCGAGCGCGTGAACGAAGCGCTCGCGTCCGGCGCAAGCGACGCGCACCTTTTCCATCAGGCCGGGATGATTCACCTCGCCGCAGGAAGCCGCGACGAAGGCAAACGTTATTTGCAGGCAGCCGCCGAGATCAACCCGCACCACCAGAACTTTCACGTCCATCGTTGATTCCGGCCCGCAAGGGATGCGGCAGGCACTCGAAACTTTGTCGCGAAGGCAAATCACACGGCCTTTGCTTTTCCAATCAGGCTGAACCTTCTTCCGGGGGCGAGCATGTTTGAAGAAGAGTACATTTACCTTGCAGGGCTGACGCACACGACCGCTTTCATTGCGTGGGGGAAATTCTTCTTCGACGACTCGGGAAAAGTTCTCGACCGAGGCGCGATGGAGACCATCGGGGCGAACTCGTTCGTCTTCACGCAGCCCTTCGCGGAGGTCAGCGTCCGCGACGCGATGACCGACGAGGCGCTTCCGCCCATCTTGTCCGCGGGCGGCAACTTTTGCGTAGTGCGAGGGCTGAAGCCCGACACCGAGTACAGGTATTCGATAAAGGCCAAGGACGGCGACACGTGGCGCGTGTGGGGGTCGAACCAGCACCGCGTCTACGATCCGTCGAGGCGCGTAATGAGGCCGCCCTTACCTTCGGAGCATCGCGCGTACAACAACCGCTTCAGGACGTATCCCGATCCGGGCGTCTCGGCCAAGTTGACGTTTCTCGTTCTGGGCGATTTCGGCAGGTCTGACGAAACTCAGTTCCGTGTGGCCGAGGCCATGAAAAGCTTCGTCAACAGCACTCCCGAAAGCGCGCGCTTCATCATCACCACCGGGGACAACATCTACAGCCACAAGACGGGAGCCGGAGAGAGAGACGACGATTGGTTCGACTCGTTCTTTCAGCCTTACAGATACGTCATCAACCAGATACCCGTCTACCCTTCGATGGGGAATCACGACACTTCCGAACAGAGCGAATTCAAGCAAGGCGCGGAAGAGCGCAGGCAGGTCTACGAGAACTTCTACACCCCCGGACGCTTCACGCCGGAAGACGTTCCGATGAGGTTGGATTGGAAGAGCGACTCAGGTCTGTTTTACCGCTTCCGGTTCGGGAAAGACGTGACGTTCGTCTGTCTCGACACGTCGGACGAGAGAAGGCGAATTGACGGCGAAAACTTCTCCGGTCGCCTGAATGAAAACGAGAAGAACCTGAAATTCGTCGAGCGATGCTTCACCGAAAGCGCGCAGAACGGGACTCCGTGGTGCATCCCCTTCGGGCATCACCCGCCTTACAGCCGTGGCGACTCGCACGGCGATACGTCGGGCTTGCGAAGCCTCGTTGATCGTGTGCGTGGGAAAGGTTTGCGCGCCTTCTTCAGCGGGCACGACCACAACATGCAATACCTTACGAAGGATAGAACTAAGACCGCGAAAGTTCAGGACAACAACTCGGCGTCCGACGAGAACAAGTGTCACTACTTTTTGACGGGGGGCGGGTCGGAGCCTCGCTCCGGAAGACCCACTAAGGGAACGAAGGCCACGCTCAGGGCTTGGGGCGGGACTGACGAAGGAGACTTTCTGTTGGTGACTATTGACGGCGGCGAAATGACTGTACAGCCCGTCGGCGAAAGCGGGAGTCCTTTGAAACTAAAGGATCGCGCAAGCGGCGACACAGATTGGGTGGGGCCAATAAAGGTGAGGGCATAACCCGTTTTGCCGGACGATAGGCGTCCACGCTCTTTCCCTTAACGGCCCGCGATTTGTCTAACCTGAGAGTCTTGATAAGACTTCGAGGAGCTAAGTCCCATGAACAAAACCGTGCTCAAGTGCGTCGTTCTAATGGCGCTCGTCGTGGCGTCAACGTGCATGCTCGTATCGTCGGGCTGTAGCAGAACAGCAGACCCGAAGAAAGAGTCCGGCAAGGTGCTGGACGAGGCGAGAGTTGCGGGCCGCGCCGCCTCAACCTTCCCCGCCGCCGACGAAGACTACTTCCGCGAAATGGACGGCGGCATCGCTTTGACGCCCGACGAAGTGAAGGGGCGCAACATGTGGATCGTCTGGACGGGAGGCAACGACCGTTTCTGGGACAGGATTTCGGCGACGAGCTTCGGCTCGGTTGACCTTCTCAAGACCGTCTCGTCGCACCCGAAGCTCAAGTTCAGCCGCGACAACCGATGGATTTATCTCGGCCTCGTCAACGAGCCGTGCTTCGATAAGCCCACAGGCCCAGACCCCGCGCGCTTCGGCCTGTGGCTCGACAAACGCTCCGCCGCTTGCCCGCCCGACCCGTTCGAGAACGAAGCGAAGTACCCCGGCGTCAAAATAGGCGCGCGCGGAAAGAACATGCCCGTCGGCTCTTACTACGGCTGGGCGTCCGGCATCGCCGGCCTGCGACTGTTCCCCAACCCCGACTTCGATGAGGCCGCCGCGAAGAAGTGGGACGCCGAGAAGTATTACTCAGACCCGAAGTATTACAACAACAAAGACCTCATCAAGCCCTACCGCGTAGGCATGTCGTGCGCCTTCTGCCACATCGGCCCAGACCCCGTGAGGCCGCCCGCAGACCCGGAGCATCCTGAGTGGAAGAACCTCAACTCCAGCGTCGGCGCGCAGTATTTCTGGATTGACCGCATACTCGACTGGGAAGCAGACCCCGCGACCTACATCTTCCAGATGTTCCACTCCTCGCGCCCCGGCACGCTCGACACCTCGCTCGTCTCGACCGACAACATCAACAACCCGCGGACGATGAACGCGATCTACAATCTCGGCCCGCGGCTCGAACAGGCGAAGCGATTCGGCAAAGAGACGCTCGCCGCCGGAACGGGGAGCGGCATCAACAAGCAGTTCAACGACTACCCGCGCACGGCGGCGCTCAACTCGCTCTTCGTCTCGCCCACTACCGTTTACTCGCCGCGCGTTCTCAAAGACGGCGCGGATTCCGTCGGGGGCTTGGGCGCGCTCAACCGCGTCTACTTGAACATCGGCCTCTTCAGCGAAGAGTGGCAGCTCCACTTCAACCCGCTCGTCGGAGGCCGCCCCGTGACGCCGATTGAGATCGCGGTCGCGCGCAGGAACTCAAGCTACTGGGAGGCGACCGAGGCGCAGACGCCCGACATGGCTCTCTTCTTCCTCAAGGCCAGTGGGCCGCACAAACTAAAAGACGCGCCCGGCGGCGCGCAGTATTTCAACAACGGCAAGCCGGACGACGCGGCCTACAAGCAGACGGTCGAGCGCGGCAAGGTCGTCTTCGCCGAAAATTGCGCGCGCTGCCATTCGTCGAAGCTCCCCACGCCCGCCGAAGGCTTAGACCCCGGCGGCTGCTCCGGCAAGGACTACATGAACTGCTGGAACAAGTACTGGGCTTGGACGAAGACCGACGACTTCAAATCGAAGATGCGAACAATCGTCGCCGCGCCCGATTTTCTCGACAACAACTATCTCTCGGCGGAGCATCGCGTCCCCGTCACGCTCTTGCAGACGAACGCTTGCAGCCCGCTCGCGACGAACGGGATACGCGGCAACATCTGGGACAACTTCACTTCCGAGACCTACAAAGACCTGCCCTCGGTCGGCACGATCACGGTCTACAACCCGCAGACCGGCGAGCCGAAGCAGTACCCTATGCCCGCGGGCGGGCGCGGCTACACGCGCCCTCCTTCGCTCGTAAGCCTCTGGTCAACCGCGCCGTTCCTTCTCAACAACAGCGTGGGCAAGTTCAATCCAAGCCCTTCGGTCGAGGCGCGCATGCAGTCGTTCCAGGACTCAATCGAGAAGATGCTCTGGCCCGACAAGCGCGAGAAAGATGCGACGCTCGTCAAGGCTTTCGCCGAAAGGAACATCAAGGACTTTCCCGGTGTGATTGACCGCACGACGCAAAGAAGTTTCCTGCGCGTCGCGCCCGGCTACGTGCCCGACCAATTCAGGACACTGGTCGGCATAGGGCGCGCAATCTTCCCCTCCATCTTCGGCGACGGCGGCATAAAGGTCGGCCCGATTCCTCCGGGGACGCCTGTGAGCCTGATTGCCAACCTTGATCTTCGGCCCGAAGGCTTAAGCATATCCGAGCGCTTGGCTTACGACCGCAAAGTGTTAGACCTCGTGGGCAAGGTCAAGCGCGACCTCGAAGCGCTCGGAGACAACCCGACCGACGAGCAGGCGAGCGCGATCTTCATGAACCTCGTCGCCCCGATGATGGAGTTGAGCAAGTGCCCCGACTACGTCGTCAATCGCGGCCACTACTTCGGCACGGGCTACCTGATCGACGAGCCTGCGCTTAGCGATCAGGACAAGCGCGCGCTGATCGAGTTCCTGAAGACTTTCTGACAATGGGCAACTTCAAATTGAGTGTAAAGCGAGAGGCAGTTCACCGCAGAGGCGCAGAGGGCGCAGAGCAAGCGCAGAGGATATTCAACTCTCTGCGCCCCCTCCGCGCCCTCTGCGCCTCTGCGGTGAGTCCTACTTGTCTTATCTCCATCCCACGAGGACGAATATGAGCGCAACCGAGTTTGACTACGTCGTTGTCGGGTCGGGCGCGGGCGGAGGCCCGCTCGCGGCCAATCTCGCGAAGGCGGGTTTCAAGGTTCTGCTGATGGAGGCCGGCGGAGACCCCTGCACGGAGAACGAGGAGCAGGGCCGCCTCATGTACGAAGTCCCGATCTTCCACGGCCACTCCACAGAGTACCCGCCCTGCGCGTGGGACTTCTTCGTGCGCCACTTCACCGACGACGCGCAGCAGGCGAAGGATGAGAAGGCTGTAGAGATTGACGGCAAACCGATGATCTGGTATCCGCGCGCGGGCGCGCTCGGCGGCTGCACGGCGCACAACGCGATGATAACGGTCGTGCCGCAGGACAGCGACTGGAACGCAATCGCCGAGGCGACGGGCGACAGCTCTTGGAAGGCCGAGCGCATGCGTCCATACTTCGCGCGCCTTGAGAACTGCAAGTACGTGCCGCGCCCCGGCACATTCAGGTCAATCATCAACAGCGTGATCTCTTCAATCACAGGGCTGTTCAGAGGCAAGGGACTCACGACCGACACGGCTCACGGCCACGGCTTCGACGGCTGGCTGCCGACGAGCGGAGTTGACCCGGCGCTTCTGCCGCAGTTGTTGAAAGATCGGGAGCTGGCCGGTCTTCTCCTGAACAGTGTCAAGACAGCTCTGCGCGAACATTTCGCGAATCCGCTGCTCCGACTCGAAACTCACCTTGATCCCAACGACAGCCGGAACGCTTCGAGCGAGGGCCTTGCGTTCACGCCTCTCGCCGTCAACAAAGGCAAGCGGGTCGGCCCACGCGAGTATCTGCTGAGCGTCGAGGGCAACAAAAACATTAAAGGCGTTCTGAAGATACAAAAGCGCTCGCTCGTCACACGCATTCTCTTCGAGGGGAAGCGCGCGGTCGGCGTCGAGTACATCAACAAGGCGCACGTCTATCGCGCAGACCCGGCTGCCTTCAAAGAGACCGCCGACCCCGCTTCGCTTCCGCGCTCGCAGGTTCGAGTAGGGCGCGAGGTCATCGTCGCGGGCGGCGCATTCAACAGCCCGCAGCTTCTCAAGCTCTCAGGCGTCGGGCCGCGCGCCGAGCTTGAGAAGTTCGGCATACCCCTTGTCGCAGACCTTCCGGGCGTCGGCGAGAATTTGCAAGACCGCTACGAGGTAGGCGTGATCTCCGACTTCGAGAGAGGTTTTTCCCTGCTCGAAGGCGGAACGTTCGCCCCGCCCGACGCGGAGAATCCCCTCCCCGATCCATTTCTGCAACAGTGGCTGAAAGACAATTCCGGCCTCTACTCTTCAAACGGCGCGCTCATCGCCGTCATCAAACGCTCGGACAAGAAGCTGACTGATCCAGACCTTTTCATCTTCGGCCTGCCCGGCTACTTCAAGGGCTACTTCCCCGGCTACTCAAAACTCTTCGAGCGTCACCACGACAAGTTCACGTGGGCCATCCTCAAGGCGCGCACCACCAACACGGGGCGCGTGCTGCTCGCCTCCCCGAATCCGTGGGACAGGCCGTCAATCAATTTCCAGAACTTCGGCGACGGCAAGCGCGCAAGCGACCCCGACCTCGAAGCGGTCTTGGGCGGCGTCAAGTTCGTCCGCACCATGAACGAGAGCCTCGCCGCCTCCGGCATTAAAAACACGGAGGAGCTTCCGGGGCCGAGCTTTCAGAGCGACGACAAGCTCCGCGAGTTCATCAGAGACGAGGCTTGGGGTCATCACGCCTCTTGCACGTGCAAGATCGGCGGCGACGGCGACAAGATGGCCGTCCTCGACAGCCGCTTCCGCGTGCGCGGGACGCAGGGCTTGCGCGTAGTGGACGCGTCCGTGTTCCCGAAGATACCGGGCTACTTCATCGTCTCGGCGATCTACATGATCAGCGAAAAAGCCTCGGACGTGATCATCGAAGACGCGCGCAGCAAACCTTAGCCCGGCGGGAATCGGGGTGAGCTTCTCATGTCGAACTCAAATCGTGTCCTGCTGAAACTTCGGCCCACAGCCTCGCTCGCCGCAGCCGACCCGCGCGCGAACCTTCGCCCACTCCACGACGCGAGCGCCGCGAGCGCGGCCTTAGGACTCGCGTCCGAGCCGGCTTGGTATATCGCAGACCTTCCTGACGGCGGGCCGACGCCGTGGGACTCGGCGCACACGCAGGTCGCGGCTCAGCTCGGAATTGACGAGTCGGCTGTCGTCTTCGCGGAGCCTGACCTGCCGCAGTCGTTCACCGACACGAACGAGAGAAATCCCGGCGGCGAGCCGTTCGCCGTTGACACCGACTGCAATCAGAAAGCGCAGACGGAAGAAGGCAAGCGTGTGAAGGGGCCGGGCATCGCTTGGCATCTGGGCGATGAATTCTCTCAGCTCGGCTCGGCGCGCAACGCCGTCACGTTCTCCGAGCCGCGCACGCGAATCGCAATCATTGACACGGGCTACGACAAGAGCCACGCCGCGCGGCCTGAGCGAATCAACGAGGGCCTTGAACGAAATTTCGTTGACGGCAACAACCAGCCGTCGAGCGCGCAAGACGCGAACCGCCGACGCCTCTTCGACAACTCAGGCCACGGGACGGGCACGAGCGGCATACTCGCGGGCCGGAAGATTCCCGCGTTCAACGACATCTACCTCGGCGGCGCTCCGCACGCCGACATCGTGCCGCTTCGCATCGCGGACTCCGTCCTCATCTTCTTCACGAGCGCGTTCGCGCAGGCGATTGAGTACGCCGTCGCGAAAGGTTGCGATGTCGTCTCGATCAGCATGGGCGGGCTTCCCTCGCGCACGTGGAACGATGCCGTCAACAAGGCATACGAAGCGGGCGTCTGCATCGTCGCGGCGGCGGGCAACAGTTTCGGCGGCGTCCCGACGCACAACATCGTCTATCCCGCGCGCTATCACCGGACGATTGCGGCCTGCGGCGTCATGGCGAACAACACGCCTTACTACGGTCTCGACAGAAACGTTCTCGAAGGCAACTGGGGGCCGGACAGCTCGATGACCTCCGCGATGGCTTCGTATACGCCGAACATCCCTTGGGCGAAGTTCGGCTGCGGGACGACGATTGATCTGGACGGAGAGGGCACGTCGTCGGCCACGCCGCAAATCGCCGCGGCGGTCGCGCTCTGGTACGAGAAGAACAAGAACATCCTGCCGCGCGACTGGCGGCGCGTCGAGGCCGTCCGCAACGCCCTCTTCAACACGGCGCACAAACTTGACCCAAAGCACCTCGGTCGAGGCATCCTTCGGGCGAAGGCCGCGCTCGGCGTCTCGCCCGTCCTCAACCTTCCGAAGACGCCCGCCGACAGCGACTCGTTCTCTTTCCTACGTGTCATCACCGGCCTCGGCGTCGCGGACGCGCCCGCGCGCGAGAAGATGTTCAATCTCGAAATCACGCAGCGCTGGTTGATGAATAACGTGTTGCAAGAGATCGTGACAGACCCGGACGCCGCCGTGTCGCCCGATAAGATCGGCGAGTTCATGAAGAACGAAGGGCGCAAGTTCATGGAGGCGTTGATTGCGGACGAGAAGGCTTCGCTCGCGCTCCGCAAACACGTCGCCGAACGCTACCCGCTCGTGTTCGGCTCGCCCGTGAAGAACGCGCCGAGCGAAGTCGTGCCGCCGCCGCGCCCGATTCGCGAACAGGACATACAGACGCCCGACCCGCCCTTCCGACGCATACGCACATACGCCGTTGACCCGAGCTTCTCGACGCGGCTTGAGACCGCTTCGATAAACGAAGTGGCCCTGAAAGTAAGATGGGAGAAGCTTGAGCCGGGGCCGAAAGGCGAGTACATCGAAGTCTTGGACACGGACGCCGACGGCAATACGACTTATCCGCCCGTTGATTTGAACGACCCGCGTCTGCTCGCGCAGGACGGCTACGCCCCCGCGGAGGGCAACCCCGCGTTTCACCAGCAGATGGTCTACGCGGTCGCGTCGAAGACGATAGCGCACTTCGAGCGCGCGCTCGGCAGGCCCGTTTTGTGGCGGCCCGAACCAAACCCGCAGAACGAGCACGACGACAGCAAGTTCGTCAGGCGTCTGCGCGTGCGCCCGCACGCACTGCGTCAGGCCAACGCCTTCTACAGCCCGCAAAAGGTCGCGCTCCTGTTCGGCTACTTCGAGGCGTCCGCCGCCGCCCCCGCTAACCACGTTCCGGGGAGTCGCGTCTACGCATGTCTGTCGCACGACATCATCGCGCACGAGACCACGCACGCCATACTCGACGGCATGCATCGCCGCTTCAACGAGGCATCGAACCCCGACGTGCTCGCGCTGCACGAAGCGTTCGCGGACATCGTCGCGCTGATGCAGCACTTCACGATTCCCGAAATTCTCGAAAGCGAGATCAGCCGGACGCGCGGCGACCTTGAGTCGGAGTCAATCTTGGGAAGCCTCGCCATCCAGTTCGGTCGAGCCGCCGGCGGGCGCGGCGCTCTGCGCGATGCAATCGGTAAAGTTGACGAGCGGGGCGTCTGGACGCGGCTCAAGGCCGACCCAACGGATTACGGGAAGCATCTGGCCCCACACGCGCGCGGAGCGATTCTGGTCGCCGCCGTTTTCGACGCCTTCCTCGCCATCTACAAGCGGCGCACCGCCGACCTCTTGAGAATCTACACGGGCGGCACGGGCGTCCTGCCTTCGGGCGCGATTCACCCCGACCTCGTGCGACGGCTCGCGGACGAAGCGTCGAAGTCCGCGCAGCACGTCCTCAATATGTGCATACGCGCGCTCGACTACATCCCGCCCGTTGATATCACGTTCGGCGAGTACCTGCGAGGGCTAATCACCGCCGACTCCGACCTCGTCGAAGACGACCGATACAACTACCGCGTCGCTTTCGTCGAAGCGTTCCGAAGGCGCGGCATCTATCCGCGCGACGTTGAAACGCTCTCCGTTGACACGCTGCGCTGGCAGGGGCTTGACATCACCTCGCCGCCCCCGCAGTACCGCGCCATCGTCACGCAGTTGAAGCTATACGCCGACGCGTGCCTTTACATCTCTGACCGCAAAGAGCTGTTTGAGAAGACAAGAGCGCAGCGAGGAGAGCTGCACAACACTTTGGAAAAAGTGTTTGCGGAGACACCGGACTTCGCCTCGACGCTCGGACTCGACCCGAAGCTCACGTTTGAAATCCACGAGCTACGCAGCTCGATGCGCGTCGGCCCCGACGGCCAGCACATGCCGCAGATCATCGCGGCCATCACCCAACGCCGCCCGTCCAGCGCCGGCGCATCTTTGGAGTCGCAGTTTTTCCGCGGCGGCTCCACGCTCGTCGTTGACCTCTCGAAGCCCGCGGTCAAATACGCGATCATCAAGAACATCAACAGCCCCGGACGGCTGCAAAGGACTGAAGCCTTCCTCCAAGAGTCGCTGCGAGACCCGCTTCGCGCGCTCCTCTTCGCGCCCGACGGTGGAGAGCCGTTCGCCGCGCTCCACTCGTTCGCGGACATTGGCGGCTTATAGAAACGTAGGAACTCACCGCAGAGGCGCAGAGGACGCAGAGGTGGCGCAGAGATAATTGTATTCCTCTGCGTCCCCTCTGCGTCCTCTGCGCCTCTGCGGTGAATTACCTCTCGCCCTACACTCAACAGAAAGCTAGTGCATCCTAAACGGGCCGCCCGAAGGCTCCGGCTCTAAATCGGGGCGTGCGGAATCCTGAACGACCTCGTGCATCTCTAGTACGTTCGGCCCTGTAAACGCATCCTTCGGCAGAGTGCCGGACTGCGCGTGCCCCTTCACGAACGCATCGGAGCGCACCCATCCCAGAAAATCCTCGCGGCTGTTCCAGACGGTGAAAACGATATACGGGTCGCCTTCGTTGACGGGTCGCAGAACCTGATTGGAGATGAAGCCGTGCATCTTGTCCACAAGCCCCGCGCGCTCGCGGAACCTCTGCTCGAAGGCGTCCGCGTACTCCTGCTTGACGTAGATACGATTGGCAACAGTTATCATTTCGAGTCTCCCTTTAAGAGGATGATAGCACCCCGGCGACAAACTGTAGCCGCGCGCGTCCCGCTCATTCATCCTTGGACGGCTTCGAGCGCAGACGCTTGACTTGCGCGCGCCGCGCCTTCGCCTCGAGCGTTCGGTTCTTCGCGCTGCGCGGGACGCGCGTCGGGACGCGTTTGGCCGGGCGATGGTTCAACTGCTCGACGCGCTCGCGTAGCTTCCGAAGGCACAGAGCCTTGTTCTGATGCTGGCTGCGCTCTTGCCGGCAGGTGACGGTAAGGCCCGAAGGCAGATGTCTTAGACGCACGGCGCTCTCCGTCTTGTTGACGTGTTGCCCTCCGGGGCCGCTCGAACGAAAGGTCTCGACCTCGCACTCGCGCAAAAGGTCTTCGTCGGATTCCGGCAATGAGATCATATTCACCTCAACACGTCCGCCTCAAAGTCTAGACCGCGACACTTGCTGCTACGGCTGCCCCTTCGGCACGGGTCGCAAAGGCGCGTGTGCTTCGTCTTCAAAATTACCTGATGCGGGGTTATTTGAACAAAGGCGGGGCGAGTAGAATGTGGATGAACGCGGGTTCTCGCGCTAACATTAGACAGACGAGAAAGGGGCGATGGATGAAAAAGAAAGTTATCAAGACCGACGAAGAGTGGCGACAGCAGCTTACGCCGGAGCAGTACGCGGTCGCCCGACGGAAAGCGACGGAGCGGCCCTTCACGGGCATGTATCACGACTCGAAAGAGAAGGGCGTCTACAAATGCGCGGCCTGCGGCAGCGAGCTTTTCAGCTCGGACGCGAAGTTCGACTCCGGCTGCGGCTGGCCGAGCTTTACGGCCCCGACGGCTGAGGACAACGTGCGCGAAGAAGTTGACACCAGCCACGGCATGCTTCGCACGGAAGTTCTCTGCGCGAGTTGCGACGCGCACCTCGGCCACGTCTTCGACGACGGCCCGCGCCCTACGAACCTGCGCTACTGCATCAACTCGGTCGTGCTCGACCTGGAGAAAGCGGAATAATTCTTAAGCGGTATTTCACCGGTAAATCGAATAGCAGCAGCGAATCCATTGATGTCGCTGCTGCTTTTTGGGTTAACTAAAGGGCACACCTTCCTCACACCAGAACCGACGAAAGCGCGGACGGAGCAGATAACGCCCGACATCACCCGCGCCCCGATTCAAGATCAAGAAACCAAACAACTATGAAAAGATTACTATCGAGGCGTCCGCGTTGAATGAGTTGTTGGGCGGCCCACCACGAGTTGGTTACGGCGACGAGATGGAGTCTCCCTCAACTACCGTTATAACTATGGATCGTTTCTCCGAACTCATATAAGAGAGTAGGGCATAGATGAAGATGCTCGCTCCCAGCATCTCCAGAAGTTCCTCAAATGTTGAGGCGACTGCCCAAGCCATGTTGTCTTCGCCCCAGTGTGTGACGATGTACCCGCCGACAAGCTCCATTCCCAGTGCCCCGCCAATGTACGTACCGCCTGCGATGAAGCATAGAAGTTTCGTCCGTCTCGGAAGAACGAATAAAAACCTCAGGTATAGAAGCGCCAGCACCATTAGTGCCCCACCGTAGGGGATAACCCATGCGTAAAGAAGAAAGCCGTCGGCACCGAGTGCCAATTGCAGAGGGACAATGAGCCGTTCATGAATAGACGCTGCTTCGTCCACAGATAAGAACAGAAAGATGATTGTCAGCGCACCCCAGTGGAGGGCGAAACGGTCGCGATCTTTTCTCTTTATTAGTGTGATTGCCGAAAGAAGAACTGAGCAGAAAAGGAGTAAAGAGGCTGAGAACTATGTCGGGACATTGCGCTCACGGCTCACATCGAAGAGAGTCAGCAAACGGGGCAAGGAACCAGAGCCAGAGGCATGTCTGAAGAGTTGTAGCGCGAAGCTGATGAGAACAAGTGTAAGCGCCACGAAGGCCAACGCTTGGAATACCTTCTTTGGGTTCAACTTTATAATCACATTAGGGGCGGTCATTCTCAATCAACCCATTATCTAGTGGGACGCTCAACGCCCGGCATTACCCGCCGACTCAAGCATTTGATTTATATGAGGGCCGTCGTGTCGGCGGTCGGGTTGCCGTTGTTATGCTTCGCCTCGCTTTCCCTCGTCCGACTGAGCTACAGTATCTCGCGAGCGAACTTACTTGCACAAAAGGTGGTTTGGCTTGCGATGCGTGATTTCGTCGAACGGCGTTCAATCGTGCGTACAATCTGGGGCAGCCCCGACCTCATACTGCTTATCTTTGCAGGCTCGGCAGCGGAGTTCGCGCTCAACCGGGCCGTTGACTGGCTCTTCTTCACCGGCAAAATTCCCCGCGACCCCATCGGACGACTTTTCTCCACAGTCCGCTACGCACAGGAGATCGTATTCGCAACTGAGGAGACGGCGTGCCGTACGCTTGGCCGCATAAACGCGGTACACGGCTCGGTCGAGCGCCAGCGCGGGCAAACCATCCCGGATTGGGCTTACCGCGACGTGCTCTACATGCTCGTTGATTACTCGGAGCGCGCTTACCGGATGCTCCACAGACCGCTCTCGGCCTCTCAGCAAAATGATTTGTACACAGTATTCCGGCGGATCGGCGAAGAGCTACGCATCCCGGAGCTGCCGGCGACTTATGCCGAATGGCGACGAGACCGGCGGCGCCACCTCGACCGC
>Ga0190275_10001763_pt1 | contig 15898 bp, 15 predicted proteins | sample Popmic550T_FD_133745 | JGI IMG/M metagenome (GOLD analysis project Ga0190275, IMG submission 133745) | Populus adjacent soil microbial communities from riparian zone of Yellowstone River, Montana, USA - 550 T | ecosystem: Environmental > Terrestrial > Soil > Riparian zone > Trees stand | place...
CGCGCAGAACGACCTGCTGCTTCCCTAGACGGTTGACTAGGCGGAACTAACCCCCGAGTGGTGGCGACACCTGAGGGGCCTGATGGCGTCGAGCTGCCGCCGCGCACCGCTCGTTACGGACGGGTGTGCCTCGTAGCGCAAGCCGTGCGGCCGCATTCTTGCTGTGCTGCCTTGTCCCCCCAGGAGGGGGATTACTCAGCACAGCGCGCTACGACGCTTGGTCGCGGTCGCTCTTAGGCGTCTCGGTCCTGCGCCAAGCGTGACCGATTTCACATAGGCAATTACCGCGGCGCTGCAATAATTGCGTAAGTGCAAGTATCTCAGCGCAAACCCTCCGAACGCTCAGGAGCGCCCTCCCCTGATGTGCTGGCCCGGCAACTGGTGGGGTTCATCCGCTACGCATGGTCGGGCAGCGACTCCGAGTTCACGCGCGAGGTGGCCGAGCAGGACCTCTCCTTCAGCCAGCTGAAGACGCTTCTCCTCGTCGCCGAGCACGCCGGGACGCTCTCCGTCAAGGACGTCGCCGAGCGGCTCGGGATCTCCCTCCCCACGGCAAGCCGCGCCGTCGACTCGCTCGTGCGGCGCGGCCTTGTCGAGCGCGCGGAGGACCCGGTCGACCGCCGCGTGAAGCAGGTACGCACCAGCCGTAAGGGCGACCGCCTGATGGAGCGGCTGGTCGCCGCCCGGATCCGCTCGTTCGAGGGCCTCCTGGAGGGCTTCACGGCCACCGAGCGGCGCAAGCTCGGGGACGCGCTCGACGAGATCCTCGCGCGGCCGGAGATCGCGCGACTGTGCCCGCAGGACCGCCGGAAATGACGCGCCTGCGCGCGATCACCGACCAGAACCGCAAGTGGTGGACGCTCGGGTCGATGAGCTTCGCCCTCTTCATGATCATGCTCGACAACACGGTCGTGAACGTCGCGCTGCCGTCCATCCAGTCGGACCTGGGCGCCTCGCTGTCGGCGCTCGAGTGGACCGTCAACGCCTACACATTCGTCTTCGCCGTGCTGCTCGTCACCGGCGGGCGCCTGGGCGACATCTTCGGCCGCCGCCGGGCCTTCCTGTTCGGGGTGGTCGTGTTTGCGCTCTCCTCTGCCACGGCCGGTCTCGCGCCGAACGACCTGTCGCTGGTCGTGAGCCGCGCGGTCCAGGGCATCGGCGCCGCGTTCATGATGCCGGCGACCCTGTCGATCATCACGAACGCATTTCCCGCGCACGAGCGCGGCAAGGCGATCGGCACTTGGGCAGGCGTATCGGCGCTCGCGCTCGCGCTGGGGCCGGTCGTCGGCGGCTTCCTGACCGAGCAGGTCAGCTGGCGCGCGATCTTCTTCCTCAACCTCCCCGTCGCCGCGCTGGCCGTGTTTGTGACATTGATCGCGACAAAGGAGTCACGCGATCCCAACGTGCCGCGCACCGTCGACTACATGGGCGTGGCAACGCTGACGGTCGGAATCGGCGCGCTCGTGCTGGCGCTGGTCGAAGGCAACGGCTGGGGCTGGGGCTCGCCGCGGATTCTGGCCTTGCTGGGAGCCTCGGTGGCGGGGTTGGCGTCGTTTGCGATCGTGGAGCGGCGCACGCGATTCCCGATGGTCGAGTTCTCGTTCCTGCGCAGCCGCTCGTTCGTGGGAACCAACGGCATCGCGTTCGTGGTCTCGTTCGCGATGCTCGCCATGTTCTTCTTCATGGCTCTCTACATGCAGAACATCCTCGGCTACTCACCCCTCGAGGCGGGGATCAGGTTCCTGCCCTCCACGGTATTGATCATCATCGCGGCGCCCATCGCGGGCCGGCTCACAGACCGCATCGGGGCCCGCGTCCCGATCGCAGTGGGGCTGACGCTCGTCGCGGTCGCGCTCTACCTGCAGTCCCGCATCACGGTCGACACGACCTACTCCTACCTCCTCCCCGCATTCTTGCTGATGGGCCTCGGGATCGGCCTGACCATGTCGCCGATGTCGACCGCCGCCATGAACGCCGTCGACGCGACGAAGGCCGGCCTCGCTTCAGGGGTTCTCTCGATGAGCCGCATGGTCGGCGGCACGTTCGGAGTGGCCGCGGTCGGCGCCCTGTTCCAGCAGCTGAGCGACAACCGGCTCGAGCACCGGCTCGGCGACCTCCCGCTGAGCTCGCAGCAACAGGCGTGGTTCACCGACAACCTCGGCTCGGGCGACGTCGCCTCGCACCTGAAGGAGCTCGACCCGGCGACGGCGCAGGAGGTGAGCGCCGTGCTCAAGGATGCCTTCGTGCACTCGCTGTCGGCCTCCCTGAGGCTCTCGAGCGCGGTCGCCGTCGCCGGCGTCGCGATCGCCCTCGTGATGCTCCGCGACAGCCGCGCACCCGTGTATGCGCCCGTTCCCCCCTCTGTCGCGCCGGTCGCACACAGGCCCGACTAGATACTGATCCAGTCCTCCAGCGTCCTATAGCATCAGCGGCCGGTCTCGAACCCCGCCCAACCGGAGGTATGCGGTCTTGGCACAGGCAGATGTGAAGAAAGTGAGCCAGCTCGACGTCGCGCCCGGCGAGCTGCCGAAGACGATGACGGCCTGGGTGATCCGCCAGGACCGCGAGGGCGAGCCGAAGGACGCCTTCCAGATCGAGGACATCGAGGTTCCAGAACCGGGAGCGTTCGAGGTGATCGTGCGCGTGATGGCGGCGGGCGTGAACTTCAACAACGTCTGGGCCGCCCTGGGCGAGCCGGTGTCCGTGTTCCGGTACCACCCCGAGGAGGACCACCACATCGGCGGCTCCGACGCTTCCGGAGTGATCTGGAAGGTCGGCGAGGGCGTGACCAAGTGGAAGGTGGGCGACGAGGTCGTGATCCACTGCAACCAGGCGTCCTACGAGGACGTCGAGGTGCACGGACTGGACCCGCTCGCGGCACCCTCCCAGAAGATCTGGGGTTATGAGACCAGCTGGGGCTCGTTCGCCCAGTTCACCAAGGTCCAGGCGCAACAGCTCGTGCCGAAGCCGCAGAACCTCACGTGGGAAGAGGCCTCCTCCTACGGACTGACGTATTTCACCGCCTACCGGATGCTGATCGACCAGGTCGAGATGCAGGCCGGGCACAAGGTGCTGATCTGGGGCGCGGCCGGCGGCCTGGGCGTGTTCGCGACGCAGCTCGCGAAGCTCACCGGCGCGGACTCGGTAGGCGTCGTGTCCTCGGACCAGAAGGGCGAGCTGGTCAAGCAGCTGGGGGCAAAGGACTTCATCAACCGCAACGAGTTCGCGGGCATGATGCGCAAGGGCGGCGAGTCCAAGGAGGAGGAGAAGGAGCGCTTCGCGCAGTCACGCGCGTTCGCGAAGCGCGTCAAGGAGATCCTCGGCGACGCGCCCGACATCGTGTTCGAGCACGTCGGCCAGGCCACCTTCCCGACCTCGGTGTTCGTCGTGCGGCCGTTCGGCAAGGTCGTGATCTGTGGAGCGACGTCGGGCTACAACCTCGACTTCGACGTGCGCTATCTGTGGATGCGCCAGAAGCAGATCATCGGCTCCCACTTCGCCAACGCCTGGGAGGCGACGAAGGCCAACGAGCTGATCGCGCAGTCCAAGATCCGCCCGGTGCTGTGGCGCGTGATGCCGTTCGAGGGGGTTGCCGAGGCGCATCAGCTGATGCGCGAGAACAAGCACCAGGGCAAGATCTCGATCCTCGTCGGCGCGGACTCCGAAGGCCAGGGCAAGACGGCCGAGGGTCCCGGCGCGATCCGGGCCGAGGTCGGGAATTGACATGGAGGCGCTCGCCCATCCCCGCGCTTCGGCGCGCCGGAACGGGGGCTTTGCGCTGATGGACGCAGTCCAGCTCGACTACATCGTGACCCCGTTCCGGGCCCAGCGGTTCGTCGACCTGTACCACCCCGCGATCGCACGGCCACGCACCTACGGGGCGAGCGGCTACCTCTTCTACCGTTCCGAGGAGGACTCGTCGCACTTCGTCCACATGTCGTTCTGGGAGGATCGCGCGGGCTTCGACCGCTGGTGGTTCTCGCGCGAGATGCAGGAAGTCAGGGTCGCGGTCGCCGGCCTGCACGGCCAGCCGGTCCTGCCGCACTGGCACACGGTCATCGAGCGCGCCTAGCACTTCCGGCGCGCGATCGCCGTCAGCCGTTCTCCAACGGGGCCATCGTCAGGCCGGCGTCGCGCAGCTGCTCCCAGTACAGCTCGGCCGGCTCGCGCTCCCCCGACCACACGACGGCGCGCCCGCTGTTGTGAATCGCATCGGCGAACTGGTAGCCCTGCGCGACGCTCACATTCGGAATCACACGCGCTAGCGTCTGCGCCACGTGGTCGAAGGTGTTGTGGTCGTCGTTGAGGACGATCACCAGCCAGGGGCCGCCGCCGGTGCCGGGCCCACCGACCCTCGGGATCTCGACGGTCTCGGTCGCCATCGCGCCGCCGCGGCCTCGGCACGCTTGCGCCAGTAGCGTCGCAGGCCCTGCCACAGCTGCTCTACCGGCGCTCCGACCTCGAACACGGCCGCGGTCTCCACGCCGGCCGCCTCGCGCGTGCGCCGGTCCACCTCCTCGACGAACGCCGCCACCGCCGCGTCGGTGTCGCCGTGAGAGTGAAGCAGCGCGCGAACCAGGGCGGCCTGCTCGCGCAGGCGCAGCGCGGTCTGCTCGAGGTGAGGCTGAGGGTCGTCCACCATTCCGAAGTGCGTGAGGGCCAGACGCGCCGGCCGCCGGGCGGCGACGAGATCGATCGACTCCAGCCAGCGTTCCACGTCGATGTCCGGTGGCGGGGTCGGCGGGCGGACGAAGCCGGAGGGCGGGATCCGCACCCCCGCGACATCGCCCACGTACGCCGTGCCGTCGGAGCGGTCGAAGTAGACGACGTGATGAGAGGCGTGGCCGGGCGTGTACTCGACGTCCAGCTCGCGCCCCGCGACGGCAATGGTCTCCCCGCCCTCCACCACGCGCAGGTTGCGCTCGGGCACGGCCACGAAGCGCCCCCACAGGCTCCCCATCTCCTCGCCGTAGATCCGGTGCGCGCTCGCGAGCAGGCGCGAGGGGTCGGCCAGGTGCGGCGCCCCCCTCGAGTGCACGTACACCTCCAGGTCGGGGAACCGCTCCACGAGCGCCCCCGCCGCGCCGGCATGGTCCAGGTGGATGTGCGTCAAAAGCAGCGCCCGGGGCTCCTCGCTGAGCCCCTCGAGGAGCGTCTCCATGCGGCTCTCGGGCCCGGGATCGGCGATCGCCCCGCCCAGGTCCCATGCGCTTATCACGCGCTCGCGGCCACGCTGGTGGACGTCGATCTGGCGTGGATCTGCAGCCCCGGTCATGCGGCTACGTTACCTACGGCCCTAGATGATTGATCCCCACGACCCCGCACGCGCGGATGACGCGGCATATCGGCGCTGGATCGGCGTCCTCGGGCTCGCCCATGCAACCAGCATGGGCTTCGCCCTGCGTCCTCGACCAGCTTGATCTGCCGCGCCCCCACGCGCACGGCGCCATGGAACCAACCATCTAGAATGGCTGCATCCCAGTGTTTCGTCCCAGGAGGGCGTGATGGCCAGCGACCCGGCAGGCAACGGCGCAAGCGGAATCGGCAAGGCCCGGCTCGACGAGCTGATCCGCTCCAAGGAAGAGGAGTTGAAGCACCTGCACGACGCTCGCCGGCGCTGGGAAGAGGGGCCGCTCGCCAAGTCGCTCGAGAAGTCCGGTGAGCGCCATGAGGAGTTCGAAACCCTCTCCGGCCTTCCCACCGACCGGCTCTACACCCCGGAACACTCCGCGGAGGTGGACTACGTCCGCGACCTCGGCTTCCCTGGCGAGTACCCCTTCACGCGAGGCATCCAGCCGACGATGTACCGGGGGCGGCCGTGGACGATCCGCCAGTACGCCGGTTTCGGCACGCCCGAGGCGACGAACGAGCGCTTCAAGTTCCTGCTCGGCCAGGGCCAGCCGGGCCTGTCCACCGCTTTCGACCTGCCCACCCAGATGGGGCTCGACTCCGACGACGAGCGGGCCGCCGGTGAGGTTGGACAGGTCGGTGTCGCGATCGACTCGCTGGCCGACATGGAGACCGTGTTCGATGGCATTCCCCTGGACCGCGTCTCGACGTCGATGACGATCAACGCCCCCGCTCCGATTCTGGTCGCGATGTACGCCGCGGTCGCCGACAAGCAGGGCGTCGCGCGCGAGAAGGTCTCGGGCACGGCCCAGAACGACGTGCTGAAGGAATACGTGGCACGCGGGACGTTCATCTATCCGCCCCAACCCTCGCTGCGGCTTGCCGCAGACCTGATCGCCTGGTGCGCCACCGACGCGCCGCGCTTCAACGCGATCTCCCTGTCTGGCTACCACATGCGCGAAGCCGGGTCGACCGCCGTCCAGGAGATCGCCTTCACGTTCGCGAACGCGATCGCCTACACGGAGGCTGTCCTCGAGCGTGGCGTCGATGTCGACGTGTTCGCCCCGCGGCTGTCGTGGATCTTCAACACCCACATCAACTTCTTCGAGGAGATCGCCAAGTACCGTGCGCTGAGGCGCCTGTGGGCTCGGATCATGCGGGAGCGCTTCGGCGCCAAGGACGCCCGCTCGATGATGCTGCGCACCCACACGCAAACCGGGGGCTCGACCCTCACCGCGCAGCAGCCGGAGAACAACATCGTCCGGGCAGGCATCCAGGCGCTGGCAGCTGCCCTCGGCGGTGTCCAGTCAATGGCGCTCTCGTGCTACGACGAGGCGCTTGCGATCCCGACCGAGAAGGCCCAGAAGATCGCCGTTCGCACGCAGCAGATCATCGCCGAGGAGATCGGCGTCACGGACACGATCGATCCGATCGCGGGCTCCTACTACGTCGAGTCGCTGACGAACGAGCTCGAGCGCCGCGCCGTCGAGGAGATGGAGAAGATCCAGCAGATGGGAGGTGCCGTCGCGGCGATCGACTCCGGCTACTACCAAAAGGCGATCCTCGACGAGGCCTACAGGTGGGAGCAGGAGGTCAACGACGGCGAGCGCGTCGTGGTCGGCGTGAACAAGTACCGCGACGACGACGAGCCGGCGCCCGAGTACTTCAGGGTCGATCCCACGATGGCCGAACGCCAGCGCGAGAAGCTGGAGCGGTTGCGCGACGAGCGAGACTCCGCGGCCGCCGAGCAGGCGCTGGGACGGCTACGGGCGGCGGCCGAAGGCCAGGAGAACCTGATGCCCGCGATCATCGAGGCGGTCCACGCCTACTGCACCCTGGGGGAGATCTCCGGCACGATGCGCAAGGTCTTTGGCGAGTACAAGGCGCTTGCCGCGATCTGAATCCCCGGCCGCGCAACTTGGCGTGATGCTGGGCGCGTTCGTGGTCGGGACCCTGGTCGCCAAGGTGGCGGGCGCGGAATGGGGCACGGCGTCCGGGTTCGGGCAGATGGCATTCGCGGTGGCGCTCGTGGCGCTGCTGTTGCGCGCCCCGTAAAGACCGGGCCCGTTTCTCCTGACCGGGGATAGAGTCAGCTCGTGATGAGGCGCCGCGTGGCGATCACGTTCGTTCTGTGCGCCACCGTGTGCTTGCTCTTGGTCGCCGAGGCTGCCGCCGCCGGACCCTTCAAGCCCTGCGCGCCCGGCTCGCCGTTGCTGTGTGCGCGGATCACCGTCCCGCTCGATCGCTCGGGCGCGATGCCGGGCACGGTCAACCTGCACGTCGAGCGCCTGCGCTCGCGCGGGCGGCGCGAGGGGGCTCTGCTGGCGCTGGCGGGCGGGCCGGGCGAGGCCGCCACGCCCTACATCTTCGACTGGGCCTTCACCCTCCGGCCGGCGCTCCAAAACCGCGACCTCGTGGTGCTCGACCAGCGCGGAACGGGGCTCTCCGGCGTGCTCCGCTGCCGGGGCCTGTTCGTGCCGGTGACCCGCACGCCGCTGGAGCAGGCACAAGCCGCCGAGCGGTGTGCGCAGTCGCTCGGCCCACGCCGTGCCCACTACACGACGCGGGACTCGGTCGACGACATCGATGCGGTGCGGCGCGCCGTCGGCGTGGACAAGATCACCCTGTTCGGCGTCTCGTACGGGACCAAGGTCGCGCTCGGCTATGCAGCCAAGTACCCGCAGCACGTGGAGCGCCTGCTGCTCGACTCGGTCGTCGAGCCGACCGGACCAGGGGCTTTCTCCCAGGAGAGCCTCGCAGCGGTGCCGCGCATCCTCCGCGCCCTGTGCGTGCGAGGTTGCGAGGAAATCACAAAGGACCTGCCGGGAGATCTCGCGGCGCTGCTGTCCTCGATGCGCGCGGGATTGCTGTACGGGCCGCTGGTCGCCGCGGACGGCCGGCGCAAGCGCGCCCGGATCGGCCGGCTGCGGCTCCTGGAACTGTTGTTCGCCGGGGACTTCGACCCCACCTTGCGCGCCGAGCTGCCCGCTGCCCTGAGGGCGGCCCGCGAGGGCGACACGGCCCCGTTGCTGCGGCTCGCGCTGCGAAGCGAGCGGGGAGCGGGCCCGACGCCGGCCCGCTATCTGAGCGACGCGCTGTACACGGCGACCGTATGCGAGGAGGGGCCGCTGCCGTGGGATCGCATGACGCCCGTGAATGCACGGGCGGCCGTGGCCGAGGCGAACGTTCGCGGGCTGCCGGTCACGACCCTCGGGCCCTTCGATCGCACCACGGTGCTGTTCGGATCTGCTCCCTTCCAGCTCTGCAGCCGCTGGCCCGCCGCGCCCACCGATCCACAGTTGCCTGACGGGCCCTTCCCCGCCGTCCCCACGCTCGTGCTCGCAGGCGAGGACGACCTGCGCACCCCGCTCGAGTCCGCGCGCCGGGTCGCGTCACGGATCCCGGGGGCGACCCTGGTCACCGTGCCCGAGATGGGTCACTCGGTGCTGAGCGGGTTCCCACGGCGCTGCGGCATACGGGCTGCGGACGACTTCTTCAGCGGCAGGCCGGTACGGCCGTGTGTTGCCCGCCGGCGGTCCTTTCCTCCCCTGCCGCCCTTCCCCCGTTCGCTGGCAAAGGTGCGCGCCGAGCCGCAGGTCGGCGGCAGGCGCGGCCGCACGGTCACCGCGGTCGGCCTGACCCTGGCGGATGCGCTGGATCAGCTGCTGAGCGCCTCCCTGCTCGCCAGGTTCGAGCAGAGCGTCCTGCGCGTCGGCGGCCTGCGGGCCGGGTACGTGCGCGCCGGGGAAGAGACGCTCGACCTGCACGGTGTGGTGTACGTGCCCGGCGTGCGCCTGCGGGGCCGGATCGTCTTCGGCAACCGCCCCCACGGAGTGCTGCGTGTGAGCGGGCGCGCCGCTGCGCGCGGCCGGCTGGTGTTTCGTCGCGACGGCTCGGTGACCGGCCGGCTCGGCGGGCGCCGAGTGCGGGTCAGCGTTGCGGGCATGTCCACGGCGGGCGTGGCTCGACTCGCGCGCCGCCGGATCGGACGAGAGCTACGATCGGCGCCGCCTCCGGGCAGCTACCGCTTGCCCTTCGCGGCACACCAGGAATAGAGTGCGGGCATGGCGGGTCCGGGGACGTTCATCTCGGTCGGGCGATCCCTCGAGCAGGCGGTCGAGCGGGTTAGGCGTGCCGAGGCACTTGGCTACGACTCCGTCTACGTGACGCACATCGCGGGGCGCGACTCGCTCACGGTCCTGATGGCCTATGCGGCCGCCACCGAGCGCATCAAGCTGGGCACAGGGGTCCTGCCGATGTACTCGCGCACGCCTGTGGCGACGGCTCAGCAGGCAGCCACGATCGATGAGTTCTCCGGTGGTCGGATGGTGCTAGGCATCGGGGTCTCCCACCAGGTCACCGTCGAGAGCTGGTACGGGTCGAGGATCGAGCATCCCGTGGCCGAGATGCGCGAATACGTCACTGCCCTGCGGGCGATGTTCGAGGGACGCGAGGTACCGCCCGGCAGTCGGTTTCCGACACAGTTCCGCTTCATGGGGCTCGAGCCGCGTGCCGAGCTGCCGATCTACATCGCCGGCCTGTCCCCGAAGATGCTGCGCCTCGCGGGCGAGATCGCCGATGGCGTGATGCTGTGGCTCTGCAATCCGGAGTACATTCGCCGTGTCGTGGTACCGGAGGTCACCGCCGGGCGTGAGCGCGCCGACAAGGGCTTGGACGGATTCGACATCGTGGCCGCGGTCCCGGCGGCGGTGACCGACGATCGCGCGGGTGCCTTCCAGACCATGCGCGGAGACCTCATCACATACTGGAGCCTCCCGTTCTACCGCGCGATGATCGTGCGTTCGGGCTTCGGCGCCGAGATCGCGGCATTCGACGCCGGCATGCAGGCGGGAGACCTCGACAAGGCCGAGGAGGGCATCTCGGAGGACTTCCTCGAGGCGCTGACTGCAATCGGGACGGCGGAGGAGGTGCGCGCGGGCGTCGCGCGCTACAGCGACGCCGGCGCCACGTCCCCCTGCGTCGGCCCGGTGCCAAAAACGGATTTTGCGGCCACGCTGGAGGCGGCAGCACCCTAGGCCCGTAACGGCGTAACGGCGAATTTCTGTTGCCGAATCTCGATTGCTGCACTACGTTGAATTACGTCACGGATGGCGTGACGGATTCGCAGCATTCGGGTGACGCCTCCCAGGGCCATGGAGGGCGACATCCGGACGAAACACCCGCTACACCGCCTCCGCCTGCCGCACTTTTCGTGGCAGAACGGAAATATCTCGAGGGCCATCGACCGCCGGGGGGCTGGGCCGATGATCCTCGAGGTTCAGGCGGTGCTGCAGTGGCCTGATATCGCTCTCGGTGAGTCAGGCACGTCGCGTCTCTAGACTCCCTCCCATGTCCATGCGGCAGGTGCAGCCACTGCAGGACGGGCACGGTCGCGTGATCGAGGACCTGCGCGTGTCCGTCACGGATCGCTGCAACTTCCGCTGCCAGTACTGCATGCCGGCCGAGGGCCTGCCGTGGCTCGACCGCGACCAGATCCTTCGATTCGAGGAGATCGAGCGCCTGGTCAGGCTGTTCGCCTCGATGGGCGTCAAGGACGTGCGCCTGACGGGTGGTGAGCCACTCGTCCGACGCGATTTCCCTGCACTGGTACAGATGCTGGCTGCCGTCGACACGCTCCGGGACCTGTCGCTGACGACCAACGCCTACCTGCTCGAGGACATGGCGGCCGACCTCGCCGCAGCCGGCCTGCGGCGCATCAACGTGTCGCTCGACTCACTCTCACGGGACCGCTTCTTCCAGATCACGCGGCGCGACGCGCTCCCCCAGGTGATCCGCGGGCTCGAGGCGCTCGAGCGTCACCCCGAGATTGCACCCATCAAGGTGAACTGCGTGGCGATGCGCGGCTTCACCGAGGAGGAGGTGCTTCCGTTTGCCGAGCTCGCGCGCCGCAAGCCCTACCACGTGCGGTTCATCGAGTTCATGCCGCTCGACGCCGACCACGCGTGGTCGGAGGACCGCGTCCTGACCGGGGCGGAGATCCGCGCGATGATCGACGCGGTCCATCGGCTCGAGCCGCGGCCACGCGAATCGCACGCGACGGCCCGCGTGTACGAATTCCGCGACGGCCGCGGCGCGATCGGCTTCGTGAACCCGGTCTCGGAGCCGTTTTGCGATGACTGCAACCGCATCCGGCTGACCGCCGAGGGCAGCCTGCGCACATGCCTTTTCAGCATGCACGAGACGGATCTGCGGGGCCCGTTGCGCGCTGGCGCCGACAACCTCGAGCTCGAGCGCATCGTCCGCGACGCCGTGTGGCGCAAGGAGCTGAAGCACCGGGTCTCCGAGCCCGGCTTCCGCCAGCCACCACGCACCATGAGCCGGATCGGAGGATAGGCGTGGCCGAGGCCGAGACCCCCAGTCCACCGGAGCGAAATGTCCAGGACTCAGGCGAGGGCCGACCCTGGCTGCGCTGTTACCGCTGCTGGTCCCAGAACCTCGAGGCGCAGGTGCACTACGACGCGATCCTCCGGATCGACCCGGAGTCGGGCGTGTTCGCCGAGCGCGTGGACGAGGTGCAGGAGGCGGTCGTTCAGTGTCTCGACTGCATGCACGACCAGCCCCATCTGACGTTCAACGACGGCCGCATCGAACCGGTCGAGGACCGCTGGGAGCGGATGGTCACCGGTACGCCCTGGGTTGCGTCGTGCACCGTGATGGTCGACCAGGACCTGGTGGAGGTTTGCTCGGGTCCTGAGGCCGCGGACTCGTTGACGTTCGGCGCCTTCGGAGACGGCGGCACGCGAGAGTTCTTCACCCACGTGCGGTTCCACAAGCACGACGAGGACAAGATCACGATCCACCTGCTCGTGGAGCTGTACGCGCGCACGGCCGAGGAGGCCACTGAGGTGCTCGAGGAGGCCTCACGCGGCGTCCTTTCGATCACCTCACTCGCCGAGGAGAGCCGCCCCCCGGCGTCCGACTCGGCCGAGCCGCACTAATCCGGTGTTAGGCACCCCCGCCGTTTCCCCCACCGCCACCGTTGCCGCCGCCCCCGGGGACTTCGATCCGCTCGCCGTGGGGTCCCACGTATGCATCCTCCGCCCCACGCCTGCCCAACTGGCGCATGGCATACAGGGCCAGCGCGCCCGCCCCCGCCAGGAACAGCAAGATCGCCCACGGCCCGAGTATCGAGGCAGCACCCGCTGCGACCACCACTCCGGTCAAGCCGGCCAGCCACAGGAACATGGGCGATGGGCCTTTGCGCTCCCGGCGCAGGAGGCCGAACGTCACCAGCGCCTCGGCCGAGGCACGCCGCACCGCCGGGTCGGCAATCTCGTTCTGCACCAGGTCGTAGAGCGGCATCACGGCTGACGGTTCGCCGAGCCGCTCGAGGGCGCGCACGGATGCGACGGCAACCGCCACGCTGTCATCACCAAGGTGGGCGATGAGATAGCGAACCGCGCGCGGTTCGCCAGATTCGCCAAGGGCTCGCGCCGCCTCCTCGCGAACGTCAGCGTCGCCGTTCGCCAGCGCGACGGCGAGCTCTTCTAGGCCCCGAGCCTGCGCTCCAGCTCCTCCAGCTGCGCCCTCAGCTCATCCGGCAGCCGGTCGCCGAATCTCGCGTAATGCTCGTGGACCGTCGGCAGCTCGTGCCGCAGCCCGTCAGGGTCGACCCGCAGCAGCTCAGCCACGTCCTCGGCGCTCACGTCGAGGCCGGTGGTATCGATGCCCTCCGGTGTCGGCACGTAGCCAAAGGGCGTCTCGACCGCGTCGGCGCTGCCCTCGCAGCGGCGGAAGATCCACGCCAGCACACGGCTGTTCTCTCCGAAGCCGGGCCACAGGAACTTGCCGTCGGCGTCCTTGCGGAACCAGTTCACGTGGAACAGCTTGGGAAGCTTGGACGCGTCCCCCTGCTCACCGATCTCGAGCCAGTGCTGGAAGTAATCGCCCATGTGGTACCCGCAGAAAGGCAGCATCGCGAACGGGTCGTAGCGCAGCTTGCCGACGTCCCCGGCGGCGGCCGCGGTCGTTTCCGACGACATGATCGAGCCCATGAACACACCGTGCCGCCAGTCGAACGCCTCGCGCACGAGTGGCACGACCGTGGCGCGCCGTCCGCCGAACAGGATCGCGTCGATCGGCACGCCGGCGGGGCTCTCCCACTCGTCCGCGATCGAAGGACACTGGGAGGCCGGGGTCGTGAAGCGCGCGTTCGGGTGAGCGGCCGGATGGTCCGAGTCGGGCGTCCAGTCCTCGCCGTGCCAGTCGATCGCGTGCGCGGGCGGCTCCTTGGTCATGCCCTCCCACCACACGTCGCCGTCGTCGGTCCGCGCGCAGTTGGTGAAGATCGAGCATTTCCGGATCGTGGCCATGGCGTTCGGGTTGGTGCTCTCGCTTGTCCCGGGCGCCACGCCGAAGAACCCTGCCTCGGGATTGATCGCACGCAGGCGGCCGTCCGGACCGAACTTCATCCACGCGATGTCATCGCCGACCGTCTCGACCCTCCAGCCGGGCAGGGTCGGGATCAGCATCGCCAGGTTCGTCTTGCCGCACGCCGACGGGAATGCCCCCGTGACGTACTTCGTCACCCCCTCCGGCGAGGTCAGCTTCAGGATCAGCATGTGCTCGGCCATCCAGCCCTCGTCGCGTGCCATCGCGGACGCGATCCGCAGGGCGAAGCACTTCTTGCCGAGCAGCGCGTTGCCGCCATATCCGGACCCGTAGGACCAGATCTCGCGGCTCTCCGGGAAGTGCACGATGTACTTGTTGGTCTCGTCGCAGGGCCACGGCACGTCCTTGCGCCCCTCGGTGAGCGGGTAGCCGACCGAGTGCAGACACGGCACGAACTCGCCGTCCTCGCCGAGCACGTCGAGCGCGCCCTTGCCCATGCGGGTCATGACGCGCATGCTGACCGCCACGTACGGGGAGTCGGTGAGCTGCACCCCGATATGGGCGATCGGCGACCCGAGCGGCCCCATCGAGAAGGGCACCACGTACATCGTGCGCCCCTGCATCGCGCCGCGGAACAGGCCGGAGAGCGTCTCGCGCATCTCGTCGGGGTCGCGCCAGTTGTTGGTCGGCCCGGCGTCGGACTCCTGCTCACAGCAGATGAACGTGCGGTCCTCGACCCGCGCGACGTCGCCGGGGTCGGAACGGGCCAGGTAGGAGTTCGGCCGCTTCGCGTCGGAGAGAGTCTCGAAGGTGCCATGTTCGACCAGCAGGCGGCAGAGGCCGTCGTACTCCTCGGCCGAGCCGTCGCACCAGTGGATCGCGCTCGGCTGGGTGAGTGCGGCCACCTCCTCGACCCAGGCTTTCAGCCCAGCGTGCGTGGTGGGTGCGTCCTGCTGCGGTGTGGCGGTCGTCTCAGTCAAGCCGGCTCAACTCCTAACGTCGTGGTGATGCCTGGATTCTGTCGTAAACGGCGAGCCCTCCGCCTCAGGCGGGACGCTTCGGGATCAGGACAGCGCGCCGGAAGGTGGCGACGAGCTCGTTGCGCTGGTTGAACACGTCGGTGCGCACCTTCACGATGCCGCGATCCGGCTTGGACTGGGATGCGCGCACCTCGAGCACCTCCGACTCGGCGAACAGGGTGTCGCCATGGAACACCGGGTTGGGATGGCTGAGCTCCTCCGTGGCGAGGTTCGCGATCGCCTTTCCGGAGATGTCACCGACCGACATGCCGAGCGCCAGCGAGTAGACCAACGGGCCCACCACGACGTTCTTGCCCTGCTGGGACTGGGAGGCGTAGACGTCGTTGATGTGGAGCGGGTGGTGGTTCATCGTGATCAGGCAGAAGAGGTGGTCGTCCGCCTCGGTGACGGTCTTCGCGGGCCAGTGCTTGTACGTGGCGCCCTCCTCGAAGTCCTCGAGGTAACGCCCGTACGGGCGGGCACCGGTCGCCTCACGCGAAGCCTGGTCGCACGTGGTCCCCTGCTTATCCGTCTCGGACAAGGTGGTCTGGTGCTCCTTTCTGTCGGGGCCGTGCGCGCCGCGGCGGGCGCGGTCGGCGGCCTAGATGGTTGATTCCGAATCCGCGTGCCGCTGGGGACGCGAGAATCGAGCTGGGCAAGGACGCAGGGTGAAGCCCATGCCGGTGGGCATGGGCGAATCCGAGGACGCCGATCCAGCGAAGGTTCGCAGCGTCATCCAGTGGTGCGGGGGTTTGGAATCAATCATCTATAGCTTGCGCTTCTTCACCTGCTGGCGCTTCTCGTGGCGCTCGATCACATTACCGATCAGCTTCATGATCTCCGGTTGCCCGGCGGCCCGGACGTAGCCATTCTGGTACGCGTCGCGCCAGTGCTGAAGCCGCCCGTCCTTGGCCAGCTCGTTGAAGTGGGACCGTGGCGCGAGCACTGTCACCTTGGCGTCGCCGGCCGGATCCTTGCGCACGTCGATCTGCGGAAACTCGATCCGCCAGGTCTGTGAATCCCGCTTGGACCGCAGGTCGAGGCGCACCACAAGCCTCAGCTGCCGCAGTGCGGGAACTTCGTCGAGGAACCGACGAGCGCCCTCCTCGATGAGATTCTGCGTGTCGGACGACACCGGCCTGAAGCGTATCCGAGCGCGGATAGAGTGACCGTTTCGC
>Ga0190275_10001764_pt1 | contig 15893 bp, 12 predicted proteins | sample Popmic550T_FD_133745 | JGI IMG/M metagenome (GOLD analysis project Ga0190275, IMG submission 133745) | Populus adjacent soil microbial communities from riparian zone of Yellowstone River, Montana, USA - 550 T | ecosystem: Environmental > Terrestrial > Soil > Riparian zone > Trees stand | place...
CGGCGAGCGCTGGCGATAGCGGAGAAGGCGCTCGGCAAGGACCATCGCACAGTGGCCACTCTCCTGAACAACATCGGCCATGCTCTCCATGACCAAGGCGACTACGCGGGAGCGCTGGAGCACCTCCGGCGAGTCCTAGCAATAGCGGAGAAGGCGCTCGGCAAGGACCATCCCTTTATGGCCAACCTCCTGAACAACATCGGCAGTGCGCTCCAGGGGCAGGGCGACCACGCGGGAGCGCTGGAGTACTATCGGCGAGCGCTGGTGATAGCGGAGAAGGCGCTCGGCAAGGACCATCCCACTACCCGAGCCATCCGCTCGAAGCTTGAACCCGTGCAGCTGCAATAGAGGGCCACTACAGCCGATTCGGAGGATTGCGCCCACGGAGAAGACCTCCAGGGTTTCCTTCCCTCGTCGCCTGCCACACGCACGTCTAGGGCTTCCGGAATGTCAGCGGGTGAGGCTAGGCTCCGCATCGTTCGCCAGAGGGGACCACGGGAATGGCTGATCAGCTGACGTACCTGGAGCTTTCGGAAGACGGTGGCAGTTCGCACAAGTTCTACGAGGTGAAGGTCGAGGGCAAGAAGCTCTCCATCCGCTTCGGTCGCATCGGTGACTCCGGCCAGCTCAAGGTCACCGACTTCCCCAACTCCGACAAGGCCCTCGCCGAGGCCCAGAAGAAGATCGCCGAGAAGACCAAGAAGGGCTACGCCCCCGCCGTCATCGGCCAGCGCAAGAAGCGCTCCGTCACCCGTCGCGAGATCACCAGCGGCACCTCCGCTGCCAAGCAGGCCCCCATCCGCTGGAAGTTCGGCACCGGTGAACGCGCCTTCGGCATCTTCGTCGATGACGCCCGCTGCTGGGTGGGCAACGAGAGCGGCAACATCTACTCGCTCAGCCACGACGGCAAGGTCCTCGACCAGTTCCGCCTCCCGGATGGTGTGAAGAGCATCGTCGCCGACGACCGCTGGCTCTACGCCGGCTGCGATGACGGCAACGTGTACGATCTCAGCGGCAAGGTGCCTCGCAAGGCGTACGAGATCGCCGAGGACGTGGACATCTTCTGGCTCGACATCAAGGACGCCGTGCTCGGCGTCTCCGACGCCAACGGCAAGCTCACCGCCATCAACCACGAGGACGAGTCCGTCTGGTCCCGACAGAGCAAGGGCACCCACGCGTGGATGGTCCGCTGTGACGAGGTCGGCATGTACCACGGCCACGCCAAGGGCGTGACCATGTACGACTGGGAGGACGGCAGCGAGATCTGGTCCAAGCCCACCAACGGCCACGTGATGTTCGGCTGGCAGGAAGAGTCCTCCATCTACGCCTGCACCAACACCGGCTACGTCCACAAGTTCACCAAGAAGGGGGATGTGGGCCCAGTGATGAAGTGCGACTCGGCGGTGTTCTCGTGCGCCGCGGTCGAGGACGGGAAGTACGTCTTCGCTGGCGACAACATGTCCAGCATCTACTGCTTCAACGAGAAGGGCGAGCGGCTGTGGAAGCTGTCCACCGGCTGCGGCTCCGCCTTCTCCATGCAGTTCTTCAAGGACCGGCTCTACATCGTCACCACCGACGGCTCCCTGGCCAGCATCGACGCGAGCGAGGCCGCCATCCAGGACGCCCAGAAGGGCACCCTCCCCAAGGCCGTCACCGTCAAGGCTCCCAAGCCGCTGGCCGCCGCCCAGGTGGGCACGGTGGAGACGACCCGCAGCGCGGGCTCGGGCGTCGTCGTCGAGTGCTACGAGGACGGCGGCCATGTGCGCGTGCGTGTCACGTCCCCCGGCTACAACAAGAACTGGCACGTGCAGTTCCCCAAGGACATCCGTGAGGCGGGCTCTCGCTTCGTCGTCGAGGGCGTGCGCGAGTCCGCTCGCGGCGGCTTCTACCGCGCCTATGGCGACATCAAGAAGCTGGTGAACTGACGTGAAGCTCATCGAGCAGGTGACGCTGCTCTTCCAGGAGGGGAGGAGCGACAAGGTGTACGAGGCGGACCTGCTCGAGGTCGGGGCGGGCCAGTACGTCGTCAACTTCCGCTACGGTCGGCGAGGCGCCGCCCTCAAGGACGGCACCAAGACGCCCGTCCCCGTCTCCATGGCCGAGGCGCGCAAAGCCTTCGACAAGCTCGTCCAGTCCAAGCTGGACACCGGCTATGTGCGCGCGGGGCACCCCTCTGCTGGGCTGCCGCCCCCTCCGCCTCGGCCCGCAGCGTCCACGCCGGCCGCGGCCGGTGGGCCTGCCGCCACGCCTGGGGCACCGGCCGCGCCTCCGGGAGCCTCGGCCCGCGAGAGCACCCTGCTCCAACAGCTCACGCAGGAGGTCAGCACCCGCCGCTGGTTCCGCTCCACCGAGGTGCGCGCGACGGCTCGGCCCCTGGAGCGCGTCATCTGGCGCGTGGGCGAGCTGCGCGTCCGCGCCGCCGAGCCCATCCTCCTGCCCATGCTGGAGCGTGCCAAACCGCTGCGCGCGTATTGCATCGCTGCGGCGCTCGGGCGCCTGGGCTCGGCGCAGTCCGTGTCCGCGCTCGGGCGGCTCTATGGAGATCCCGGTACTCCGGACATGGTGCGCCGCATCGCCACCGAGGCGCTGCTCCAACTCTCCGATGAAGCCACCCGTCGCGAGTTCCGCCAGGACCTGATGGGCAAGCTGCCCACTGCGCTCCGCGACGCCGCCCAGGCGGGCAACGCGGAGACCTTCGGACAGGAACTCGACAAGCTCCTCGCCGCCGGAGGGAAGGACCCTTACGCGGTGCTGGAGACGGTGTACCTGGTGGACTCGGAGGTGTCGCGCCCTGCGCTGCTGCGCGTGCTGCGGGCGGCCCCCTTCCAGCGCGGCGCGGTGAAGGCGCTGCGTCACATCTTCAAGATGGCCGAGTACCGCCGGGACGGGGAGGTGTTCGGCCTCATCGCCTGGCGCTACGAGAAGGAGCGCGCCGTCAGCCGAAGCGGGCGCGAAGGTTTCAACAAGGCCACGCGCTTGTTCCTGCGGCGCCGCGTCTGGCGCACGCTGCGGCGGATGGGCCAGATTGAGGACTCCGACTTCGTGAAGATGGCGGTGGGTGTCCTGCTGGCCTTCAGCGACGAGGACGCGGTGCCCGAGCTCTCGACGACCTCCGGCTATGGCCGCAACCGCGAGGAGCACCATTGGGGCGCTTTTGCTCCCTACTGGGCCTTCAACCACCTGCTGCATGGACGCAGCCGGCGCCTGGTGGCCGTGCCTCACAGGCTCACCTTCTTCGCCAAGTGGAAGCCGCGCTCGGATGCGGAGGTGCGCGAGCGCGAGGAGAGCTTCCCCGAGCTGTGGGACCGTACGCCCCAAGGGTTGATGCACCTGCTCGACGAGAGCCGCTGCGCGCCCGTGCACACCTTCGCTGCTCGCGCCCTGCGCGCCCTGCCAGCCTTCCTGGCTCAGCTCGACGCGGACTCGGTGGCGATGCTGCTGGACAAGCCCTATGAGCCCACGGCCCAGCTGGGCCTGGACCTGGCCATCGAGCGGGTCAATGCGCGCGGAGAGCCTCGGGCGCTGGTGCTCGCGGCGGCGCGCTCCCCGTACGCGCCTGCACGCAAGCAGGCCTTCCGCTGGTTGGATGCGCTCCGGGACGTCCTGCTGAAGGACCTGTCCTTCCTCGCCGCGCTGGCCATCTCGCCGCAGACCGAGACACGCCAGTATGTGGCCAGCCTCCTGCGCGGCTCCGTCATGCCGGATGACGTGGCCGAGGCGTTCATCCGTCACCTGCTCCAGGCGGCGCGCAAACTGGGCCCGAACGATGGTCCCCTGGCAGCCGACGTGAAGCTGCTGGTGCTCGCCGCGCTGGGCCCCCTGGGCCGGCCGCCGGGGACGGAGGTCCTCATCGAGCTGCTGGGCCACCCGCTCGTCGAGGTTCAGGAGCTGGGCGGCGAGCTGCTCCTGCGCCGGGACCTGCGCACCGAGCCGGTGCCTCCCGAGGTGCTCGGCCACCTGCTGCAGTCCGCGAGCGCCTCTCTGCGCACCCTGGGCTTGCGCCTGCTGGGGAAGATGCCGGACGCAGCATTCCTCGCGAACGAGGACGTCCTTGCGAGGCTGGCCTCCAGTCCGCACCCGGATGTCCGCCAGGGCATCCGTCCGTTGATCGGGCGCCTCGTCACTCTGGACGCGGCGGCGGGCGCGCGGGTGTTGGAGATGCTCGTGGCGGCGCTGCTCCGCCGGAGACTGCCCGAGGGGGTGCCGGAGCACGTGGCCGCCCTGATCACCGGCGAGCTGGCCACCGCGTTCCATGCTGTCTCCGCGGAGACGGTGTGGCGGCTGCTGGACTCGGAGGACGGCACGGCGCAGAGCCTGGGCGCCGCGCTCCTCGAGAAGCGGGGAGACGCACTGACGGTGGACGTGGCGCGGGCGGTGAAGCTCGCGGGCCACGACGTGCTCAAGGTGCGCGAGTGGGCCTGGCACTGGATGGAGAGCCACTTGTCCGTGGTGCGTGCGGATCTGGCCGCGGCGGTGCGGCTGCTCGACACGCGCTGGGATGACGCGCGGGCCTTTGCCTTCCGCTACTTCCGCGAGCGCTTCGCCCCCGAGGACTACACCCTGGAGGTGCTCGTCTCCGTGGCGGACAGCGTCCGGACGGACGTGCAGACGTTCGGGCGGGAGATGCTGGCGCGCTCGTTCCGCGAGGAGGATGGGCCGGAGCTGCTGCTGCGGCTGTCCGAGCACCCGGCTCCCCCGGTGCAGCTCTTCGCCACGCACTACCTGGACCGCTTCGCCAGCGGCAACGTGGCCCTGGTGGAGAAGCTGGTGCCATACTTCAACCGGGTGCTGAACCAGGTGAACAAGGGGCGCGCCGCGCGTGGCCGCGTGCTGGAGTTCCTCCGAAAGGAGGGGCGGCGCGACGAGGTGGCAGGCCGTCAGGTGGTGGATGTGCTGCACCGATTGTCAGCGACGATTGCTATAGAGAATCGCGCCGCGGCGCTGGAGGCCATGCTCGCCATCGGGAAGGCGCAGCCAGCCGTCCCACTGCCCGTGCGCTTGAAGCCAGTGGAGGTCCGTCGTGGAGTTTGAGTACGCCTATCGGGGCAATACCGCCGTCGAGCACCGGGGCGACCGCACCGACCTGTCCTTCTCTCCGGACACCAAGCGCCCGCCCACGTACTTCTCCGGGGAGCTGCGCCAGAACGTGGCCTTCCGCGAGGCCATCTCCGCCCTGCACAGCGTGGTGGTGTCGGACCTGCGCTTCAAGCCCAAGGACAAGACGGCCTACAAGGCCTGGGCCGCGAAGCAGGAGGACGCGGATCTCGACACCATCTTCGCCCAGCGCCAGCAGGTGGCCGGCCGGCTGAAGGGGCTGCGCGAGGAGCTGACGGAGCTGGAGCGGCAGAGCGCCCGGCGCATGGGCCCCTTCCTGGAGGCCCGGCGGCGCTACTTCAACTACCTCTACGAGAAGAATCGGGACTTCTGGTTCGTCTTCGATCCGGTCATCACCGTCCACCCGGACGAGGCCTTCTTCGAGTGCTTCAGCCAGGACGAGTCCAGCTACGGCCGGCTGGGCGCCAGCTACGAGGTGTTCCAGAACGTCGGCGAGTTCGCCTGCGGCACCACCAACATCGACTACTCGTCGCCGCTCTATGACGAGTTCCAGAAGATCCGCTCGTACAAGAAGACGCACTTCGAGGTGGACCCGACAGGCTTCACCACGAAGACGGGCGAGGACGCGGCGTACAAGGAAGTGAAGATCGATCTGCCGGACTCGTGGGTGCGCGGGTTCCTGCAGGTGAACTCGGCCATGAGCCTGCCGGCCACGCGCGTCGACCTGCACCCCATGGACGTGCACAACTTCCTCTTCGTGCTCAAGCGCCGCAAGGAGAAGAAGGGCCCGCGCTCCATGCGCTACCGGCTCACGCCAGGGCAGCCGGTGAAGGTCGTCTTCGAGCCGTGGAACCTGGAGGTGACGTGCTCGCGCTCCATCTATGAGGGCCAGGGCACGCACGACATCCGCGTGTGGGGCCGCCGCCGTCTGCTCATCCTCGAGCGGCTCATCCCCGTGGCGCGCCGCTTCACGGTGCACCTGCTGGGCAGCGGGATGCCGTCCTTCTATGTGGCGGACCTGGGAGACCTGTCCTTCACGCTGGGCCTCTCCGGGTGGACAGCGAATGACTGGTCCACCGCGGGCAACTTCGACCTGATGGCGCCCCGCACCGAGGTGGACGAGTTCACCCGCCGCCGCGTCTTCGATGCGCTCAAGGAGACGTGGCGCGAGCCTCCGGAAGCGCTCGCGGCGAGGCTGGGGATGGACCGGGCCACGGTGCTGGGCGCGCTGGGCGCGTACACGCAGGCGGGCCGGGCCATCTGGGATCTGAACAAGGGCGTGTACCGGGCGCGTGAGCTGAGCCGCGAGCCGCTGCCCATGGAGAAGCTGCGCTTCTCCAACGAGCGTGAGGAGAAGGCCTCGCGTTTCCTGGAGGGACGGGCGGTGATGGTGCAGGCTCAGCCCTCGAATGTGGATGGAGGGCTGGAGCTGAAGGGGACGGTACGGGACAGCAGCAAGGTGCACCGCGCAGCTTTGCGGCTCGATGGGGATCAGCGTATGGTTTCCGCCGAGTGCACCTGCAACTTCTTCCAGCAGAACAAGTTGTTCAAGGGGCCATGCGAGCACCTGCTCGCGCTGCGGCTCCAGCACTCGAAGTCGCATCGGACATGAAGGGAGGGAGGGTTCGCGCACGCGGCGGTCAGAGGGCAGTACCTTGCAACCCGGGCGGCGTTTCGCCGTCCTTGCCTGATGGCCTGTGATGCATCACTGGCCCGCTCTTGACTGTGCCGTACCTCCCTACCCCAGGCGTATGGCGGTGTGGATTCCGTAAATCCATAGCGCCCGGGGTAGGGGGTACGGCTTGAGTCGAGACGAGCCAGTCCTGAGAGCAGTACGAAGGTGCTCTCGGACCGCCGCGTGGACGAACCCTCCCTGCTCTTCGTGAGAGCGCCATGGCCCAACGACCCCCGCGAAACCGGCAGGAGCTGTACGAGCGCATCCAGGAGAGCTCCAAGGATGAGGTCATCCTGGACGAGATGGTGCGCCTGGGCTACTGGCCCGCGCGCAGCGGCATCCCCGGGGATCCCCGGGATGAGATGCACCGGAAGGCCGAGCTGCAGAGCCAGATCCGGGCGCTGACCACCGAGCAGTCCCGCCTGGGGAACCTCGAGAAGCTGAAGAAGGAGCTGCGCAAGAAGCGGCTCGCGGAGAGCAAGCGCAAGCAGAAGGAGACGAAGGAGCGGCGCGAGCGCGAGCGGGTGGCCCGGGCCGAGGCCTGGAAGGCGCGCAAGGCGAAGGAGATCCTCTTCCTGGGACGCGGGGTGTCGGGCGGGCTGAGCCAGCGCACGCCGGATGCGCCGAAGCTGGAGCGCCAGGGGCTGCCAAAGCTGGAGACGCCGGAGGCTCTGGCCCAGGCGCTGGGGCTCACGGTGGGGCAGCTGAGGCAGCTCTGCTACGCGCGGGTGGTGTCCACGCGGACGAACTACGTGCGCTTCGCGCTGCCGAAGAAGACGGGGGGCCTGCGGCTCATCTCCGCGCCGCTGCCTCGGCTGAAGGCGGCCCAGCACTGGGTGCTGGAGAACGTGCTGGAGAAGCTGCCGGTGCACGATGCGGCGCACGGCTTCCGGGCGGGGCGCTCCATCGTCAGCAACGCGCAGCCGCACGTGGGCGCCGCGGTGGTGGTGAACCTGGACCTGAAGGACTTCTTCCCCACGGTGGTGTACCCGCGGGTGAAGGGCTTCTTCGTGAAGCTGGGGTACAGCGAGGCGACGGCGACGGCGCTGGCGCTGCTGTGCACCGAGCCGGATCTCGAAGAGGTGGAGCTGGATGGGCAGCGGTACTTCGTCGCGCAGGGCGGCAGGAGGCTGCCGCAGGGCGCGCCCACCTCTCCGGCGCTGACGAACCTGCTGTGCCGGCGGCTCGACCGGCGGTTGAAGGGCGCGGCGCAGAAGCTGGGCTTCACGTACACGCGCTACGCGGATGACCTGACGTTCTCCGTGCCCAAGGGCGGGACGGGGGATGTGGGGAAGCTGCTGCGGCTGGCGCGGTTCGTCATCCGCAAGGAGGAGTTCACCCCTCACCCGGAGAAGACGCGGGTGCTGCGGCGGGGCGGGCAACAGGAGGTGACGGGCGTCGTCGTCAACGACAAGCCAGGGGTGGATCGCGAGACGCTGCGGCGCTTCCGCGCGCTCCTGCACCAGCTCGAGAAGAGCGGGCCCGAGGGCAAGAAGTGGAACAGCTCGACGGACGTCATCGCCTCCGCGGTGGGCTTCGCCAACTACGTGGCCATGGTGGATCGGGTGAAGGGCAAGGCGCTTCAGGAGAAGGCCCGAGCGCTGGAGCGGAAGTACGGGCGTAAGACGGTGATGCCACCGAGGCCCAAGGCCGGCGCGCCCGCACAGCCTGGCCCGGCGGCCTCTCCGCCCATATCGAGCAGCCAGACGCCCGCGAGCGGGGCTCCGAAGCCAGAGGAGCCTTCAGACCCGACAGATTCGCCGAAGAAGAAGTGGTGGAAGCTGTTCTGAGTCCGAGGGCTCACCCCGATAGGCATGCTCCCTTTTCCGCGGAGGTGAGGTGTGGACGAGAAGTGGCTGATCCTCGCTGGGCTCGGGGTGCTCGGAGTGGCCATCGCGCTCCTCGTCCGAGGCACGGAGGCCCAGCGGCTGCGGCGGGCCTGGTTCCGCAGCACGCCTCTGCCCAGGGCGCAGGCGGAGGAGTCGCTCGCGCGACACCTGATGGCGCAGAGGGGGCGGTTCCCGAACCGCACCGAGGTCTGGTACCTGAGGAAGATCCTCGCGGAGCTGCGGCGGGACCGGCGCTGATCACTTCTTCGCGCAGGCATCGCCCGCGAGCTTGCCGCCCGCGTCCAACGGCATGCCGCCGATGGGCCGGTCGCGCAGAGCCGCGTTGACGAAGCTCATGCGACGGTTCTGGGCCTTGCCCTCGGGGGTGGAGCTGTCGGCCACGGGCTTGCTGTTGCCGAAGCCCACCGGGACGAGCCGCCTGCAGTCCACACCCTTCGCCACCAGCCAGAGCGCCACCGCCAGCGCCCGCTTCTCGGAGAGCGTCTGGCTGTCTTCGCCGGGAGTGTCCGAGTGGCCCTCGATGCGCAGCGCGGAGATGTACGACTTCGCGTCCAGGTAGGCGCGCACGTGCTCCAGCGCCGGCGTGCTCTCCTCGGTCAGCGTGTCCGTGCCGCTCTTGAAGGTGATGGGGGAGGGGAGCACCAGCTCGTGGCCCTCGAGCTTGAACGAGGGCTTCGCGTCCTCCGCGAGCACGGGCAGCGAGAGCAGGAGGGTCAGCGGCAGCAGGCAATGGGCGATCGAGCGCATGGGCACCACCAGAGAGAGAAGCGGTCCCCGCGAGCCTCGCACGGAACGTCACGGACTGGCAGGGGGACCGCCGGTGACGCGCTTGACGAGCCGGCCTGCCGGGAGCGTGTCTGCCGGCTTCACACCGTTGATGAGGGCCAGCTCCTCCAGCGGAATCGTGGAGGGGGAGCGCGACTGGAACTGCGCCAGCGTCATGGCCTGGTCCAGCGTCACCAGCTCGATGCGCGCGGGCTGCACGGCCAGCAGGGCCGGGTCCGTCAGCTCCCGGAAGCTGGCGAAGGTGGCGCGGAACGCCGGGTCATGCTGCGGGAGCTGCGCCGCCACCGAGCGCACCCCCTGCTGCGCGAAGAACTGCTGCAGGGCCTGGTCCGGAGAAATGCCACCCCCCACCGTGGCCAGCCCGACGATCGCGTCCTGCTTCGGGCTCACGCCGAGCACCGCCTGGCTCTGGTTCGCCGTCTTCCAGCCCTCGGGAAACTCCAGCTGGAAGCGCAGGTCTGGGTGCAGGAAGAGGGCAGCTCCGGCCGCTCGGACTTGCGGGCCATGGGCATGCCCACGCTGGCCACGTATTGCTGGGGCTGCGGGTTGTCGAGCAGGCCAAGGGAGCCGGTGCACTGCTGGCCACTGGCCGCCTGTACACCGCGTCACTGAAAGGACAGATGGGCGCGCATCGCGCCCGGAGGTTGGTTAGCCTCTCTCCCATGGAGAACCTCGACTCGCGGCTGGAGCGGTTGGAGCGGAGCTACCGGCGCATGCAGGGCCTGGCCCTGGCCGCGCTGGCCCTGGCCGGGGTGGGCCTGGGAGCCGCCGTCCTCAAGGAGGAGGGGAGCGCCGGCGCGCTGGTCGTCTCACGGCTGACGCTGGCGGATGCGCACGGGCGCGCGCGCGCCACGCTCTCCGCCGAGGCGGATGGGAGCACGGGCCTGGTGCTCAGCGACGCGGAGGGCCACCCACGGGCCCTGCTCGGCATCTCGAAGGATGGCTCCCCAAAGCTGCGCTTCTCCACTGTGGAGGGACACACGCTCGCCGAGCTCACTGTGTACTCGGACGAGGCGCCGCGCCTGGCGTTCGCGAAGAAGGGCGGCGCTGAGTTCTTCTCCGTGGGCATGTTCCCGGACGGCTCGTCCCGGCTGGAGCTGGCGGATGAGGACGGCCGGCCGCGCGCCATCCTCGGCGCGGACGAGCACGGCTCGCCAGGGTTGCTGCTCGTGGACCGGCTGGGTCAGCCTCGCGCGACGCTGCGGGTGTCTCCTTCCAACAGCGCCAGCCTGGTGCTCGAGGGGCTCGACGGTGAGGTGTTCCGCGCGCCCTCCTCCGTGCAGTGACGGGGGCTACCGCTTCAGGGCCGTGATGCGCCGCTCGATCGTACTGAGGTAGGCGCTCAGCCCGTCGTGGCTCTGGCTCGGCGTGGGAGGCTCGGTCAGCACCTTCACGATGCGCTTGACGTGATCGAGGATCTGCCCGTTCGACACCTCGAGCCTCTCCATCCGTGCCTCCATCTTCTCCATCCGGCCCTCGAGTCTGCTCACGCGCCCCTTGAGTTCCTGGACGTCCAGGTCGAGCTTCTGGACTCCCTGGAGTAGCTGCGTCCCATCCTTGCTCATGGCTGCCGTCATCGGCCCCCCCACGTGCCTGCTGAGTCGTCCACCACTCTACAGAGTGGATGAGAAACATCCTACTACATGGGTATGATGTGCGCTCAAGATGTAGGAGGTGAGGGGGGTGGGGGTACTGGAGTGGTAGGAGCAGGGACCGGGGGCAGAAGTTTGAAGCCTCGCTGGAGAAGGAAGCCCAGCCGGTCCACGACGTCCCACGACTCCACGATCTGGCCCCCCCGCATTCGAAAGAGGGACTGGCCCTGGAGCGTCACCTGCTTGGGCGCGCCCGCCTCGTCCAGCGTCTTCGCGTCCGTGCCCGTCGCCTTCCAGTGGATGAGCACCAGGTCGCCGTCGGCCATCAGGTGCTGGATGTCGAACCGCAGGTCCGGCAGCAGCGCGAGGCTCGCCTCGGCCTGCTTGCGGACGAAGTCCGGCCCCTGGGCCTGGGGCGGTGCTCCGGGAGACAGGTCCACGAAGTCCTGCGCCACGTACACGGGGATGCGGTCGAGCTGGCGCTGGTTGTAGATCTCCTCGGTGAAGGCCCGGGCCAGCCGCTTGTTCTCCTCTTCGGCGGCGAGGTCGCGAGCTCCTGAGGTGGTGGCACAGCCCGTCAGCAGCGTGAGGGTCAGCAGCAGCGAGAGTCGGTTCATAGGGGCCCGCAGTGTGCTCATGGCCCTGGCCCGCGTCAGCCGTGCCTTTGCGGCAGTGTCCACCTCATGGCGACGGCTGGCCCAGGCCGATGGGAGCCGCCAGGCACGTGTCCGGGATGTGGAAGGCCCGCACCAGCGCCACCGCGTCCGGCCGCAGCTCCGCGCACAACCGAGTGACTTCTTTGCGGATGGCCTTGGCCTTTCCGCTCTCCACGTGCTCGTTCTCCAGGAACCAGCCGCTCGCGTCCATGAGGCAGCCCAGGCCGTACAAGTCACACAGCTTGCCGAGCACGGCCTTCACCGCCGGATCCTCCACCTGCTCCACGCCCGCGAGGAACTGCTCCAGCACCACACGCTCCACGTGTGCGAGGGCCAGCGACTGCAGGTGGTCCTGCACCTGGATGAAGGCCTGGAACGAGTCCACCCCCGCGCCCAGCCGCTTGCGCAGCCGCCGCGCCGCCGAGGCCAGCAGGTCCGCCTCGCGGAAGCGCAGCGCGCGCAGCTGGAAGTCCCCGTCCCGCAGGTGCTCGCTGCCCGTGCGCCGCACCTGGAAGGGGTTGCGATCCGTCAGCGCCCCCGAGGCCCGCTCGACGATGAACTTCATCACCGTGAAGACGCGGTCATCCTCGAACTGCTGCCGGTAGCCCGTCAGCAGGCTCTTGGCCACGAGCTGCATCAGCACCGTGTTGTCGCCCTCGAAGGTGGTGAACACGTCCGTGTCCGCCTTCAGCGTGGGCAGCCGGTTGGCCACCAGGTAGCCCTGGCCCCCGCACGCCTCGCGCGCCACCTGCAGCGTCCGGGTGGTGTGCCACGTGCTGTAGGCCTTGAGGCCCGCCGCCAGCGCCTCCACCTCCATGGCGTCCTGCTCCGTCCGCCCCACGTAGCGCTTCACCAGGTACTTGAGCGCGAAGTCCAGCGCGTACGTCGTCGCCAGCGGGCGCAGCAGCCGCAGCTGGTGGGTCTGGTAGTCCAGCAGCCGGGCCTCCTGCGCTCCGGCCGGGCCGAACTGCCGGCGCTCGTCCCCGTAGGAGATGGCGATGGCCAGGCCGCTCTTGGTGGCGCTCAGCCCTCCGAGGGCCACGCTCACCCTTCCTGCCACCAGCGTGCCCAGCATGGTGAAGAAGCGCCTCGAGGCGCTGGTGATGGAGCTGGTGTACTCGCCCTCGGCGCTCACCTGCGCGAAGCGGTCCAGCAGGTTCTCCCGAGGCACGCGCACCTGGTTGAACCAGATGCGCCCGTTGTCCACCCCGTTGAGCCCCATCTTCACCCCGCAGTCCTCCACCCGGACGCCGGGGAGCAGCTGTCCGTGCTCGTCCCGCAGGGGCACCAGCAACGCGTGGACGCCGTGGCGCTCGCCCTTCACCTCGAGCTGCGCGAACACCGTGGCCAGCCGCGCGTGCTGGGCCGCGTTGCCGATCCACTCCTTGCGCGCCGCGTCCGAGGGCGTGTGCACCACGAAGTCGCCGCGCTCCTCGTCGTAGCGGGCCACCGTCTCCACGTCGCGCACGTTGGAGCCGTGGCCCAGCTCGCTCATCGCGAAGCAGCCAGGCAGCTCCAGCGAGGCCACCTTCGGCATCAGCTCGCGGTGGTGCCGCTCCGTGCCCAGGAAGTAGATGCTGCCGCCGAAGAGCCCGAAGTTCACCCCCACCTTCACCACGAGGCTCAGGTCGAAGAAGGCCAGCGCCTCGAAGGCCGCGATGAAGGCGCCCAGGTCGACCTTGGACAGATCCTCCGGGTAGGCGATCTTCCCCAGCCCTCGTGCCGAGAGCTGCTTCAGCCACGAGAACACCTGCTCCCGGTACGCGGCCGTGTTGCGCTCGTCCCCGTAGCGGAAGGCGGGCGCGGCAAGCCACTCGCGGATCTGGGTGCGCACGGCGGGGTAGGTGCGCTCCAGCACGAGGCGCAACTTGTCCACGTCGAAGGAGGCCGGAGCGGGCGGTGTGCTGCTGCGGGGCGCGGCGGAGACGAGGCTGCGCACGGCCTCGGTGCCCGAGAGGCCCATCGCCGTCTCCATCGGGGCCAGGGTGCGCGCCAGCTCGGGCATGGAAGCGGGCAGGGAGTCCTTGCCGCCGAGCACCTCGGCGAGCTGTGCGCCCAGCTCCGCGAGGCTCTGCTGCCCGCTGTACTCCAGGCGCTCGGCGGTGCTGCGGATGTGGTCACGCAGCTGCGCCAGGGCTCGAGGAGAGGGAGGGGTGAGCGGATCCAGCCAGCGCGCCAGCACCGCGCTGGAGCGCAAGTCCAGCCACGGCTGGGCGCGGGCCGCGGTGCCCATGGCGCGGATCTCCTCGGGGGTCAGCTCGCCATCCGTCCAGGCCACGTAGAGCATGGGGACGAGGGGTGCCAGGCGAGGCAGGGACAGCAGCTCCTGGACGGAAGGGCCCTGCACGTCATCGATTCCCATGGATGTCTCTCCGGAGAGCAGGCGGACAGGCACACTTCGCCACGGCGTGAGCGTCGGGGCAATGACAGGTTGCAGCGTCGCGGGGCCGACAGGTGGGAGATGCGCCCAGACTGTTCGAGACACCGTGCGTCCCTACCTTGGCAAGCCATGGACATGGATGTGACAGATGGGCTGCTCCCGCAGCCAGGTGCGCATGGCTGGGATGAGGACGCCCCCCAGCGGCATGAGATGAAGGGGCCGTTCCACCTGCCCCCTGGGACAGACGCCTTCTCCTTCGTGCTGTACCAGTCCACGGGGGTGTGCCTGGACGAGGGACATCGGGCGGAGCTGCTGGAGAACGGGACGGTCTTCGACCGGATGCTGGAGGACATCCGCCAGGCGCGCGAGAGCATCCACATCCTCGTGTACATCTGGCGCCCTTGCGCCCTGTCCGACCGGTTCGTGGAGGCGCTCCGGGAGCGGGTGAGCGCGGGCGTGCACTGCCGCGTGCTGGTGGATCCGGTGGGGAGCGAGGAGGTCTCGGGAGACAAGGACTTCGACCAGCAGGTCGAGCGGAGGCTCGTCGAGTGTGGGGTGGAGGTGCACTACTACCGGCCGCTGGCGGGCAAGATGCTGGGCCGACTGCTGGGGCGCACCCACCAGAAGCTCGTCATCGTCGACGGGCGCATCGGCTACACGGGGGGCTTTGGCATCTGGAAGGTGTGGGAGGGAGACGGCCGCGCGCCCGAGCAGTGGCGAGACACGCACATCCGCGTGGAGGGCCCGGCCGTGTGCCGGATGCAGCTGACGTTCTCTCGCTCCTGGCAGGAGTCGGGCGGGAGCCTGCTGCACCCGAAGGATCTGCCGGCGCCGTGCCATGTCGGGCCGGTTCGCGCGGGCTTCGTGGACAGCATCGGCAAGCTGGGGATGACGGACGCCGAGCGGATGGTGCGCATCGTCATCGCCGCGGCGCGGAAGCGGCTGTGGATCGCCAACGCGTACTTCACTCCACCCAACGCCATCATCGAGCAGCTCGTCCACAAGGCGCACGAGGGCGTGGACGTACGGGTGCTGGCACCGGGACCGGTCCACGATGTGCCGATTGTCCGCGCATCGCAGCGCTCGACCTACGAGCGGTTGCTGGAGGCTGGGGTGCGCATCTGGGAGTACCAGCCGTCGATGATGCACGCGAAGACGCTGCTGGTGGATGACTGGCTCAGCACGGTGGGCTCCACCAACATGGATGCGCTGTCGCTCAACAAGCTGAGCGAGGGCTCGTTGGTGCTGGCGGACCCGGAGTTCGCGCGGAAGCTGGAGCGGTGCTGGGAGAGGGATCTCGAGGTCTCGCGGGAGATCACGCTCGAGGCGGGCGGGCGAACGAACCCGTGGCGGCGCCTGGCGCGGCGGGCCACGCAGCTCATGGGGCAGGACCGGTAGCACGTCAGCGCGGATCCTGGACGCCAATCTGGCGGCACATGGAGAGCACGGGGCACGTGGAGCACTTGGGACGTGTCCCCGTGCAGACGTGCTTGCCGAACGGCACCAGCAGCCGGTTGAGCTCCACCCAGTACGTTCGGGGGAGCCGCGCCTCCAGGGCCGCCAGCGTCTGCTCCGGGGTGCGCGCCTGCACGTAGCCCCAGCGGTTCGTCACCCGGTGCACGTGGATGTCCACGCTGATGGCCTCGTGCCCGCAGGCGATGCCGAGTGCGAGGTGCGCGCACTTCGGGCCCACGCCCTTGAAGGACTGAAGCACCTGGGCATCGCACGGGAGCGTCCCGTGGAGCTCCTTCACCGTGCGCACCGCGATGGCGTGGATCTGCCGGGCCTTGGGCTCGGGGAACGTCACCGGGCGGATGAGGGCTTCTATCTCCTCAGGCGTGAGCCGGCTCATGGCCTCCGGGGTGCTGGCGCGCTTCAGGAGCGTCAGGGACGTGGGCA
>Ga0190275_10001765_pt1 | contig 15884 bp, 12 predicted proteins | sample Popmic550T_FD_133745 | JGI IMG/M metagenome (GOLD analysis project Ga0190275, IMG submission 133745) | Populus adjacent soil microbial communities from riparian zone of Yellowstone River, Montana, USA - 550 T | ecosystem: Environmental > Terrestrial > Soil > Riparian zone > Trees stand | place...
GACGAGCGGGGCAACGTGCGCCGCGACGAGTCGTACGCCGCCTCGGTGCCGGGTGTCTACGTGGCCGGAGACGTGGGTCGGGGGCAGTCGCTCATCGTGTGGGCGATCGCCGAGGGCCGCAGCGCGGCCGCGTCGGTCGACGCGTTCCTCACCGGCTCGACGACGCTGCCCTCCCCGATCAAGCCCCACGAGCGCCCGCTGACCGTCTGATCGGGTCGTGGACGAGCCGTTGCTTGGAACGTTCCAATGTCCGCTAGGCTGACGCCCGTGCGAAGAGCCAAGATCGTCTGCACCCTCGGCCCTGCGGTGAACACGCCGGAGGGGATCCGAGCGCTCGTGGACGCCGGAATGGACGTCGCGCGGCTCAACATGAGCCACGGGGCGTACGCCGACCACGAGGCCGCCTACCGGTTGGTCCGCCGGGCCTCCGACGAGACCGGTCACGCGATCGGCGTCTTCGCCGACCTGCAGGGTCCCAAGATCCGGCTGGAGACCTTCGCCGACGGGCCTGTGAAGCTCAAGAAGGGTGCGACGTTCACGATCACCACCCGCGACGTCGTCGGCGACGCGGAGCAGTGCGGCACGACCTACAAGGGGCTGCCCGGTGACGTGCAGCCGGGCGACCCCCTGCTCATCGACGACGGCAAGGTCCGCCTGAAGGTGACCGCCGTCGACGGGCAGGACGTGGTCACGGAGGTCGTCGTGCCCGGCAAGGTCTCCAACAACAAGGGGATCAACCTGCCCGGGGTCGCGGTCTCCGTCCCCGCCCTGTCCGAGAAGGACACCGACGACCTGCGCTGGGCGCTGCGTCTCGGGGTGGACTTCATCGCGCTCAGCTTCGTGCGCAGTGCCGCCGACGCCGAGGACGTACGCGTCATCATGCGGGAGGAGAACATCTTCCTGCCGGTCATCGCCAAGATCGAGAAGCCGCAGGCCATCGACAACATCGACGAGATCGTCGACGCCTTCGACGGCATCATGGTCGCGCGTGGCGACCTCGGCGTGGAGTGCCCGCTCGAGGACGTGCCGATCCACCAGAAGCTCATCATCGACAAGGCCCGCCGCAACGCCAAGCCCGTCATCGTCGCCACCCAGATGCTGGAGTCGATGATCAGCGCGCCGGCACCCACCCGGGCCGAGGCCAGCGACGTGGCCAACGCCGTCCTCGACGGCGCCGACGCCGTCATGCTGTCCGGCGAGACGAGCGTGGGGGAGTACCCCATCATCGCCGTCGAGACGATGGCCCGGATCGTGGCGTCGACCGAGGACCACGGCCTGAGCCACATGGCCGCCGTGGCGTGGGACCCGCACACCCGCGGCGGCATCATCGCCAAGGCGGCGGCCGAGGTGGCCGAGTCCGTCAGCGCCAACTACGTCGTCGCCTTCACCACCAGCGGGGACTCGGCCAAGCGGCTGTCCCGCTACCGGGGACGCATCCCGATCCTCGCCTTCACGCCGCAGGCGCGGACGCGTTCACAGCTGGCCCTCACCTGGGGTGTCGAGACTTTCCAGGGCGCCGAGGTCGAGCACACCGACGAGATGGTGCGCCAGGTCGACGAGGCACTCCTGGCCATCGGCCGGGTCAAGGAGGGCGACCTCGTGGTGATCATCGCCGGCAGCCCGCCCGGGATCCCCGGCTCCACCAACGCGCTGCGGATCCACCGGATGGGCGATGCGATCAACGAGGCCGCGCCCGCCTATCGGCGCCTGAGCTGAGCCACGCCCTCCGGTCCGTCACTCCGGCGGGCGGTGTGTGAGCGGCAACTTCGGGGTGCGCAAAGCGGCTGGCGCACCGCCCGTACGGCGTGTCGGCCGCGACACCCCGGTCGGCGGTGCGTGAGCGGCAATCCACGGGGCGGGAATGCCGCTGGGGCACCGCCCGTACGGCGAGCGGACCGTCGTGGACGTGGTCGAGAGGTGCCCCGGGTGAGATTCGAACTCACACTGAATGCTGTTTGAGAGCATCGCCTCTGCCGTTGGGCTACCGGGGCCGACAGCGCTGAAACCGTACCGGACTAGCCTTGGCCGCGTGACGCAGCCCGTGGACCCCAGCCCAGCCCCCGACGTACGCCGCGTGGTGATCGCCGAGGACGAGGCCCTCATCCGGATGGATCTCGCGGAGATGCTCGGCGAGGAGGGGTACGAGGTGGTCGGGCAGGCCGGCGACGGCCAGAAGGCCATCGACCTCGCCCGCGACCTGCGCCCCGACCTGGTGATCCTCGACGTGAAGATGCCAGTGCTCGACGGGATCGCCGCCGCCGAGGTGATCGCCGCCGAGCGGATCGCGCCCGTCGTCATCCTGACCGCCTTCTCCCAGCGTGACCTGGTGGCGCGGGCGCGCGACGCCGGGGCGATGGCCTACCTGGTCAAGCCGTTCCAGCGGGGAGACCTGGTGCCCGCCATCGAGATGGCGGTGAGCCGCTACGCCGAGATCAGCCTGCTGGAGCGGGAGGTGTCTGACCTGCAGGAGTCGCTCGCGACCCGCAAGTCGGTCGACCGGGCCAAGGGCGTGCTGCAGGCGAAGCTTGGCCTCAGCGAGCCCGACTCGTTCCGGTGGATCCAGAAGACCGCCATGGACCTGCGGCTGTCGATGAGGCAGGTGGCCGACGGAGTGGTCGAGCACGGCGTCGGGGGCCTCGGCCCTGGCGAAGGCGCCCACGATGCGTCCGACGCGACCCCGTGAGGGCATGCGCGAACCGGATCGGTGACCGGTACAGACCGGTAGGTCACGAAACGGCAACGGCGCGCGCCACGGAGCCCTCAATCGTGTCCCGCGCCACATCCATGGTGTTAGGTTCCCCGCACGAGGCTGTCGAGGTGGACAGCCCAAACAGCCCATAGAACTACGGAGGGATCCATGATCCGCTCATCCAAGTCTTGGCAGGCCGTTGCTGTCGCGGCGGTCGCCGGTTTGGTTCTGACCGCCTGCGGCACGACCGAGGACGAGGGCGACGACGGGGGCAGCGGCAGCGACGCCGCCTGCGAACTGAAGCTCGCCTTCTTCGGCCCGGAGACCGGCCCCGCAGCCGGTCTCGGCAAGCCGATCATCCAGGGCGCCCAGCTGGCCGTCGACCAGTACAACGAGGACGCCGAATGCGAGGTCGAGCTGGTCAACTACGACTCCCAGGGCTCGCCGGACGAGGCTCCCGCCCTCGCTACCGAGGTCGCCGGAGACGAGTCGATCATCGGTGTCGTCGGACCCGCCTTCTCCGGTGAGTCCGCGGCGGCCGGCCCGATCTTCTCCGAGGCCGGTGTCCCGACGGTGACGCCGTCGGCGACCAACCCAGCGCTGTCGGAGAACGGGTGGGACACGTTCCACCGCGCCCTCGGCAACGACGCGACCCAGGGTCCGGCGGCGGCCACCTACATCAAGGACACGCTGCAGGCCAAGAGCACCTTCGTCATCGACGACGCGTCCGAGTACGGCGCCGGTCTCGCCGGCATCGTCGAGGAGGACCTGGGCGGCGGTGCAGTGGCCGGTACCGACACCATCCAGGTCGGTGACACCGACTTCTCCGCCACCGTGACCAAGGCGGTCGACTCCGGGGCCGACACCATCTTCTTCGGTGGCTACTACGCCGAGGCGACCATCCTGGTCGGCCAGCTCCGCGACGGCGGGTTCGACGGCACCTTCGTCGTGGCCGACGGCGTGAAGGACCCCGCCTACCTCGACGCTGGTGACGCCGCCGAGGGCACCATCATCACGTGTCCCTGCATCCCCGACACCGAGCCGGCCGTCGAAGAGTTCGCCAGCGCCTACGAGGAGGAGTTCGGCGAGGCCGCCGGCACCTACGCCGCCGAGGCCTACGACTCCGCGACGATCTTCCTCGACGGCATCACCGAGGGCATCAGCGACCGCGAGGCCATGCTCGAGTTCGTCAACGGGTACGACGAGGCCGGCATCACCAAGCAGCTGAAGTTCGACGAGGCCGGGGAGCCCGCCGACGTCCACGTCTACGCCTACACGGTCAAGGGCGGGGAGATCGTTCCCGAGGGCGAGATCGCGTGATCGACGGCTAGTCCGTCACGACGACGACAGGCGCGGCCGGGGACCTCGTCCCCGGCCGCGCCGACGTCCAAGATCCGGCTCGGCGATACTCCGGCCAGGAGGCCTTGCGTGAACTTCGAGTTCTTCTTCAACAACCTGCCCGCCCTGACCATCACCGGGCTGGCGTTCGGTGCGATCTACGCGCTGATCGCACTCGGCTACACGATGGTCTACGGCGTGCTCCAGCTCATCAACTTCGCCCACTCCGAAGTCTTCATGTACGGCACCTTCGCGGCGCTGTGGGCCGTGATGGCACTCGGCGGCGCGGACGCGAGCGGCATGAAGCTCGTCGGGATCCTCGCCGCGGCACTGGTGGCAGCGATGGCGCTGTCCGCGGCGATCGCCCTGGCGCTCGAACGGGTCGCCTACCGACCCCTGATCAAGCGCAACGCTCCGCGCCTGATCGCGCTCATCTCGGCCATCGGCGCGAGCTTCGTGCTCGCCGAGCTCATGGGCCTGCGCGACCGGGTCGCCGCCTGGTTCGGCCTCGACGACGACCTCGACGACTACGTCGGCAAGGCGCGCATCAACAACAGCATCGCCGGCGTCGTCGAGGCACCCCGCTGGGACGTCGCGGGGGTTTCCGTGTCCAGCATCGACATCCTGGTGATCGTCTCCGCCGTCGCGATGATGGTGGTCGTCGACCAGTTCGTGCGTCGGTCCAAGCTCGGCAAGGGCATCCGCGCTACGGCGCAGGACCCAGAGACGGCCTCGATGATGGGCGTCAACCCGGTGCGTACCGTCCAGATGACCTTCCTGATCGGCGGCCTGATGGCCGGTGTCGCCGCCTTCCTCTACATGCTCAAGATCGAGACGACGAAGTACGACGTGGGCTTCCTGCTGGGTGTCAAGGCGTTCACGGCCGCGGTGCTCGGCGGCATCGGCAACCTGCGCGGCGCCCTGCTCGGCGGGCTCGTTCTCGGCGTGGCCGAGAACTGGGGATCGGCGTTGTTCGGCACGGAGTGGCGGCACGTCGTGGCGTTCCTCCTGCTGATCGTCATCCTCCTGTTCCGACCCACCGGGCTCCTCGGTGAGTCGCTCGGAAAGGCACGCGCATGAGCAAGTTCAAGCTGCCCGCTCTCTCGGCGCTACCGAAGCCGGTCAAGATCGTCCTCTGGGTGCTGGTCGCGCTCCTCGCCTACGCCCTGCCGCTCCTGGAGCCGCCGTTCATCACCACGCCGGGCGTGGACTTCGGCGGCGTTCTCTTCGTGGTCACGATGTACTGCCTGATCGCCCTGGGCCTCAACATCGTGGTCGGCTACGCCGGCCTGCTCGACCTCGGCTACGTCGGGTTCTACGCCGTGGGCGCCTACACCGCCGCCATCCTCACCTCGTTCCACGCCAACTGGCCGCTTCTCCTCGCACTGCCGGTGGCGGTGCTCGCGAGCACCATCTCGGGCGTCCTGCTCGGCGCGCCCACCCTCCGCGTGCGCGGCGACTACCTCGCCATCGTGACGCTGGGCTTCGGCGAGATCATCCGCCTCATCGCGGTCAACACCGAGTGGCTGGGTGAGCGGAGGGGCATCAGCAACGTTGCCCGTCCGCCGAGCCTGGGCGGCACCGAGGGATGGTTCGAGATCCCCCACCTCTACTGGGGGGACGGCTCCGTCCTGCTCGACACCCAGGACACCACCAAGTTCCTGGTCTTCGGCGTCCTGGACCAGATCCCCTACTACTGGATGGGTCTCACAGTCGTCATCCTCATGCTCTTCGCCGACTACCTCGTCAAGGACAGTCGGGTCGGCCGGGCCTGGGAAGCCACCCGCGAGGACGAGGACGCCGCCGAGCTGATGGGCGTGCCGACCTTCCGCTTCAAGCTGCTGGCCTTCGCGAGCGGCGCCTTCGTGGGTGGTCTCGCCGGTGCGCTCTACGCCAGCCGCCAGAACTTCATCAACCCGGACTCGTTCCTGCTGCTCTTCTCGATCCTGTTCCTGGCTGCTGTGGTGGTGGGTGGTCAGGGCAACCGATGGGGCGTCATGGTCGGGGCGGTCCTGGTCGCCTACCTGCCGCAGCGCTTCCGCGAGTTCGACGACTTCCGCGTGCTGGTGTTCGGCCTCGCGCTGGTGCTGCTGGCCATCCTGCGCCCCGAGGGACTCTTCCCGCCGCGTCGAACGGTGCGGGCCAAGCAGCTGGAACAGGAGCTCGAAGTGCTCGAAGAAGGCACCGAGGGAGAGGAGGATGCTCGTGTCTGACGCACGCATCCTGGAGGTGGACCAGCTCACGCTGAGGTTCGGTGGCCTCACGGCTCTCGACAACATCAGCTTCCACATCAACGAGGGCGAGATCCTCGGACTGATCGGCCCCAACGGGGCCGGGAAGACGACGTGCTTCAACGCGATCACCGGGGTCTACAAGCCGACTTCCGGGGCGATCCTCTTCCAGGGCGAGTCCCTGGTTGGCAAGAAGCGCTTCGAGATCACGCAGGGCGGAATCGCGCGGACTTTCCAGAACATCCGTCTGTTCCCGACCATGACGGCTCTGGAGAACGTGCTGATCGGCGCGGACGCACAGCACAGCACCGGCATCCTCAGTGCACTCTTCCGGCTCCCGAAGCACCGTCGGGAGGAGGCCGCCGGGCACCAGCTCGCGATGGAGCTGCTGGGCTTCATGGGGCTGGCCAAGCAGGCCGACGAGCTGGCGGCCAACTTGTCGTACGGCGACCAGCGCCGACTCGAGATCGCGCGGGCCATGGCGACACAGCCGAAGCTCATCTGCCTTGACGAGCCGGCTGCCGGGTTCAACCCGCAGGAGAAGCGGGTCCTGATGGACCTGATCCGCAAGGTCAGGGACCAGGGTTTCACCGTGCTCCTGATCGAGCACGACATGCGCCTGGTGATGGGTGTGACCGATCGGATCATCGTGCTCGAGTTCGGCAAGAAGATCGCCGACGGCACCCCGGCGGAGGTCCGCGACAACCCCGCGGTGATCGCCGCCTACCTCGGAGTGGAGGAAGAAGATGCTTCTTGAGGTCGAGGGCCTGTGCGTCAACTACGGACACATCGAGGCCATCCGTGACATCACCTTCAACGTGCCCGAAGGCAGCGTCACGACCCTGATCGGCGCGAACGGGGCCGGCAAGACCACGACACTGAAGACCCTCTCCGGCATTCGGAAGGTGCGGGCCGGCTCGGTGAAGTTCGACGGCAAGGACATCACCCACGCTGAGCCCTACGATCGGGTCAAGCTGGGCATCAGCCAGTCGCCGGAAGGACGTCGCTGCTTCGTCGGTATGAGTGTGCGGGAGAACCTCGACATGGGGGCCTTCGTACGCGACGACCGCAAGAGCAAGGCCTACCAGGAGGACATCGACCGCGTCCTCACGCTCTTCCCGCGCCTGGCCGAGCGGATCAACCAGTCAGCCGGCACCATGTCGGGTGGCGAGCAGCAGATGCTGGCGATCGGTCGCGCGCTCATGGCCCGACCCCGTCTCCTCCTGCTGGATGAGCCGTCCATGGGGCTGGCACCCATGCTGATCGCCCAGATCTTCTCGATCATCAAGGAGATCAACCAGCAGGGCACGACGGTGCTGCTGGTCGAGCAGAACGCCGCCCAGGCGTTGAAGGCGGCAGACGACGCCCACATCCTCGAAACGGGCGAGATCGTCCGGTCCGGCAAGGGCAGCGAGCTCGCCGGCGACGACTCTGTGAGGGCCGCCTATCTCGGTGGCGACATCTGACGCCCTCCCCCACACAGCAAGAGGCACAGGCCCGGCCGCACCGTCCGGGCCCTGCTCCGTTATCGACGGTCGGTGGTCTAAGCACCTTCGAGAGGGACAGCCCGGCCTTGTGCACGGTTGGCGCCGCAGAGGTGGCATGGCGTGTCACGTGCGAGCAACGAATCGGCACCATCCGCGAACTCTGTCCCCAGCCACCGGGTACATGCTCCGACCGTCGACGCCCGGGCGTAGCCTGATCGGAGTGCCGGGCGGTAGGGTCGCCCGGGTGTGGTGCCGGGACGGATCGGCAGGGGGGCCACTTGGATGCTCGAGGAAGTGGTGCATCGATGAGTCGCACGCCCGTGAACGTACGTACAGCAGGGCCCTCGGACGTTGCTTCACTGCGTGAGCTGTGGAGCGACATCCTGCGCAGGGGCGACCTCGACGAGCAGATCGCGGACGTGGCCAAGGTCGTGGCGACCGCCCACGAGCGCGACGACCAGTGCGTCGCGGTGGCCGAGATCGACGGCGAGGTGGCAGGTGCTGTCTACCTCGAGGCCAGCACGTTCACCCCGCTCAACCTCGAGCCGGCCGTCCTGGCCGTCTCGCCGCACGTCTTCGCCCAGTTCCGTCGCAAGGGTGTGGGAAGTGCGCTGATGGAGGTGGCCTGCCGCTTCGCCGAGCAGCACGGCATCACCCACGTCCAGACCGCCGCCGCGTCCGAGTCACGCGACGCCAACCGGTTCATGGCTCGGCTCTCGTTCGCGCCGCAGGCCACCTTGCGCGCGGCCACCACGGCCGCCGTGCGGTCCCGGCTCCCGCAGTCCCGCCAGGTCACCCATGCGGCGACGAGCAAGCAGCGGATCGACCGGGTGCTGGCGGCCCGTCGCATCCGACGCGAGCGCGTTCCCGGCTGACCCGGCCTCCGGGGCCACCGGTCGACGCCGGTCTCACCCCTGGGGCAGCTGCACCAGCGCGCACGTGATGCGCGAGGTGCACACCCGCTTGCCGCGCTCGTCGGTGATCACGATCTCGTACGACGTCGACGTCCGGCCCAGGTGGATGGCGCTCGCCACCCCGGTCAGGGTGCCACGGGTCGCCGACCGGTGGTGGGTGGCGTTGATGTCGACGCCCACGGCGACCTTGTCCGGGTAGGCGTGGATGGCCGAGCCGACCGACCCGAGCGTCTCGGCCAGCACGACCGACGCGCCGCCGTGGAGCAGGCCGAAGGGTTGCGTGTTGCCCTCCACGGGCATCGTCGCCACCACCCGCTCGGCCGAGATCTCGACGAGCTCGACGCCCATCTTCTCGTTGAGGCGTCCCATGCCCTCGGGCATGTAGGCGATGAAGTCCTCGATGCCGAGGCCGGCCAGCGAGTCCGGGGCAGGGGCGGAGGTGGAGGCGGAGTCGGGAGTCGTGCTCATGCCGGCCATTGTGTCGGAGCGCCACGGCTTGCCCGCGTCGGGGCTGTCGGTCTCGACGGCTAGAGTCGGCGGGTGCCTGGATCGAGTGCGTCTACGAGCGAGCAGTCCCGTCCCCGTCTCCTCCTCCTCGACGGCCATTCCCTGGCCTATCGCGCCTTCTTCGCCCTGCCGGTGGAGAACTTCGCGACGGCCACCGGGCAGCACACCAACGCGGTCTACGGCTTCACCTCGATGCTGGTCAACGTGCTCCGCGACGAGGTGCCCACCCACGTCGCCGTCGCCTTCGACAAGTCGCGCCAGACCTTCCGGCTCGAGGAGTACAGCGACTACAAGGCCAAGCGCAACAAGACCCCCGACGAGTTCGGCAGCCAGCTGCCGCTGATCCGTCGGGTGCTCGACGCCTTGCGCATCCAGCACCTGTCGATGGACGGCTACGAGGCCGACGACATCATCGCCACGCTCGCGACCCAGGCGCTCGACGAGGGCATGCAGGTCCTCATCATGACCGGCGACCGCGACTCCATCCAGCTGGTCACCGACGACTCCACCGTCCTCTACACGATGCGCGGCGTCAGCGAGCTGGCCCGCCTCACCCCGGCCGCCGTCCAGGAGAAGTACGGCGTGCCGCCGCACCGCTATCCCGAGCTCGCCGCGATCGTGGGGGAGACCTCCGACAACCTGCCCGGGGTGCCCGGCGTGGGCCAGGGCTACGCCGCCCGGTGGATCAACCAGTTCGACGGGCTCGACAACGTCATCGCCCGCGCCGACGAGATCACCGGCAAGAAGGGGGAGGCGCTGCGCGCCCACCTCGGTGACGTCATCCGCAACCGCCGCCTCAACGCGCTCGTGCGCGACCTGACCCTTCCCGTGCGCCCCGACGAGCTGGGTCGACAGCCCTGGGACCGCACCGAGGGCCTCGAGCTGCTCGACGAGCTCGAGTTCCGCGGAGAGCTCCGCACCCGGCTGCTCGAGACCATCGACCCCGACCCCACCGACGTCGCCGTGGCCGAGTCGGGATTCGAGCTCGAGGGACGGCGGCTCGCCCCTGGCGAGGCCGCGTCCTGGCTGGAGCAGCACGCGCCGGCGGGCGAGCGCGTCGGGGTCGCCGTCTCCGGCACCTGGCGGGCCGGCACGGGTGACGTCCACTCGGTCGCGGTGGCCACCGGCGCCGGCCACGCGGCGTGGATCGACGCCACCGACATCGGCCCCGACGACGAGGCCGCGGTCGCGGCGTGGCTGGCCGACCCGAGCCGACCGAAGGCCGTCCACGACGCCAACGGCCCGTCGCTGGCGCTCGCCGCCCGCGGCTGGGAGCTGGCCGGGCTCGAGGTCGACACCGCCCTCGCGGCCTACCTCGTCCAGCCAGACCAGCGTTCCTACGACCTCGCCGACCTGACGCTGCGCTACCTCAAGCGCGAGCTGCGCCAGGACGCGACCGACGCCGACCAGCTCAGCTTCGACGCGCTCGACGACACCACAGCGAGCGACACCGCGATGCTCACAGCCCGCGCGGTTCTCGACCTCGCCGATGCCCTCGACGGAGCCGTCGAGGAGCGCGGCGGCACCCGCCTGCTGAGCGAGGTCGAGCTGCCGTTGATCGGCACGCTGGTGCGGATGGAGCAGGTGGGCATCGCGGTCGACACCGACTACCTCGAGGGCCTCGAGGCGGACTTCGGCGACCAGGTGCGCGCTGCCGCGACCGACGCCTACGACGTGATCGGCAAGGAGATCAACCTCGGCTCGCCCAAGCAGCTGCAGGTGGTGCTCTTCGACGAGCTCGACATGCCCAAGACCAAGCGCACCAAGACCGGCTACACCACCGACGCCGACGCGCTGCAGCAGCTCTACGAGAAGACCGAGCACCCGTTCCTGCAGCACCTCCTGCGCCACCGCGACGTGATCCGATTGCGCCAGACGGTCGAGGGCCTGCTCAAGACGGTCGCCTCGGACGGCCGCATCCACACGACCTACAACCAGATCATCGCGGCGACCGGTCGGCTCTCCAGCACCGACCCCAACCTCCAAAACATCCCGATCCGCACCGAGGCGGGCCGGCGGATCCGCGAGGCCTTCGTGGTGGGCGAGGGCAACGAGTCGCTCATGACAGCCGACTACAGCCAGGTCGAGATGCGCATCATGGCGCACCTGTCCGAGGACGCCCTGCTGATCGAGGCGTTCCGCTCCGGCCAGGACTTCCACTCGATCACCGCCGCGCGCGTGTTCGGTGTCGACGCGGCCGAGGTCACCACCGAGCAGCGCGCCAAGATCAAGGCGATGAACTACGGCCTGGCCTACGGCCTGTCCGCCTTCGGGCTCTCCCAGCAGCTGCGGATCAGCACCAGCGAGGCCGCCGGTCTGATGACGGAGTACTTCGAGACCTTCGGAGGTGTCCGCGACTACCTCGGCGGGATCGTGGACGAGGCGAGACGCTCGGGCTTCACCGAGACGATCCTCGGCCGGCGGCGCTACCTTCCCGACCTGACCAGCGACAACCGTCAGCGGCGCGAGACGGCCGAACGAATGGCGCTCAACGCCCCGATCCAGGGCTCTGCCGCCGACCTGGTCAAGGTCGCGATGCTCGGCGTCGAGCGCGCGCTGGTCGAGCAGGGACTCCGTTCGCGGATGCTCCTGCAGGTCCACGACGAGCTGGTGCTCGAGGTGGCGCCGGGGGAGGGCGACGCGCTCGCCGAGCTGGTCCGCACCGAGATGGGCGGTGCCGCCGACCTCGCGGTGCCGCTCGACGTCTCAATCGGCTCGGGTCGCAGCTGGCACGAGGCCGCCCACTGACGCGCCGCTCGAGGACTCGCTGCGCAGGCTCGTGACGAACAGCGCTGCGGTCAGCACGGCGGTGACGCCGATCATCACGCTCAGCAGCTGGGTGGGTGTCGTGGTCGCCGCACCGGCGACGACACACACGGCCAGTGCCGCCCACACCAGGTGGATCGAGCGCCGACCTTGGCGCGCCAAGGTGGCGTAGACGAGCAGCTGGATGAGCGACAGCAGCGTGCCGAGGACCGCGAACAGCCAGAGGTGGTCCTCCACGGCCTGCATCTTCTCGCTGTGGAGCACGTCGGCGGCGGTGCGGGACAGCAGCAGCACGCCGAGCGTGCAGGTCGCGCCCAGGGCCAGGATGGCCGTTGTGCCACGCAGTACCGCCCGCCGGCGCTGGTGCGCGGTGGCCAGCGACGGGAACATCACGATCACGACGAACTGGGGCAGGTAGAGCATGGTCTTCGCGACCAGCAGCCCGACGGCGTACAGGCCCGAGGCGTGGTCGGTGAGCACGTGCCGGGCCACGACGATGTCGACGCTGGCGAGGGCGTAGAAGGCCAGCAACGCCTGGGCGCTGTGCAAGGCCTCCCGCACGAGCGGCCCCGACGCCGTGGGCTCCGTTTGCCCGCGGGGTACCGCCTCCGCGCGGGGTCGGCGCAGCACCCACCACCCGAGGATCACCGGGGCGATGAACCCCAGACCGCTGCCGAACAGGGCGATGGCCTCGGTGGGGTGGGCCCACAGCAGGGCCAGCCCGGCGATGCGGGGGACGCCTGCCAGCACGTACACCCAGGAGAGGGCGACCCACCTCTTCTCGCCCTGCAGGATCCCGACCTGGGCGCCCATGATCGTGGTGGGCACGGCCAGCCCTGCCAGCACCAGAACGGGCACGACCGAGTCCAGCTGGAGAAGCCAGGTCACCGCCGGCGAGAGCACCACGAGCGCCCCGCCCACCGCCAGCGCCGTCAGGTAGCCGACCCGCAGGATCGCGTGCTCGATCCGGGCCACCGAGCCGGGCTCGGCGACGATCCTCCGGGCGGCCGTCGCCTGCAGGCCCAGGTTGACCACCGAGATGACCATCAGCAGGTTGAGCAGGGCGAAGAAGGCGCCGTAGGAGCTGGTGTCGAGGATGCCCGCCGCCACGATCGTGAACCCGAAGGTACAGAAGTTCATCACCGCCGTGCCGACGACGATGCCGCCGCTCCCACCGAGGAAGCGACGCAGTGACCTGATCGTGCCGCTCATGCGGGGACGTGGGTCGTGGCGGGGATCGGCTGCTTGGCGAGACGCAGGCTGAGCACGGTCATCACCACCAGCAGCGCCGCGTCCACCGCCACCACCGTGGCCACGAGCTCGCCCACGGTGTCGGCGCGGAGTCCGAGCAGGACGACCGCGACGAGGGCGCCCCACACCAGCAGTACCGCCTTGCGCCCCTGGCGCGCGAGCACGGCGTAGACCTGCAGCTGGAGCATCGCGAGCACTGTCCCCAGCAGGGCGAAGACCCACAGCAGGTCCTCGACCTCGTCGAACTGGGATCCACCGACGAAGATCATCGCCACGCCCGACAGCACCTTGGCCGCCACGACGGCGAGACCGCCCACGACCGCCACGGCGAGCAGGCTGCGAACCAGCGCCCGGTGACGGTTCTCGGGGGTCGCCATGTCCGGGAAGGCGATCACCACGACGAACTGCGGCAGGAACAGCATCACCTTGGCCATGATGAGGCCGGCTGCGTAGAGGCCCGCGTCGTGCCCGGTCAGGACCTGTCGCGCGATCATGATGTCGACGCTCGAGAGGGCGAAGAAGGCGAAGAGCGCCTGGGCGTTGTGGGCGCTCTCGACGAGCATCGAACGCGCCGAGTGCTCGGGTACGGCCTCCTCGGCCGTACGTCGGTGCCGCAGCACCCACCACCCGACGAGGACCGGGAAGACGAAGCCGATGGCGACTCCGGCGACCGCGGTGAGGGCATCTGGTCGCCACAGGACGAGTGCGGTGCCGACCACGAGCCGGGGGATCCCGCTGGCGAGGTAGAAGACGGACAGGGCGCCCCACCTGCGCTCACCCTGCAGGATGCCGGCCTGGCCGCCGGCCAGGGTCAGTGGCACGACGGCGAGCGCCACCACGGCGGCGGTCACGACGCTGTCGAGGTTCAGGAGGTCGTCGACCACAGGAGCCAGCAGCAGCATCACGAGCCCTGCGCCGACAGCCACCTTGGCGGTCAGGGACAGGATGGCCCGCTCGATGGTCGCGACGTTGTCAACGTCGACGGCGATGCGCCGCGCCGCAGTGGCCTGCAGCCCCAGCGCTCCGACCTGCACGACGATGAGCAGGCCCAGGCACGCGGCGAAGGCGCCGTACTCGGTGGGTCCGAGGACGCGCGCCGCGATCATGGTGAACCCGTAGCTCGCCACGTTCATGACGCTGGTCGCGACGGCGACGGTCGTGCCGGTCGAGGCGCGTCGCGCTGCCGAACCGGTCACCTCGCCCACCCGGCCGATCCTAGGTGCCGTCGTCGTGTCCGCGGTGCTCGGCAGCGTCGGCTCACTGCCACGGGGGACGATCGGAGGCTCCGAACGCCCCGACGAAGACCTGGGTCACGCACACGGGGGTCGCCGACTCGGGAGCGGAGACCTGCAGGGCGGTGATGGCACCCGACACCTTGAACTGCACGCGCCTGAGTCCCTCGGCGAGCTCGAGGTCGACCTGGTCGGAGTCGGTCCTCACCCGGACCCGGGTCGGCAGCTCGGCGAAGTAGTCGAAGCGCACTCCCCAGCCGAACGGGTAGAGGTCGATGGTCATCGGAACGGTGGTGGTCTCGCCCGGTCGGACGAGGAAGCCGCACGTCGGGTTGTCGGTGGGGCGGTTCTTCGCGGCGAGGTCGACCACGTCGGCCTCCATGAGGTGCCCGCCAGCGTCGGGAACCAGGAGGAGCGGCGACGGCTCGTCGAACTCCAGGGGCAGGCCCAGTGGACCCAGCATGCGGCTGAGGGTGGCGTACTCCATGAAGAGGATGGGATGGATCACGTGGACGGGGGAGGAGACGTTGACCAGCGTTGCGCTGCCTGCCCGCTTGCTGTCCGTGACCATGGCATCGACCCACGGACGCGGCGAGCTGTCGCGGGCGATCCACCACGTGCTCGCGTTGACCGCGACCATGGCGGCGGCGACGACCACCGCAGTGGCGGTGAGGACCACGCGTCCCGAGGTGAGGACGCGGGACGGCAGCTCCCGACGGAGCGCCGTGCCGGCCGGCTCGAGGACGGTGCGGGTCGTGATGAAGGCGATCACGAGCGCGGCCACGGGCAGGATGTCCGCGGCATAGCGGCCCATGCCGTCGGACCCGTCGAGGATGAAGCGGGCACTCGTGACGACGAGCCCCCACGTGACGAGCGCGTAGACCACCAGGCAGGCGACCGCGGGGACGCTGTGTCGACGCAGCACCACGGCGAGCACCACCGCGACGAGGAACAGCACGCCGAGGACGATCGCCACCGTCGGTGACACGGGGTCGTAGGTGTCCCACGCGTCGGTCATGCGCTGGAACGGGCCCCCGACGAGGGAAGGCAGGCCGACGTCCCGGGTGCTGGTGCTGAGGAAGCGCCACCAGTCCCAGGCCGAGCGGGGAGCGAACTCTGTCCGCGGGATGTCGAGAGCACCGGAGCGCCGGGTCGCGAGGTAGACGATGGCGTAGACGAGGCTGGCCGCCACCGGCACCGCGAGCGCCCGCGCCACGCTGATCATCCGGTGCCGCGGTGCGCCGGGGGTCAGCATCCACCCGACCAGCGCGAGCGGGATCATGATGAGCAGCGCCTTCTGCCAGAAGAAGAGGCCGAGTCCGTAGCTGAGCATCAGCCACGCGAGCTCACGACGCCGGCGACCTCGCAGGAGGTAGCGGGCGAGGAACAGCACGCTGAGCCCCATGGACAGCTGCAGGGGGAGCACCTGGATCCCGGAGGCCCACCACACGATGGGCATGAGGAGCAGA
>Ga0190275_10001766_pt1 | contig 15865 bp, 15 predicted proteins | sample Popmic550T_FD_133745 | JGI IMG/M metagenome (GOLD analysis project Ga0190275, IMG submission 133745) | Populus adjacent soil microbial communities from riparian zone of Yellowstone River, Montana, USA - 550 T | ecosystem: Environmental > Terrestrial > Soil > Riparian zone > Trees stand | place...
AACGTCAACGTGGTGGGCATTGCCAGCGCGGGCAAGGACTTCCCGGCGGGGCCCCAGTACAACTTCTACGTGAACCAGCAGGATCCGGTCCCCAACTGGCTCGGCGCCCACGAGCCCAACCTCATCCCGGACGCCGTCACCAATGCCCTCGCGGCGACGTCCCCGTTGTTCGCGTTCATCAACGGCGGGGGGGCTGGCTTCAACGCCCCGGGTGCCCAGATCCACACGTTCGACGACCCGGCCCAGGGCGGGTTCACCCCGCACGATCTCAACACATACTTCGAGCACATCCAGTCGCAGTAAGCCGCTACTTGCGGACCAGGCTCACCGTCCAGGAGGCCGCTTCGAATCCGCCGAGGATCTCGATCTTCGACGGCTCCATGGATTCCACCTGCCAGCCCTCGTGGAACGTGGCCGGGATCTCCTCCCGGCGGATCCGTCTCGGTCCTGCGTCTCCGGGCTGCTTGTCGCTGAAGCAGAGCATGAAGTAGCGGCCGCCCGGCTCGATCACCGCGTGCAGGCTCTTGGCGAAGCGCACCCGCGTCTCGTCCTCGAACACGTGGAAGAGGCCGCAGTCGAGCACGGTGCCGTACTTCTCACCCAAGGCCTCGAGCTCGAGCGCGTCTCCGACGACGAACCGTGCCGTCAGGCCGCGCTCCTCCGCCTTGTGCCGCGCGGTCTGAATGGCTCGCTCCACGAGGTCAACGCCCGTCGCCGCGAGCCCCAGGCGGGCAGCCATCAGCGCGTGCTCACCGGTACCGCACCCGACATCGAGCACCCGGCCGGAGAGCGCTCCGGCCTCTGCCAACGCAGCGAACGCCGGCTGGGGACGGCCGATGTCCCAAGGCGGCGGGGCGCCCGCGTAGTGCTTGTCGAAGTCCTGCGATGTCCTCGGTCGCAGCGAGGCACCCATTTGTGCGGACAATTCTTTCTCGTCGAGTTCCATGGCACCCTCCAGAGTTCAGGCAGCCTGATATCAGGTTGACTCGTGGATCCAAGACTTCCGCTGACTGACCCAGCGCGCCACCCGCCAGCGCCCGCAACGTCGTGCCCGGCGTTGCGGCGGCGCAAGTGCCTGCCTCGCTCTCCTCCAGCGCGCGGCTCTTCGTGACCAGCCCCTCTCTCACTCCTGCTTCCTGCCCGCCTTGATCGTGCAGGTGATGGCGCCCGCCTGAGCGCTCGACGGGTTGGGGACGAATGGCGGATCCGCCCCCAGACAGGACCACTGGCCATCCTGCGGTGCGTTCTTCACCATGAACTCGGGTGCGTTCGAGCCCGCCCCCGGGTAGGAGACCGAGCACTCCCCTCCTGTCAGCGGGCCGGCCCCCGTGGCGTAGGCCTTGGGCGAGCTCCCCCGAGACATCGTCCCCTGCGTGCGTGTGCACTTCAGAGAGGGCTTCTCGGTGAACTTCGCCGCGTCCATCTCGTCCATCGTGAGCCGGCAGGCGACGAGCGTGGCCGAGACCGTGGCGCTCATGATGAGGTCGACGGCCGGGTTTGCTGCCAGGCAGGACCAGCCCCGCTTGTCGCTGGTGAGCGTGGACTTCACGATGTGCTCGGCATGAAGCGAGCCGTTGTCGAAGTGCGAAGCCTCACAGCCCCCTGACACGACGACGTATCCCTCCTGGCGGAGCAGCTCGGTGAGCTTCACCGTGGCGCTCGGATTGGACGCGGGGGGTGACTTCTCGGTGAGGATCGTGCACTGCAGGCGCAGGCTGGGGGCGCCGTCATACGAGGCCCGGCAGAAGGTGACAGTGGACTGAGCCCAGCCTCTGTTGGGAAGGAGCGCGGGATCGGCTCCCTTGCAGCGCCAGGCGTCCTCGCCCTCCGGGGCGTTCTGCACCATCACCTCGGCATGCACGGCGTTGTCGTGGCCGAAGCGGGACACCTCGCACCCTCCCCCGACGCGGACGTAGCCCTGGGAGCGCTTGTCCTCGGGGATCTTCGCGATCGCCACCGGGTACTTCGACAGGGCTTGCAAGGCGGTCTTCTCGGAGAGCGTCTGGCAGTCGAGGTTCGACTTGTGCTGCGCGGAGGCGGCGGAGCTGACCCACAGGAGCACGGCGAAGAGTCTGCTGGACATGAGGACATCCATGCCCGCCCCATGAGCACGCTGCGTGCCAGCAGGCCTGGCCACCCGGATGCTCCTGCTGCTGCTCCGGCGTCAGGCGCGACGCCCCACGCCCTGACGCATCTTGCGTCAGAGATTGAAGCTCTCAGGCTCCCTCCGCCGGTGCCGCCCTCTTCCAGAGACACTCATCATCTGCGAGGACGAGAATCGTCAGCGATGTGAAAGGCTACGAACACTCACATTGACAGCAGTCTGTGCTCTCTGGAATGTCGGGAATCCAAACAGAGAGAGGGGTGCACAGTGAAGCACGGGTTATTCATCATGTTGTTGTCTGGGGTCATGGTCACGTCCGGCTGCGGCGCGGTTGACGGCGGCGAGCCGTACGAAGCGGGTGCAAGCGCGGTCGAGGCTGCCGACGTGGACAAGGGACTGCCCTACGAGTCACCTGCCCAGACTCCCGAAGCTGTCGAGGCCGCCGATGTCACTGCCTCCAGCACTGGAACGTGCCCCCAATGCTGGCAAGAGAGCATGTATGTCTGTGGTTACCCCACTTTTAGCTGTCCTTTCGGGTGGTATAACTACTTTCCGCCGGCGACTGGCTGCGGTTGGTGCTACCGCAATGCTTGTACTTCCGTCCCCCTGACAGGAAGCATTTCCGCCAATCCCACCACGGTCAACATCAACACAGGGAGCAGCACGGGGTGTACGAACATCAGCTGGAATGCGGCCTGTGGTACGGCTCAGGTGTATGTCAGCCACAATGGAGGCGGCGAGACGCTCTTTGCCCAGGACCGTTCTGGTACGCAGGGGGCCTGCTGGATTCAGCCCGGATCGCAATACGACTTCTGCCTCTATGAAGGAACCAGCCACAGCAACAACCTCGGTTGTGTAAGGGTGGTAGGGGTAGACGCGGGTCCCGCACCGGATCCTTGTGACTCGTGCAACCCCGGCACCAGCTGCTTCTGTGGCGACGGTGTCTGTCGGTCGAATAACACGTATTGCCCGTAGGCCGAGGCGGGCATCGAGCCGAGGAGTTGAAGCAAGTCTATCTGGCGCACCTGCCGTGGCTCAGCCCGGCAGGTGCTGGAGGCCGCCGGCTCCCTGCGAGTGGTTGAAGCAACGGGCGTGCCGAGTTGAAGATGTGGATCCTCCAGGAGTGAGCCGCTCTTCTGCCACGACCCCTCCATGAATTCCCATGCAGAAGATCCATGACTTTCTCTCGAAGACCGGCGCGCCCGGTGTGGCGGTGACGTTCGTGGCGGGCGGGCAGGCTGGCTACGCCTTCGCTGGCAACGGCATCGACGGCGATTCCTGTCCGAGCAGCTCACCGGGCCGCTGAGAATGTCGCGGACAGCGGCCTACATCGCAGCGCCCGGCGGCGCGGTGTCGCAGGGCTACGTGGGACCGCAGGGGGTGAACCACCGCGTCTGGTCTCAGGCGGAGGATCTCAAGAGCACCGCCGCAGACATGCAGAAGTTCCTGCTGGCCAGCCTGGGGCTGAACTCCCACGAGGCATGAAGTCCAGGGGGCGCAGCCTCCCGGCGGGCTGCTACCCTCCCAGCATCCGCAGCAGCGAATTCCCGAGCGGCGAGCCCAGGCCGCAGCAGGCGTTCCATGGGTTGCTGGCGGACGCGGTGAAGACGATGTCCGAGCTCGGGACGCCGTTGTTGCCCTGCGTGATGGAGGTGCAGGGCAGCGGGGCCTGTCCGGAGAGCTGGGTCTCGTAGAGGAGCGCGTTGAGAAAGCCTACCGGCGTTCCCAGCGCCTCGCCCAGCAGGGCGACGAGCGCGGCCCACATGGGGGCCGCGGCGCTGGTTCCGAAGGCGTGGCCACCGCCCTGGTTGTTCGGCTGGAGCTGGTAGCCGCTGGTCGGTGAGCCATTGCTCGCCACGTCGGGCACGCCTCGGCCGGGGCCCTGGTCGGGGTTGAGCGGCGCCGGCAGCGAGACGCGCTGCTGGTAGGAGGGCACGGGGAACACCCTGCTGATGCCGCCGCCGGTGGCCGCCTTCTGCCCAGGCTGCGTCTGGTCGTTCCAGACGACCTCTCCGGTGAGCACGGTCGACTGGCCCTGCTTCGAGAGCACCAGCTCCGTGCCACCACACGCCAGGCAGTAGGGCGACGAGGCCGGGAACGCGCAGTTCTGCGCGTACGCGCCCTGGGGGTTGCCCGCGGCACCGAAGTCTCCAGAGGCCACGCAGGTGGTGATCCCCAGGAACGCAGCGGCGGCGAAGACGAGGTTGATGGACTGGAGTTCCTGAGACGTCCACCCGGACTCCGGCACTCCCAGGCTGATGGAGAGGATGTCGACCGAGGGCTGCTCGTTGAACACGGCGGTCAGGATGGAGCCGAGCATGCCCGCGGGCTGTGAGTCGTATTGCTGGTTGTTGGCGAAGACGAGGTATGTGGCACCCGGAGCGATGGAGCCTGTGATCTTCAGGTCCATTCCGGCCTCGCTGTTGAAGGGAGGCTGCGGGCTGCGGCGAGGCGTTCCCATCAAGGTGATGGAGACGGGGCCCACCTGGAGGGACGAGTAGAAGTCCTGGATGCCCTGGAGATCGATGTTCAGGTCGCTCTCGATGAACGCCACGGTGAGCCCGGCGCCGGTGAGGCCTGAGGGGAAGTCGTAATAGTCGAAGGCGACGGTGGTCGGAAGGTTGCGGGCGAGGGACGGCACATCGGCGGGTGCGCTCGCGGCGTGCTGCGCGTGGGTGAGTGGCAGGGGGCGCGTGTCCAGGCCGAGCACGGCGCGCACATGCGGGTGGATCGCCTCTGGCAGGCGCAGCGGCCCCTCGTAGCCGCGGTAGGTGACGCCTTCGCGCTCATAGAGGGCAAGCTCGACACCGAACGCCCGGCTGAAGGCTCCAGCCGGGCCGCGCAGGTCGATGCAGAGGTTTCCGTGAGCTGGGGCGCTCGCCTCGAGCCCGTGGGCCGCCGCGAACTCCGCGATGGCCTGAAGTGCCTCCGGGGTGGGGCCGTAGGTCGCGGCGAAGTCTGAGCGCGAGGGCCGCTTCCGCTCGCCCGGACGTCGCTTCGCCTGGGCGTCGACGTGGGCGAAGAGCTCCGAGTCCGGGAGGCGGAGAGCGCACAGCAGCAGGGCGTTTACGGGTTGTCGAGGGTCCAGGGGACCGGTACGCCGCGCCTGGGGCACCGCCGGGAGCTCGCTACCCACGAGGGGGTATACCGCGAGCTGTTGCGTCATGAGCACCTGAAACGACGAATCATCCCTGGACCCATCGCTGAACTGCCTGAACCGTATCGCCCGGCTGGGTATTAAAACAAATGCGGGCATTGGGCGCGTGGCGATGCACCAGATTGATCAGCCGCTCGAACAAGAGCAGCTGTTCCGGTGCGGTGCGAACACCTGCTCCGATGACCACGACATCGGCCCTGTGCTTGGCCAGATAGGCCTCCACCATCGCTTCCGCAGCCTCGACCTCCGGCGGAATCAAGCAGGACCCGGTCTCAAATCCGAGGGCGCGCAACGCATCCCCCGCGGCATTTATGCCCGCCTTCAGTTTCTCAACCGTAAGGCCGGGAAATGGGGCCAGATTGGCGCGCTCAGGCTCGAGGCCTACAATGACGACAGCTGTCTTGATGGTCATAGGGTTTGGGTTCTGTGCCCATATCACACGTTGCGTCACCACTCCCAGCGCCCGGATCTGGCGGCGCGGCTCGCCACGGCCGAGGGCAGGCGCCGTTTCCGGAGGGCGACGGCGCGGCGGCGAGCAGGTCATGAAGTAGGACCTACGATAACGAGGATGACCTGGACCGGAAGATGCGCCCCTCGAGCATCAGGATGGCAGAGCGGGTGACTCCGCCGAACCTTCAGTCCCCTGCTCCAGCGCCCTCAGAGTCGGCCCGCCTGCGTGACGATGAACGCGGCTGGGGCATTCCCCATGGCTGACTGTTCGGAAATGTCGGGACTTTTGAAGCGCAAAACCCCCGACATTTCCGAACAGTTCCCTCCCGAGATGGGCCTTGTGGACGGCAGCCCAAATCCGACGAATCCTGACGGTCGCGTAGACTCTCCGGGGGAGGTCGAGGCGCCAGGCCCCATAGGTGGGCAAGCCTGTGTTCGCGTGACGGACCTGGGCTCCAGTGTCTCAGGTTTTGTAGTAGGGCGCCGCGCCCCATTTCCCGGCTTTCAGAGCGCCTGAGTGGCCTGCGACGGCACCGGAGCAGGCTGAACCGGCGCCACGGGGGCTCGGGGTGTAGCTCCCCCGCACCGTTCACTGCCGACGCGATCGTCAAAATTCGTCGGATCCTTGCTGCCGTCTACAGGCTCAGGCTGCGAGCAGCATGCGACGGTTCAGCCAGTCGAAGCTGGCACGGCCATGCATCTGGCGTTTCAGGAGTTTGCCCGCAGCACCCGGGCTACGGGCGGTTCAATCCTGCAGGCGTGAACCGGTTCCGCGAGCGTTGTAGACGATCGCGCCAGAGCGGCTGTATTCGGCGAAGACGGCGATCGCGTCCTCCCGCAGCACTCCTGAGGTGACGCTGATGCCGCGGCCCTCGAGTTCTGCTCTCCAGGTCGCGGGCATGGGTCCTTCGTCGAAGCCCGTGAGCTCTTCGCACTCAGGGCCGTCGCCGGCGATGAGCAGGTGCTTGACTCCCGACCAGACGAGCGCGCCGTAGCACATCGTGCACGGGCGCCAGTTGACGACGAGCTCGAGTTCGCGACCGCCAGCCGAGCCAAGATCCCAGGTGCCGAGACGGACCTGAGCGAGCGAGAGCGCCATGACTTCTGCATGCACGGAGGAAAGGCCCGAGCTCAACACGACGTTGACGCCGAGTGAGATCAATTCGCCTGTCGCAGGGTCGACGACGAGTGCGGCGAACGGCCCACCGTTGCCTTCCTTGTAGTTGCGCGCAGCGAGCCTGTTGGTGAGACGGACGCGATCTCCGGCGGTCGGCAAGAGCGTGTTGTACGTGTGCAGCTCCGTCATGAGCCACTCGGGCAGCTGTGCGTTCACTCGTGTCGCGAAGGGATGTACGTCGTTCATGATCGCTCCTGCCGATTGTGCTCGGTGTTTCGTGCAGTACGTACTCGAGAATGATGCCCTGCGGCACAGGCGCCGAATCTGGAATTGTGCAGGGGTAAGCTCGCCACCAAGGCGCGCAGCACGGCACGACCCTTGAGGTATGGTGACCGTTCCCTACTCGAGGCCCCCATGCAGACTCCCCAAGCCCCTGCCCTGAACCCGGCATTGCTTCCTCCTGGCACCCTCGTGGGCTCCTGGCTCGTGGTCGCCTGGGCGGGCCGCGGCGTCCACGGAGCCGTCTACCAGGTTGTGCCCGTGGACAAGCCCGAGGCCCGCCCCAAGGCACTCAAGCTCGCTCTGCTGCCCAGGGATCCCCGCTTCGTGCGCGAGGCGGAGCTGCTCTCCTTGGTGCGTCACCCCAGCGTCCCTCGCCTGTGGGACTCCGGGGACTGGCAGCACCCGAGCGGCGCCCTCCATCCCTTCGTTGTCATGGACTGGGTCGACGGAGCCCCGCTCTATGACTGGGCCCGCCAGCACTCCCCCTCCTCCCAGCAGGTGCTCCAGCTGTTGGCCCAGCTCGCTCGCGTCCTCCAGACCTTGCACTCCCAGGGCTGTCTCCACCGAGACGTAAAAGGCGACAATGTCCTGGTGCGCCACTCCGACAGCCGCGCCCTGCTCACCGACTTCGGCTCCGGCCGTTACCCCCACGCCTCCTCCCTCACCCCTGACATCCTGCCCCCAGGCACCCCGGCCTACCGCTCTCCGGAGGCATGGCTCTTCGAGCTCCAGTTCTTCAACGACCCCAAGGCCCGTTACTCCGCTCAGCCCACCGACGACCTCTACTCGCTGGGCGTCACCGCCTACCGGCTCGTGACGGGCACGTACCCCGAGCTCGGGGAACCTTCGAAGGATGAGGCCGGCCTCTGGCACTTGGAGCGTCTTGCCTCTGCCCCTCCGCTCTTTCTCAACCCCCGCGTGGACACGCACCTCAATGCCTTGATTCTCCGCATGCTCTCGGTGCGCCCAGAGCACCGCGGTACCGCGCAGGAACTGGCCGAGGCGCTGGAGCAGGCCGCGCTGCTCACCCTTCCCGAGAGCACCCGTTCACTCTTCAGCCAGGAGCTGTCGCCCTCGGTAGACTCGGGTGGGCAGGCTCCTGCCGCTTCCAGGCTTGCTCCCCTCCCGCCCGCTCATGACATGGCCGAGGCCCAGGCTCAGGCTCCCAAGGTGCCCTTGCTCACGCCGAGCTCCGCTGAGCGTGTCAGCCTTCTCGTGCACATGCAGCCCTGGCAGCTTCGGCTCGCGACGGCCGCAGCGCTCCTGGCGCTGGGCGCCTGGGTCGGGTGGCTCACTCCCAGGATGTTCCCGGAGCTTCCCTCTCTTGTCAGGCATGAGGTGGGCGGGGCACTCCTGCAGGAGGGTGGCGAGGCAGGGCTCGGAGATGATTCGACGCGCGCATCCGTGGCGGCCTCCCCCTCTCCCTCTGAGCCAGGAGTGCACGGCCAGGACACACTCCCTGAGCCGAGCCCGGGTCAGGCGCGGCCCGACGCGAAGGGACGGTGCCCTCACCCACGGCAGATCCCCCTCAATGGGGGGTGTTGGGTGAAGTTGCAGCGCGAGGAGTGCGAGGCGATCAAGGGCACCTTGCTCCATGGTACGTGCTACGTGCCCGGCGCTCTCCACGAACGTCAGCCCACCTCCCACCCCGTGCGCGAGCAGTGAGCCTCCGGCTGCGGCTTCAGGCGAACTTCGCTCCCACCTGCGCCAGCAACAACCAAGCACCGCGTAGAGTCAGCCAGCTCAGGTCTCGTAGCCGGTCTGCTCGAAGACGATGACCTTCTTGGACGCGGGGAAGAGGATGACGAAGAGGCGGAACCAGCCGGAAGCACCGGGGGCCACCGGGTAGGAGTGGTAGCGCGTCGCCACCTGCACGTTCTCCGAGCCGTTGCCGTAGGTCGCGAGGAGCTGCGGGTGCAGGGGCTCGAACTCCGTGTACAGGTAGGCCTGGGCCTGGGAGTAGCTGAGCGCGATGGCGTCATCGGCGGCGTAGGCGCCGTACTCCTGCAGGTCCATCACCGCCGCGTCCGCCTGGGTGAGGGTGGGCTGGCTCGCGTACGGCCACGCGAAGTCGAAGCGGCGCAGCGAGCCCTCGGTCCAGTCCCGCGCATCATTGCCGGCTTCGAGCGTCGCCTCGAGCTGGGCGGTGAGGTCCTGCTCCGACAGGGCCAGCGGGATGCCCGCTGTGTCCGAGCCCGGGGGCGGCGGCGTGGGGCACGCGCCGCTCAGGCACGCGGTCTGCAGCCGGAACTGCTTGCCCGAGCCGCTGCCCGAGCTCACCACCACCAGGTACTCACCCGCCGTCAGGGACACAGCGTTGATCTTGCTCAGGTCGCCATAGCCGTAGTTGTCGTCCTGGGTGCGCGGGTACGAGCCGTAGCTGCCGCTGGCGTTCCGGGGCCCGTACACCAGGAGGCCGGTGTCCAGGTACATGGAGCTGCCCCCATGCGTCACCTCGAAGCGGGCCGCGAGGGTGCCCGGCACCGTGACTTTGAAGGAGTAGTACTGGGGGTTCTGGGTGAAGTACGTCTGCACGGAGCTGCCCAGGCTCACCGGGCCCAGGTACGTGGTGCTGTCATAGATGTTGCCGCTGGCCGGCGTGGGCGGCACGTACAGCACGGCCTGCTTGCGCTGAGCCAGCTCCTCTACCGGCTTGTCCCCCCCAGGCACCTTCCCACAGGCAACCAGCACGACCACCGGCAGCACGCTCCACACCTTCATCAGCTCGAGACGCATCGTTCTGGCCCTCGGAATGTGAGTGGGCCGCCCGTGTGTCACGGCCAATCCAGGAATTCAAGCAACAACCTGGAAAACAAACTGGCCCCCCGTGAAGCCCCACAGACCGTGGGCCTGAGGTGCCGGCTGCATGGGTGTGCAGCTGCGCACGGTTCCTTGCCTTGCCCTCTGGCAAACTCGGCGCGTGCGCATCGGAGTCATCGGGACGAAGTGGGGATTGATGCATGTGGGCGCCTTCCGCGCGGCGGGCGCCGAGGTCACTGCGCTCTGTGGACAGAACCTGGAGCACACGCGCGCCGTGGCCGCACAGGAAGGTATCTCTCTGGCCACCACGGAGGTACGCGCGCTCTGCGACGCCGTGGATGCCGTGGTGGTGGCCAGCCCGGACGCTCTCCATCGGGAGCATGTCGAGGTGGCGCTCGACGCGGGGCGTGCCGTGCTGTGCGAGAAGCCGCTCACCCGTACCGCGGAGGAAGCGCTCGCCCTCGTGGCCATGGCACGCGTCTCGGGCCGGCTGTGTGCCGTGAACTTCCCTTATCGGATGCTTCCCTCCTTCGAGGCACTGAGGACCTGGCTCGAGGAGAGGCCTCCCCGCCAGCTCGTCGTCACCCTGCGGAACGGCTTCGTCCGCATAGGCGGAGGGGACTCCGATTCGTTCGTCGGCACATCGGCCGACTGGGATGGACTCTCGCACCTGCTCGACACGGTCCTCTGGCTGTCAGGGGCCGAGCCCCTCTGGATCCAGGCTTCCTTGTCCGGCCGTCCCGTCCACACGGCCGCGCTGCACATGGGCCTCTCCTCGGGCGCGACCGCCATCATCACCCATGCCGCCTGCCCCGAGCCGGGCCTCCAAGGGGGCTGGACGCTCGTCGGCCGGGACTGGGAGGTGGGTTTCTCTGGCGGGTACGTGCCCTCGCGCAGCGGCTGGTGCGTCTCCCCCGTGCGGTGCTTCCGGGAGGGTGACTGGACGGACCTTGCTCCAGGGATTGAACCTCGGCTGGGAGAGCGTGAGCCCTGGGCCCAGGCTCATGTGGAGACGGCCCGGCGCTTCCTCGCTGCGCTCGAAGGCGCTCCCCTTGTCGGGCTCGCGACGCTGGAGGAGGCCACCACCGTTCAGCGCCTCCTGGCCGCCGCCATCCTCTCGGAGCAGGAGGGGCGCCGCGTCACCCTCTCTCCAGCGCCGCCAGCGCCGCCGCCATCACCTGCTTGAGCGGGACACCCGCCGCCTCGGCCACTCGGCGGCAGTCCTCGAACTCCGGGTGCGCGTTGAGCACCTCTCCGCCGCGCAGACCGCGCTTCACCCGCACCCGGCCCCATGGCGTCTCCACCTCCACCCAGTCTCTGTCCAACGCCTGCCGCTCCACCCGGTAGAAGCGCACCCCGAGCGTGGTGGACTCGCGCAGCACCACGTCCATCACGGTCTCCCGCTTCCCACCTTCCACCACCGCGCTGAGCAGATGACCCGGCCGACCCTTCTTCATCACCACCGGCGTCACCCAGGCGTCCAGCGCTCCCACCGCCAGCAGCCGCTCCACCAGGTACCCCAGGAGCTGCGGTGTGCTGTCGTCCAGGTTCGCCTCCAACACCCAGAGGCCCTCGGCCTTGTCCTCCGCGCGCCCCAGTGACGCGCGCAGCACGTTCGGCCGATCCTTGAAGTCCTTCGTCCCCACCCCGTAGCCCACCCGCTCCACGATGAAGTCCGGCGGATGGCCGATGCGCGTCAGCACCTTCAGCAGCGCCGCGCCCGTGGGCGTCGTCAGCTCCCCCACCCCCTCGAAGCGCACTGGCACGTCCTTGAGCAGCTCCAGCGTCGCCGGCACCGGGATGGGCATGTTCCCGTGGGCCACCCGGATCGTCCCGCTCCCCAACGGAGGCGGTGCCGCGTACACCTCTGGATCTCCCAGCAGCTCCAGCACCACCGCCGCGCCGCAGATGTCCACGATGGAGTCCACCGCGCCCACCTCGTGGAAGTGGATCTCGTCGAGCGACACCCCGTGCACCTTCGCCTCCGCCTCGCCGATGGCCCGGAACACCGCCAGCGCCCGGGCCTTCGCCTGGGGCGACAGCGTCTCCGCCGCCTCGATGAGCTGCCGGATGTCCGTGTAGGCTCGGTGCGGGTGGACCTCGCGCTCGTCCACCACCACGTCCAGGTGCGTGCCGCTGATGGCGTGGCGCACCGCCCGGCTCACCGCCAGCTTCCAACCCGGCACCTTCAGTCCGCTCAGGGCCTGGCCAATCGCCTCTGGGGACACGCCCAGGTCGACTCCCGCCGCGAGGAACATGTCCCCCGCGATGCCACCCACCGGCTCCAGGTAGAGGATCTTTCGCACGGTCCGGCTCCTTATCAGCCTTCCTGCCCGTGATGGCACACACGTGACGAGACCGGTGGGAATGTGCTGAACATCCCAGCATGGAGACACGCACCGCGCTGGTGGCTGGAGCAAGTGGACTCGTGGGGAGCCTCCTCCTCGACGAGTTGCTGGAGAGCCCTCTGTACCGGGAGGTGTGCTCGCTCGGCCGCCGCCCTCTGCCGAAGCAACACCCCAAGCTCAGCCAGCGCACCGTGGACTTCGCACAGCTGGAGAGCGAGGCGCTCCCCTCCGTAGACGATGTCTTCTGCTGCCTGGGCACCACCCTCAAGAAGGCGGGCAGTCAGGAGGCCTTCCGCGCGGTGGACCATGGCGCCGTGCTGGCTCTCGGGAGGGCCGCACGACGGGCGGGGGCGAGGCGCTTCCTGCTCGTCTCCGCGCTCGGCGCCGATCCACGCTCGCGCATCTTCTACAACCGGGTGAAGGGCGAGGCCGAGGAGGACCTCAAGAGCCTGGGCTTCGAGTCGCTCGTCCTCCTCCGCCCCTCGCTCCTGCTTGGGGAGCGCGCGGAGAGCCGTCCCGGCGAGCGCGCGGCCATCGCGGTGACGAAGGTGCTGGGTCCGCTGCTCCGCCCCTTCAGCGGGCGTCCCATCGAGGCGCGCACCGTCGCACGGGCCATGCTGGCCCTGGCCCGAGATGCGGCAGGAGGCACGCGCGTGGCGCTCTCAGGAGAGCTGCAGGAGCTCGGCAAGTAGCGCGTTGCGAAGGCACATGGCCTCAACCTGCCTGACTCCGGGCTCTGTCATGTCAGCGTCTCCCCTGGGTCCGCGAGATGAGCGCAGCATAGAACCCACCGCCGAAGCCGTTGTCGATGTTCACCACCGCCACGTTCGACGCGCACGAGTTCACCATCGTCAGCAGCGCCGATACACCCTTCAGGTTCGCCCCGTACCCCACGGACGTCGGCACCGCCACCACCGGGATGCCCACCAACCCGCCCACCACACTCGCCAGCGCGCCCTCCATCCCCGCCACCACCACCGCCGCGTGGCAGTCCTGGATCTCCTCGCGCCGCCGCAGCAGCCGGTGGATCCCCGCCACCCCCACGTCGTACACGCGCCGCACCGTCGCCCCCATTGCCTCCGCCGTCAGCGCGGCCTCCTCCGCCACCGGAATGTCGCTCGTCCCCGCCGTCACGATGGCCACCTGCCCGGCCCGCCGCTTGCCCTGCTTGAGGTGGAAGATGCGCGCCACCGCGTGGTACTCGCCCTTCGGGAAGCGGGCGAGCAGCGCCTCCGCCTTGTCCGGCTGCAGCCGCGTCACCAGTACCGTCTGCTTGCGCTCCACCAGCGCTCCGACGATGCCCAGCAGCTGCTCCACCGTCTTCGGCTCTCCCATCACCACCTCCGGGAAGCCAAACCGCAGCGAGCGGTGCGTGTCCACCGTCGCGTAGCCCAGCTCCGCGAAGGGCAGGTCCTTCAGCTGGTGGACCGCCTCGTCCACGGAGACCTTGCCGCCCTTCACCTGCTTGAGGAGCTGCGTGAGCGTCTTCTCGTCCATGCGCGCTCCTCTACCCCAAAGCACGAGGGAGGAGAACGCGAAGCGGGAGCGGACCTACACGCCCAGGCGCTGCAGCAGCACCCGCGAGCTCTCCCGCTCGAGCACCAGCAGCATCCGCCCGGAGACCGGAGGCGCACTGGCTGCGGTGAACCGGGCCTCCAGCACCACCACGGGGCTCGTGCTCGCACCCTCCGTCTCGCGCAGCGCGGTGCTCACCACCTCGCGCGCCGAGCCCCGGTGCAGCTCCGGCACCGTGGGCAAGAGCTTCCACCGCGTCAGCTTGCCAATGGCGGAGAGGCAGGCGCTCGCGACGATGTTCGCCGTCTCCCTCAGGGCGCTCTCCATCTCCGCCCCTCGGGACACGTGCCCGAGCAGCACCGCGCCCAGCGAGGCCCCATCCCGGGCCGACAGCACGAAGAGCATCACCCCGCGCAGCTCGCCCGTCATCCCCAGCTGCACGCCGATGACGGGCTCCTCACCGCCCAGCTGCTCCGCCACGTCCGCGGCCGCCGTCACCATGGCGCGCGGCACCGCGAGATCCACCTTCTTGCCACCCACCAGCCGGGCGAGCGCATCCACCGCGTGCCCGCAGCCGATGTTGGCCACCTCGCGCAGCACGTCGAGCTGAATGTCGCTGGGGACCTGAGCGTTCACGCGGACAGTAACCTCGGCACGTCCAGGCTGAAGACCGGGCGGCCACTTCCCAGAATCGTCACTCCAGAAAGGCCCGGGAGCAAGTCCAAGGGCCGGGAGAGTGGCTTGAGCACCACTTCTTCCTGCCCCAGCAGCCGATCCACCGCGAGAGCGACCTTCCCCGTATCTCCCTCCATCACCACAAAAGGCCGGACTCCCCGCCGTTCCGGCGCTGGCAGCCCTACCAGCTGATCCAAAGCGTGCACTGGCAGCAGTGTATTGCCGTGAGGCAGCAACGCCGTGTCCCGGCTGCGGCTGAGCTCGTCCGCGTTGGCCTCTTGAGCGCCCACCACCTTGGCGATCGGCAGGCCGAACACCTCGTCGCCCACCTCCACGAGCAGCAGATGTACCACCGCCACCGTCAGGGGCAGCCGCAGCGTGAAGCGCGTGCCCTTGCCCTTCTCACTGTCGATCTCCAGCGTGCCGCCAACGTTCTCCACCACACGCTTCACGGCATCCATGCCCACACCGCGGCCGGAGATCTCCGACACGTCCTTGGCCGTGGACACGCCCGGCAGGCAGGCGAGCATGAAGGCCTCGCGGTCGGACAGGCGCGCGGCCGCCTCGGCGGTGATGGAGCCCCGGGTCACCGCCGCGGCCTTGAGCTTCTCCGCGCTCATGCCCCGGCCGTCGTCCTCCACCTCGATGACGACGCGATCCCGGGCGCGGCGCACCGACACCTGCACCTTGCCCTTGGGGATCTTCCCCGCCGCGGCGCGCTCCTCGGGCGACTCCAGCCCGTGGTCGATGCAGTTGCGCAGGATGTGCAGCATGGGGTCCGCCAGGTCGTCCAGGATGGCCCGGTCCAGCTCGATCTCCGCGCCGGTGATGACCAGGTCCACCTCGCGCCCACGCTTGCGGGCGATGTCCCGCGCCGCCCGCGGCAGCCGGTCCGTGATGAGGGACAGCGGCGTCATGCGTGCCGACATGACCTTGTCGTGCAGATCCTTCACCAGCGCGTGCAGCCGGTAGACGCCCTCCTCCAGCGGCGGGCGCACGTTCTCCGGCAGCTCCTTGCCCACCTCGCGCAGGCGCGCGGTGGCGAGCATCAGCTCACCCACCGTGTCCAGGAAGTAGTCCAGCAGCTCCGTGCGCACACGCACCGTGCGCGGCGCGGCCTCCCCTGGCGCGCGAGAGGCCTCGGACGAGGGCGCGGGCACTGGCGCCGGAGGAGGCGCGGTGATGACGGGCTTGATGGAGACCAGCTCCACCTCCGACACGTTCCGCAGCGCCCCCTGGATGCCCTGCTCGCCCGCCGAGGTCTCCACCTCACACTGGATGAGCCCGTCCGGGATGCGCCCGGCCTTCAGATCCTCCAGCGCGGGCCGCAGCTCGGAGAGCATGCCCAGCCCCGAGAGCCGCTTGTGCACCAGGAACGCCCGCACTCCGGGCACCTGGCACGTCGGCACCACCCGCACCTTCACGCCCTCGTGGTAGGCCTCCGCCGCGGCGGCGAC
>Ga0190275_10001767_pt1 | contig 15861 bp, 13 predicted proteins | sample Popmic550T_FD_133745 | JGI IMG/M metagenome (GOLD analysis project Ga0190275, IMG submission 133745) | Populus adjacent soil microbial communities from riparian zone of Yellowstone River, Montana, USA - 550 T | ecosystem: Environmental > Terrestrial > Soil > Riparian zone > Trees stand | place...
CCGACGACCTCCTGCGGGTCGCGGAAGAGCAGATGATCGAAGCCGCCCGGCACCTCACCCCCGACGAACTGCTCGCGTTCGGCCGTGAAGTCCTGGCGCGGCTGGACACCGACGGCCCCGAACCAGCCGAACACGACGCCGCCACCAAGGAAACCCTCACCCTGCGCCGAGCCGACGGCGGCGTGAAGTTCAGCGGCTTCCTGGCCGGTGAGAACGGCGAACTCCTCCGGACTCAGATCAACCGGCTCGCCAAGCCCCACCGGACGGTCGACGGTGACCTGGATCCCCGCCCGTCAGAGAAGCGCCAGGCTGACGCGCTCACTCTGATTTTGAATGCCGCGGCGGGTAACACGCCCCGCACCGACGACGACCCCGGCGCCTCTCATAGTCCGGGTGTTCCGCACATCACGATCACGATCGATCTTGAGGACCTGCGCAACGCGACGTCTCAGGCGGTCGGTGAGTTGGTCTATGGCGACAACCTGTCCGCGGCGGCGGTGCGCCGGTTGGCGTGTGATGCCGCGATCATCCCGATCGTGCTCGGCTCGGACTCCGAGCCGTTGGATGTCGGGATGGAGCAGCGGTACGTCACCCGTCCGATCCGGCGAGCGCTGAACAAACGCGACAAAGGCTGCGTGGTCTGTAAAGCCCCGCCCTGGCAGTGCCACGCCCACCACCTGATCCACTGGGTCGACGGCGGCCCCACCGCGATCGGCAACCTCGTGCTGCTGTGTGCCGGTCACCACCGCGCGGTGCACGCCGGGCAGTGGGCCATCACCATCACCGGCGGGACTGTCGAGGTCACCCGCCCCACCTGGACCACCCCGGGCACCACCACCGCGGCAGACCTGGCCAACCTCACCGACCTATCCCGCTACTTCACCCCCGCCTCTACGGGACCGCTCAACGTGAACGCGCACCACGAACCCTCCGACAGGCTCCCCACCACCGGCCCCACCGACCTCCCCGGCCCTACCGGCTTCACCGGGCAACCCGGCCTCACCGGCCAACCCGGCCTCACCGGCCAACCCGGCTCACAGCCCAAGGTCCAGGCCGGTACCGGAGGTCTGTCCTGGCTCACCCCCGAAGCCGTCGCCCTGCTGGATCCATGGGGTGACAGCGGCACTCCTTCCGCAGGCCCGTAGCACCACCGCGCACGCCGGCACCTCGAGCTGTCGGGGCGAACCCCTGCAACCCCCAAGATGCAGGCGTGAACGTCTGCATCCCCCAAGCTGTCGGCGTGAAACGCCTGCATTCCACAAGCTGTTGGCGTGAGACGGTCGCAGCATCCAAGCGCCCCTTCACCACGGTGGGGGTGCACTTCGCCATGCCTCTACCGCTCCATCGTCGCGGTGTGGCGGCAGTCGGGCGGATTTGGCTGTGCAACAAGGTCGGTGATGCGCCACCGCCGCTACGCCGTGTCCGGCCGCGCCGAACAGGGTGATTGTTGGTCTGGGCATATCGGCCGGCAAGGGAGAGAAGGTCAGCTGACCTTGGGCTTGAGTTGCCGACTGGGCTGCGGTCGTGGCTTGCGTTGTGGGCTGAGGCGCGTGCGCGGGCGGGGGATCGGTCGCGGATGACGGACGCTGCCGACTGTGCCGCGTGGCTGCGTGCGGAGGCGCAGGCGCAGGTGGGAACGCGGGGGCGCAGGTGGAGGCGCAGGCGGGAGCGCGGGTGCGGGTGCGGGTGGGGGCGCAGGCGGAGGTGCAAACGGGGGTGGAGGTGGAGGCGGGTTAGACGTGATGCAGTCGCGGGTGCCATCCAGGACCGGGTGGGTGTCGAGAGGGTGGTGGCCAGGCTCTTGGGTGGCTGCACGCGTGGTTGCAGGTCTGTCGCTGGGGTGGGGGACAACGCGATCACAGCGTTGCTGCTGTGGCAGACCTGAGGGATCGGAGCGGGGTGTGGCGGTGGGGTGTCGTGATGCTGGGTGGGCGGGGCAGGAAGGTTGTGGTCTCTGGTGGTTGCTCTGTGTATGGATGCTTGGAGAGGTTGAACGGTGCCACTGTCGAACCCGGTCTGCAGAGGATCCCCGCCTGTCGGCAGGGGATCGCCACCGGTCGGCGGGGGATTGCCCTGCGCGTTGATGTCCGGGTTCGACAGTTGTGCTTGCTTGTGGGGAGATCGTCGGCAAGTGCACGACGACTTCTCGGCCGGTTGCCCGCTCCCATCGGCGTGATGGGAGCGGGCGGGAGGAGTTACTTGGTTAGGCCGTAGGCGTGGGTTATTTGTTGGGTTAGGTGGGCGTTGGTGGTGTCTGTGGCTTCTAGGCGGAGGTGGGGGGAGGTGCCGGCTTGGGTGGTGGGGTGGGTGATGGTGGTGGTGTAGCGGTTGTTGGTGGTGGGGTGGAGGGGGAGGGTGGTCCAGGTTTTGCCGTCGTAGGAGAGTTCCAGTTTGGCCTTCGTGAAGGCGGCGGTGGAGGTTCTGGTTTGGTGGCGCAGGGTTAGGTTGATTTGGATGGGGCGGCCGGTTTTGACCTGGCTGTAGGGGTTGGCTGAGGGGACGTCGATGTCGGCGACGATCATCGGCATCAGTTCGGATTCGCCGCCCTTGGAGCGGAACGACCAGCTCGACTTGACCTGGGTTGAGTACTGCCACCATTCGCGATCACGCTGAGCGTCCATGGTGATCTGGTAGTCGGCGGCCTCTGGTGGTACGTCGTACCAGCTGGCTGGTTGGGTGGCTCGGCCTACCTCAGTGCCGTTGCGTCGTATGACGACCTCGTATGTCCCGTCGATGCCGAACAGCGTGTAGGGGAACTCCTCGGTGTGCGACGCCTCGTGGGCGAAGGGTGCGATCGCGACCATCAGGCCGTATGGATCGCGGCTGACCTGGCTCACCAGGTGCAGGTCTTCGGGCAGGTACTCGGGCAGGCCGGAGGTCGCCACCGGGGCGAACCATCGTTGCCCGACTCGTTCCCCACCGCGATACAGCCGCGGGGTGTTGTACCAGCGGGCGTCGCGCTCGAAGTTCCGGTCGGTGAGGTACGCCGACTGCGACCAGGTCATCGAGCCACTCAGATAGGCCGTGCGGCGTAGTGGCAGCGGAAGGACCTGCGGCCAGGCACCCGTGACTGCCCCTTGCAGGGGGTCCTTCCAGTAACCGAAGCGGCCCTCGAGCAGGACCGCGGCCTTACCTGGCAAGCCGAAGTCCTCCTGGACGGCGGCGAAATCCGCCTGGCGCTGACGAATCGCCGGATCAGCCGGGATCCGGCCCGACCAGATCCCAGCCGCGTCATAGACGAACTGGCTGGTCGCGAGCCCAGTGATCCGCAGTGGCTTGGTCTCACCAAGCACGTGCCGGGCAGTCTTGCGATCGGTCGCAAGAACCGGAACCGTCACACCAGACGGCCGTTGGAAGACGGCCCGGGCCAGCCCAGGCCGATCCTGATCGAAGAACAGCACCGCCGCAGCACCTGCCTGCTCAGCCGCGAGAGCCTGCTGCTGCTCCGCCTCGACCGTACGCCGGATCACGGCCAGCTTGCCGCGGACCCGGTCGCCGGCCAGATCGTCCGGAGCCGCAGTACCGGCATCCACTGGTACGAGCGCCTTCACCCCGGTGAACCGCGGGGCGTACGGTACGTCGCTGACCATCAGCTTGGCCCCGTCAGCAGTCCGGGCCTGGAACGGCGGCAACTGCAGCCGGGCGCCGATCGCGAGGTTGTACAGGTCCGTGTCCGGCGCTGCCGCCGTCGGCGTCGCCAGTACCCGCCAGTGCTCGCCCACCGCCTCGAAGCCGGCCCGGGTCAGCCATGAACCGTCAGGGTTCTTGTGGGCCAGATCCATGGAGAGGCTGTGAGTGGTCAGTCCCGGCTTGCCCTTGACCTGGACGTCGGCCGGCTTCGCCTTACGCGCGTCGAGGGTCACGGTGACGTCCGTGGAAGCGACCGTGATGGTCGGCTCAGAGACCAGCGTGAGAGTGTCCGGTGTGGTCTCGGTGGCGTCGGAGACGAACACGCTGGTCGCCGTGTAGCTACCGGGCGGCACCCGGACCGTCATGCGGCCATCGACCATGTCGGTGGGAAGGGGGATGTCGCCGCCTCGCCGGGCGAGCTGGACGTACGCATCCGGCTTGCTGCCGTCGAGGTCCACGCCGAGAAGGGTGAGCTCGTACATCTCTGGTTCCAGGTACCAGCCATAGGTACTGACCAGCGGATCGCCGTCAGCCGGAGTGGCGACTACCCGCCCACTGTGCAGGCCGGTCGCGCCGCCGAACTCGGCCGTGACGTCAACGCTCACTGCACCGTTCGCCGGTACGACCACCTCGGCGGCACTGAGCCGCACCGGACTGCTGCCGTCATCCGCGCGGCTTTCCAGCTTCAGCGTGACTGCGGCGCTCGCGGTGTTGCGGTAGGTCAGCTTCTTCGTGACCGGCGCCGGATTCGGACGCGGCCACTTGAGGTAGCCGTAGTCGAGTTCGCCGGTATCGACCGTCAGGGCACTGTCCGTTGCCTGATCGGCGTCGACCCGGCCTGCACCCTGCTCAGGTACCTTGCCGCGGTGCTGCGGATCCGCAGTGCTGATCAGCTGGTTCCGGAGCTGTTCGCCGGTCCAGTCGGCGTGCCGCTGGGCCAGCAGTGCCGCGGTCCCGGCGACGTGAGGCGTGGCCATCGAAGTACCGCTGAGGCTGACGTAGTGCTCGTTGACTGGATCGCCTCTCTCCGTACCGGCGGCGCGGGCCGCGACGATCCCGCTGCCGGGCGCCGAGATCTCCGGCTTCAGGGAACCGTCGAGCACTCGTGGTCCCCGGCAGGAGAAGTCGCTGACCGCGCCATCACGCTCCACGCTGCCCACCGTGAGAGCCAGGTCAGCCGCGCCCGGAGCGGAGATCTGACCCGGATCAGAGCTGAAACAGTTGCCAGCGGCAACGACAAACAGTGCGCCGGTCTGCCGGGTCAAGGTGTCGACCGCCTGCGACAGCGGGTCGGTGCCATCGGACGGCCAGCCGCCCAGACTGAGGTTCAGGATCTTCGCGCCCTGGGCCGTGGCCCACTCCATCCCGGCGATGATCCCGGAGTCGCTGCCGAAGCCGCCGTCGTCGAGCACCTTGCCGTTGAGCAGGGTCGCATCCGGGGCGACACCGCGGTACTTGCCTTCAGAGGCGGCGCCGCTCCCGGCGATCGTGCTTGCCACATGCGTGCCGTGCCCGTCCCGGTCGACGGTGTCCGTACTGTCGGAGAAGTTGGCCTCCGCTGCGACCTTGTCCCGCAGGTCGGGATGGGTCTTGTCGATACCGGTGTCGAGCACGGCGACCTTGACGCCCTTGCCGGTGTAGCCGCGCTGCCAGGCGGCGGGCGCACCGATCTGGGGCACGCTCTGGTCGACCGCGGTCTTGACCCGGCGGTCCAGGCGGATGGTGCGAACCTGCTGCTCGACCTGGACGTCCTTGGTGCGCGGTACCGGCCGGCTGATCGACTGCCAGAAAGCGGGTCCCTTGGTGACCTGGACAGCCCGCGCGCCGATGGAGGTGAGCAGCCGGGGCTTGGTGGTACCGGCGAGCGAGTCTTGCTTTGCGCGGGTACGGGCGGTGGCTGCGTTACCGGCGTACTGGACGATGACCGGCAGCGTCTTGCGGTGCGCGTCGTCGTACCGCTGCTCGATCAGCCCTTTGACGTCGAACAACGCCTTGTCGAGGCGGCCCTTGACGACCTCGCTCAATACTCCGGTCGGGATGACATAGGTGTGCTTGCCGGTCCGCGAGATCACCGCGCCGGTCGCGGACCCGCCACCGGAGAAGATGACCCGGTCGGGCTGCCCGGGAGTGCTGTGCACGAGCACCCGATCCCCGGTGATGAGTGTGACCGTCGCAGAAGTGGCAAGTTGTCGTGGCGGTTCCTTGGCCGGTACGGCGCTGGCGCTGGTCGGCGAAGTCACCAACAACGCAAGGCTGACAAGAACGGCGGTCGGGCGGATCAGGTGCATGCTGCTACCCCCAGAGTCGACGTCATACCCAGAAGACTCACGACACCATCGAACGGACGCACCGAACCCCGAAATGCCGCCCCTTTCGACCAGGATCGAAGCGTTGACCATTGACCATCAAGGAGCGGGCGTCGGGGTCGGACGAGGGCGCCCTAAACTAGACCACTTCCGACCTGGGGAGGCGTGCGTGGAGGGTGAGGCGCCTTCGCCGGGTGGCGTGCGGACGGTGGCGGAGTTGGGTGCTCGGCTGCGGGAGTTGCAGGTCTGGTCGGGGATGTCTTATCGGGAGATCCACCGCCGCGTCGTCAGGTCCCGGCAAGACCGGGGCATCGCTGAGTTGCCTGCCTTCAACACGACCTACCGGTGTCTGTTGCCCGGCCGGACCAGGCTGGATGTAGAGCTCGTCGTCGACATCGCCCGCGCGGCCCTGGGAAGCGAGGCGCGGGCCGCGGAGTGGCGGCAGGCCCATCAAGTGGTTTCGGGGCTGGCCGCCGACGCGTCAGTGGTGCAGGTCGCCGGTCGGGTGGAGTCCGATGCCGACTCCTTCATCGGGCGCATCTCGACGGTCGCGGCCGCGCTGGCGGCGTTGGAGACGCACCGGCTCGTACTGATCGACGGGATGCCCGGAGTCGGCAAGACCAGCCTGGCGGGGCAGGTGGCGTGCCGGGTGCCTGACGTCGAGCTGGAGTTCTCCGTCAACCTGCGCGGCTACGACCCGGCCAGACCACCCGCGGATCCGGCGGCGGTGCTTGATGGTTTTCTGCGCCGGCTCGGCGTCCCAGGCAGTCGCATTCATGGGCTGGACCTCTCGGCCCGCTCCGTACTCTTCGACAGCCTCCTAGCAGGGCGCCGGACCGTAGTACTGCTCGACAACGCTGCCTCCGACGACCAGCTGCAACCACTGATCTCCAGCAGCGCCCTCACCCTGGTCACGAGCCGGCGCCGGCTGACCGGGTCGCCACAGGCCCACCGCATCAACCTCGAGGTGTTCGAGCCAAGCGAGTCCGCAGCGCTGATACGACGTGCAGCCGGTACTGCGGTCGACCGCGAGCCAGAGGCGGCTGTACTGATCGCCGACCTGGTCGGGCATCTCCCGCTGGCACTCGCAGTACTAGCCGGGCGGATCAAGGCCCGGCCCGAGTGGTCGCTCGGTGACCATCTAGAGCGCCTCCAGGAGCACACCGCCCGCTTGCAGCTCGACGATGGCGTCGCGGCGTCGCTTTCCCTTTCCTACCAAGCGTTGCCGGCCCCAGCTCGCCGCCTGCTCCGGCTGCTGGCACTCCACCCCGGACGCGATTTCGACGCGTACGCCGGTGCGGCCCTGGTCGGCACGAGTGTGGCGCTCGCACGAGAGCAGCTGGCCAAGCTGGTGCAGATGAATCTCCTGGAGCAGCACGGATCCGGGCGATACGAGCTGCACGATCTGGTCCGGCTACTGGCCTCCGATCGCGGGCGTGACGAGGACCCGGCGTCAGTACGTCGTGCTGCGCTCGACGGCCTCTTCGACTACTACCGCAGGACAGTCGCGACAGCTGCCACGGCGTACGCGCCGCATGACCAAGCGCGGATCGAGCTGATTCAGCAGGCCGGCCAGTCGGAGCTGCAGTTTACCGACCGGGACGAGGCTCGCGACTGGCTCGACTCGGAGCGGGCCAACCTGATCGCCACAGCAATCTACGCGGCGGACCACGGGCGTCCGGAGCACGCGACCAGCCTCTCCGCGATGCTCATGTACTACCTCGGCACGGCCAGCGTGTTCACTGGCGCGGAGGTCCTGCATCTGACCGCGATCCGGTGTGCGCGCTCCGACTACGAACGAGGCCGCTCGTACAACAACCTTGGCGCGATGTACTGGCGGCTCGGCCGGTACGCCGACGGCCGGACGGCGTACCAGCAAGCGCTGGACTTCGCCCGGCGCGCGGGCCACCGGGTCGGCGAGGCGAGCGGGTTGTCAAATGTTGCCCTAGGCCACTATCGGCTCGGCGACTACGAGGCGGCACTGGGTTGCCAGCGCGAGGCGTACGTACTGTTCGCTGCCGAGGGCAACCTCAGCGGGATGACGTCGGCGCTGGCCGGTCAGGGCTGGCCGGAGTTGCGGCTCGGCCGGCCGCAGGTGGCGCTGGAACTGTTCGAGCACGGCCTCGAGCTCAGCCGGAAGCTGGGCACGGACACGTTCGAGGAGGCGTTCGCGCTCAACAACGTGGCCGCCGCGAACGAGGCACTCGGCCGGCTCGACGACGCGTGGCGGGGCTACGAGCAGTCGCTGGAGCTGGCGCGACGACTGTCCTTCGTCAACGGCGAGAGCGACTGCCTGAACTGCCTCGGCCGGATGTACGTGACCGCCGGCCGGTTCGAGGAGGCGATCGAGTACCACCAGCAGGCACTCGACCTGTCCATCCGCCTCGGCAGCAGGCCGTTCACCATCGAAGTCCGCAACGACTACGGCCACGCCCTGTTCGCGGCCGGCCGGATCGCCGAGGCAATGGAGCAACACCGCATCGCCCTGGAGGACGCAGAGCGCATCGAAGACCGTTACGAACAGGGCCGCGCGTCCGCGGCCCTATCCGCATCACACGAACTCACCTAACAAGGCGAGCCGTACTCCGTGCCGTACCAGGGGCTCCAGCCGGTCTCGCCCTGCTTGTCATTTCCCTTTGTTTCGTACAACTTGAAGCGGACGCACTTGCCTTCAATGTGGTCGAAGTCGCAGTAGCCCCAGCCTTCGGCCGCCGGTCGGGCGTTGCAGTAGCGGTCCTTGCCGTAGTTGGTCTGCACGTGGACGACGGTCGTCCACCCGTTCGGGTCGCTGTCCAGCACCCACTGCTTGTCGCCGACCCACTGGAAACAGGTGCCGCCGTGCTGCGCGGTAAAGATTCGGCACTGCGAGTGGTCCGGTCCGGCCGCGGCCGCAGTACTGGTGTTGGCGGCGATCAGGAGCAACGTACCCGCAGCCGAGCCGAGAGCCACCCTGCGCTTGGAGCTGGTCATGACGGGACTACCTCGATGCACTGGCTGCCGTCCTTGGTGCTGTACCACTTCGACCAGGCGCTGGAGCGGTTGAAGTTGCTGCCCTTCTGCTCGTACAGGTAGAAGCGCACGCACTTGTCTTCCTTGTGGTCGTACTTGCATTCCTTCCAGCCGTCGGCGGCGGCCGGAGCGACGCACTCACGGATCTTGCCGTAGCTGGTCTCGACGTGGGCCACTGTGGTCCAGCCGTTGGGGTCGAGGTCGCGCACCCACTGGTCGTCGCCGTTCGGCTCGACGCAGGTGGCGCCCCAGCTGGTGTAGATGCCGAAGCAGTCACCCGGCGCCGCTGCGGCTGCCAGGGTGCTGGTGGCCGACGGCGTACCGGCCGGAGCAGGAGCCGGGGCAGCTGTAGCGACGGTGGCGGCGCTGAGCGAGATCAGCGCGGTCCCGGCGAGGACGGCGAAAGAGCGGGCAGCGAGGCGGTTCTGCATGAAAGTCCTTTCAAACAAGGGGAAGGAGGGGAGCAGCAGGTCAGGCGTCGAAGCCGCATTCCTTGCCGCTGGTGGTGCTGTAGAACAGCGTCCAGGCGGTCTGCCGGCCGAGTGCGGTGCCGCGCTTCTCGATCAGCCGGAACGACACGCACTTCTTCTCTTCGTGGTCGAACTTGCATTCCTTCCAGCCGTCCGCGGCCGCCGGCGCCGCGCAGTCGCGGAACTTGCCGTAGTTGGTCCGGATCTCGACGACGGTCGTCCACCCGTTCGGGTCGAGGTCGCGCACCCACTGATCGTCGCCCTCCCACTCGTAGCAGGTCTGGCCGAAGACAGTGGAGAAGCTCAGGCAGCCGTTGGGTGGGGTGGCCTGCACCGCGGCCGGGGCGGCGGCGGCGGTGGTGGCGCCACCCAGGGTGAGGAGGGCGGCTCCGGCGAGGAGGGCGAGGCCGCGGACGAGGGCGGGTCTTGGCATGAAAAATCCTTTCGGCAGGGCGGTTGCCGGACGAGCGTGCACCGCGCGTAATGACCAGGTCCCGGAATTCGAACGAACTCGAACGCGACCAGGGCTAACCTGACCCCATGAGTACCAACGGGCAGGTGGCCATCCTCGGTGCCGGTGTGATGGGCGAGACGTTGTTGTCCGGGCTGCTGCGGGCCGGGCGGCGACCGGAGGAACTGCTGATCACCGAACGGCGCGAGGAGCGTGCGGCCGAGCTGCGCGAGCGCTACGGCGTGGACGTGGTGACGAACGTCGATGCCGCCGTGAAGGCGGACACCCTGGTGCTGGTCGTCAAGCCACAGGACATGCCTGAGCTGCTTGCCGAGATCGCCCCGGCGGTCCGCCCGTCCCAGACCGTCGTCTCACTGGCTGCCGGTATCACCACCAGCTTCATCGAGTCCCGGCTGCCCGCCGGGGTGGCCGTGGTCCGGGTGATGCCGAACACGCCGGCCCTGGTCGACGAGGGGATGGCGGCGATCTCCCGTGGCGCGCACTGCGACGAGAGCCATCTGGTGCTCGCGGAAAGCCTGCTGGCCGCGACCGGCCGGGTGATCCGGGTGCCGGAGAAGCAGCAGGACGTGGTCACCGCGGTCTCGGGGTCGGGGCCTGCGTACATCTTCTTCGTGGTGGAGTCGATGATCGAGGCGGGCGTGCACATGGGTCTGCCGCGGACCACCGCCACCGAGCTCGTCGTCCAGACCCTGGTCGGGTCGGCCAAGCTGCTGCGCGAGACCGGTGAGCACCCGACCGTCCTGCGCGAGCGCGTCACCTCGCCGGGCGGCACCACCGCGGCTGCAGTACGGGAGCTCGAGGACCACAAGGTCCGGGCAGCCTTCCTGTCAGCGATCGAAGCCGCCCGCAACCGTTCCCGGGACCTTGCCGCCGAGTAGTCCGGCCGAGCGGAACCCCAAACCGCTCGTCCCTACCGTCAGCCCCGCCCCGATCGAAGCCGTCCCACCGCTGCCCTGGAGACCCAGGCTGGAACACAGCCTCTTTCGCGAACCTCTCTGGCTGCTGTTCGTCTTCGGCACCGGTTTGACGGTCAGCGACCTGATCCAGGCGGACCAGGTGCCGTGGTACCGATGGGCCTCCGGGCCGGTCGCGCTCGGCCTGCTGTGGAACGCCATGAAGGTGGCCTTCGAGCGACTGACGGTCATCGAAGGCGGCGTCGTGGTGAGGGGACCGTTATTGCGCCGCCGATACACCTGGAAGGCCATCGAGGGGGTGCAGCGCCACGGGAAGAAGAAGGTGACGCTGGACCTCGGTCACCGGGGCACCAAGACGTTCGAGTTCGACGGCAGGAACACCGCGCCGACGGCGGATCAGGTGGCCGGCGTGGTCGAGCGGCTGCGCCTGTACAACACCTCGGCGTTGACCAGTTACCGGGTGTCGTTATCCTGGGGCGCCGCGGTCTTTCTCCCCGCGGTGGCGGCGGTCGCCGCCGCGACCGCCTGGGCCTTGATCAAGGGGTAACAGATGTCGGGTCAGCTGATCGGAGCTGAGGGGTCTAACGTCTCGCCCATGGGAAATCGTGAGAGCGGCACCGAGGACGCTGCCGCGCCGCTGCCCGCGCTGCCCTGGCGGGTGCCGCTGGATCCGGCGCCGTGGTGGGCCTGGACCCTGTTCGTCATCCCGTTCATCGCCGTCCCGGCCCTGAACTCCTGGCTCTGGATGGGTGCCCGCGACTTCCTCGCGGTCGGCCTGTTCACCATCATCGGCGCCTCCGTCGTCCGCGTCGCCGGCGGTGTCGTGCTCTACCGGGTCGAGATCACCGCGACCGCGCTGAAGGCCCGGACCAGCCTGCTCGTCCGCAGCCTGGCCTGGCAGGACGTCGACGACATCGAGGTCGTCGACGACTCGGTCGTGCTGACCAGCGGCAAGGACGAGAACGAGATCAACGGCATCGCCAAGGACCAATCCGCGTACGCCGCCGCCGTCATGCAGGCCGCTCGCGACTCGGCGGACAACCGGCCGGTCCGCCGTTCCCGCCCGCGCCCCGGCATCGGCGTCGTCTGCGTTCTCGCCTACCTGGTGCTTGCCGTCGGTGCCTTCCTGTACCGCTGGCAACTCGTCTAACCCAGCTTGGCCCAGGGCCCTTCCCCGGTGATCTTCTCCGCTGTCACCCGCACGATCACGCCGGTCTTGGTGTACTTCTCGAACGGGAACTCCGTGCCGAGGTACCGCTGCGCCTGCTTGTCCATCAGCGCGGCCCACTCCAGCGGGATCTCCGGCCCCATCATCTCCACGGTGCCCCGGATCACCAGGTACTGCGTCAGGTTGCGCTGGCTCGGCTGGTCGTCCTGGACGATCAGCGTGACCCGCGGATCGCGCCGCATGTTCTTGGCTTTGCGCTGGTAGCCCTCCAGCCCGATCAGGATCTGGTCGCCGTCTCGCTCGGCCCAGACCAGCGAAGCCTGCGGTGAGCCGTCCTCGTCGACCGTGACCAGGACGACGTTGTTGTCGGTGTCGAAGAGCCGATGAGTGCTTTCCGGCAGCGGGATCATTTTGTTCCTTCCTAGGTGGTGCCACCGACGGTAGACAGCGCAACGGGAACCCCTGAGTACCCTTGGGCACCGTGGACGGTATCGATGGCGGCGATGTGTTCCTGGCGGACTGTCCGGCTCGGCTCGCCGTCGAGGTGATCGCCGACAAGTGGTCCGTGGTGGTGCTCTACGGCCTCAGTGAAGGGCCGCGGCGGCACGGCGAATTGGTGGCGCTGATCGGCGGGATCTCGAAGAAGGTTCTCACCCAGACGCTGCGCCGGCTGCAGGCGAACGGGTTGGTCACCCGCCACGACTACGGCGGCGTACCGCCCAGGGTCGACTACGACCTGACCGAGCTCGGCCGGACGCTGATGGAGCCGATCCGGATGCTGACCACCTGGGCCGCCGACAACGGGGAAGCGGTGCTCGCTGCTCAGGAGAGTGCATAGGCTCAGCCTTATGGACTTCTCCCTGTGGCCCAGTGCGGGACGATCGTGGCAGGAAGTACTCGACGGCGCGGAGTACGCCGAGAGGACTGGCTGGCACGGCGTCTGGATGGCCGACCACTTCATGGTGAACGGCGATGACCGGTCGCTCCCGATGAACGAGTGCCTCGCCTTGCTGGCGGGGCTGGCGGCAAAGACCGAGCGCGTGCGGCTCGGCTCGATGGTGCTCGGCAACACGTACCGCCATCCGGCTGTGGTGGCGAAGCAGGCGGCAACTCTCGACCAGATGAGCGGCGGCCGGTTCGTCCTCGGCATCGGCGCGGGCTGGCAGGTGAACGAGCACGAGGCCTACGGCATCGAGTTGCCGCCGGTGAAGGCGTTGCTGGCCCGCTTCGAGGAGGCCTGCCAGGTCTTCACCGGCCTGCTGACCCAGGAGCGGACGACCTTCGACGGCCAGTACTACCAGTTGACCGACGCACCGTTGGAGCCGAAACCGGCGAAGCTGCCGCTGCTGATCGGCGCCTCCGGTGAAAAGGTTGCCTTGGGCATCGTTGCGCGGTACGCCGACGAATGGAACCACTGGGGTCTGCCGGAGGTCGCGGTGCACAAGGGCAACGTCTTCCGCGAGCACTGCGAGCGGATCGGTCGCGACCCGGCCCAGGTCCGGCGCTCCACCCAGGCGATGATCGAGGTCATCGAGCCCGGCGACACCGAGGCGGAGGATCGCCGCGACGAGCGGATCGCCGCCGGCCGCCCGACGATCATGGGCTCGGCCGAGTACGTGCTGGACACCGTCGCCCGCTATCCCGCCGCCGGTATCGACGAGTTCCTGGTCCCGGATGGCTTCCTGGGCACGGGTTCCCGCCGCTTCGACGCTCTCGAGCGGCTGCGGGAAGAGGTCTTCACCAAGCTTTAGAGCTGCAGCGTGGCCAGTACCGGCCAGTGGTCGCTCGGAAAGCGACCGCCTGGCCGGTAGTGCGAGACCTCGGCGTCGACGAGTTGCCAGCTCTTGCCGACCAGGATGTGGTCGATCCGCTCCTGACCGGTCGCAGCGCCGAAGTCGTGCCAGCTCCCACCGGCCTCCGGCGGTACCGCATCCAGCCAGCCCGCACCCGTCAATGCCTTCAGTGGCGGCGATCCGGCCTCGGCGTTCAGATCGCCGAGCAGCACCCAGTGCCGATCGGCCTCCGCGGACATCCACTGGTCGAGGAGTTTCGACGACTCCACCCGCGCGATCTCACCCACGTGGTCGTAGTGGGTGTTCGCGATACCGACCCGCGTCCCGTCGGTGTGGACGAGCCGCGCCAGCGTGGCGATCCGGGTCAGATCCGCATCCCAGCCGACCGATCCGGCCTTCGTCGGCTCGTCGGACAGCCAGCGCGTCTCCTCCGACTCCACCCGCCAATCGCCCCGCCGGACCATCACGACCGAGTGCTCACCGGCGTGCACACCGTCATCCCGCCCGGCCCCGACGATCTCGTACTGCGCGAACCGCTCGCGCAGATACTCCAACTGGTCGGGCAGTACCTCCTGCAACCCCACCACGTCGGCCGCCAACACCTCGATCGCCTGGGCCGTCGCCTCGCGGCGCAGTCCCCAGGTGTCGTTGCCATCGTCGGCCGAGGAGTTCCGGATGTTGAACGTCGCCACTCGCAGCTGCAGACTCACGCAGACGATCCTGCCAAACCCATCGCCAGTGTTGCCGCGCGGAGTCGGGGTGCGCTGGCCTCGATCGCCCGATCGCGACCCACCGCGAGCATCTCGTCGATCGCCTTCGGGTCGGACGCCAGCCGCACATACTCCTTCTGCAGCGGCTCGATCACGGCCAGCACCGCGTCCGCCACATCGGTCTTCAAGTCCCCGTACGTCTGATAAGCCGACGCCAGCTCGACCGGATCACCGTCGGTACAGGCTGCGAGGATCTCCAGCAGGTTGGTGATGCCGGGCTTGGTCTGCTCGTCGTGGCGCACCTCGCCGTCGGAGTCCGTCACCGCCCGCATGACCTGCCGGCGGATCACGTCCGGCGGGTCCAGCAGCCGGATCGTGCCGATGGCGTTGTCCTCGTCGGACTTGCTCATCTTGCTGGTCGGATTCTGCAGGTCCTTGATCCGCATCGCCAGCGCGGCCTTCTGCAGCTGCGGTACGACGAAAGTCTCGCCGTACTCCCGGTTGAACCGGATCGCGACATCCCTGGCCAGCTCGACGTGCTGGTCCTGGTCGCCACCGACCGGGACGCGATCCGTGCCGTAGAGCAGAATGTCCGCGGCCATCAGGCAGGGATAGGTGAACAGCGAGGCGCGGGTCATCGGTCTGTCCCGGCCCTTCTCCTTGTACTGGATCATCCGCGACAGCTCCCCGACGTACGAGGTGCACTCGAGCAGGTACGCGAGCTGCGCGTGGGCCGGTACGTCGGACTGGACGAACACCGTGCCCGGCGGCAACCCGGCCGCGAGCATCAGCGTCGCCATCTCGCGGGTCAGCGCGACCAGCCGGCGCGGATCGTGCTTGGTTGTCATCGCGTGCTGGTTCGCGACGAAGTAGAACCCCTCCGGATCGGTGAACCGCCGCAGCGCGCCGAGGTGGTTGCCCAGGGTGAGCCGCCCGGACGGGGTGATGCCAGAAAGCGAAGTCATCTCAGTCGGTCCTTCTTGTCTGGGCCTCACCGAGTGACGGGCATACAAAAAGGCCGCCTCGGCGAGGCGGCCTCTTGGATGCGTGTGAACGCTGGGGGTCCGCCTAGACGGCCCACCAATCCTGCAGGGTCAGATGACGCGCTGTGTTCACGGGACCAGAATAGCCGGACACCCCTTCCCGGGCGCAAGCGATGAGCTGAGCGGAGGCCTGTCCGGCGCGCGCGGGCTATGGTCTTGGGCATGAGCGGTGAGGCGATGCTGGTCTTCGACGACGGCCTGACGGCGTATGACTTCGGCCATGGGCACCCGATGAGCCCGATCCGGGTGGATCTGACGATCCGGCTGGCGCGAGCCCTCGGGGTGCTCGATCTCCTGAAGGTGGTGCCTGCACCGGTAGCGGATGACGCCCTGCTGCGGACGGTGC
>Ga0190275_10001768_pt1 | contig 15858 bp, 16 predicted proteins | sample Popmic550T_FD_133745 | JGI IMG/M metagenome (GOLD analysis project Ga0190275, IMG submission 133745) | Populus adjacent soil microbial communities from riparian zone of Yellowstone River, Montana, USA - 550 T | ecosystem: Environmental > Terrestrial > Soil > Riparian zone > Trees stand | place...
CGCAGCAGGGTGAACACGATGCAGATGAAGAACAGCTCGTCCCAGATGCCGACGGCGCCCACCCCGACGAACAGGCGCGCGATCATCTCGGGGGTGTCCACGACCGGCCAGTTCGTGTACACGCCCGAGGTGATGAAGTAGAACGGCAGGATCAGCCACCCCAGCGCGAGCACCGCGAACAGCCAGGTCCATTGGAACTTCGTCCATCTCCCTCCGCCGCGCCACGGGAAGCGGATCGCATGGTCGCGGTACACGAACCGCGACACGACGTAGGGCACGGCGACGGCGCCGCCGAGCGCGAGGCCGAAACGCAGAAACGCGACGTTGTCCAGTTCCGCCTTCAGGTCGATGACGCTGACGATCAGCAGGCCGAGGGTGATGAGCGACAGATCCCGCACCAGGCTGGGCGTCCGCGTGTCAGGAGCGCCTGAGGCGACCTCCACCGACGCGCGCGCGGCCTCGGCCTCGGCATCCGTCCGTGAGCGGACGAGCCACGCGGCGAGCATTCCCGCCGCCAGCAGGACCCATCCGAGCCACGGGATCCGGACCACGAAGAACGCGGGCGCCGCGAGGCACACCAGGAGTGCGGGAACGAGCCCCACCGAAACGCGGGGGCGGGTGCCGAGAACGGCAGCGGGGTGAGCGGGCACTCTGTCAGTCTCCCAGGGGATGGGCGATCTCATCCTGCGGCATGCGTGCGGCGAAGATCGCGATGATCCCGAAGGCGAGCGTGAGGAGGCCTGCGGCGGTGAAGATCACCTGCAGCGACAGCACTTGGGACAGCGGTCCGGCGAGCGCCATGGACAGCGGCATCAGCGCGAGCGAGACGAAGAAGTCGAGGCTCGAGATGCGCCCCAGCATGTGGCGAGGGACGCGCCGCTGCAGCAGCGTCCCCCAGATGACGTTGCCGTAGCTGAACCCGAAGCCGACGACGAACAGCGACGCCATCAGCAGCCAGTACTGGTCGGTGAAGCCGACGATGATGAACGGAAGCGTGCTGATGCCCCACACGAGGTTCATCGTGGTCAGATAGCGACGGGGGAGCGGTCTCGAGGACACGAAGATCGAGCCGAGCACCCCTCCGGCACCGTAGACCGCGAGCAGGAAGCCGAACAGACGCGGGTCCTCGCCGATCCGCTCCCGGATGAGGAACGGAAGGAGCACCTCCTCGGGTCCGACCACCACGAGCACCCACAGGGTCGCATACAGCAGGGTCCACAGCAGCCACGGCGTGCGCACGGTGAACACGACGGCCTCCCGCAGGTCGTGGAAGACGCTCTTCGCGGAGCGATCGACAGGCTCGGCCCCGTCGGAATCGGCATGCTCCCACGGCTGCTGCGCCGGCTCGGGGCGCAGGAACATCAGGATCACGAACGCCGCACCGTGGGCGATCGCGATCGCGACGGCCGCGTGCGCGGGGATCAGGGCCGCCAGGAGCATGCCGGCCGCCGCCGGACCCGCTGCCTGCTGCAGGGCCGGGCGGATGGCCCCCTCCAATCCGTTCGCGGCGAGGAGTTGCCCGGGCGGGAGGAGGCGCGGCAGGATCGCGCTGTAGGCCGGGAAGAAGAACCCGGCTCCTGCCCCGAGGAGGAACGCGACGACCACGAGCTGCGGGATGCCGACCGGTCCGAATGCTCCGACCACGACGACGGAGGAGATCGCGAGGAAGTCGACGAGCGACACGGCGCGCACGATCAGCCGGCGCGACACCCGGTCCGCGACGATGCCGCCCGGAATCGCGCACAGCAGCAGGCCGGTCGCGTTGGAGGCCGCCACCAGCGACAGATCCACAGGGCCGCCGCCGATCGCGATGACGGCGTACACCATGACCACGGCCCACATGCCGGCGGCGAAGATCGACAGCACCACCGCGATGAACAAAGCACGGAAATCGCGGTGGGCGAGCGGTCGCAGGATCCGCCAGCGGTCGCGCGGGACCGTGGTGGCCGTCGCCTCTTCGTCGGGCGTGACGGATGCCGCATCCTCGGCGTCGGTCATTCCCGGGCCAGCCGCGTGTAGACCAGATCGCGGATGGCCCGACCCGCCCGGGCGCCCTTGCGCTCGAAGGCGGTCAGCACCCTCCCGGCGAAGCGATCGGCCCACTCCCCTTCGAACGCGCGCGAGAACTCCAGCGCAGCATCCATCACGTCGCGCATCTGCCGGGCGTAGTGCTCCCAGTCGGTCGCGATCCGCACGACGCCGCCGTCGCGCACCGCACCGGCGGCGATCGCGGCGAACTCCGCCGTGACCAGGCGCCGCTTGTTGTGCTTGTTCTTGTGCCACGGGTCGGGGAAGAAGATCCACAGCTCGTCGACGGATGCCGGTGGCAGCAGGTGCGCGAGGACTTCGGGAGCGTTCGCCTCCACGAGCCGCAGATTCCGGGCGTCGGCCCGCTCGGCGGTGAGCATCGTGCGCGCAAGACCGGCGGTGAACACCTCGATCGCGAGGAAGTCGACGTCTGGTCGCGACGAGGCTGCGTGGACGATCGCGTGCCCCTGTCCGGAGCCGATCTCAGCGATCAGCGGGGCGTCCCTCCCCCAGACCTCTCGGGGGTCGATGGCGGCACCGGGTCGCACGCTCGTGGCCGCGTCGTCACGGGGTGCGTCGATCACGTAGCGGGGCGCGAGATCGGTCCACGCACGCTCCTGGCCGTCGGTCATCCGCCCGTTGCGGCGAACGAAGGACAGCGGGCGATCGCGGAAAGCGGCGGACTCGGACACCCCTCCAGGCTAACGAGCCGTACCGACGGCGTTCAGCCCGTGACGAAGTCGATGAGCTCTTCGACCCTGCCGAGCAGGGCGGGATCGAGGTCGCGGTAGCTGTTCACGCGGCCGAGGATCCGCTGCCAGGCGCGAGCCAGATCCGCGGGAGTGTCGGACGGCCAGCCGAGCGCACGGCAGGTGCCGACCTTGATGTCGGTGCCGCGCGGCACGTCGGGCCACCGCGGGATTCCCATGGCGCGCGGCGTCACGCACTGCCACACGTCGACGTGGGGGTGACCGACGATGCGGATGTGCCGGCCATGCGGTCCGCGCGCGATCGCATCCGCGATGCGGGTCTCCTTGGAGCCGGCGACCAGGTGATCCACCAGCACGCCGTAGCGGCGCTCGGCCGACGGCGGCTCAGCGTCAATCACGGACCTCAGGAGGTCGATGCCCTGGAGGTACTCCACGACGACGCCCTCGGCGCGCAGGTCGTCGCCCCAGACCTTCTCGACGAGCTCGGCGTCGTGGCGCCCCTCCACGAGGATGCGACTGGCCCGGGCGACGCGCGCGCGCGTCTCGGGTGCGGCGAACGAACCGGATGCCGTGCGCTGCGGGACTCGGGACGTCGCCGGCGCCGGCGGCGTCAGCACGACGTCCGCTCCCTCCACGAGGAAGCCGGGCCCCAACGGGAACAGGCGGCGGCGGCCGTGTCGGTCCTCGAGTGCGACGAGACCCGATGCGACACCGACGACGGCGCCGCAGAATCCGTCGGCGGCCACCTCCACCACCAGGTCGCCGGCAGCCTCCACGCGGGGCACCTGGTGGCGTCCGTGGGTTCGCCATCCGTCCGCGAGCACGTCCGTCCCGTATCGATCGTCCAAGGGTCCTCCCGAAATCGACAGGCTACCCGCGGGGCGCGTTTCGGGCCGGTGCGACCCGCCCTACCGGCGAGGTGGGTGCAGACCTACCGTGTCCGCCCCGAGCGTGAATAGACTCGATCTTCGGGGCCTGCACTGCGCGTCCCCGAGGAGGGGAACGATGCGTGCGCGATGGGCCCTGGCGCTCACGACGGCTCTCGCGATCATGCTCGCGGGCGCGGCCGGTGCCGCATCGGCGACCGATCCGGTGACGCTCGGCTCCGGGTACGTCCTCGATGACGTCGGGGTGCTCTCCGCAGCCGAGGAATCCGAGGCGCAGACGCGGCTCGATCAGCTCAAGACCGACACGGGCTTGGACCTGTGGGTCGTGTACGTCGACGAGTTCACGAACCCGACAGCCTCGGAGGACTGGGCCAACACGACGGCCGAGGAGAACGGCCTGGGCCCGACGCAGTACCTCCTCGCGGTCGCCACTGTCGCCCGCCAGTACTACCTCTCCGGGGACTCGGCGGGCCCGGTCACGCCGGATCAGCTGGCCACCATAGAGCAGCAGCTCATCCAACCCGAGCTCGCCGCCGACGACTGGCTCGGCGCGGTCGAGGCCGCTGCCGCCGGCCTCGCCGACGCCGCGGGCGGCGGGTCGGGAGCCGGGGCCGGATCTTCCGGCGCGAGCGGCGGCTTCCCGGTCGGCCTGATCGTCTTCCTCGCGATCGCCGCGCTCGCGATCGTGGTCATCTTCCTCATCGTCCGCAGTCGCCGCAAGAAGGTCGGCGGCCCGACGGCGCCGGGTGCACCGCCGGTCGAGCAGATCGACGTGAAGGAGCTGGCGCAGCGCGCGTCGTCCGCTCTCGTGGAGACCGACGACGCCGTAAAGACCAGTGACCAGGAGCTCGGTTTCGCCCGCGCCCAGTTCGGCGATGCCGCCACGGTCGAATTCCAGCAGGCGCTGCAGACCGCGCGCGAGAACCTCAACAGGGCGTTCACCATCAAGCAGCAGCTCGATGACGCCACCCCCGACAGCGAAGAGCAGACGCGTTCCTGGAACGCGGAGATCATCCGGCTGTGCGACGAGGCGAACGCGGGCCTGGACGACAAGGCGGCCGAGTTCGACGAGCTGCGCCGACTCGAGCAGAACGCGCCCGAGTCGCTCGCGCGCGTGCAGGACCAGCTGGCGAAGGCCGCGGCATCCGTCGATGCCGCCGACGAGCAGCTCCGCACGCTCGCCGCGGCGTATGCGCCCGAGGCCCTCGCCACCGTCGCCGACAACCCCGCGCAGGCCCGGGCGCGCATCGAATTCGCCGACGAGCAGCTCGCCGCGGCCCAGGCCGCGATCGGTGCGGGCAAGGGCGGCGAGGCAGCGGTGGGCATCCGCGCGGCCGAAGAGGCCGTGGGGCAGGCGGTCCTGCTGGAGGACGCGATCGACAAGCTGGGCCGCGACTTCGCACAGGGCGAGCAGAGCGCCGCCGCCCTCATCGCCGAACTGGAAGGCGACATCGCCACGGCATCCGCTCTTCCCGACGCCGACGGACGCGTGGCCGCCGCGATCGCCGCCACCCGCCAGCAGGTCGACGCGGCGCGAGCGAACCTCGCCGGCACCGCCCGCCGCCCCCTTCTCACCCTGCAGAACCTCGAGGCGGCGAACAGCCAGATCGACGCGGTCGTCAGCAGTGTGCGGGATGCCGCGGCCCAGGCCCAGCGCGCCCAGCAGATGATCGGCCAGCAGATCATGCAGGCCCAGGCGCAGGTCTCCGCCGCCGAGGACTACATCGTCGCGCGGCGCGGTGCGATCGGCGCCGAAGCGCGCACGCGCCTCGCCGAGGCGGGCGCGGCGCTCGTGCAGGCTCAGCAGCTGCAGGCCGCGAACCCCGAGCAGGCCCTGCAGTACGCCCAGCGGGCCAACCAGCTCGCCGGTCAGGCGATCCAGTACGCCCAGCACGATGTGGGCGCGTTCCAGGGCGGGGGCATGGGCGGCATGCTCGGCGGAGGCGGCGGAGGTGACTCCGGGGGCGGGATGATGGGCGCGATCCTCGGCGGCATCGTGATCAACTCCCTGCTCGGAGGGGGCGGCGGCGGCTTCAGCCGCGGCGGCTCGTCCGGCGGACTCGGCAGCGTGTTCGGCGGAGGCGGCGGCTCGAGCCGCGGCCGCATGAGTCCCGGCAGCTTCGGCGGCGGCGGCACGCGCGGTCGCCGAGGAGGTGGTCGCTTCTGAGCAGGCCCCGAACGACGCAGTCCCGCAACGTCTTCACACGTACGTTCCGTACCACCGATAGGAAGGAAACCCGGATGGCCAAGCAGTCCATCTTCGGTCGCATCTCGACCCTCCTGAGGGCGAACATCAACTCGATGCTCGACTCGGCCGAGGATCCGCAGAAGATGCTCGACCAGCTCGTCCGCGACTTCACCAACAGCATCGCCGATGCCGAGTCGGCGATCGCCGAGACGATCGGCAACCTGCGCCTGCTGGAGCGCGACCACGAGGAAGACCTCCAGGAAGCCACCGAATGGGGCAACAAGGCGCTGGCGGCGAGCAAGAAGGCCGACCAGCTGCGCTCCGCGGGCAGCACAGCGGATGCCGACAAGTTCGACAACCTGGCCAAGATCGCCCTCCAGCGCCAGATCGGCTCGGAGCGCGAGGCGAAGGCCGTCGAGCCGACGATCGAGTCGCAGACCGAGATCGTCGCCAAGCTCAAGGACGGCCTCAACGGCATGAAGCAGAAGCTCGAGCAGCTCAAGAGCAAGAGAAGCGAGCTGCTCGCGCGCGCGAAGACCGCCGAAGCGCAGGTCAAGGTGCACGATGCGGTCAAGTCGATCGACGTGCTCGACCCGACCAGCGAGCTCGGACGCTTCGAAGACAAGGTCCGCCGCCAGGAGGCGCTTGCCGCCGGCAAGGAGGAGTTGGCCGCATCGAGCCTCGATGCGCAGTTCAATGCTCTCGAGGACGTGGGCGAGCTGACCGAGGTCGAGGCGCGCCTGGCCGAGCTCAAGGCAGGCGGCGCTCCGGCGCAGGCGGCGATCGACGCGCCGACGGCTCCGTACACGCCGTAGGAGATGAGAGGGCCGGGCTCTGAGCGCGAAACCCTCGAGCGGTGCGAACCCTCCGCCTCTTATCGACGGGGCGGAGGGTTTCGCATACGGTGGAGGTTTCGCGCCGAGGGACGGCGGCGGGTGCGCGAAGATGAGGACATGGCCCGATTCGTGATCGTCCCGCAATGGCAGGGTTCGCCCTCGTCCCGTGCGATGCAGCTCATCGACGGCGCGCAGGCGATCGCGGGCGACCTGCCGCGCTCGTCGTGCACGACGGTCGAGATCCCCCTCGAAGCGGGCGAATCCGTCGCGACCGGCGTGCTCCGGTTCAGCACGCTGCGCCGCACCCGGGAACTCGTCGATCTCGAGCTCGCGCCCCTCACCGAGCCGGTGATGCTGATCGGCGGCGATTGCGGCGTCGCGGTCGGCGCCGTCGGCCACGCGGCGCGGCGGCATCCTGACCTGGTCCTGGTCTGGCTGGACGCGCATCCCGATCTGCACACGCCGGACTCGTCGCCGTCCGGCGCGTTCAGCGGCATGGCCCTCCGGGCGATTCTCGGTGACGGCGCAGACGGCCTCGTGCTCGAGCCCGGAGCCGTCGGACGGGATCGCCTCGTCCTGGCCGGTGCCCGCCAATACGAGCCGGCCGAAGAGGAGACAGCGACCGCGCTCGCGCTGAGCGTCATCGACGCTGCTGCCCTCTCCTCCCCCGACGCGCTCGCCGCCGCCGTGGTCGCCACCGGTGCGACCGCCGTGTACATCCACGTCGACCTCGACGTCCTCGATCCCGCCGCGATGAGCGGGGTGACGGCATCCGTCCCCTTCGGCGTCACGCTCGCCGAGCTGCTCGCCTCGATCTCGCACGTGCGCGCGGCGCTCCCCCTGGTCGGATCGAGCATCACCGGCTTCGCACCCCCCTCGCCGTCGGCCGCGGTCGACGACCTCGGCACGATCCTGAGGATCGTCGGAGCGCTGGCGTGAGTCCGATTCCGACCCCGCCCCTCGGGTGGCGCGAGGCGGCCGACCGCGCCGTCGCGCGCGGACGACGCGTCGACCGGTTCCTGCCGTTCCTCGACTCCCCGGTGAGCCTCGCCGGCTACGCATGGGGTACCGCAGTGGGCTGGATCTGGGGATCGATCTGGAGCACGGGCCGCGTGGAGCGCCGCGGGGGGCTGTGGATCTTCCGCGGGATGCCGCGCTGGGCGTTCCGCCGCGGCGGCGTGTGCGTGGGTGGGTGCTACCTCACCGGCGACGATCCGGTCACCGACGGGATCGTCAGGCATGAAGCCGTGCACGCGCGCCAGTGGCGCCGCTACGGCTTTCTGATGCCGGTGCTCTACCTGATCGCCGGGCGCGACCCCCTCCGCAACCGGTTCGAGATCGAAGCCGGGCTCGAGGACGGCAACTACGTCCCCCGGCGAGCGCGCTGAAGAGGCGTGGCCGGAAGGGATTCCGACCACGCCGCCGTATCAGCGGGGAGAGGTCACTCCGGCCCGCCGCCGACGTGAGGATTGCACCCTGTCGTGACGGTGACGAAGACACCGGGCGCGACCTCGAATGTGACCTCGGCCTCGGCCGCGCCACGCAGGCTGACGACGTCAGGACTGTTCTTGGCGTGACCCCAGTTCTGTACGTTGCCCGGCCCTGCCGTGGTGCCCGGTTCCGAGCCATCCTCGAGTCCTGAGTACACGCACGCTGAGTTCGCGTGGGCGGGTCCCTGTGTGCCCTTCCCGCTGCCGCCCACCTCGCCGGCGAATGCCGCGCCGCTCGAACCGAGGATCAATGCCGCACAGATCGCGGCGCCAGCCAGTGTTTTCTTCATTGCATCTCCACACACTTGCGCAGGCGCTCCCCAACGACGCGCCCGCTGTCTGCCCCCAGAACTCGAATGGCGCATTTCTAGCACCGCGCGCATCCGAGGACAAGACCCCGCAACGACAGCGCAGCGCGACCTCGGCCCAGGTGGGCCGGGTCAGCGTGCGGTGGCGAGCCCGAAGCGAGCAGGCGTGTGGATCGCGTCGGCCGGGATGCCGCTGCGCATCGTGAGGTGATCGACGATATCGGCCGTCCCGAGGTAGCCGCCCATCAGGAAGATACGCGTGTGGTCGTCTTCTTCGCAGAGCATCTCGTCGGCCCAGGCCGTGACGGCGCGGGCGAGAGCCTGGCCGGGTGCGCAGCCGCGACCCGATCCGGGCAGGCCGGAGCGGGCAGCGCGGTCGAGCCAGGTGACGACCATGCGGCCGGGCGCGGTGAGCTCGCCCTGCCAGGAGGCATCGGGCACCTCCACGAAGACACGACCTGTCGAGCAGATCGGCAGCGTCGCCAGCAGGACCTCGAGCTCGGCGAGCGAGGACTCGTCGGCCGTGATCAGGTGCTGCACGCGCGTGTGCCGCGAGGAGCGGCAGGCTGCGGCGTTGTGCTCGGTGGTGTGGTTCATGACTCCTTCACTATACCGCGAACCAAGGGTTGCCTTACCTTGGTTTCACTGTGAGTCAGCGCCGCTCCGTCAATCGGGCTGGACCAGGATCCGGCGCAGCTCGTTCAACTCGTCGTCTGCCATGCCGTGCGCGCGCAGGTAGTCGGCCGGCGACCCGTATCGCGCGGTGAGCCCCGTGAGCAGATCCCGCATGACCGGGGCCGGCGAGCGGGCCACGAGGTCTTCCAGATTCACGGCATCCGGATGCATCGACCTGAGCAGCGCCAGGACGCGGGTGTTGCGCCACTTCGGCAGCAGCCCCTCGGTGCGGGCGTAGTCGGCGATGACGGCCTCTCTCTCCACACCCGCTGCGGCGAGCGCGAGCGCGACCGTCACCCCGGTGCGGTCCTTCCCGACCGTGCAGTGCACGAGCACCGGCTGGTCGGCCACGATTCCCCGCACGACCTCGACCACGAGGGCCGAGGAGTCCTCGACGAGCCGTCGATACATCTCGTCGAGCGGGATGTCTTCCGCGAAGAACGAGCCGACCGACCCGAGGAAGAGCGGAATGCGCTGTGTGCGCACCTCCAGTCCGGACACCCGGCTGGGAGCGTGGGCGACCTCGTCGTCGGCGCGCAGGTCGATGATGCGACGGATGCCGAGGGCGCCGAGCGCAGCGGTGCCCTCGTCGTCGAGCTGAGCGAGGTTGCCCGACCGGAACAGCACACCCGACCGCGTGCGCGCACCGCCGGCCGGCAGCCCGCCGACATCGCGGAAGTTGACGGCTCCGGAGATCACCGGAACGACGGGTGGGATCACCAGGCCGCGCCCGAGGCGGCGTCGCGATCCTCTCCGACCAGGTCGTCGCGCGGCGGAACGCTGTAGCGGCCCGCGATCGCGACCCGGTTGAAGGCGTTGATCGAGACGAGGATCCAGCTGAGGCCGATGTACTCCTCTTCGCTCAGGATGCCGCCGACCCGGTTGTACACGTCGTCGGGCACACCGTCCTTGTGGATGAAGGTGAACGACTCCGCGAGCTCGAATCCGGCGCGCTCGCGGTCGGAGAAGACGCCCGACTCGCGCCAGACCGGGAGCTGGGCGATGTCGTCGGCCGTGACCCCGGCTTTCGTGGCCCGCTCCACGTGCACACGCACGCAGTACGCGCAGCCGTTCAGCTGCGACACCCGGATCTGCACGAGCTCCTTCAGCCGCGGGTCGATGCCCGCACCGTCGGCGATTCCGCCGACCGTCTTGGAGAACGCGGCGAGCGCCTTGTAGGCATCCGGAGCGGACTTCGACAGGTGCACACGGGCCAGTTCGCTCATGCCGCCAGCCTACCGAGCGGGTCGCCGGGCGTGACCGTACCGGCAGAATGACAGAGTGAACGAACCCGTCGACGAGTTCTCCTTCCTCTCCGGCCAGGCCGAGGACTTCGGCATCCGCACCGCGATCCCCCGGGGCGAGCGCGTCGGTCTGACCCTCCCCGACGGCCGCACGCTGAGTGCGCTGCGCTACGGCGACGCGGCCCCCGCCGTGACCTTCCTGCACGGGGTCGGGCTCAACGCCCACACCTGGGACACGACGATCCTCGCCCTCGGGCTGCCCGCCCTGGCGATCGACCTCCCCGGCCACGGCGATTCGTCGTGGCGCGCCGACGCCGTATACACCGGACGCATCCTGGCACCCGACGTGGCAACCGGCATCGACGCGTGGACGGCCGGTCCTCAGCTGCTGGTCGGGCAGTCGCTCGGTGGATTGACCGCCGCCGCGGTCGCGGCATCCCGACCCGACCTCGTCCGGGAGCTCGTCATCATCGACATCACTCCCGGCGTCGACCCTCACGCCGGCCCGACCCAGATCCGCGATTTCTTCGCCGGCCCGAGCGACTGGTCGAGCCGCGAGGAGATGGTCGACCGGGCGCTGAGCTTCGGACTGGGCGGGTCACGCGCCGCGGCCGAGCGTGGCGTGTATCTCAACTCGCGGAAGCGCCCGGACGGACGCTTCGAATGGAAGCACCACTTCGCCCGCCTCGCCGCGGGGGCTGCCCGCGCGAGCGAGGCTGCGGCACCAACGGCGCAGCCGGATGCCGTGTCCGGCGTCATTTCCGCGACGGGGTGGGACGATCTGGCCGCCGTGTCGGCGCAGGTGACGCTCATCCGCGGCGACCGCGGCTATGTCACGGATGCGGATTCCGCCGAATTCCAGCAGCACGTGCGCGCGGCATCCCTCGTCGTCGTGCCCTCCGGCCACAACGTCCAGGAGGAGATCCCGGTGGACCTCGGCACGCGCCTGCGCGAGCTGGCGGGGAAGGGTTAACGCTTCTGTTGCGTTCCGGGTAGCGGGCGCCTGACGTGGTTCACCGGTTCTCTAGGCTGGACTATCGGAGCGACCTGAGATCGTCGCACGTCGCCCGCCCGAGGCATCCGCCCAGCTCGGATGATCTTCCGAAAGGACCCCCATGCTCCGCCGCACCTCCCTGGCCGCCGCCGCACTGCTCGCCGCGGGAGCGCTTCTGCTCACCGCGTGCACGGGAGGCTCCGCGCCGGAGCCCACCTCCACTCCCGAGCCCGACGCCGACGCGACCGCGATCATCCGACTCGTCCTCGAGCCGGGCAACCTCGACATCCGGGAGACGGCCGGTGCGGCGCTGGACCAGATCCTGGTCGACAACATCTACCAGGGCCTGGTCTCGCGCACTCCCGAGCAGGAGGTCGTTCCGGCACTGGCCGAGGACTGGGAGATCTCCTCGGACGGCCTGACCTACACGTTCACGCTCCGCGAGGGCGTCACGTTCCACGACGGTCAGGAGCTCACCCCGCAGGACGTCGTGTGGTCGCTGCAGACCCGGAAGGACACCCCCGAGTGGAGCGACTCCTCGCGGTTGGCGAACGTCGCCACGATCGCGGCGGAGGGACAGGAGATCACCCTGACGCTCACCGAGCCCGACTCGAGCCTGCTGTGGAACCTGACCGGACGTGCGGGACTCGTTCTCAAAGAGGGTGACACGGTCGTCTACCAGACGAACGCGAACGGCACCGGACCCTTCGCCCTGGATACCTGGCGGCAGGGCGACAGCATCACGTTCGCCCGCTACGACGACTACTGGGGGGATGCCGCGCAGGTGGCCGAGGTGGTCTTCGACTACATCCCCGACAACCAGGCCGCGCTCAATGCGGCGCTGGCCGGCGAAGTGGACGCGGTGACCGGTTTCGATGCGAACCTCAAGGAGCAGATCGAGGCGACCGGTGAGTTCGCGCTGGTGCTCGGAGAGTCCACGGACAAGGGCACGCTCGCGTTCAACCAGGCACCGGGCGGCCCGCTGGCCGACCAGCGGGTGCGACAGGCGATCCGCCAGGCCATCGACCACGACGCGTTCATCGAGTCCGGCCAGTCGGGTGAGACGCTGTACGGCCCCATCCCGTCGCTCGACCCCGGCTACGAAGACCTTTCCGATGTCGCCCCGTACGACCCCGAAGCGTCCCGGGCGCTGCTGGCCGAGGCGGGCGTCGAAGATCTCACGCTCGAACTGACCATTCCGAGCTTCTACTCCACGACGATCCCGCAGATCCTCGTCTCGGACCTCAACGAGGTCGGCATCACGCTCGAGGTGAGCTCCGTCGACTTCCCGACCTGGCTGAACGACGTCTACATCAACAAGGACTACGACCTCAGCTTCGTGCTGCACACCGAAGCGCGCGACTTCGAGAACTGGGCCAACCCGGAGTACTACTTCACGTACGACAACCCCGAGGTTCAGGAGCTCTACGCGCAGTCCCTCGCCGCGACCGAAGAGACGGAGGCCGCCGACCTGCTGGCCCAGGCCGCACGCATCGTCTCCGAGGACGCCGCGGGCGACTGGCTCTACAACGGCGCCTCCGTCGTCGCGGTCGGCACTAACATCACCGGTATGCCCTCGATCAACGTGAACGAGCGCCTCAATCTCGCAGAGCTCGCCAAGAGCAACGGGTGATCCGCTACACGCTGACACGGCTGGCCCTGCTCCTGCTCGGGCTGCTCGTCGCCAGCGTGCTGATCTTCCTCACTCTGCGGGTGCTCCCCGGTGACATCGCGCAGCTGATCGCCGGCACCAACAGCACGCCGGAGCAGGTCGAGGGCATCCGGCAGCGGCTGGGCCTGAACCAGCCGCTCGTGGCCCAGTATCTCGACTGGATCGCCGGCGTCTTCCGAGGCGATCTGGGCTCGTCGCTGCTCACCGGATCGAGCGTCACCTCCGAGCTCGCCGAGAAGGCCCAGGTGACGGTCCCGCTCGGGATCATGTCGCTGACGATCGCTCTGCTGTTCAGCCTTCCCTTCGGCGTGCTGTCGGCGATGCGCCGCGGCCGCGCCGACGGCACCGCGCTGAGCGTCGGCGCGCAGACGCTGGCCGCGGTGCCGGTCGTCTGGGCGGGCATGATGCTGGTCGTCGTCTTCGCCGTGTGGCTCGGCTGGCTGCCGGCGCAGGGGTTCCCCCGGGCGGGATGGGACGAGCCGGCCGCGGCCCTGCGGTCGCTGCTGCTGCCGGCTCTGACCATCGGCATCGTCGAGGGCGCGATGCTCATGCGGTTCGTGCGCAGCGCCACCATGCAGGCCGTCGGTCAGGACTACGTGCGCACCGCGGCCGCGAAGGGACTCACGCGGAATGCGGCCCTCATCCGGCACGGCCTGCCGAACGTCGGTCTCTCGGTCGTGACGGTGCTCGGGCTCCAGGTGGCCGGCATCATCGTCGGGGCGGTGGTGATCGAACAGCTCTTCACCCTGCCCGGCATCGGACGGATGCTCGTGGCCGACGTCAGCGCGAGGGATCTGCCGAAGGTGCAGGGCGAACTGCTCGTGCTCACCGGTTTCGTGCTGGTGGTCGGCTTCGTCGTCGACCTTCTCCACCGGTTCATCGATCCTCGACAGCGGGAGTCGACATGACCGGGCGAACGCGGCTGAAGGTGAAGTGGCTCGAACGGCTCTGGGGACTGTCCACCGGGCGATTCGGTCTCATCGTCGTGGTGGTCGTGGTCGTCACGGCCATCGTGTCGCTGTTCTGGACACCGTTCGATCCCCGCCAGGTCGAGATCTCGAACCGGTGGGTACTGCCCGGCTGGCCGCACCTCCTCGGCACCGACGGATCCGGGCGCGACATCCTGAGTCTGCTCATGGCGGGGTCGCGCACGACCGTCCTGGTGGCGGTGGGCGCCGGCGTGATCGCGACGGTCATCGGCGTGTCCCTGGCCGCGCTCGGCGCGCTCACCGCGCGGTGGATGCGTGAGTCGGTGGCGGTGCTGGTGGACATCCTGATCGCCTTCCCGGTGCTGATCATCGCCATGATGATCAGTGCAGTGTGGGGCGGCTCGCTCGCGGTGGTGATCTGGTCGGTCGGCATCGGATTCGGTGTGAACATCGCCCGCGTCACGCGCCCCGAGCTGCGGCGCGTGCTGCACAGCGATTTCGTGCTGGCCGGCCGCGCGTCGGGACTCTCTCCCCTGCAGAACCTCTGGCGCCACCTGCTCCCGAACGTCGCACCGGTGTTCATCGTGCAGCTGTCGTGGGGCATGGCGGTAGCCGTCCTCGCGGAGGCGGGTCTGTCCTACCTCGGCTTCGGGGCACCCGTGACCGAGCCGTCGTGGGGCCTGCTGCTGGCCGAACTGCAGCAGTACATCACGGTGTATCCGCTTTCGGTGCTGTGGCCGGGCCTGGCGATCACGTTCACCGTGCTGGCCCTGAACCTGCTGGGCGATGCGCTACGCGAAGCGACCGACCCGACACTCTCCCGCGGCCGCGACCCGCTGCATCCGCCCCGCGGAGCGATCCGGCACGTGCCGGAGGTGGTCGCATGAGCTTGGAGGTCACCGATCTGAGGATCGACATCGGCGAGCGCCGCGTCGTGGACGGCGTGTCGTTCGCGGTGCCGGACGGCGCGCGCGTGGGACTCATCGGCGAGTCCGGATCGGGCAAGTCCCTCACGGCCCTCGCGATCCTCGGGCTCCTTCCCGACGGCGCAGCGGCACAGGGCAGCGTGCGGTGGAACGGGCGCGAGCTGATCGGGATGCCCGACCGCGAACTGGCGACGCTGCGCGGAGACGAGATCGGGATCGTCTTCCAGGAGCCGCGGACGGCCCTCAATCCGATCCGCACGATCGGCCGGCAGATCGGCGAATCGGTCCGCATCCACGAGGGCCTCTCGCGCAGGGAGGCTCGCGGGCGAGCCGTCGCCGAGGCGGCTCGCGTCGCACTCCCCGACCCCGAGAGGATCGTCGCACGCTACCCGCACCAGGTGTCCGGCGGCCAGCGGCAGCGCGCCGCGATCGCGATGGCGCTGGCCTGCCGTCCCCGACTGCTGATCGCCGACGAGCCGACGACGGCGCTCGACGTGACCATCCAGGCCGAGATCCTCGAACTGCTGCTCTCGCTGGTCGAGGACGACGGCATGTCGCTCGTGTTCATCACCCACGACCTCGCCGTGCTCTCGCAGATCGCCACGCACGGTGTGGTCCTGGAGGACGGCCGGGTGGTCGAGGCCGCGCCGGTCTCCACTCTGCTGAGTGCGCCCGCCTCGCGTGTGACGCAGGGGCTGCTCCGGGATGCCACGGCGACGCTCTGGAGGCCTGGTCACGCGCCGGCGAGCCGGGCGTCTGGGCCGGAGCCGCAGACGGGACCAGCGACGTGAACGTCATCCTGCGCGCCCGCGGGCTCACGCGGCGGTACCGGGTCCCGAAGAAGGGCGTGTTCGAGCGGACGGCGTACACCACCGCGCTCGATGACGCCGATCTGGACGTGCGGGCAGGGTCGGCGGTGGGGATCATCGGCGAATCCGGATCGGGCAAGTCCACGCTCGTGCGTCTGCTGC